>Ga0209373_10001405_pt1 | contig 28454 bp, 24 predicted proteins | sample Higcelweek5metaG_FD_187173 | JGI IMG/M metagenome (GOLD analysis project Ga0209373, IMG submission 187173) | Freshwater pond sediment microbial communities from the University of Edinburgh, under environmental carbon perturbations - High... | ecosystem: Environmental > Aquatic > Freshwater >... | reverse complement strand
TTCTCGGTCAACAATATCGCTCTCGTTCACGGACGTCCGATGATGCTGAACCTGCGTGACCTCATCGACCATTTCATCAACCACCGGCATGATGTCATTGTACGCCGCACCCGTTATGATCTGGATCAGGCTCAGAAGAAGGCTCATATTTTAGAGGGCTTATTGATTGCCCTCGACCATCTGGATGCGGTTATCACGTTGATCCGTAATTCAAAAAATCCGGAGGAAGCAAAAACCGGACTGATGGAAAATTTCCAACTGTCTGAAATTCAGTCTAAAGCGATACTTGAACTACGTCTACAGAAGTTGACGGGTCTGGAACGCGATAAAATCCGTCAGGAATACAATGAACTGATGGAGTTGATTGCCTATTTGAACAAGGTTCTTGAAGACAACGCGCTTCAAATGGAGATCATCAAGACTGAACTTCTCGAAATCAAGGAAAAATATGGTGATGAGAGACGGACCGAAATCGTATATGCATCTGAAGATTTCAACCCTGAAGATTTCTATGCTGATGAAGATATGGTTCTGACTATCAGTCACATGGGATATATTAAGAGAACTCCGCTCACTGAATTCAGAACCCAATCGAGGGGTGGGGTAGGCTCAAAGGGCAGTAACACCCGCGATGAGGACTTTATCGAGCATTTATATATTGCCTCGATGCATAATACCATCATCTTCTTTACTGAATCAGGCAGGTGTTTCTGGCTGAAAGTTTATGAAATCCCTGAAGGTACGCGTACTTCGAAAGGAAGAGCCATTCAGAATCTTCTGAACATCGAGCAGGAAGATAAAGTGAAAGCATACCTCCGGGTAGGTGACCTCAACGATCCGGAGTATATCAACAATAATTTCGTGATTCTGTGTACCAAGAAAGGTGTTATCAAGAAAACCCTTCTTGAAGCATATTCGAGGCCGCGGCAAAACGGAGTTAATGCAATAACGGTTAAAGATGGCGACCAGCTTCTCGAAGCCAGTTTGACCAGCGGAAACCATGAAGTATTGATGGCGATTAAGTCGGGTAAGGCAATCCGGTTCCATGAAAGTACCGTCAGGCCGGTTGGCCGTACAGCATCCGGTGTAAGGGGTATTTCCCTGGCGGGTGTGAATGACGAAGTTATTGGTATGGTTTGCGTAGAAAAAGAAGACCGTGATATTCTGGTAGTATCTGAAAACGGATACGGAAAACGTTCCAGCATTCAGGATTACAGAATAACCAACCGGGGCGGGAAGGGCGTTAAAACCATTAACGTGACGGATAAAACCGGTAGCCTGATCGCTTTGCTGGGCGTAACGGATGACAACGACCTGATGATTATTAACCGTTCAGGCCTGACTATCAGAATGACAGTAGCGGGATTGAGGATCATGGGCCGGGCCACTCAGGGAGTGCGTCTGATTAACCTGAAAGACAGCGATGTCATTGCGTCAGTAGCTAAAGTTGATAGCGATAACACTGTTGAGAACCCCGATGTTTTGGCCGAAGGTGAAGTGGATCAGGATGATGTAGAAATCAGTTCTGGGGATCAGGTTGATAATGAATAGGCTTATCAATTGACAATTGTGGTATTATAATTGATAATGGACCATTGTAACCGTATATTTTGTAATAATTTTGATGATAATTTGAAATATTTTCCGACATGAAAAAAATTATTTTTCTTCTTGCAAGCGTCATAGGCCTCAGCTCTGCATTTGGACAGAGTAATAAGGTCGTTACGGCTTTTAACCTGATGAAGCCGGAATATAATGAGCTTGATAAAGCAAAACAGGCAATTGATGAAGCATCTGTTCATCCAAAAACATCCGGCGAAGCTAAAACATGGTACTATCGTGGGCAGCTTTACTACAAAATCTATCAATCGAAAAAGCCAGAATTCCTCAACCTGGATCCGAATCCGTTGAAACAGGCTTACCTGTCGTTTGTGAAAGCAAAGGAACTGGATGTGAATAAAAGATTCGAAAACGAGCTCCATTTTGAGTTAACCCGCACCTGCGCTGATTTCTTCAACAAAGGATCGGCCGAATTTGAAGGTAAAAAATTCGCTGAATCCGTTGAATCTTTTGAAACCGTGATTGCAATCGGGAAACTGCCTTATATTCACCAGCTTGATACCGGATCTTTCTTTAATGCAGCTCTTGCTGCTGATGAAGCCGGACTGAATGACAAAGCAATCGAATACTATAATAAATCAATAGAACTCAATTATGGGGGAGCAGAAGTGTTCCATTATCTTGCGCTGATTTACCTGGAGAAGAAAGACTCCGCATCAGCTTTGAAAAGCTATGAGGCTGGAATTCAAAAATATCCTGATACTTCAGCAAATCTTTATATTGCCATGATTAACTATTATCTGGGCAAGAAAGATATTGCAAGTGCTTTCGGTTTCGTTGAAAAAGCACTTCAGAAAGATTCCTCCAATGCCAGTCTGTGGCAGGTTTACGGAAGGGCATTAGAAGATAAGATGGAAACTGAAAAATCCATCGCAGCTTATAAGAAGATGATCGAGCTCGATCCTAAAAACTTCAACGGCTATTACAATGTTGGTACCGTATATTTCAACCAGGGAGTTGTTGCCAACGATAAAGCCAATGCCATACCACTTAACGATGAAGCCGGTTATAAAGCCGCAGTTACTGTCGCTGATAATTTCTTCAAAGAAGCAATGCCATATTTTGAACAAGCTTATGAAATCAATAAAACCGACAGTGATTTGCTGACGGGATTAAAACTCTTGTACTACAGGTTTAAAATGAATGATAAGCTTGATGAGGTACAGAAGAGAATGGATTCATTGAAATAAAAATTCAAAGAGAAGGGGGCAGTTTCACTATCCCTTTTCTTTGATCTACGTCATTTTACATAATATTAATTATAGGGTGATTATACTTTTACAATATCGCGATAAATCAAGCTGTTACGCTGATAGATCTCAAAACTTTTCAGCTGTACTCCAGAACCCTGAAAAAAGAAATTTTAACATTTCAGTCCGTTTTAAACGTTTTGGCAAGTCATTTGCTATAGGGTTATGCAAGCAAACTCAAAAACCAACAAGATGAAAAAGTTAGTAATCTTCGCATTGATTCTGATGGCAGGAATAACTGCTTATCCACAAGCCACCAGGTCAGGAAGAGAAAAAGCAAAATCAGAAAAAAGCAGCACAAAAAAAGAATCTGAAAAACGAACGGTTAACAGATCTTCAGATAAAAAGGAAAAGGCTGAACGAAAAGCAACCACCTCAACCGAGAATAAACAAACCCGGTCGGATAGCAAAGCGGTACGTTCAGGCAATGATGAAAAAAGAAGTACCTCCACTACCCGATCTGATACTCGTTCACGGGTTGAAACCAGCAACGATGATCAGAGAAAAGTAAGAACCAATAACGATCAGCGCAAAGAAACCGGATCTGCAGAGCGCCGCCAGCAAACTACGACTAACCGTTCTGACAAAAGAACAGATAATGGCGCTACTCAATCCAGAACTATCAGAGAATCTGATCGTTCCAATGATAAGAACGTAAAAGTAAACTCTACTTCAGCATCGAGAACCTACCGTGAAGGCCGAGGTACACTTACCCGCGACGACGGAACCGTTGTCCGCCACCAGAACGATGAAGTTTTTGCATCGCGCAAATACAGGCTCGATTATGATAATTATGAAAACTTAAGAAGATCTGATGAATTCCGTAATGATTATACCGAATATCATAACTGGTATACTCACAGGTACATACGTGACAACCGCTACCACAATCATTATAATCCGATTTCATTTGACCTGCGCAGGGAACGTTATTATCACCGCCATCCGGTGCATATTGACCTGATCTGGACTCCGCTGCTTTTTCACCGGTTTATGTACTACTATCCGACCCACGATACCTGGGAAATGGAGTTCGGCACACCGATCGAAACCATTTCTGCATACGAAGCCCAGGAATATGTTGGAACAGTCAGAAGAGTATATGGTAAGGTAGATGAGGTTTACTATTCACCTGAAGATGATAATTATCTGCTTTACATCGGAGCTCCTTTCCCATACCAGGACATAAGCGTAGTGATTCCGAAACATATCGCCCGCGAAATCACACGGAGCCCAAAATGGTACTTTGAAGATGAATATATCTGGGTTGTTGGCCTGATCAACACATGGGAAGGCAAACCGGAAATCATCGTTCGCGATGAGGAACAGATCCGAAAATATTAGTTTTACTGCATATTCTTCGATTCTGAGGGATGCCCGATTTCAGGGCATCCCTCTTTTTTATCCATAAGGATAATCATTACTTTAGCGCGGCAAATCAAGCATTATTGAGTTAATTACTTTGGCAAAAGTTTCATTCATAAAATTTTGGTCGGAGAAAAAGTACGGCATCCTCGGCACCGTGCTCTTTCACATGCTTTTACTGGTGATTTTCCTCACCACAAAGGTTTATCAAGCCCAACATGAACAGGAAACCATTGCCATGATTGAGATGAAGCTGATCGAGGAACTCCCGAAGTTTGAAATCACCAAGTCGGTGCCTGCCGAAAACCGATACAGGTCAGCCGCCCGTCAGGCAAGAAATATTGCTGTAAATCAGGCTGAAGACCGTGTTGAAAGATATGATGATTATAAAGATTACAAGGTTCCCAGCTCAGGTATTTCAAAAAAGGCTGCTGCCAGAGAAGCACAAAACCGTGTAGGTCAGGCTGTTCGTGAGATAATCAAAGAAAACAACCTGAATCCTGATGATAAAGAGGTGCCCAAGACTGAAGCCAAACCGATCGATTTTTATAAATCAGAGAAAATTCAGGAAGAGCAGGTTTATAAAGGCCCTACCAACATCTATTATAAACTGGATAACCGCAAAGTTGCCTATCTGCCCATACCTGTTTATAAGTGCAAGGGAGGAGCTACGGTACAGGTTGACATCCGGGTTGGACAACGCGGAAAGGTTGAATGGACCTCGATAAACAGCTCAGGCACTGATACTAAGGATCCCTGCTTTCTTGATGCTGCAACCGATGCCGCCAAACACACCCGTTTTAATTTCAGTACCACAGAGAAGAACCTGCAACAGGGACATATCATTTACCACTTTGTAGCTCAATAAAACATCCGGGTTTACCAGGCTCCGATAATTTTCAATTCCCTCAAAATAAATTCTATCCGGTCATCTACCGATAATTCCGGTAATTCAACCAAACGGTATCCCAGACTTTGGTAAACTTCTCCAACTGATCTTGCTAATGCCGTAGCTTCAGCAAAAGATTCTTTCCGTACCTGATCCGTGATATAAATCTCCTTCCAGGGAGAGGCAAAGAAAACAATCCGGTTATAGGGATATGCAGCAATAGCCTCAGATAGCACCCGGGGAACATTTCGATTCCGGAATTTCATAAAAGCAACTGAATCTGGTATCCCCCTGTCATAGAAGCCGATTTCACCCATTTTTAGTTGTTGATGATAATTGATCCGGCTTTGCAGAATCAGGTCGAAAAAGGTGCCTGAATCAGCACCGTGCGACCTGATCGGAGGCGTCATGCCTTTGTTTATCAAAGTTCTGGCAATTTCCGGAAAAACAGTATATCCACAACGCTGCAGTGACACAATCAGGGAGGTTTTTCCCGAGCCGGGTCCACCGGTAATAATAAAACGGTTATTCGTGGTTTCTGAAATCACTGGTCCATTCAGTTTCAGTAACTCCAAGATCCATAGCACTTTTTCGGGCCAGTACAAACAGGTAGTCTGACAACCGGTTGACTAATTTGATTTGCAGGGCATCCACAAAAACCTCGCGTGACAGCGTTACCATACGCCTCTCGGCCCTCCGGCATATTGTTCTGGCGATATGGCAATGAGCGACTATCGGATTACCGGCCGGCAGTATGAAATTTCGATGGATTGGAAGCTGAACCATTATATGGTCCATCGCCTGTTCCAGATCGGTTATATCCTCCTCAATGATACCCGGGAGATTCCTCAACATTTCCTCATTATCTATTGATAAACAGGCACAAACAACAAATATCCGTTTCTGGATCCGGGTGATACGTGATTTTTCTGTAGTATCCGGAATCATTGACTGAATGAGCCCCAGGTATGAATTCAGTTCATCAACTGTACCATAAGCCTCCAACCTGGGATGGTCCTTCGAAACCCGGGTTCCGCTTGCCAGTGATGTTTCTCCATGATCGCCGGTTCGGGTATATATTTTCATGACTGTTTATTTAATCGATTCATGATTCAAGATTGATCAAAACAGGACGACCTTTTTTGAATCGCTGAACCAGACAGGTGATTGATTCCGGACGATAATCGTCATGCTCGATCTGCCAGGTCAGGGGTTTTACCTTGATCTCTTGTCCAAGTGCATCAATAACCGTAATAACCGCTTCAACCCGGCCAAACAGATCGGCACTTTTCTGCAATTCCTTATATTTGAATGAATAGGTCTCCCCTATTTTATAATAAGGATGTACCGGCTCGATCAGGCACTCTCCGTTTGATTTGTATTTTACCACAGTGGCTTCAACCGTTTGCCCGGGAATTAAGCCATAATGGAGATAGTTTGCGACTGGTAACCGGTGAAGATGGCCCTCCGGATCTTCGAAAATGTAAAACTCTTCATCCTGAAAGCTCTTGATGCCGTTGAGTTTAAACATATAGTTCCGTCCGGATATCAGAGAAGTGAACCGATTGGTTACTTCGGGCAGAGATAATTTCAGTATGCCTTTCCTGATCCGGTCGACCCGGCACGACAGATAACCGGAACCAGCTGTGACTTCAACTGAATTGTCAATCGGACAAGGCCATTCGAGTCCATGTAAGTCCTTTACCCAGGCTGAAAGCAGGGGTTCACCTAAGAAATTCTCCTGGCTGGTTATCCTTAACACCCTGAAATTATATCGTTCTCCAACTTTATAGTAAGGATGATCAGGTTCCAAAAAAATCTTACCGGAACAATTGATTTTATCGACGCTGCAATTGATTGTCTGTCCAACACTCAGGTTATAAGGCCCGTAATATTGTTCAGCGAGAAGATACTTTTTGTGATCTGGCCCCAGCAGGATTAAATTAACCTCATCTGTTCCCGGAAGGGTCACTTTATTAGTGATGACGAATGATAATCGCTGACCTTCCTTCAAGATATTTTCTTCAGACATAAAGCATCAATGTTCTTGCCAGTTGTAAAGATGCAAAAATAATAGACGATGAAATTCAATATAGGATGATCTCTGTCAAAGTTGGCTATCTTTATTCCGGTAGAATGATTATTTCAAATGGCAGAGAGTTATAAGGTGGATAGTATTGACCGCAAGATTCTGCGGTTATTGTCGGAAAATGGCAGGGTTTCATTTCTGGAGGTTGCACGAGAATGCGGGATGTCAGGAGCCGCCATTCATCAGAGGGTAGCCAAACTTGAGCAGCAGGGAATCATTACGGGATACAGTGTCAAATTATCGGCTGAGAATTTGGGTTATCACACCTGCGCCTATGTCGGGGTATTCCTTGAAAAGGCCATTATGTATCACTCGGTAGTCAGTGAATTAGAGAAAATCAGTGAGATTGTGGAATCCCATTATACCACCGGGAACTACGCAATATTTCTAAAGGTATATTGTAAAAACAATCAGCATCTGATGGAAATTTTGAATGGCCGGATACAAACCATTCCGGGAGTTGCCAGCACTGAAACGTTGATCAGTCTTGAAAACGGCATTATGCGTGATGTTCAGCCGTAGCTGATTAATCCGGGGATTCGAATTTAAAGCCGCGAATCTTGTAATCCTCTGTTTTATCCAGGTAAAGTCGGATCAGTGCCTCTTTGTTATTGCTCATCAGGATGACCTCAATGTCCATAATCTGGTTATCGGTAATCATAACCTGCCTGATTTTCATTGCACCGGTAAGCTTATGAAGTCCTTGCAGATTCCTGACCAGCGTATCATTTCCATATTTAATCATCAGATGACTGGCCAGGTAGTTTTTTGTAAATTCCTGAAAATCATCATCTTTACCGTCAGTAAGCAAACCCATGAATTTGCCGCCAAGAATTCCCAATCTGTTATCGGGCAGAGAATCCAGACATTGAGTCAGACTACCTACCAACTGTGGCTGGTAATCGGGCCAGAAAATGCATCTGGCGATTTCGAAAGGGATGCTTTGATTACCCAATCTAAACTTGTTTGAAAGCAGGATGATTGTCACCCTTTCATCAATATATCTCAGAAAATCAGAATAATAGCGGCCATTCCATCCATTATGGGCGATCACATTGGTCTGGCGCATGGTTTCGATGACTCTCCATCCATAGGCTGCTGTTTGTGATTCATTTATTTTCACCGGGTTAGCCGGGTAATAATATTCGGTTTTAGTTTTCTCGTCAAGAATGTCATTACCTAACAGGGCCTCATGCCAGGCAAATAAATCCTCTATCGTGCTGAGCATTCCGCCACTGGCACGACGGTGCCAGGAGGGCCCGTCCTCAAGCCAACCTGAATCCATGGGTCCGCCCCAGTCATTGCAATGCCTGTAACCATGCGCCACACTGGTGGTCGTCCAATCAGGTGTGCGGTATCCCGTAAAACGCATTTTTGCAGGTCGAAAAAGATTCTCCTGAAGAAAACTTTCATAGTCGGTACCTGATATTGATTCAATCAGCAATCCCAGCAAATTGTAACCGGCATGTGAGTAATGGTATTCAGCGCCCGGTTGTGAAATCAATCGGGCATTATTAATTCGGTTCAAAAGCACATCCTTGGTGATTACTTCCGTTTCAGAGGCGACATCATCTGGAAGTCCGGATGTATGCGTAAGAAGTTGATGAAATGTAATGTGTTGTTTTTCAATAACTAACTCGGGCAGATACTTGCCTATGCTATCAGTGACAGTTAATTTCCCGAGCATTTCAAGCTTTAGAATTGCCGCACCGGTAAATTGTTTAGTGATGGAACCGATGTCAAATGCAGTTTGCGGAGAATTCGGAATAAGCTGTTCTTCATTGGCGTATCCGAAAGAGCGGATCAAAGGATCATTGCCCGGGGTTTTTACCAAAATTACCCCCGAGAACCCGTTTTCACCTTCCCGGTCAAGGTAGCTGCTAATACACTGGATTACTGCATCCTGTTGTGGCAGGATTGGTTTTTTCACCTTCGCACAGCTGCCTGAAAGCAGCGCCAAGGATAAAGTTAATATGATATATATGGATAAGCGCTTCAAATTCACGGTGTAAAAATACTCCGAAGAGAAGAACTAAAACACTAAAAAAGCTTAAAAGATGTTAAACCACGGGCTATCCTTGCTGAATGGCTTTCAGCATCTTTGGAAGGATTCCGGGTCCTTCATAGATAAAACCGGTATACAACTGAACGAGTTTAGCGCCGGCACTGAGCTTATTACAGGCATCCTCCGGGGTCATCACCCCACCTGACGCAATGATGGGATACTCATCTCCCAGCTTATCATAGAGGTATTTGATGATAGCGGTAGAGGTTTCCGATAAAGGGGAACCACTCAATCCTCCAGGTCCGAAATCAGCTATTTCCTTCTCAGAATAATCCAGATTAAACCTTTTAACAGTAGTATTGGTTGCGACAATTCCGTCAATTCCTGATTCTCCGACAACTTCAATCACCTCATCCAGTTGTGAGTAGGAAAGATCGGGAGATATTTTCAGCAGTATCGGGCGTTTTGCCGGCATACCAGAGCGGTATCCGATCAGATGAGTCAGGATCTCACTCAGCTGCTGGCGGTTCTGAAGCTGGCTTAAGTCTTTAATATTCGGACAGCTGACATTGACGATAAAGAAATCCACACAGTCGTATAAGCCCTTAAAACAAGTCAGATAATCTTTCCACGCATCTTCATTACCGGTTTGGCTGTTTTTCCCGATATTTCCACCAACAATAAGGCCTTCAGGACGTTTTAGCAACCGTTTTCTGATGATTTCAACTCCATTATTGTTGAATCCCATCCGGTTAACAAAAGCCAGATTACGCTTCAATCTGAAAAGCCGTGGCCTCGGATTCCCCTTTTGCCCTAAAGGGGTAACTGTTCCGATTTCCATAAAAGAAAACCCCACATTTTTCATGAACCTGAGTGCGATGGCGTTTTTATCCAGACCGCCAGCTAATCCGACAGGATGCCTGAATTTTAAACCAAACAGGAGTATGTCTTTATCACTGGCGGTTTTTTCATAGGAGATTTTTTTTCTGAATACCATGCCCAGAAATGGGAAATGATGAAACACGAAAAATGTAAAACTATGAATGAACTCCGCATCAAAAAGAAAGAGAATTGGAAGAAGGATTTTTTTATAAAACATCCGGGCCGAATTTTATGGCCTCAAAAATAAGCAATAGAATCGACTTATCCTTTTATGTCTTGAGAGTCTTCGCGAATTCATCATAGGTGCGGTCGGAGTAAAATATCAAAACCTTATCAATGAATTTCTCCTGATTTTTCGCTGTATCTATCTGAATTTCTTTCGGTTTTGGTTCAACAACCGGTGCAGGTTTTACCACTGGCTCCGGAACGGGTTCAGGAACCGGATCAAAAATCGATCTCTCCCTGATAACGGGAGCCGCTTGCGAAGGGGTATTGGTTCGGTACATCCCGCCAGTTCCGGTGAGTAACCATTCAGGATTGATTTTGGGGAATTTCTGAAGGGTTTTAATCACAAAATCCAGACTGGGGTTATTACGCCCGTTGATGATATGAGACATACTGCTGCGCTGCACACCTATTAAATCTGCAAACGATCCGGATGTCAATCCCTCTTTTACGATGATTTCCTTGATTCTTTCAACCATGTAACAAATGTAAACACCACAATTGAATTTACAAAATAACATTTGTCAATCCATACAATTGTCATTTGTGAATTTTGATTGTGGATTTGTGAATTTCACATTTGTCGATGGCAATCACCTTGATTATGTCATATACCGCAGGCATATCAAGAAAAGGCGGAATTTACAACTGCGAAGTATGACCATCCCTGGATTCATTCCAGAACTTCGCATTACATAATTGCTTGTTTTTAAGCCTGTTTAGATATATATACCTGTAAATTAAGGTTAAATAAGAATCCTAAAGGCTGTTTTTGTCCGATAAACCTCTATTTCAGCATTAATGAACGGCTGTAACTACTTGAGATACTAACTGTTGTTAGTTCTTATCGTTATCTGATCAATCGATTTGAACGAATGAGGGCAAATTGCATTGATTTATGACATTATTACTACAGCTTAGTTATCGTAACTTACTGATTATTTGTTTACTGTGGATATTTATCATGTAATAGATTAAGTTTTTTTCGTGAGGAAACATGTGAATTGTCCAATTTACATTGAACAATCAATGAAGTGGTAATTGTAATTTCAATAGGTATTTGTGTAACCGATGAGTTTACTTGTGTTCACTTTCTTTCTGCCATGAAAATTTATTTATGTAATCTTTCGGTTGAAGATTTACTTTAAGTATACATTACACGTTCTGGGTGGTTTGTGTTCGATCAACCTGGGTAATGTGAGATGATTTGTCAAATAAGCAAATCTCGTTGAGGAATAGGCAAAAAAAAACAGGCTTAAGTGCCTGTCTTTCTTATAGTGAGCGGGAAACGGGATTCGAACCCGCGACCCTCAGCTTGGGAAGCTGATGCTCTACCCCTGAGCTACTCCCGCTGAATGTGCTGCAAAAATAGAATTATTTGTAGATTTTCGGTTCAATTTCTCCATTAATCACCAAGAGAACATTTAATGCCAGTGCGCGCATCTCGTCTTCACCCGGATAGACCCTGACCTGAGCAATCCATGCAATCTGGCTGGTCAGTAGTTGAATGAAAAGTTCGTTGTATGCAATTCCGCCGGTGACCAGAATGGCATCAACCTGACCTTTGAGGACAACGCTGCAGGCTCCGATTTCCTTTGCCACCTGATACGCCATTGCTTCGTAAATCAGCCCGGCCTCTTTGTCTCCGTTATGAATTCGCTCCTCAACAATATTGGCAGCGCTCGTACCCAGATAGGCCACGAGTCCGCCCTGCCCTACAACCATCTTTCTGATTTCCGCTTCAGAATACTTTTTGCTGAAGCACATGGTGATCAGCTGACCAATCGGTAATGTTCCGCTACGTTCAGGGGAAAATGGGCCATCTCCATCCAGAGCCTGGTTTACATCAACGACACGGCCTTTTTTATGAGCGCCCACAGATATCCCGCCACCCAGATGAGCCACGATGAGGTTGAGATCTTCGTATTTTTTTCCGATTGAACTGGCATAAGTCCGGGCAACTGCTTTCTGGTTCAAGGCATGAAACACTGAAATCTTGGTGAAGTTCGGATGTCCGGATATCCGTGCAACATCACTCAACTCATCTACCACAATCGGATCAGCAATAAAAGCCCTTGCTCCTTTGATTTTTGAAGCCAGATCGTGTGCAATTAGTCCGCCCAGGTTGCTGGCATGCTCAACAGCCATGTTTGATCTCAGATCATCAATCATCGGCTGGTTGACCTCATAAACACCGGATTCAATTGGTTTAACCAATCCTCCCCTTCCCACAACGATTGAGATTTTGCCAATATCAATGCCGGCATCTATCAACTCCCGAAGAATAATTTCCTTACGAAATTCATATTGGTCAGTTACCCGGTTAAAAGGAGCCAGTTCCTCAGCAGAGTGTTTGATTGTTTTCTGAAATACCGGTTTGTTGTTCAGAAAAACCCCAATCTTGGTAGAGGTAGAGCCAGGGTTTAATACGAGGATTTCAATAGGGTTCATTTATTCTGTTCTCTAATAAATTACTGTCGTCCCACTGCTGATGCCAGCAATATACTGTTCAGTTTGGCTTCTTCGGAGTCTGACCTTGAGGTTAAAACAACGGGAGCTGATGCGCCGAGAATGACCGAAGCGACCTGCGAGTTTGCAAAATAAGCCAACGCCTTGTAAAGCACATTACCTGCTTCAATATCGGGCATTAAAAGCAAATCCGAATCACCGACCACCTCATTAACCAGGTTTTTGTGAATGGCACTTTCACGGCTGATCGCCGTATCCAGAGCGAGCGGACCCTCTATAATGCAATTCAGGATTTTGTTTTCCCGATTCATTTCTGCCAGTTTTGCCGCTTCAACGGTTGCCAGCATCTGGTCATTGATGGTTTCAACTGCTGCAATAGCGGCCACCTTTGGACGAGGAACACCCAATTGCCTGAAAAAGTCAACTGCATTATTAATGATTGCCACCTTAGCTTCGAGTGTAGGTGCGATATTAATGGCAACATCTGTTATTCCAAGCAATTTGTGGTAGGCCGGAATTTCAAAAAGCGCAAAATGAGAGAGCAGTTCTCCTTGCCGGAGTCCCCACTCCCTGTTCAGAACGCCTTTCAGCAACTGTGCAGTACTGCATCCACCTTTCATCAGAACTTCACCAAAACCATCGTGCACAAACCTGACGGCAGTTTCAACAGCCTTGATATTGTCGGGTTCATCGATGATCTCGTAATGATCGAGTTTAATTCCGGCTTCATCAGCCAATTGTTTGATGATCAATTGGTCTCCAACCAAAACCGGGTCGATAAATCCTTTATGATAGGCTTTTGAAACTGCGTCAAGTGCATAAGAATCCTGAGCAACAGCCAATACAAGTTTTCTACGCCTGGTTTGGCCTTCAAGCATTTTTTCTAACTCAGCAATTCGGGTTGGCATTATTTCCTGGATACTATTCTTTCAGTGTCTTCAGCAATAACCAATTCCTCATTTGTTGTAACCACCATGGCAACAACCTTGGAGCCTGGTTTAGTCAGAACAACATCTTTCCCGCGTTTCCCTACATTCAATGACTGATCGAAATCGAGTCCGAGGTAAGTGAGGCTTTCGCATACAGATTGCCTGATCTCCGGTCCGTTTTCTCCGATTCCACCCGTAAAGATGATCAGGTCAACGCCGTTCATGACTGCTGCATAGGCTCCAATATATTTAAGTACCCGATAGTTAAAGACATCAAGAGACAGTTGGGCTCTTTTATTTTGAAGGTTCCAGGCCTCGTTTTCAATCTCTCTCATATCGGAGGATACTCCGGAGATTCCCAACAATCCGCTGTGCTTGTTTACAAACGTATTGGCTGCCTGAAAATCCAGCTCTTCCTTGTCCATAATAAATGTCAGAGCGCCAATGTCGAGATCACCACTGCGGGTACCCATAACCAGACCTTCAACCGGGGTGAATCCCATCGAAGTATCCATTGATTTTCCGTTCAGAATGGCAGCTATTGAGGCTCCATTTCCCAAATGACAGGTAATGATCTTGCTGGCTGAATAATCAAGTCCAAGTAATCCGCAGGCTTTCTTGGCCACATACCGGTGTGAGGTTCCGTGGAAACCGTAACGGCGGATTTTATACTTGGTGTATAACGAATAGGGAATTCCATACATAAATGCATAGTCTGGCATCGTTTGGTGAAAGCTGGTATCAAAAGCAGCAACCTGGGGAATTCCCGGAATCAGTTGTGCCATGGCATCGATCCCTTTCATGTTAGCCGGATTATGAAGTGGTGCCAACTCAAAAAGCTTGGTAATTTCTTCATGTGCTTCAGCATCAATAAAGGCACTGTCGGAGAAATATTCCCCGCCGTGAGCCACCCGGTGTCCAACAGCATCAATTTCATTCAAGCTACTGATGCACCCATGATTTTTGCTGGTCAAAACTCCCAGAATATATTCGATACCACTGGTATGATCAAGGACTTCACCTTCCAGGGTAACCTTCTGTCCGTCCTGTTTGGTGTGTTTTAAGAAGGATCCCTTTAAGCCGATTTTCTCAACGACGCCTTTACCCATAACGGTTTTATCCGTCATATTAAAGAGCTGATATTTAATGGATGAACTTCCGCAGTTCAAAACTAGAATCTTCATGTTCTTTCTGATTAATAAATAATGGTTTCGATCCGTTTCCCTTTCTCATCATACTTATAGAATCCCTGTTTGGTGATTCTGCCAAGACGGTTAGCTCTAACCATTCTTTTCAATACCGGGGAAGCTTTGTATTTCATATCGCCGAATTCTTCATACAGATTATCGAGCCAGCGCAAAATCTTATCGAGTCCGATCTTATCAGCCAGCTCAAACGGCCCCATTCCCAAACCGAGCCCTGCTTTGAGCGATAAATCGATATCTTCCATCGTTCCAACGCCTTCCATATAAACCGTGCAGGCTTCATTAATCAGGGTAGAGAAAATCCTGACTGACATCAATCCGGGGCTTTCAACCACCGGGATCATCTTTTTACCGATCAGTTTGACAAACTTCTTGACATTATCGTATGCCTCATCAGACGTGTAAAGTCCGCGTGCAACTTCCACGATATCGGCTTCAGGAGTCGAGGTAGAGAAATGCAGACTGACACAGCGGTCCTTATATTTTAAATCGGCAGACAATTCCGTGGAAACAATTAAAGTTGAATTTGTTGCAATAATTGCAGTTGGACTGACATGCTCTTCGATCCTTTTAAAAACTTCTTTTCTGATAAAAACGCGTTCCTCTTTCGAACGCCCTTTTGTGGCTTCCATCACGAGGTCACAACCAGACAGGTCGCTGTATTGAAGAGTTCCCTTGATCCGGTTCATCACAGCACGCTTTTCACCGGCTGTCATGCCCCAGTGATCAATCATGTTCGTTAATTCCGCATCAATTCCTTTCAGCGCATCATTAATTTTTTCATTATCCATTTCGATGAAAACCACTTCAATTCCTTGCGAGGCAATCATCCTGGCTATGGTTTGTCCAACAGATCCGCAACCAACCAAACCAACTTTTGAGAACAGTGTTTTCGCGCGGTTCTTTTTACTCAAAGCATATTGTTCTATGCTTTCAACTATGTCAGCCATAATATTCTATATGTTTAATAATCAATATTTACCAGCAGCCTGATTTGCGGTTATCGCAACAAGGTTAACGATATCACTTACTGAACAACCCCTCGACAAGTCATTGATCGGTTTTGCCATACCCTGTAAAACAGGTCCGACAGCTTCGGCATTGGCAAGCCTCTGAACCAATTTGTAAGAGATATTACCGGTTTCAAGGGTTGGAAACACCAAAACGTTGGCACGTCCGGCAATTTTACTGTTTGGGCATTTCAAGCGTCCGACTGATTCGACGATAGCAGCATCAGCCTGCAATTCACCGTCGATCAGGAGATCCGGGGCCATTTTTTTGGCAATCTCAGTAGCCTGTACGACTTTATCAACCATTTCGTGTTTGGCGCTTCCTTTTGTTGAAAAGCTGAGCATGGCAACCCTGGGTTCAATCTCGGCAATGGTACGGGCAGTTTGAGCTGCACAAACAGCAATTTCAGCCAACTCCTGAGCGGTAGGATTAGGCGTTACAGCGCAATCAGCAAAAACCATGATCCCGTTTTCACCCCATTTTTTGTCAGGCATCGACATGATGAATGCACCTGACACCACCGAGATTCCCGGCAATGTTTTCACATACTGTAATGCCGGCCTCAAAACATCACCGGTAGCATTATTGGCACCCGCAACCTCACCATCGGCATCACCTGCTTTGATCATCAGGGTAGCCAGGTACAACGGGTTGTCAAGAAGTTTCAGCGCCTCTTCCTTGGTCAGGCCCTTGCTCTTCCTCAATTCAACCATCAAATCTGCATAAGAATCTTTTTTTGCATGATTAGCCGGATCCACAATCGTTGCTTTTCCAATATTTTTCAATCCGAATTTCTGAGCTTCCAGGAGGATTGATTCAGGGTTTCCGATCAGAATAATCTGGGCAATTCCCTCGCCGATAAGAATATCCGCGGCTTTCAGTGTTCTCTCTTCCCAGGCTTCCGGTAAAACGATCCTTTGATTGTATTTCTTGGCATTCGTTTTAATCTTTTCCATTAATTCCATGCTAATCAATATTTTAGGTGACAAAAATTAAAGCTTCAAATATACCCAAAAAAGATAGGTTGATGGAGAGATTTCCCATGATTTTTATCATTTCCCGAATTTTATTTCCCGAGGATTTTCAGAACAATTATCGGGGAGGATTGTTAGGTTATTTTGCTTATTTTCAATTCCGTATCTTAATCGGTAAACATTTGAGAAATTCTGATTCTGCTCTGACTTTTAAACAGCACTTTTTATGGACAGAAGAATAACAATTATAGGAGGAGGTAATGTCGGTGCCACGGTGGCTCATGAGATTGCCAGGCAAGATCTTGCAAAAGAGGTTGTTATCATTGATTTAAAGGAAGGAATTGCCGAAGGTAAAGCGCTGGACATCTGGCAAACTTCCTCAATCCTGCATTTCGATTCCAGGGTGGTTGGCGCTACGAATGATTACGAAAGAACCCGAAATTCTTCGGTCGTGGTTATTGCGGCAGGACTTCCACGGAAACCCGGTATGTCGCGGGATGATCTTATCAAGACAAATGCCGTTATTATCAAAGAGGTTACTGAAAATGCGGTCAGGTATTCCCCTGATGCCATTTTTGTAGTTGTATCGAATCCACTGGATACCATGACTTACGCAGCGTATCTGGCTGCAAACACAAATCCCAAGAAAGTGTTTGGTATGGCCGGGCTGCTTGATTCGGGCCGATACAAGGCATTTTTAGCTGAAGCTTTGAACATATCGCCACAGAATATTCACGGATTGATCCTGGGCAGTCATGGTGACAACATGGTTCCTTTAAAAAGGTATACCTCTGTAGGAAGCATACCTGTTACGGAGTTATTGCCAACTGATGTGCTGGATAAGATCATTGAACGAACCCGTAAGGGTGGCGGAGAGCTGGTTGATCTGATGGGTACTTCAGCCTGGTACGCACCGGGAGCTGCCGTAGCTTCAATGGTTCAGGCCATTATCCGTGACCAGCACAGGATTTTCCCGGTCTGTGCCTTTCTGGATGGTGAATATGGGTTAAGTGACATTTATATTGGTGTGCCTTGCATTGTAGGCAAAAACGGGATCGAAAAAATCATCACCTTAAACCTGAACAAAGAAGAAATGGGATTACTGGCCGAATCGGCAAAATCTATCAGAATAACACAGGATATTCTCGATCAAATGAATTTGTTTTAGTACCATTCTGCCTATTTTTGCCGGATGGAACAAGAATTCGCCAATCTCTCACATTCGCTTGAAGGAGACCTGCTTTGGGACACAATAACCCGAACCATCTATGCCACTGATGCTTCGATTTACCGTGAATTCCCTGTTGCTGCAGCCTTTCCTAAAAATTCAGATGACCTAGTCAAACTGATTCATTTTGCCCGCAAACACCATCTATCGCTGATTCCGCGAACTGCCGGCACTTCACTTGCCGGACAGGTGGTTGGACCCGGAATTGTAGTGGATGTATCGAAATACATGAACCGGATCATTGAGGTAAATACCGATGAACATTACGCCTGGGTGGAACCCGGAGTAATTCCGGATGATCTGAACCGGCAGTTGCTGGATAAAAAGCTGTTTTTCTCGCCCGAAACCAGTACGGCTAACCGTTGCATGATCGGCGGAATGCTGGGTAACAACTCGTGTGGACTGCATTCACTTGTGTATGGGTGCACGCGCGATCATACCCTTGCGGTCAGAGCTATTCTCAGCGATGGATCTTCTGCGGAATTTACCCAACTAAACCGCGAAGAATTTTTTCAAAAATGTGTTGGCAATAATCTGGAAAACAGAATATATCAGGAAATCAATCAGATAATCAGCGATCCGGTTAATCGCCGGGAAATCCGCTCGGGGTATCCCGATCCGGAGCTTCCGCGAAGGAATTCGGGATATGCACTTGATCTTCTTTTAGATACGGCACCGTTTGTTGAAGGGGGATCTCCTTTCAACATGTGCAAAATTCTGGGCGGCTCCGAAGGAACCCTTGCTTTTTTTACTGCGATAAAACTCAACCTGAGCGATCTGCCGCCTGCCCATAAAGCGCTGATCTGCGTTCACTTCACCTCCCTGATTGATTCCCTGAAAGCCAATCTCATCATCCTAAACCATTTACCCACAGCCGTGGAACTTATGGATGATGTTATTCTGGATTGCACCAAAACCAATCATGCGCTTCAGCCCAACCGGTTTTTCCTGGAAGGTGAGCCCCGTTCCATATTGATTGTCGAATTTGCTGAAGAGACGGCTGAAGAGCTTGACCGGAAGATCAAAGAGACTATTGAAGATCTGCGGTCGCACGGTTTCGGATATGCCTATCCGGTGGTGAAAGGACCAGACATCCGTAAAGTCTGGGATTTAAGGAAGGCCGGACTGGGCGCATTGGCAAACATTCCGGGCGATAACAAATCGGTTACGGTGATTGAGGACATCGCTGTACCGGTATCGAAGCAAACCGAGTATGTCATTGAGATGGAAGAGCTTTTTGCCCGTCTGGGCATGAAGTGTGTTTACCATGCGCATGTCAGTACGGGAGAATTGCATTTGCGTCCGGTGCTCAATCTGAAGGATCCGGCCGACGTGGCCCGTTTCAAACAAGTTGCGGAAGAGGCTCTTCCCATCGTGAAAAAATATGGAGGATCTATTAGCGGTGAACATGGCGACGGAAGACTCAGGGGAGCGATGATCCCCTTACTGCTCGGAGAACATAACTATCAATTAATCATCAGAGTTAAAAGCGCCTTTGACTCTGACAACCTGTTAAATCCGGGTAAAATCACCCAGGCTCCGCCTATGGATTCATGCCTGAGAAATGAACCGGGGGTGGCAACACCTGAAATACCGACCATTCAGGATTTCACTTCGACATTAGGCATCGTCAGGGCAGCTGAGAAGTGTAACGGTAGCGGGGATTGCAGAAAATCACCGATGGCTGGCGGCGGAATGTGTCCATCTTATCAGGCTACACTGGATGAAAAAAATACCACCAGGGCCCGTGCCAATATTCTGCGGGAATATCTGAATATGCCAAACGGCAAAAATCCATTTGATCATCCCGAGATTTATGAGATTCTCGATTTATGCCTTTCATGCAAGGCATGCAAATCAGAATGTCCTTCGAACGTCAATATGGCCAAATTAAAGGCTGAATTTTTGCAGCATTGGTATGATGCCCATGGTATTCCGCTCCGGACCCGGATAATCGCCTATTTGCCTGTTTTATACAAATTTGCACAACCATTTCCGCATCTGGTAAATGGTGTTTTGCAAACCCGGTTCCTTTCCGTCTTGCTGAAAAGGATGATCGGATTTAATCCCAAAAGGTCGATGCCGGCTTTGTCGAACCGGTCATTTGAATCGTGGATCAATCGTAACCTTCTGACTATAAACTCATCAGCAAAGAAACAGAAAGGTTTTGTGTATCTTTTTGCTGATGAATTCACCAACCATCAGGATGCCTCCATCGGAATTACCACCATAAAACTCTTAACCCGGTTGGGGTATTCTGTAAAGATTGCGGGACAAACATTGAGTGGGCGGACATTCATCTCCAAGGGATTACTGCGGAAAGCCGGTGCAATTGCCCGAAAGAATGTTTTGTTATATCAGAATCTGATTAGCGAGGAACATCCGTTAATCGGTATTGAACCTTCTGCAATTCTGGGATTCAGGGACGAATTTCCGGATTTGGTTGGTCAGGATCTGAGAGAAAGTGCATTTCAGGTTGGAAAGAATTCGATGCTCGTTGAGGAATTTCTGGAACGGGAAATCAAAGCAGGAAGAGTAACCTCAGATGAATTCACGCAGGAATCCAGGAATATCCTTTTACATGGACACTGTCAGCAGAAGGCAGTAGCTTCCACCTCCTCAACCCTGTTTGTATTAAGTTTCCCTGCAAATTTCACTTGTCAGGAGATACCTTCAGGTTGCTGTGGAATGGCCGGAGCATTCGGGTTTGAAAAGGAACATTACGAGCTGTCGATGAAGATCGGGGAACTTATTTTGTTTCCGTGGGTAAGAGATGCAAAAACGGATGATATTATCTGTGCACCAGGCACATCGTGCAGGCATCAGATCCTTGATGGTACGGGAAGGAAGGCATTACATCCGGCTGAGGTTCTTTATGATGCCATGATCTGATCCTGAGTACCCTTTTCGCAGTCATGCAAAACAACCGGCTGGGTGAAGTTCCTTGGATATTTAGCCTGGATCGTTGAATAGAATGCTGAGATTATTTCAGCATCCTGCTGCATGCTTGCACCGGGAAGCAGAATCGGGCCGATACCGACCACTTTTCTCTTATAATCGATATATCCCAATACAATGGGAACATCAGCCTGTTTTGCAATATAATAAAACCCGCTTCTCCAAAATGCCACAGCCTTTCTGGAACCTTCGGGCGCCATAGCCAGATAAAAATTGTCGGACTTCCTGATTCTTTCTGATAGAATTTCCACCAGGTTCTCATGTTTTTTCCGGTCGACCGGAATGCCGCCGATCCAGAGGAAAAATCGTTTAAATGGGAAATGAAAGAGCTCAGATTTCATCAGAAAATGAATATCCAACCCATGATAGAATTTGAAGATCATGCCGTGAACAAAATCCCAGTTACTGGTATGCGGTCCGCCAATAATCACGCACCTGGGAATTTCAGAAATATTTCCACTGACTTTCCATCCTGATATCAGGAGGTAAAATCTGGCCAGTAATTTCTGCAGCGACGATTTCATTGAGGTCAAAAGTGATACAAATTTTTGACAATGAGTTAATATCCTTTTGCAGTATCATCACCCCGCGGATCAGCACCGCCCTCCATCGTACCGTTTGGCCAGAAAAGTATAGCATCGACACGTCCGATTTTTCCAGTTTTCTTCAAATGCTGCCCCATCGACGTCAGCTTCATCACCGAAACCGTATCGATCGCTTCGGGCTCATATTGTATGATATCCGGAAGCCATTGGTGATGAAAACGTTTGGCTGAAACTGCCTGCTGCATGGTCATGCCATGATCGATCACATTCAGTACGGTCTGAAAAACAGAGGTTATGATCGTTGATCCACCCGGACTTCCCACAACCATGAACAGTTTATGATCTTTGGTAATAATTGTTGGGGTCATGCAGCTCAGCATCCGTTTTTCGGGGGCGATTGCATTGGCTTCATTTCCAATGAGACCGTAAAGGTTGGGCGATCCCGGTTTTGAGCTGAAGTCATCCATTTCATTGTTCAGGAAGAATCCCCCACCCTTCACTACGATTTTACAACCATACCCGCCGTTTAATGTTGTGGTTGCAGAGACGGCGTTACCCCATTGATCTGCAACGGAATAGTGCGTAGTTTCGAGGCTTTCTTTCAAAGCAATTTTACCATGAAAAACGGAATCCGAAGGTGTGGCCCGCTCTTTTTTGATTTCATCTGCCCGTTTAATCAGGTATCTGGGTTCAGTGAGTTTATCAACCGGCACTTCAGTGAATGAAGGATCACCCAAATACTCAGCCCGATCGGCATAAACATGCTTTTCAGCCTCCACCATATAATGAACGGATTCAACCGTGTTGTGCCCCATTGAGGCAACATCCCAGTTCGAAAGGATTCCCAGAAGCTGTTTTAAGGCAACGCCGCCACTTGACGGAGGCGCCATGGAATAGAAGTGGTAATTCCGGTAGTTACCTTCGATCGGCTCTCTCCAGACGGATTCATATTTCGCCAGGTCGTCAAGTGTAATCAAGCCTCCCGATTCTTTCATCTGATCCACAATATATTGGGCCGTCTGACCCGCATAGAATCCATCGCGCCTGAAGTCTCTTATCCGTTCAAGCGTATTAGCCAGATCCGTCTGGATCAACAGATCGCCCTCTTTCCATATGGAGTCGTTCACGAAGGCAGGTTTCGAGATATTTCGTTCGAGAATGGTTGTTTTTATGGAATTCAGGCTGATTGCCTGAGCCCTGGTTATACGGAAACCATTTCGGGCCATATCGATGGCTGGCTGAATAACAGAATTCCAGGGCAGTGAGCCGAATTTTTCATGTGCCTTCAGCATTCCGTCAACGGTTCCGGGCACTCCGGCAGCCAGAATGGTTTCAGAGCTGAGTTCCTTGACTACTTCTCCGTCAGGTCCGAGGAACATATCTCTGGAAGCGGCCATCGGAGCCTTTTCACGGTAATCCAAAGTATAAACCTTACCGGCCGATGTACGTGCCACCCAGAAACCACCTCCGGCAATATTACCCGCGGCAGGGTAACAGACAGCCAGTGCAAATTCAACTGCCACAGCAGCATCCATGGCATTTCCGCCTTTTTTAAGGATCATCAGTCCGATTCGTGAAGCTTCAGGATGTGCGGTAACAACCATCCCCTGTTTGCCGGTAGCGCCCATGCCCGCAGGTACTCTTTCAGCGCAGGAGCTTAACAGGAAAATACTAAACAGGAATATGGCAACCTGTTTCCATGAAAACTGGTACATAGGAATATGATTTGCACTAAAAGTACAAATTTCCCATTCAGATACGAATGTTATTTTTTCTTGTTCCCGGCTGCCTTTAGGGTATTCTGCAGCAGAACCAACCGGGTCATCAGGCCAACTCCTCCGGGGACTGGAGAAATAAAGGAACATTTGGGTGCAACATTATCAAAATCAACATCTCCGCGAAGTTTAAATCCCGATTTTGTCAGTGTCGATGGCACGCGTGTCGTGCCAACATCAATAACCGCAGCGCCCTCTTTGACCATGTCGGCAGTGAGAAAGCCCGGCTTTCCTAAAGCAGCCACAATAATATCGGCCTGAAGACAAAGTTCCTTTAACCCGATAGTATTGCTATGGCATAAGGTTACCGTGCAGTTTCCGGGTTTTGATTTACGGGATAACAGGATCGACAGGGGTGTCCCTACGATATTGCTTCGTCCGATAATCACACAATGGCGTCCAGATGTTTCAATATTGTAATATTCAATCAGTTGCAGAATACCGGATGGTGTGGCAGAAAGAAAACACGGTAATCCCAGCACCATTTTCCCCACATTCACCGGATGAAAACCATCGACATCCTTTGACGGATCGATGGCTTCCAGGACTTTATTTTCATTGATATGTCTGGGAAGAGGTAGCTGAACGATAAACCCGTCAACGGAGGGATCATTATTGAGCTTATCAATAGCATCCAGTAATTTAGATTCTTCGACATCATCTTCAAAACGGATCAGTGTTGACAGGAATCCGACTTCTTCGCAGTCTTTGACTTTGCTCGCCACATAAGTTTCACTGCCACCATCGTGGCCAACCAGAACAGCTGCCAGATGGGGCTGTTTCAAGCCTTGTGATTCCCTGCGGATGGTCTGCTCACGAATGACAGACTTAAGCTCCGCTGCAACTTTTTTACCGTCGATGATTATCATGATCGTTCAATTATCTTCTTGCCAGAGGATTATTTCTCATCATTCTGCCCATATTCTTCCCGGAAGCAACCATCTTCATCATTTTCCGGGTTTCATCAAACTGTTTAAGCAACTGGTTGACTGCCTGAACAGTAGTGCCACTACCTGCAGCAACACGTTTTCGGCGACTGCCGTTCAGTAATGCAGGATCCTGGCGTTCTGCGGGGGTCATGGAATGAATGATCGCTTCGATGCCTTTGAATGAATCGTCATCCATATCGAGGTCCTTGACAGCTTTTCCCATTCCGGGAACCATGCTGGCCAGTTCCTTGATATTTCCCATCTTTTTCACTTGCTGGATCTGTTTCAGAAAATCATCGAAATTGTACTGATCCTTGGCCAGTTTCCGCTGCATTCTAACGGCCTCTTCGGAGTCGAACTGTTCCTGCGCCTTTTCAACCAGGGTAACAATATCACCCATACCCAGAATACGGTCGGCCATCCTTTCAGGGTAGAAAATATCCAGTGCATCCAATTTTTCACCGGTACCCACAAACTTGATCGGTTTATTGACCACTGAACGAATGGATAAGGCGGCACCACCACGGGTATCACCATCAAGTTTGGTTAGAACAACTCCATCGAAATCTAGCCGGTCATTAAATTCCTTGGCCGTATTGACAGCATCCTGACCAGTCATGGAATCCACCACGAACAATATCTCTTCAGGATCCACAGCGGCTTTGATCGCTGTGATTTCTTTCATCATCATTTCATCGACAGCCAGACGACCGGCCGTATCAATGATGACCAGGTCAAATCCATGCTGCCGTGCATGCCGGATACCATTTTTAGCCAGTGAAACCGGATCCAGGTTTCCCTCTTCAGTATAAACCTGAATACCTGCCTGTTCACCAATAACTTTCAGCTGTTCGATAGCAGCCGGACGGTAAACGTCACCGGCAACGAGCAATGGCTGCCTGCCTCGTTTGGTTTTTAAAAAGTTACCCAGCTTTCCGCTGAAGGTCGTTTTACCGGAGCCTTGAAGACCGGCAATCAAAATGACTGTCGGATTACCCTTCAGGTTAAGATCTGTTTTTTGCCCTCCCATGAGCTCAACCAGCTCATCATGAACAATCTTCACCATCATTTCAGATGGTTTGACTGCCGACAAAACGTCTTGTCCGAGTGCTTTATCTCTTACTGTGGTTGTAAAATCCTTGGCAATCTTAAAGTTTACGTCGGCATCCAACAAAGCCCGCCTGACTTCTTTAAGAGTTTCAGCCACATTGATTTCAGTAATTCTACCCTGCCCTTTGAGTAATTTAAGGGATCTCTCTAATCGTTCGCTAAGATTTTCAAACATAACTAATTACAGATATTTTACATCCTTTCAGGAATTTCGATTCCCAACAATCCCATGCCAACCTGAATATGTCTGGCGATAAAATTCGATAGTGCCAGGCGGAAATTCCGTTTGGCAATATCAGGCTCTTTCAAAATCTGGCAACACTGATAAAAATGGTTGTATTCCTTTACCAGTTCATAAAAGTAGTTCGCCAAAAGTGCAGGTGAAAGTGACCGGCCTGCTTCATCCAGTATTTCGGGATATTGGTATATTCTCTTTAATAATGTGCTTTCCTGTGGGTCAAGCCCCATGCAGCCGATCACTCCGCTGGTAATTGGAAGGCCCATCTCGGTTGCTTTCCGCTCGACAGAACGAATTCTGACACAGGCATACTGAATAAACGGGCCTGTATTACCATTAAAATCAATCGATTCTTCAGGATTGAACATCATGGTTTTCTGAGGATCGACTTTCAAAATATAGTATTTTAAAGCGCCCAGAGCAATCCGGTAATTCACCTGTTCCTTTTCATCTGCAGGGAAATCTTCGAGTTTTCCAAGCTCGGCTGATACGGTACGCGCGGTATCGATCATACCTCCGATCAGATCATCAGCATCGACCACTGTACCTTCACGCGATTTCATCCGGCCATTTGGCAATTCAACCATTCCATAAGACAGGTGATAGAGTTTATCAGCCCAATCGAAGCCTAATTTCTTCAAGACCAGTTTCAGAACCTTGAAATGATAATCTTGCTCATTTCCAACCACATAAATATGCCGGTCGAACTTAAATTCTTCATATCTCTGCCGGGCGGTTCCCAGATCCTGGGTCATATAAACGCTGGTTCCGTCGGATCTCAATAAAAGCTTCTGATCCAATCCGTCCGGTGTAAGATCGGCCCAAACTGATCCATCCTCTTTTTTGAATAGCACTCCTTTATCCAACCCCAGTCCAACCAGGTCCTTCCCTAGCTTATAGGTCTCTGATTCATGATAAAATTGATCAAAAGAGACTCCCAGCTGGCGATAGGTCTGATCGAAACCGTCATAAACCCAGTCGTTCATTTTCGACCACAAGGCGATTGTTTCAGGATCACCCTGCTCCCATTTCAGGAGCATATCCTGAGCTTCGCGAATCAATGGAGCAGCGGCCTTTGCCTGATCTTCCGTAAAACCTTGAGCAATCAGGTTCTGAATCTCAATCTTATATTCTTTATCGAAACGGATATAATACTCACCGACCAACTTGTCGCCTTTCAATCCTGAGGATTCAGGGGTAGCGCCATTGCCCCATTTTTGCCAGGCCAGCATCGATTTGCAAATATGAATTCCCCGGTCATTGACCAGGTTAACCATTTTCACACGATTTCCAGCGGCCAGAACGATTTTCGAAACGGCATATCCAAGCAGGTTGTTGCGGATGTGCCCAAGGTGAAGCGGTTTGTTTGTATTTGGCGAAGAGTACTCAACAACGACCATGGGTGAATCGGCGTTAACCGGTTTGTGCCCATACTGAAGGTCGCCGGAAATCCGGTTGAAAAAATCGATCCAGAATTGATCGGAAAGAATAATGTTCAAAAATCCTTTAACAATCTCAATATCTGATATTTCCGAAAGATTTGCTTTCAGATAGGTACCAATTTCAACAGCCGTTTCTTCTGGCTTTTTCCTCGAAATCCGGGTCAGGGGGAAAGTAACCACCGTATAATCACCTTTCTGGTCCTTACGGGTACTTTGCACCTGAATGTTTTCAGGCTTTTCCTCACTATTATACAGTTCACGGATTGCCATGGCGGTCATTTCGGCAATACGATTTTCAATGCGCTCCATCATATCAAATTAAGAGTCGCAAAGATAATAAAGATCAGTCAATGTGGGATATTGCACCAAGCTTGTATAAATCAAGCAGAAGCAGCGATGGATTGGGTCCGCACAGCCTCTTTTCCATGCTTTTTTTGCTTAAACTGTAACAAGCTGAAAACAGGCCTGTGACCCCGAACTTCTTTAACCTTTTCCAGTTTTTAAGCAGTCGGATGTCATCAATGCAATCTGGCGGGAGCAGGTTCCTCCTGTATAAGGAATGAAGGTTGGCCCCTGACTCACGTACTTTATCGAGATATACTGCTGATGGCTCAAGGCCCAGATGAAACAATCCATTATTCAGATGAATGATCTTCACACCAGCCTGGTAAAGTGCAAATCCAAAAAATGTGTCTTCATGGCCATATCCTCTGATAGATTCATCGAACCTGATGTTTTGAAATACAACTGCCGGGATCAGGAAGTTGAAAGTTGAGAACGATTTCCACGGATGTTTCTGTCTCAGACTGGCCTCAGATTGTTCACGGTGGCGTCCAAACTTCCATCTGAGCATGAATTCCGGATTTTCAGGTTTCTTTTCGTGGTAAAGAGTACCTCCGCATATCACCGAATCGGGCTTCAGATGATTGAAATAATTACTGATAAAATCATTTCCGGCAATGCCGGCATCACCATCGATGAAAAGCAGATAATCAAATCCGGCTTGATCGGCAAGGAAATTTCGGTTTGCGCTGCGTCCGAGTGGCTTTTCACGGGTAAAATACTTCACTCCGGGAAGCTTTCCTACCTGGATCGAAATTATGGAAGAGGTATCGGGAGAACTGTCGTCGCTGATCAGAATTTCGTACGGTCGATCTGTTTCGATTAACTGGGCAGTCAGCGATTCAACCAGCCTGATAGGATTCCAATCTTTTACAGGAATTAAAACTGACAGCATAAACCAATCGTTTCGTCAAATGTAATCATTGTCTGGCTATCTTTACGGCAAAAACAAGTATGAAGTCACTTCGGTTTGC
>Ga0209373_10001404_pt1 | contig 28456 bp, 27 predicted proteins | sample Higcelweek5metaG_FD_187173 | JGI IMG/M metagenome (GOLD analysis project Ga0209373, IMG submission 187173) | Freshwater pond sediment microbial communities from the University of Edinburgh, under environmental carbon perturbations - High... | ecosystem: Environmental > Aquatic > Freshwater >... | reverse complement strand
CAAATCGGTGCCGGGTATGATATTCCGCTGTCGTCATATGGCAAACCGACCCAGCTCGTTCTTTCGCCATTTGTTTCGTTTCAGCCCTATTTTGGTCAGAATCCCCGTTCCATTGAAACCTGGAACATGACTACCGTCAGGGTGGGAGCAGCACTAAAGATTGGCAGAGGTCATAAAATTGAAATGCCTGAAAAAGAGCCGTTGCCCCTGGAGGCAAAGATTGAAGTAGTTGAACCACAGGTCGAATTTGTTGTTTACGCGCCGAAAAATATTCCGGTTGCACGAACTGTAAGAGAATTTTTTCCGCTGCGCAACTATATTTTCTTTAATGTAGGATCGAGTGAAATACCCAATCGGTATTATTTACTTGAAAAAGATCAGCTTAAAGAATTTAAGGAAGACCAGGTAGCCTTGTTCGCTACAACAACCATGGCTAAACGGTCGAGCCGGCAGATGACGATTTATTATAACATCCTCAACATCCTGGGTGAAAGAATGAATAAAAATCCGTCAGCAAAAATTAAACTGGTGGGGTCATCAGAGAATGGTCCTGAAGACGGCCGCATTATGGCCACATCAGTGAAGACCTATCTGGTCAACATCTTTGGGATTGAACAGTCGAGGATCAGTATTGAAGGCCGCGATAAGCCAAAGATCCCATCGGAACAACCAGGTGGTACCAACGAACTGATTGCATTGCGTCAGGGCGATCAGCGTGTGTCAATCGAAAGTGATTCACCGGATATGCTTATAGAATTCCAGAATGGTCCCGATGCTCCACTGCGACCGGTTGAAATTACGGCAGTGCAGGAAGCACCTATCGATAGCTATGTGACGTTCAATGCAACAGGATCTACCGATGCATTTACTTCATGGTCGCTTGAAATTATGGATAAAGATGGAAAAATACAGTACTTCGGCCCATACACACACGACCTGGTAAGCATGCCGGGTAAATCAATTCTGGGAACCCAAACCGATGGTGATTACAAAGTAACCATGGTTGGACTGACCAAGAGTGGCAAAACAGTAAAGAAAGAATCATTTGTGCATTTGGTACTCTGGGTTCCGCCAGTTGCGGAAGAAGTTACCCGATTCAGCATTATTTATGAATTCAATGATTCCAATGCTATCCGGATGTATGAAAAATATCTGACCGAAGTTGTCATGCCAAAAATTCCTGAAGGCGGGTTGGTTGTTATTCACGGCTATACCGATATCATTGGAGATGAAGATCATAATCTAAAGCTATCGTTAGCCAGGGCTAATGACGTTAAAAAGATATTTGAAACAGGTTTGGCCAAAGCAGGCAGAACCGATGTGAAATTTGAAGTATATGGGTTTGGTGAAGATGAAAATCTGGCGCCATTTGAAAATGAATACCCTGAGCAACGTTTTTATAACAGAACTGTTTTGATAGATATTTTCCCATCAAAATAGAATTCTGTTCTCTATATATACTTCTGTAACAGAGAGGCTGCCATAATAGTATATGGTGGCCTCTTTTTTTTGGACCCGTGAATTATGTAATTTATTATCAATATTATACAACACAAATAACATCAGGTAAAGTGATCTTTGTATCAGTAATTATTAAATATCATAATACTAAAATCATGAAAAACATAACCGAATTGAAAGGTGATTGGAACCAGACAAAAGGGAAGCTCAAACAAAAATTTGCGATGCTTACCGATAGCGATTTGCTACTGATTGAAGGCAAACAGGATGAGATGTTAGGCAGGCTCCAGGCTAAACTTGGGAAAACTAAAGAGGAAATACATAAGATAATTACACAATTGTAATCATAAAAAAAATGAAATCTTTAAAATTGCTCGTTCTCGGATTAATCCTGTTTCTGGCAGGTTCAGCGCAGGCACAGGTTTCCATCAGTGTGAATCTGGGTTCGCCACCTGAATGGGGCCCGCGGGGATATACTGAAGTCCGGTATTATTACTTACCCGATGTGGAAGCTTATTATGATGTTCCATCTTCCATGTTTATCTATTATGCCGAAGGAAAATGGGTTCACAGAGCACATCTTCCCTCAAGGTACAGAAACTATGACCTATATGGCGGATACAAGGTTGTAATGTCTGATTATCATGGAGATACTCCATATACACATTTCAAGGAGCATAAATCAAAATACAGGAAAGGTTATCACGGAGAAGCACAAAATACTTTTGGAGAAAGACCGCAAAGAGGCAATCAAAAAGCTCAAAAATCGGAAAATCACAATAAACAAGGAAATAATAAAAACAAACGAAACAAATAACTAAACGAAATGAAAAAATTAGCATTTGCATCCATATTGGTCCTTTTATTTTTAGGAACCAATTTATCGGCCCAGAACAGAGAATACAGTGAATCACATGGTAAGACCCTGAATCTCGGTCTGGGTATAGGCGGATATTCCGGATACTACGGATATATCGGGCACTCATTGCCGGTTTTTCATATAAATTATGAATTATCTGTTGCAAACAATTTCACCTTAGCGCCATTTGCCACTTTCTACTCATACCGGGGCGACAATTATCGCGAAACGGTTATCCCGATTGGTGTGAAGGGTACATTCTATTTTGATCAGTTACTGAATGCAAATTCAAGATGGGATTTCTATCTTGCAGGTTCACTGGGCTTTGCAATAGTAAGTTCCAGATGGGACAATAATTATTATGGCGACCGAACCTATCTGCACAATCCGGGTTCATTATATGTTGATGTACATGTTGGAACAGAATACCATTTAACCAATCGTTTGGGTCTGTATCTCGACCTTTCCAATGGAGTTTCAACAATTGGTCTTGCTTTCCATTGATCCTGATTTACACCATTCAAAAAATTAAATAAAATGAAAAAATTTACAATTCTGATTACTGCCTCATTATTGCTCACCGGTGCAATATTTACACAGACTATGGCTCAGGAAAAATTTGACCGCACCGCACCCCTTGTGGGCATAAAAGGCGGAGTGAATTTCTCCAATCTTTACACGGATGATGAGAGTGATTCTCAAATGCTGACCGGGTTTAACCTGGGATTGTTCGCCAAAATGCCGGTTACAAGGTTTTTAGCCATTCAACCGGAACTGTATTTCACTACAAAAGGTGCTGAAGTAGCTTACGACAATCTGTTCGTTAATGGCACGGCCCGTTTTCGTTTGAACTACATTGAACTACCCATGTTGCTGGTTGTAAACATCACCCCAAACTTTAATTTGCAGGCAGGTGCTTATGTTTCATACATGATTAGTGGAATAAGCACAAACGAATCAACTGTTGATCTTTTTGATTTTGAAGAAAACATCGATACCCGGGACTATAACAGGTTTGAGGGCGGGCTTGCATTTGGTGCAGGTCTCGATCTCGGTGCATTCAGCCTGGGAGCCAGGTATTCTTATGGTTTAACCAATGTAGGTAAGGAACAAACATTCATGGGCGTATCCTATACTGTTCCGAATGCCACTAATGGTGTATTTAATGTTTATGCTTCAATCGGAATAAATTAAAAATCATGAACAGAATACTCTATTTAATAGCCGTTGTACTGATCATCTTCTGGGCTATAGGTTTTTTCGCCTACAGTGCAGGTTCAGTCATACACATCCTTTTGGTTATCGCGGTTGTCGCCATATTATTGAGGATAATCAGAGGTGACAGATACTCCCGGTAATTTTTGCCTGCACAACCAGGTGAATAATTCAGGGGGGCGGATATCGTAATCTTCTTTATTTTTTAGGGCAATAAGCCACTATTAATGTCAGGAACTCGTAAATTAGCGCCCTGATTTATTAATAGTGGTTTATTGTTTTGTCTGATAACTGGTTAGCATAATGAGAAGATGGCGTATTGAAGATTCTGCTGAGCTCTACAACATTAACGGTTGGGGCGTCAATTATTTTTCTATCAACGAAAAGGGTCATGTTGTGGTTACTCCGAAAAGCAACGGCGTGCAAGTCGATCTGCTTGAGGTAGTTGAAGAGCTGCAATTACGTGACGTTTCGGCACCTATGCTGATCCGGTTTCCTGACATTCTCGATGACCGTATCGAGATCATGTCGAGTTGTTTTAAAGTTGCCGCTCAGGAGTATAATTACAAGGCTCAGAACTTCATCATCTACCCGATCAAGGTAAACCAGATGCGCCCGGTGGTTGAAGAGATTGTGGGCCATGGCAAAAAGTTCAATATCGGACTTGAAGCAGGCTCGAAACCGGAGCTGCATGCCGTGATCGCCATCAACACCGATTCTGATTCACTGATTATTTGTAACGGTTACAAAGACGAGGACTATATCGAGCTGGCGCTGCTGGCTCAAAAGATGGGCAAGCGGATTTATATCGTTGTTGAAAAGCTGAATGAGCTGAAACTGATTATCAAGATAGCCAAACAGCATAAGATCATGCCTAACATAGGCATCCGGGTTAAGCTCGCCAGTTCAGGCAGTGGAAAATGGGAAGATTCAGGCGGTGACATCAGTAAATTCGGACTTACCTCGAGTGAGCTGCTTGAAGCGCTGGATTATCTGGAAAAAAGAGATATGAAGGATTGCCTGAAGCTGGTTCACTTCCACATTGGCAGCCAGGTGACGAAAATCCGCAGAATAAAACTGGCACTGCGTGAAGCTTCGCAGTTTTATGTGGAACTCCACAAAAAAGGATTCAAGGTCGAATTTGTCGATATCGGCGGTGGTCTGGGAATCGATTACGACGGAACCCGGTCGTCGAACAGCGAAAGCAGTGTAAACTACAGCATTCAGGAATATGTGAATGATGCCACTTTTACCATGGTTGATGCCAGCGATAAAAATGGAATTCCCCACCCCAACATCATTACAGAATCAGGCAGGTCACTGACTGCACACCATTCCGTACTCGTTTTTGAGGTGTTGGAGGCCACAACCACACCTTCGTGGTCCGAAAGTGAAGATCTCAATGAGGATGATCATGAACTGGTAAAGGACCTCTATTCATCGTGGGAAACGCTTAACCAGCTCAGCATGCTGGAAACCTGGCACGATGCGCAACAAATCCGCGAGGAAGCCCTCGATCGTTTCAGTCTGGGTTTGCTCGACCTGAAAACCCGCGCTCAGATTGAGCGGCTATTCTGGTCGATAGCCAAGGAAATTTACCAGATGACCAATGAGTTGAAGCATATTCCGGAGGAGTTTTTAAATTTACCTAAATTGCTGTCTGACAAATACTTCTGCAATTTTTCCCTGTTTCAATCGCTTCCGGATTCCTGGGCCGTTGATCAGATCTTCCCGATCATACCCATTCATCGGCTGGATGAGAAGCCTGACCGTAGCGCCACTTTACAGGATATCACCTGTGATTCCGACGGGAAGATCGACAACTTCATTTCCACCAGAAACCTGTCGCACTATCTGCCGGTACACTCTCTTGAAGCCAAAGAGCCCTATTATATCGGGGTATTCCTGGTTGGGGCCTATCAGGAAATACTGGGTGACCTGCACAATCTGTTCGGAGACACGAATGCGGTTCATATTTCGGTCGATTCCAAAGGATATTCTATCGACCAGATCATTGATGGTGAAACGGTTGCCGAAGTGCTGGATTACGTACAGTATAATCCCAAAAAGATGGTCAGGACCCTGGAAACTTGGGTTACGACCTCTGTGAAATCCGGTACAATTACCGCTGAAGAGGGTAAGGAGTTTTTATCCACCTACAGATCAGGATTGTATGGTTACACTTACCTCGAATAGGATTACCCTGCGTCCGTGGCGTGAGAGCGATCTGCCAGCGTTGGTCAGGCATGCGGATAACTTTAATATCTGGAAAAATCTGCGCGACGGGTTTCCGCACCCCTACACCGAAGAATCCGGCACCGGATGGCTGAAAATGGTAACGGATGAACCCAGAAACCTGATACTGGCTATCGAAATTGACGGAGAAGCAGCAGGCAGTATCGGGATAATTTTCAAGGATGATGTTTACAGAATCACCGCCGAGATCGGATACTGGCTATCGGAACAGCACTGGGGTAAAGGGTTGATGACTGAGGCTGTTAATCTGCTGGTTGGATATGTGTTTGCAAATTATCCGGAGATTAACCTGATCTATGCTGAGATTTTCTCTTACAACCCCGCATCCGGAAAGGTTTTGGAAAAGTGCGGCTTTCACCTTGAAGCCATACACAAAAATGCGGTGTTCAAAAACGGCCAGTTGCTCGATGAACATCGATATGTAAGGTTCAGATAATTCTATAGCAATTTATTATATTTGTTTATAGGATGATTTATTATTTACCTCAAACCCAAAGCCATGAAAAAAGTATTTATAACCGCAGTTTGCCTGTCGATGGCGATCACCTTTCAGTCGTGTGAAAAATATCTGGGCAGTTCCACAATCGGCGGAGATCTGTCGCCTATGGGAGAAGTAGGCACCACCTATTCGTCAACTTCTGCCACAGTTGGTGGCGTGAGCAGTTTAACGGCAGTTGTTGTATCAGTCGACGGTAAAACATCGGTTTTATCAGGAAGCGCTACCGTAACGAACGCCACGGTAAAAGACATTCTATCGAAATCAGATCTGATCACGATCAACGGTAACGAAGTAACTGCAACCGATGTGAAGTTCAAGTCGACTACCGAAGGTCTGGAAAGTGTAAAGGGCCTCGATCCGGGGATCATTGTAAAATATGATGCCGAGGTGGGTGACTCTTATGAAACCGAGTCGGGTAAAAAGAGAACTGTAAAAAGCGTGTCGACTGAAAACGATTATCCTTATGGATTCATGAACATCAAGGTGATCCAGGTTGAAGAGGTCAGGAACGTTGATGGCATCAAAAAAATCAGATACTGGGCAAATCACAAATGGGGCCTTGTAGCCGTTGAATTCACGCTGGATGATGATACTTCTGCAAAATTCCCGATTTACTGCAGTACAAATAACTGAGACTAACGGCGCTGTGCGGACAGGATAACGTGTTTTCGTTATCTTTGCGCCATGAAAAAGCGCATTGTCGTTGGCATTTCAGGAGGTGTTGATTCCGGTGTTGCAGCCTGGCTTCTGAAGGAGCAGGGTTATGATGTGGTCGGATTGTTCATGCGGAACTGGCATGACACAACCGGATTGAAATCTGCCAGTTGCTCCTACGAAGATGACGTCCTTTTTGCCGAAATGGTGGCTAAAAAAATCGGCATCCCCTTTCATGAGGTTGATTTGAGTGAGCAGTACCGTTCGCGTGTGGTAGATTATCTGTTCAGGGAATATGCAGCCGGCCGCACCCCGAATCCCGATGTCCTTTGTAACCGTGAAATTAAATTTGACGCATTCGTCGAAGAAGCGCTCAAACTGGGAGCCGAAAAAGTCGCCACCGGTCATTATGCCCGGGTTGATTCGATAGATTCGCCTGATGGGCCGATCTACCGTTTGATGGGCGGGCTCGATCAGAATAAGGATCAGAGCTATTTTTTATGTCAGTTGAATCAGCATCAGCTGAGCCTGGCGATGTTTCCACTGGGTGAGATCACCAAACCCGAGGTCAGGAGGATCGCTCATGAGCAGGGTTTGGCCAACGCCGACCGCAAAGATTCGCAGGGTATTTGCTTTGTAGGGAAAGTCGATCTGCCGGTTTTTCTTCAGCAGAAACTGGCTTCAAAGAGGGGCCAGATCATCGAAGTACCAAAGGATATCCATATTCCACCGACCGGGCATACCGTTCAGGATCTCTCGAAACCTGCAGAACTCACACCCGCAATGGGTAAAGTGATCGGTGAGCATCAGGGTGCACATTATTACACGATCGGCCAGCGAAAAGGGTTGAATATCGGGGGTAAAGAAGAGCCCCTGTTCATTATCGACACCGATGTGATCAACAACATCATTTATGTGGGTCAGGGTCAGGATCATCCGCTTCTTTTCAGAAAAGCGCTGCTCGTCAGAAATCAGGAGGTACACTGGATCCGTCCCGATCTGGAACTTCATCCGGGGGAATCAAGAGAATACATGGCCCGTATCCGGTACCGTCAGGAGTTAAAGAAGGCACGGGTTATCCGGGAGGCTGAAGGAATCTATCTTTTGTTCGATGAGCCTCAGCGAGCCGTGGTGCCTGGCCAGTTTGCCGTTTGGCATTATGGCGATGAGTTGATCGGCAGCGGTCCGATCAGCGATTGATCTCCGGTTTTCTTTCTGCAATTTTTGGTTTTTTTGCGCCCAGAAATCCATACCAGGCCGCCAGTAGCAGCGGAACCACCACAATAATCAGAGAGGTTTTTACGCTGAAATTATCGGCAACGAGTCCGAACAGGAGCGGAATGAAAAATCCGCCCGAGATCGCCATGATCAGGAAAGAGGAGGCTTCGTTGGTAAAACGTCCTAATCCCTCAATAGCGAGTGAGTAGATGGTGGCGAACATGATCGATATAAAAAACCCGGTACTGACTATGGTATAGATAGCGGTATAACCTGTTGTGACCATAGAGACAATGATCATCAGGGCAGCCAGTGCTGCAAACCACCCAACGAGTCTGCCCGGATTCACCCTGAGCAGCATCCCGGCGCCTAAAAGACGGCCAAGCATCAGTCCCAGAAACATCAACCCTGATATATCCACGGCGCGTGCTTTGGTGAGCGTTGTTACCTCCCCCATAAAATAAGGGGTCATCAGCTGATAAAGGATAGCTTCGGCGCCCATATAGAGCAGCAGTACCACAAAACCACGGCGGAAGTTTCTGAAATCCCATGCGCTGCGCTGATTGCCGGTATTGAGGCCTTCAGCCTCCCCGTGATTACAATCATCGGTAGGATTTGCAGGCATATTGGCCACTTTTACCAGCAAGGCCATCGAGATAAAGAGAACTCCAAGAATCAGATAAAACCATACGATGCCTTTAAATGGATCGTTGGCAAACAATTTCAGGATAAAACCACCCCCGATGTAGGCTGTCAGAAAGGCCCCGACTGCCCCCATGGCTTGTGAAAAATTGATTCTGCTGGCAGCACTTGCCGGGGATCCCAGCGCCCTGACATAAGGGTTGCATGAAATTTGCAGAAAAGTAACCCCCGAAAAAACCAGAAACGTCCCCACCAGAAATAAAGGATATGACAGGATCAGCGCTGCGGGAATGAAAATCAGCATGCCGATCCCTGTAATTCCCGAACCTAAAATAATGGCATTCACCGTTTTAATCCTGGATATGATCAGTTTAGCCGGATACGACATGGCAAAAAAAGCAAAGAAAGAAATGGAGGTCAGGAGCGACATTCTGAAATTATTCAGATCAAAAGTCTCTCGGAACAAGCCGATCAGCACATTGTTCAAGTTCCAGATGAACCCCCACAAAAAGAATTGAAAGTTGACCAGAATCAGCGGATAAATGATCTGTTTGGCTCTCGGGCCGGTAGTTTCAGATAGTTTCATTTTCAGTATTTTTCATCGGTTTAGGCTAACCCTAAAATTAGACTTTCAGATCAGAGAAAAAAATAACTTTGTGTAAATTACGGTTTCAACCAGATTTATGCTCGAACCTGTCCTATACATTGGAATCGCTCAATCCATTTTTGGCGGTTTTGTCATCGCAACCCGGCGTCCACAAATTCTGGCCGACAGGTATCTGGCAACCTGGCTGTTCATCATTGCCATTGAGATGATCCTGGCTTTGCTTCAGATCACCTGGCTCGATCATCTGCCTTACGAATTGCCATTTTTGGTGATTCCGTTGGTTTACGGGCCGCTGTTGTATCTTTATGTCAGGACGCTTATTTCCGCAGATCCCAAATGGACCTGGACCGACCTGGTTCATTTTATCCCGTTTATTCTCTTTCTGGGGCTGGCATTTTTATTCAAGAATGGACCTGATGATGCCGGTTCATTACCGGTTTGGGCACATCCGTCGCGCATCGCCAGGATGATTTACGAATTTGTCGTTTTTGCATCCTTTACCACCTATAGCATAATCGTTTATGTTCTTTTAACCCGTCACCGGAAAGCGATCCGCGAAGAATTCTCATTCCGGTCGAGCAGAATCACCCTCACCTGGCTTCTGTTTGTTTCGATCACAGTTTATGCATCTTACCTGCTCACCTTCTTTTCAGCCGGCATTCAGATGCTGGTGATCAGGTTGCCGTTTGATCCTAAGATATTCACTTTTACCGGTTTAACGCTGTTCTCGTTTGCCTTCAGCTTTTATGGTCACAAGCAAGCCGGGATTTTTTCAAATCCGGCCAATGTTCAAACGTCCGATGACGAATCTGCTCATCCGGGTAAATATGCAAAATCGAATTTACGAAGTGAGGATCTTAAGAAATTCGTCAATCTGATTGATAACCTGATGGATCAGAAACGGCTTTATCTGAACCCTGAACTATCGCTGGCACAGGTTTCTGATGAGCTCAAAATACCCAAGCACCATATCACCCAAGCGTTGAACACCGAACTGGGCAAGAATTTCTATGCCTATATCAACGAACTCCGGGTAAAGAAATTCATGCACATGGTAGTCGATCCCGCCAATAAAGACTACACTTTTCTGGCTATTGCCTTTGAGTGCGGGTTCAATTCGAAGTCGACATTTAATGCCGTGTTCAAACGGATCACCAGTTTTACCCCCTCTGAATACCTGCAATCATTAGGCAGATCTGATTGATTACTTAATTATTACAGGTACAACCCACTTAATCTGTACGTCCTGATTCGATAGCCCGCGTCAGCGGGGCGATTTGCCCTTTTTGGTTTCTTAATTTCGAGGGAAAATCATGGGGCATGAAGAAATTCCTTTCCTTGCTGGTCGTGGTGTTAATCAGTTTCAACCTGCCGGCACAAGAGTCGCCGGGTGCCGCTCTGTCCATCTCCGGATATACCCGGGCCACCGGATATATCGGGATTTATGATCACCACGATCCAACGCTGAAAAGTCTGTATAATGAGACATCCCTCAAACTAAAAGCAAAAACCGGCAGATGGGGCCAGGCCTATACCGATATCCGGTTCAGGGCCGGCACCGAATATGGAACCGATTTTTCGGCAGTTGATATGCGCGAAGCCTATCTGGATCTTTTCTTTGGCAAGCTTGATTTTCGTATTGGCAAACAGATTTCTCCATGGGGCCGGGCCGATGGCTTTAATCCCACCGACAATCTGACTCCGACAAACTTTTTTGTCAGGTCCCCGGATCATGATGATCTGCGGATCGGAAGCTATCGGATCCGGGGGCAGTACAATCCTGTTGGCTGGCTGAAAATTGAGGCAGATATTGCCCCCTGGTACACCCCATCGGTTTACCGTTTTGACCAGGTGTCACTACCCTCTTTTGTGTCTATTTCGGAACCGGTGAATCCGGGATTTGCCTGGAACAAAGCATCGGTTGCCGCTAAACTCGACCTGATCTTTTCAGGCATCGAAGGGTCGATATCCTGGTTCAAAGGATACGACCCGTTGCCGGCGCTTAAACCCGGAACCATCTCCTTGCCACCGCTTGCCGATTTCAACATTGAACTCAGGCAAATACCTTTCCGTCAGCAGACCATCGGGGCCGATTTTGCCACGGTCATCCTGAATACCGGCATCCGCGGGGAGTTTGCCTATAAAATTCCGGAACAGGGAGACACTATTGACTCCATGCTGCCCAATCCGGAGTTTCAATTGGTGGTCAGCATCGACCGGGAAGCCGGTCCGATTCGGATCATCGGCGGCTACCAGGGAAAATTTGTTCGTGACTTTGTTCCGGCCGATCCGCCACAGTCGTTCAATCCCGATTTGATTTCAAATCCGAACATCTTTCAGCAGCTGGGTCCGCTGCTTGTCAGCCAGATGAGTTATTACAACCGGATTTTATACGATCAGACTCATGAATGGAGCCACTCCCTGCTTCTCCGGCCATCGGTAACGATTTTACATGAATCACTGGAGGTTGAACTCTCTGTGTTATACAATTTTACCACCAAAGAGTACCTGATTTATCCGAAAGCCACTTACCACATTGCCGATGGATTGCAGGCAGCTGCCGGTTATCAGTATTACCATGGCGGAGATTTCACCCGGTTTAACTGGATAGAGGAGCCCTTTAACGGTCCATTTTTCGAATTCAGATTGACATTCTAATGCATCGATGAAGATTGCAGAATATATATATCGGTTCAGATGGCCTATTGTGGTTATCTCATGGTTGATTTCGATCGGATTTGCTTTAGCCATTCCGAAAATCGAGATCGATCCTGATGTAAAAGCACTGATTCCCAAATCGATGCCATCAAAGATCAATACTGAAAAGATCGAAGCAGTTTTTGGGGGCTCTGAAATGCTCCTGGTGATTATCAGCGGAGAAGATGTTCTCGCGCCCTCCATATTGGAAAGATTACAGAACATCAGCAACAGTTTCAGCAAGTTACCGCAGATTGAAAGGACGCTGTCACTGTTCAGCCTCAAATCGATCAAAGGCATTGAAGGCAACATGGTTGTTGGTGAGGCACTCCCCTTTATCCCCCACACTCTGGATGAAACGGAGCTCATCCGGAAGGAATTGTCTGATAATGAGCTGGTGATGGGCACTGTTGTGTCAGATGATTTCAGGTTGGCCGCGATCATTGGAACCGTCTACACCGGCACCGACGATAAAATTCTTCTCGATTCGGTGAATGCCATCATCTCAAGATATCCGGGTGAAGGAGAGATCAATCTCGGGGGGATGCCGGTGGTCAAGCAATCCATTACCGACAACATTCTCAAAGATATTAAGATTCTGATGCCACTGGCCATCTTTCTGATGCTTTTGATCCTAACCCTGTCATTCCGGAATTACAAAGGTGTGGTACTCCCGCTATCGGTGGTTATCCTGTCGATGCTGGTATCGGTCGGCCTGATACCGCTGTTTGGATGGAAGTTCGCCCTCGTAACGGTTTTGGTGCCGGTGATGATGATTGCCATTGGAAACAATTACGGGATCTATCTGGTAACCAGATATCAGGAGATTCTTAGAAGAGAACCAGACATTTCCAGATCCGGATTAATGACCGAATTATCCGCTGCCCTGAGCAGGCCGATCCTGTTATGTGCCCTGACAACGATAGCCGGGGTTTTGGCGCTTCTCACGCACATCATTGTTCCGGCAAGAGAGGTTGGAGTTCTATCGGCAATCGGTATCGGCTGGGCCCTCATTCTCAGCCTGACCTACATTCCAGCCATGCTGGGGATTTTGCCACGATCAAAACCATCTTCTAAAGAAAATAAACCTCATGAGACTCCGCTGGAACATTTCCTGTTTCGACTGGGTGTTTCCATTTCCAGAAAACCAAAAATAACTCTGTTAATCGCCGGTCTGATCACTCTGGTTATCGGTATGGGATTGGTAAAAATCTACGTTGAAGGAAACACCATCAAGTTTTTCGACTCCAAAGATCCGGTCAGAACAACATCGGATCTGATTGACAAACACCTGGGCGGATCGCAGACTATCTCTATTCAGTTTACCGGAGACATCAAGGATCCTGAGATTATGAACCGGATGCTTTATTATGAGGAATCCATCGAAAAGCAGAAAGGCGTAGGCCAGGTGATGTCGATTGCTTCGGTGGTGAAACTAATCAGCAAAGCTCTGCTCGACCCATCGGATCCAGGGTATAATTCGATACCCCGAACCCGCGACGGGGTTGCCCAGTTTCTGGAGCTTTACGGCATGAGCGGAGACCCCTCGGATTACGAGCAGTTGGTTGATTTTAACTATGAAAATGCACAACTTCTGATACGAATTAATGATGCATCCAGCCGCAATGTGCTCAATCTGGCTGATTATATCAGGAAGCTCACAGCCGACGACCCGGCAATTGTACGAATTGGCGGTATCGGACTGATCTCGGCAGAGATGACAAACAGTTTGGTAACCGGACAATGGAGATCCACAATCATTTCGATGCTCATCGTTTGTTTTCTTGCCGGCCTGATATTCCGGAAAAAAGCCGCCGCGTTTATTGTGGCGGTGCCGCTGGGCATGGCCTGTCTGGTGCTTTTCGGAATCATGGGTTGGAGCAGGATTCCCTTTGATCCGGCGACCACACTGATCACATCGGTCATGATCGGGTGCGGAGTTGATTATACCGTACAATTTCTTTGGCGCCAGCGGGATGAAATGATGGCTGGTCTGTCGCCCGCCAGGGCTGTAGTCAAGACACTATACACCACTGGAAAAGCAATTTGCTTCAATGCCTTTGCCGTGATGATCGGTTTTTCACCGTTGGTGTTCAGCTCTTTCAGCCCGATCAGGTTTTTCGGAATCATGATGGTCGTATCGATTTTCGCCTGCCTGATCGGAGCATTGATCGTGATTCCTGCTCTGACGCTCATCCTGAATCCAACCTTTTTGACCGGCAGCCAACCTCAAATATCAAAAGTCGATGAAAACAATTAGTATGCTGATTTTCAGCTTCGCTTTGGGAAGTATTGCCATGGCCCAGAGCACTGATCCAAAAGCAATTATGGACAAATCAAGGGAACAGGTGAAGCTAAGCGGACTGGAATCCAAAACCATTCTGGAAATCAATGATGGCAAAGGAAATCAGCGTATCCGGGAGACCAGTATGTCGACACGGCTTTACCCCGATGGGACTGAAAAGCGGACCATTATTTTTCTGGCGCCGGCTGATGTTAAAGGAACCGGAATACTTATCCATGACTTTGTAAATAAAGAAGATAACATGTGGATATACATGCCGGCATTACGAAAATCCAGAAAAATCGTTTCCTCAGAGAAGAGCAAGAGTTTTATGGGATCTGAATTTTCAAATTCAGATTTGTTTGTCGGCAGTATAGATGACTTTAACTATGCGATGGATGGAACTGAAACGATTGATCAGCAACTCTGTTGGAAGATAAAAATCACGCCTGCCACGCCTAAAATCGGTACGGAGTTCGGAATATCCTCCAAAACAATGTGGATCAGCCAAAAAGATTACGTACCACGAAAAGCGCTATCCTTTGATCCGGAAGGTAATCCGTGGAAAGAGATGGTCTATTCGGGAATCAAACTGATGGACCCTAAGGCCGGAAAATACATGGTATCTAAAATGGAAATCAAAAATCTTAAAAACGGCCGTTCGAGCAAGATGGACATGTCGCAAATGATCTTTAACCCATCGGTCAAAGAAGAAATATTCACCCTGTCATACATAGAAAAACAATGAATATTAACGAATTAAGTGAACTCAGGCCCATTACCCGGGTATTAGTTACCGGTGGAGCCGGTATTATCGGATCGGAAGTTTTGAAAGAATTATATCAGCAGAAAAAATGGTACGAAGTAAAGGTACTTGAGCAAAACACTCCCGAAGCCTTACGCAGGCTCAAACCCTACCGCAAAGATTTTCAGCTTATTCTGGGCGACATAAATGATCGGGAAGTATTACGGAAAGCCACAGAAGATATTGATTTCGTGATTCATCTTGCAGCGGTTGTTCCTCCAAGGGCTAATCATTTTCCGGATCTGGCTGAGAGAATAAATGTGACTGGTACAACGATGTTGTTGAAGGCAGTTGAGAAAAATTCTCCGGCAGCCTTTTTCCTCTTTACTTCATCGATTTCCGTTTATGGCGACAGGCTGTACAATCCCTCGATAAGTGTGGATGATCCATTGCTGCCCGGTGATGGAGACGTTTATGCCCAAAGCAAGATCAGGGCCGAGCATGCGATCAGCAGGAGTCATTTAAGGTGGAGCATATTCAGGCTGGCAACTGTCATGGGCCGACAGTCGCTGTTAAATCACGGTCTGTTTTACATTCCGCTTGATCTGAGTCTCGAAATGGTGACTGCCAGAGATACTGCTTTTGCACTCGTCGAAGCCATCTATCATCAGGCTGAATTAAAAGGGAAAACGTTCAATCTGTCGGGTGGAGAAAACTGCCGGGTCACCTATCGCGAGTTTTTAAGCCGTGTTTTGAGTGCTCTGGGTTTGAATAAGTTAAACCTGCCGGATCAGGCATTCGCCCAGAAAAACTTTTATTGCGGGAACTATGATGACGCATATATATTGGATGACATTCTTCATTTTCAACAAGATACGCTTGAGGACTATTATCAGTCCTTAGAAAGCACCAAAACCGTTCTTACCAAGAAACTCTATTCATTTTCCCGCGGATTTATCAGGATGTTCATGCTGCAAAAATCAGAGCCGCTGAAATTCAGGAAAAAAAAGAATACAGAACAGTACATGCGGTTTTTCTACAACAGGCAACCCAGCACATAACAGAGCTAACCACTCAGACACAAAAACATGGCGCAATAAATGAAGATCCATCACATCTTTGTTTACCTTTGAAATAACCGTATAAACCACATCCCATGAAGAATGTCAATCAAAATCAACGTCTGAGGAAGAGAAAGATTTTCCGTACTGTTTTCGGTGTTTTCAGCCTGTCGGGGATCATGTTTACTTTTCAGGCCTGTTATGGCACACCGGAGGATTTTGGTCAGGATATTCTGATAAGTGGCAAAGTGACTTCGGCTGTCGGTCAGGAATCAATTTCCGGAATAAAAGTTACCCTCACTCAATCGGGGCAATATGCCAAAACTGCCAATGATGGTACTTTTGCGATGTATTGTGAAAAGATGGATGAGTATAATCTGGTATTTTCAGATACTGATGGAACGGAGAACGGTCAGTATCAGACCTGCGACACGATCGTAAAACTGGCTGATCAGTCTGAGCGTATCACTATAAATGTCGGGTTGAAATAATCTCTTTGAGCGATTCACTATCCTTCCGCCAGTGGTTTCTTCTGGAATGGTTCAGGCGATTCAGGAAGAATGAAGTAGCTTTGCATCAATTACGTTATCTATTCTGGGAATGCACGTTACGCTGCAATTTATCGTGCCTGCATTGCGGGTCAGACTGTTCGGTAAAAACCGATATTCCGGACATGCCTGCCGAAGATTTGCTACGCGTTACGGAGCAGATCAGTCATCGTCAGAACCCTTCGGATATCACCGTAGTCATGACCGGCGGAGAACCTTTGCTCCGCAGCGATCTCGCCGATACGGGCCGGAAATTGCGAGCTCAGGGATTTCGCTGGAGTCTCGTCACCAATGGTTTTCAGCTAACCCCAACCCGTCTGAACGAACTGGTCAATGCCGGTTTGGGCGCCATCACCGTCAGTCTGGATGGCACTGAACCGCAGCACAACTGGCTGAGAAACAATCCAGATAGCTTCCGCAGGGCCATTGAAGCCATAAAACTCATCGCCGGAAACACCCGGCTCAATGCGGATGTGGTCACCTGTGTAAACCAACGGAACATTGACTCTCTGCCGGAGATTCAGCAGATACTGGCAGATACCGGCATACAAAGCTGGCGGTTGTTTACCATAACCCCGATCGGAAGGGCAGCGGGAATCGAGGATCTTTCATTGTCGGCTGAACAGTTTCACTCATTAATGATTTTCATCGAAAACAGTCGGAAATCCGGTAAAATGCCGAAGGCTTCTTTCAGCTGCGAATCCTATCTGGGTAAATTTGAAGGTAAAGTACGTGACGGATTCTTTTTCTGCCGCGCGGGAATTCATATCGGTTCGATTCTGGCTGACGGCGGGATTTCGGCGTGTCCGAATATTGATCGCAAGCTGGTTCAGGGCAACATCTATCAGGATGATTTCAATGAAGTTTGGGAACACCGTTTTCGGCCTTTTCGCGACCGCAGTTGGGCCCGCATTCACGAGTGTTCGGTCTGTGAACATTACCGTTATTGCAATGGCAACGGGATGCACTGGTGGGAGTGGGAAGGCCCCCGCATGCTGGGCTGCAACTGTAAGAGGCGGTAATTGGGGACGAGGCCCCCGCTTTCGCGGGGATGACAGAAGAGGGGTTTCGTCGGGGGTGAAATACTTTAGTGGCTTAGTTTAATGTTGGCTTGCGGGTTGTGTTTGTACTTGAACACCAGGATGAACGTAGCGCCTAATATCATAGCATAACCGGCAAAAACGAACCAGATGCTCTGCCAGTCTTTGACGCCGTTTTGGGTGAAATGATCGACCACCCAACCGCTGCCCACACCGCCGAAGAAAGCCCCCAGGCCATTGGTCATGATCATGAAAAGCCCTTGTGCACTGGCACGGATGCCCGGACTGGTTTCAGTTTCCACAAACAGTGATCCTGAAATATTAAAGAAATCGAAGGCCATTCCATAGATGATCATGGAGAGAACCAGGAGGATAAAACCGTCGCCCGGATTCCCGAGACCGAACAGTGCGAACCTGAACACCCATCCGAAGATACTGATCAGCATGACCTTTTTAATACCAAACCTGCGCAGAAAGAATGGAATCGACAGGATGAAAAGGGTTTCGGAGATCTGCGAAACCGACATCAGCAGTCCGGGATGAGTGACAGCAAAAGAATCGGCATATTTGGGTATCGATTTGAACTCCTGCAGGAACTGCCCGCCGAAAGTATTGGTAATCTGCAAAGCTGCTCCAAGAAGCATGGAGAAAATGAAGAAAATGGCCATTTTACGCTGTTTAAACAGAACGAAAGCATCCAGGCCGAAAGCCGATACCCACGATCCGTCTCTCTGTGCTTTTGCTGGTGGACTAGCAGGCATGGTAAATGCGTATATCCCGAGAATCAAGGCCGATATTGCGCTGATATACAACTGCATCGGACTTTGCGACCAGCCGCAGATATCCACCACCCACATGGCGCAGATAAAACCGATGGTACCCCATACACGGATCGGCGGGAAGGCCTTTACCACATCATGTCCTTTTTGTTCCAGCACACTGTATGAAACCGTATTATTCAGGGCGATAGTCGGCATATAAGCCATCGAGTTCAGCAGCATTACCCAATACATCATGGTAGGATCGGAGGTTTTGGATGCCCAGAACAATAAAATAGCCCCGGCGATATGGCAACCGCCCAACAGCTTTTCAGCATTTACCCATCGGTCGGCGATAATCCCCATCAGGCCAGGCATAAACAGAGCTGCGATACCCATGGTGGCGAAAATCGCACCAATCTGTCCACCAGTAAATTGCAGGGATATACCCAGATAGCCACCTAATGAAATCAACCACGATCCCCACACAAAAAATTGCAGGAAATTCATCACTACCAGACGACTCTTGATGCCCATAGTACTAATCTTAATGGTTTACAGGGTGCTAAAACTAATCAAAAAACAGAAACCGCTTCCAAAGTTAATCCAACATATTCCGCTAATTTTGAAAAATGAAAATAGGGTTTGATGCGAAAAGGCTGTATGGCAATTTTACCGGTTTGGGTAACTATAGCCGCACGCTGGTGAAGAACCTGAACGAGTTTCATCCTGAGCACGACTATTACCTGTACACCCCGAGAATCAGGCAATCTCCGCAAACCCTACCCTTCCTCAACGAATCCCGGTACAAAACCCGGATGCCCGGCACCCCGTTTAAATCGTATTGGAGAACCTGCTCGGTGAAAAAACAGCTCAGCCGTGACGGAATTCAGATTTTTCACGGACTCAGCAACGAAATCCCTTTAAATATCCAAAAAACCGGGATAAAAAGCGTGGTGACCATACACGATCTGATCTTCAGGCACTATCCCGAAACATACAAGCCGTTTGACCGGTGGATGTATGATCTCAAGTTTCGATATGCCTGCGAGCATGCCGACCGGATCATCGCAATCAGCGAAAGTACGAAGCGTAATATCATACAATTTTATGGCACCGATCCCGATAAAATCGAGGTGGTCTATCAGGCTTGTGATCCGATCTATTACCAGTTGAGTGATCCGGAAGAGGTCAAAAGAATTGTTCAGCAGTACAACCTTCCGGCAGATTATCTGCTCTCGGTAGGCAGTGTTGAGCCCAGAAAAAATCTGAAACGGGTGATTGAATCCTATGATCATTTGAAAAAGGATCTTCAGATTCCGATGGTTGTGATCGGCAAAGGCGGAAAGTACAAGCAGGAAGTGAAGGAAATGATCAGCAAGGCCGGGTTGGAGAATCTGGTGATCTGGATAAACGGGCTCAGTGACAATCATGATTTGCATGCCCTTTATCAAAGCGCCCGGGCACTGATCTATCCATCGTATTCTGAAGGATTTGGACTGCCCGTTGCAGAGGCGCTACTGAGTAAAACCCCCGTCATCACTTCGGGGCGGTCATCGATGACAGAAGCCGGTGGCCCCGGTTCGCTCTATGTGGATCCCGACAGTTCAGAGCAGATTGCATTTGCCATTGAAAAGATCCTGACAGACAGCACCTTATGCAGTACGGTGATTGAAACAGGTTATCGCTATGCTCACGAAACTTTTGGGGCAGAAAAGGTTACCCGGGAAGTTATGGAGTGTTACGGTCGTGTATTGGGCTAGCGTTAATTATCCACAAATTTTCACAAATAAGGGCACAAATTGATTACACAAATTAGTTGAGCAATTCTTGCTCAACTGAGGTCGGCTAACATTTCAGGATCTTCGGCATTCCAGGACAAGGGTAACTTTACCTATAGTGCAGATTCATGACGTTGTTGTCATCACCGAAATCCCAATTACAGAATTAATTATCAGAACTTGCATGATTTACAAGTTTTGATAATTGCGGGCTGTTCAACCTTTATGAAAAATGTACCCAACATCCCAAATTGCATTTGGCATTTGCCTTGGCAAAAGATTTTGTGATTTCAGCAATTGGCTGCTCTTCCATTGGCCAAAACAAGGCATTATACGCAATGCATAAATCCACGCACCTGCAAGGGGTGCGGCTGGTAACGTTATGGTTGCCTATACTAACAGCCGGGTATCAATCTGTATTGGACTAGCGGTAATCATCCACAAATTTTCACAAAAAAAAGAGCACAAAATTATTACACAAATTAGTTGAGCAATTCTTGCTCAACCGAGGTCGGCTAACATTTCAGGATCTTCGGCATTCCAGGACAAGGGTTACTTTATGGCTCATTTTTACATGAAACAGAGCTCACTATATTAAGCAGTATTTCATATCATAGTTATGCCCGTTGGGAAAATTTTATGGTAGCTATCAATCGGGCCATAGATTCTTGTAAATCAACAAGATTAGATCCGGAAGACCATTTTCGTGGCGTCACGAAAATGATCGATCTTGGTAAAATTACGATGCGTAAAATTGATGATTTTGTGATTTCAGCAGTTGGCTGCTCTTCCATTGACCAAAAAGGCGCTATACGCAATGTGTAAATCCACGCACCCGCACGGAGTGCGACAATCGAGTCACGCGAGGGAATTTCACCCTCACGTTCTCACGGAACCGTGCTTGAAACTCTCGCTTCACACGGCTCTTCTTGTTTAATCACAAAAGTGTAAACACTTTACGGATTTACCAATTGCCAGTGCGGAAAAAGTAAAGGCGATTCCTTGTACTTCTTCTTCAACCAGCTCAAAGATGCCCTTATGTAAAGTCCCTTCTCCCATTTTACCCATTTAAGTAGTCTCGAATTTAGCTGATACCAAATATCAGCTGTGTGGTTCGATGAAAACTTGCAGTAATAATTGATGATACCCTGTATGATAGGGCGTAGCTCTCTTGCTATTACTTCCAATGGTTTCCTTCGTTTGTGTATGTTCAGTTCTCTGAACTTTTCCATCACGCTATTCTTCGATTTCTGACTCATAAACATACTGGGCATCAGCATCATTTTACCGTTAACCTTTACCCAGTGTGGGCGAATGGTGAAGCCCAGAAAATCATACCCCCTTGGGTATTTCTTATCTGATCTTCCCCTGACATTTACAATTTTGGTCTTTTCGGGGTGAAGGGTGAGTTTGCATTTCCGAAGACGACCATCAATTTGTTTCAACATAAAAATGGCTTGTTTCTCCGTTTTGCAATGTACCACCACATCATCGGCATAGCGCTCAAAAGGCTTTTCCGGATGGTTTATTTCCATCCATTTGTCGAAACTTACGTGCAAAAACAGGTTGGCAAGCAACGGACTGATTACTCCTCCTTGCGGAGTGCCTGTCAGTCGGTCGATATACATACCGTCTTGTTGCCCAATTCCAGCTTTGAGCCACCGCTCAACATACAGCAAAATCCAATTATCATCGCAATAATACCGAACCGCTTTCATCAGCAAATCATGGTCTATGTTATCAAAGAAACCTTTAATGTCCACGTCGATCACAAAATCGTGATTGTACGTGTTCTTGTTTGCTTGTGCTATCGCCTGATGACAATTTCTGTCGGGGCGGTATCCAAACGAACTGTTGTGAAAATGTGGTTCTAAAATGCGTTCCAAATGGGTTTTAGCTACTTGCTGTGCGATACGATCCAACAATGTTGAAATTCCTAATTTACGCTCGCCTCCGCCTTTCTTTTTGATGGGTACTTCTTTTACGGGCATCGGAAAATAACTGCCAGAGGAGAGCCGGTTCCATAGTTTGTACAGTTCGGTTTTCAGGTTGTTGTCCAACCATTCCCAATCCATACCATCTACGCCACCGCTTCCTTTGTTGGCTCGTACTTTCTTGTATGCCTGCAAAACCATTACCCTGGTAATTGGCTGTGATTTTATTTCATAATAGTCAATCATCGCATTACTGCTTGTTGGTAATTAATGAAATGTAAACAAGCTAAGTCCTTCGCTCCGCTTCCATTACAGAAGTTTCATCACTACTACGGCTTAGTCTGCCACCGCTATCTCGCACTATCCCTGTGCGTCTGCTTCCCTTTGCGGTTAACAAAACAATAGCGACTTCTCTTGTTCCGTACAAAACCCTGTATTGCCTTCCTGTCAACTTTATCCCGGATGTCGTGTAAACAGTAATCAGGTTTCCTTTACACTCTTAACGGACACCTACGTAAACATCCGCTTTCGACATCTCCTGTTTGCTTTTACGAGACTTCATAGTTGCTTTAATTTATTCAGCTCGACAATACCCACCTTCGAGGATCAAGTCCCCGTTTTTCCTTATCGTTCACCACCGAGGGAGTTTCCGCCCAACGCAGCATAAGGTAGTTTGCAAACTACTCCTGAAAGTCGTCTGCGGAAGGCCAATCCTTTGTTGATAATAATGATTCCGTTGCCTGTTCGCTCGGTTCCGGCTTTCGTTTTATCACCGCCAAAAGGCTTCCATCTTTTGCACAGCAATCTTTCCGTTTTAATGGATTGATTCAAGACACACACGTAGGAAGCTACACGCAGGTGCGGATTACGGGCGATTTCCTGCCAAGCCGAGAAACTGCCAGAGCGGAAAGATACCCACAAAAAACCACTGCCACCGAAATTGCCGGGTAGCTAATGTTATAAGACGTTTTTAATTTTGTTTGTCTTGAAATATTTGTCAATGTCTGCTTTTACTTTGTAATCAATGTTATATGGAAATTGGCAACTGTCTTTTCGTAACGGTTTATTTTGCTTGTCCACAATTTTATATTCTTTATCAATTATTTGAAAGTCACTGTTGTAAAATTCAGTCTTTGTCTCGTGTGCGACTCCGTCGGTGCAAATGCTGTTGAAAAAGTTTGTTTGTCGTTCAAATGCAAAGGTTTTACCGTCCTTGTCGAAATAATGTGTCAATACAATATACCAGTCGCCACTCTCACTAAACGGAAATTCAGATACAGTAATTACTTTACCAAAACTGTCTTTGAGGATATTGAACGTTGTCTCAACATTCTCTGGGAATTTGCCATTTGTGATTTGTTCTAACTCGTCTTTGTCTGCCAGTTTTACGAATATTAAAAGCTTGTCTTTGCTGTGGTTGAACAATGTGTCAATCGTTGCTTTTTGATATTTAAGTTTCTCAAGAATGTCTTGCTCAGAAAAAAGACGAGAATACAAATTTGACTCACCACCTGTCAAGTTAGTGGAACAAATTATTCCTATAAAAATTGTTAATATGTATGTTAGTCGTCTCATTGTCGCTGTGTCCTAAAATGGCTTATAACGTACGAAAATATATGTAGTTGCCGATTGCGGGTTGCTTTCCTGTCGAGCCGCACCGCCATTGTTGCGGGCTACTTGGCTTGTTGTCAGCACGGAAACAGCAATTGACATATAGTTTTTGTTACCTGCTAGCGTTTACATTTTTATCATTTTGTTGGTATCTCATTTATATCTCTATAATCAAGTGGAATTTGAAGATGTGTCGGGAGTTTGTTCAAAAATATATCAAATTCATTGTTTCTATTATCTTCAAAATTTTTAAAAGTTGTTATTTCAGTCAACTGACTAAACGCGTTATCGTAGTCAATGTTAAATCTCAACCCAACATCAATGCTCAACACAAATCCAAAAGGAGGAAACGCTAATTCGCCAATTGCTCCATGCTTATTTGTAATAGTCGGGAATGCAAGCTTTCTATAATCGCCTTCATTATTCAGATACATAAAGAAACGATATTTATCTGGCAAGTCCACTTTTTCAGGCATTCTGACAAAATCAATAATCTCAGGATGATGCTCTTTGAAAATTGGTTCACTGATTGAAATAAACATTGATGTAACTTGCTTTAGAATTCGTAATGGATTTTGTTTTTTTAAATTAAAAAGTATCGAATCGAATTCATATTTATATAACAGATTCATTCCAACATTAACAAAGTCTGAATATGGTCTAACATAATTTTGTCCTAAAAAGCTATTGCAGTCTTTACATAAACAATATAATCCCACACCTCCTTGTATAACATTTCCTTTTGGTTTTATATTTAAAAGATTCTCAGCGGTAAAGTACTCTTCAGATGGAATTGAATAATATATAGTCGTTTTATTAAAGGCAACTCTCGGCGGTATGTGTTCAAAAGTTAGTTGTTGTTTTTCTCCGCATAGTTTACAATTTCCTACTATGTTATTGCTTGGATTCATGCTGTCGTAGTGTTTTTTACGCTTGCAGGTAACGGTAAATTGTATGAGTAGTGGCAGATTGCGTGATAGTTTCCTGTCAAACCGCTATGCAGTTTGAGCGGGCTACAAACCTTGATATTTACCACATCGCCTGCCATTACTTATACAAAATGTTGGCATTTCGTACTTTTAATTAAAAATTTCATTCTCTAATTCCTGAAAAACACTGGTGTCTTCTGTAACTAAAGGTGTCATGGTATCTCTAACAAAAGCACATTCGTTATTTCCACACTGGGTAAGTCCAAGAATTCTTTTCAATTCAGTGAAAATATTACCACTAGCAGATTTTATATCATCTGCTGGGTTTCCACGCCCAATGCTATTTTGAATAGATTGATTTTTTGCATCCAAGCAATCCTGTGTTAGCTCTGGTATCCCTACTGATTCACAAAGTTTGGTAATCAATTCATCATCAAAAAGGTAACTTTCTATATGTCTTCGATTTGCCGTTTTAATTCCTTTATCTAATAATTCTTGAATCTCCTGAGGGCTTTTGTCATCTCTATCAATAAACTTAATTATTGAAGATGATTTTAAAATGTTTGACAATATTTTAACTGATTGATTTTCTATATTCTCCAATTCGCTACAAGAACCAATCGAAACAAATTTTGTGTCATGATATTTATTTTCAAATATTTTACCATAAATCTGAGCGTCAAAATCTTTATACCTTCGACCTTGAGAAGTTCCTTCACAAAATACAATACGGCTTGGAGCAATTAAACTGGAAAAATCTGCAAAGGCTAAGTCAAAAAACTTATCCCAGATAGCTTTATCGATCTTTGCTGGTTTAATGTTTTCTTTTAAATCGAAATCTCTGTTATCAAAATCCAAAAATATTACCGAACCAGGATTACTCTGCTCTAAAGTCTCTGCCATTTTTAACATACCAATTGAGTGAGTTGAAATCCATAACTGTGATTCAGATGGTGTTAGATTGTACAATTCCTCCAACACTTTTGATTGTAAGCTTGTATGGAGATGAGCTTCTGGTTCGTCAATACAAAATACAGAGTTTTTATAATAAGACGACTTAATGATTAAATCTAATAGCAAATCAAATACTGATTTTTCACCGGCAGAGAGATTTTTATAATGAAAATTAATCGCTGTTCCTTTTTTAAAATAAAAACTGCCATTTCTTAATGGGTCTCCTATTGAATTTAAAGTTAAGTCCTCGAAAATGGAAGAAAAGGAATGTTGAATTTTACCTATTAGTTCATTACGAAGTTTTTCAACTGTTTTTTGGTCATTCTTCTCATCATATAGTCCGGCAAGTGAAAGAGACACTAATCTTTGATAATTCTCAGATACTGTAATATCATTTAACATCAAAGTTTGCAGTTTAAGCTTTTCAGTAGGAGAACCTAATTTAGTAAGGCTGCTAATTGTAAAATCAGGTTCATTTCTATATGCTGTTCTAAAATAAAATCGCTCTTTAATTTGTTCTTGGCTTAATGACTGATTTTCATAAAAGCTAATTTCTACTTTATCTCTAAACCATTGTTTTGATATTGTATTACCATTAACTTTTGGAAAATATTCTACATTGCCTTCATTATAAAAACCACCATTAATATCACCAAAACCTTCAAGTTTATACCAGTGGTTTAATGCTTCAAAAAATGAAGTTTTTCCAGAACCATTAGGACCGACCAAAACAACAAGCTTTACAGATTCTGGGATGTCTGATATAGTCAAGTCTGTAAATCTCTTGAAATCTTTTATCGAAATATTTTTAATTTTCATGTAATAATATTATTAGAAGGAGTATCTTTTTGTATGAATGCCAACGTGTCGCTATTCGCTATGTTTCAATCCCATATTTTTGCAACACAATTACAGAACTCACAACTATCGTAAATTTGTGTAATTAATTTTTCTCTCTTTTGTGCAAATTTGTGGAAAACTCCTCCCTCCTATTCCCCGCCGATCTGCATCTCTTTTACGCGGAAAGTCGGAGCAGCCAGTCCTCTGTTCATGTCGAGATCATTGCCCATCATGTCGATCGCATTAAGAATATCGAACGCATTGCCGGCAATGGTGACGCCCTGAACGGGATGTTTGATCACCCCGTTTTCGATCCAGAAGCCGGTGGCTCCGCCGCTGAAGTTGCCGGATACCGGGTTCACCCCGTAACCGGTTACCTCTTTGAGCAGCAGCCCTTTACCGGTTGCTTTGATGATCTCCTCGGGAGTGCTGGCCCCTGCTTCAATATAAACGTTATGCGTTCCGATGCCGGGCAAGCTGGTGAATCCACCGCGTGCAGCATTTCCGGTGCTACGGGTTCCGGCCCGGTGAGCCACTGTCGTATTGTATATAAATCCTTTGAGCACTCCTTTTTCAACCAATACTCTTTTCTGCGTGGGCACTCCTTCGCCGTCGAACGGGGCGCTGCCCATTCCTTTTGGCCGGGTACCGTCATCCACGATGGTCAGTAGTTCCGAAGCAAACGGTTTATTCAGATAGTCTTTCAGGAAGCTGGCACCCTGATTGACGCTCTCCCCATCAAGGGCACTCAGGATACCACCAATTATGGAATCAGCCACTTCGGGATCAAAAATCACCGCCGCGCGCTGAGTCGGAATCATCTTCGGGTCGAGCAGTTCAATCGCTTTTTTGGAGGCTGCAGCCGCAATCTCTTCAAGGGGTTTCAGATCTGCAAAATAGCGCCTGGAACAATACTCACCGCCGGTATTCTTCTGTTCCCCTTTTTCGGCTACTACATTAACCCCGAACCCACAACCAGTTGATTTATAATTCTTTGAAATTCCATTGGAATTAGCAATAAATACCTCACCCTCACCCTCTTCGTATCCTGCACCCGAACTTTTGGTGATGCGTGGGTCTTTCATGGCAAGCTTTTCCAGATCAATAGCCATTTGGATCTTTTTATCCATAGGCACTTTAATAATTTCCGGGTCATAAAGCCCCTCAACCACTGTAATACCTTTATCTTCAGGCAAAACATTGTTCGGATCGGGCGTGGTCAACCGGGCAAATTCGATGGCCCGTTTCAGGGTGTCCTCCAAGGCGGATTCAGTCAGGTTGTTACAGTGGCTGAAACCCATTTTCCCTTCCACGATAACCCGAAATCCCACTCCGGCAGTGGATGCCTCCTGAACAGTTTCCACTTCACCGTCCTGTACCATAACGGTAAGGTTCCGGCCGGTTTCCAGAAACACTTCGGCAGCATCGGCGCCAAACTTTTTAGCTTTCGAAACCAGTGATTCAGTGAGTTTGATATAGTCCATGATCGTTTTTCTAAAAAAATTAACCTTTTGATCCACCCACATTGATTCCACGAATTCTGACAGTCGGCATACCTGCATCGACCTCGGCATTCTGACCTTTGCCACAAATTCCGGGGCCAAAATCCAGATCGTTACCAACGGCATCAATGCCGGAGATCACGCCCAGGCACGAACCGATCAGGGTAGCGCCTTTGATGGGTGAAGTCTTTTTCCCGTTTTCGATCAGATAAGCTTCGCGGCAGGTGAAGTTAAACACGCCGGTCACCGGGTTCACACTACCGCCACTCAAGCTCTGGACATAGATTCCCTTTTTGGTGGACGACAGGATATCTGCCGGTTCGCTGCTGCCTTTTTCGATAAAGGTATTGGTCATCCTAGG
>Ga0209373_10001402_pt1 | contig 28487 bp, 22 predicted proteins | sample Higcelweek5metaG_FD_187173 | JGI IMG/M metagenome (GOLD analysis project Ga0209373, IMG submission 187173) | Freshwater pond sediment microbial communities from the University of Edinburgh, under environmental carbon perturbations - High... | ecosystem: Environmental > Aquatic > Freshwater >... | reverse complement strand
CTGTGCAAAGGAGAAATAATCGAGATACAGGGATTCGATAGCCCATGCCTGTAGGTCAGCGGCAGGCATTCCGGATACTTTGCTGAGCATATATAGAAGGATGAGCTTCCCGCTCGGAAGATCTTGCACCGTCATTTTGAGCCTCCACGATCATTTTGTTCTTTGTCTATTATATAAGATCGATTCAATGAATACAAAGAAACGATTCGGATCGCTCTATGGAGATATTGTATTCACAACGCACCTCGTAAAATGCTATACTGGCTTGGAATAAAACGGTTTGCGCCGGATACGGCAACCGTATACGACAAAGATTTGAAGGAGATTACCATGATTACGTTAGATACGACGAATGTATTTCCGTTTATTTCCGAGGACCAGATTCTTCAGATGGAGCCGCAGGTCAAGCTCGCGCACGATATGCTTCATAAGAAGTCCGGTCCCGGCAGTGATTTCCTCGGATGGCTGGATCTTCCTTCTTCCTACGATCGTGAAGAATTCGCCCGCATTCGCAAGGCGGCCTCGAAGATCCGAAAGGACACCGATGTTCTTCTGGTTATTGGTATCGGCGGATCCTATCTTGGTGCCCGTGCGGCAATCGAGCTTCTATCTCACTCCTTTGCGAATATCGCTTCGAAGAAAGTGAGAAAGTCCCCGCAGATTCTTTTCTGTGGAAACTCGATCAGCGCGACATATCTGGCGGATCTTTTCGATCTCCTTGAGGGTAAGGATGTATCGGTGAACATTATCTCGAAGTCGGGAACGACGACAGAACCCGCGATTGCATTCCGCATTTTTCGCGCCTTTATGGAAGATAAGTACGGCAAGGTAGAGGCGAGGAAGCGCATTTACGCGACGACCGATAAGGCGCGCGGTGCGCTTAAGGGTCTTGCGGTCGAAGAAGGATATGAGACTTTCGTTGTCCCGGATGACGTTGGCGGGCGCTTCTCCGTCCTGACCGCTGTCGGACTTCTTCCGATCGCTGTCGCCGGCATAGATATTCGGGAAATGATGAAGGGAGCCAAGGACGCGTCTATGGCTTATAAGAAGCCTTCCGTTACGCAGAATGCGTGTTATCGTTATGCCGCGGCTCGTAATTGCCTGTTGCGCTCCGGATATTCGACGGAGATCATGGTGAATTATGAACCTTCCTTTCATTTCATGACGGAGTGGTGGAAACAGCTTTTCGGCGAGTCAGAGGGCAAGGATGGTCGTGGCATTTTTCCGGCGGGCGTCGATAATACGACGGATTTGCATTCAATGGGACAGTATGTACAGGACGGCCAGCGGATTCTTTTCGAGACGGTTGTTTCGATCGAGAAGGCGCGCCGCTCTTTCACAATTCCGAATGACAAAGACAATTTGGACGGCTTGAACTTCCTCTCCGGAATGGATATGAATGAAGTGAACCGTAAGGCGATGCAGGGCACGGTTCTCGCGCACGTCGACGGGAAGGTGCCGAACCTGATCCTATCGCTTCCTGAACTCACACCGTACTGGTTCGGACAGATGGTGTACTTTTTCGAGAAGGCCTGCGGGATTTCCGGATATCTTCTGGCGGTCAATCCCTATAATCAGCCCGGCGTAGAGGCATATAAGAAGAATATGTTCGCACTTCTGGGCAAACCCGGCTATGAGAAAGAGAGAGCCATTCTTGAGGATCGTCTGGCCGGCAAGTCCTAAGGCCAGGAAGAATCAGTAACGCGCGGGCAACAAGGCATCGCAGAGCGGTGTCCTGTTGCCTATTCGCTTCATCCGGAACGGACGGGGATACGATGACAAAGATAAAAATCTGCGGAGTGCGAAGAGTCGAGGACGCATACATCATGAATGCATGCCGGCCGGACTACGTCGGTTTCGTGTTGACGCCGTCGAAACGACGGGTATCCGTGGATGAAGCGGCGCTCCTCGCGGACATTCTTGCTCCGGAGATTCTGCGAGTAGGCGTCTTTGCCAAGGAGTCCCCCGAGGAGATCGCGTCTGCCGCGCGCCGGGTCCCTCTGGATGGGATACAATTGCATATGGATATCGATGACGCGTTTCTTGATCGACTCGTCGAACTTCTGGTCGCGGACTCGAAGGAGAAACGCCCATTTATTTGGCTGAGAATATCGATTCCCTCGGACGCGGTCGATAGCCGTGAGATCCGGAAATCACGTGTGGGAACCGTGAACCCTCGACGCGGCGATGCGATTCTCCTCGATACACGAGCAGGATCGAGGGATGGAGGCACGGGTATTCGATTCCCGGCCGCACCCGCACTGGCATTCCTTCAAGAGGAGGATCTTGTGCATCTTCCCGTAGTTCTTGCGGGAGGCTTGAATGTGGACAACGTCGAGGAGGCAATCCGATGCTTCCAACCGGCTATTGTCGATGTCTCCGGCGGCGTTGAAACAAACGGAGTGAAAGATCCCTCACTCGTTCTCCACTTCATTGAATCGGTAAGAAAGGTTGGTAGATCGTGAATAACCCGAGAAGAAAATATCAGCCCGTGCATTTGTCTCCCGCTGACTTGATGTCGGTAGAAAACCCGGCTCGTTATACGGGGGGAGAGTTCGGCACAGTGATAAAGGAGGAAGTCCTCCGGCAGATCGAGACCGACGGCTACACGGATACAGTCCGTTTCGCATTTTGCTTCCCCGACATTTATGAGATCGGAATGAGTAACCTTGCTCTGCACATTTTGTACCATGTCCTGAATGAACAGGAGAATGTTTGGTGTGAGAGATCCTTTTCTCCGTGGAAAGATATGGATCAGCTGATGCGGGACAAGTCTGTTCCGCTATTTTCGCTCGAGACCTTCACTCCGTTGTGTGATTTCGATATCGTCGGCTTCACGCTACAATATGAGCTTTGTTTTACAAATGTCCTGCAGATGCTCGATCTTGGACGCATTCCGCTTCGAGCGAGTGATCGCAAAGAGGAAGATCCGATTATCGTCGCCGGTGGACCGGTCGTTTATAATGTCGAACCGATGGCACCGTTCTTTGATCTTATCATGATCGGTGAAGGCGAAGAAATGATTGTCGAGTTCACAAACCTCGTTCACGAGCGCAAGGCTTCCCTGGCTAGAGGCGACAAATTCTCGCGGGAAGAACTTCTTCAGCGCGCATCGAGAATTGCTGGCATCTACGTTCCCTCTTTCTACGATGTAGCCTACAGCGATACCGGAGTGATCACCTCAATTCTTCCGAATCGCCCCGGGGTTTCCCAAACGATCACAAAGCGCATCATCAAGGATATGGATTCTGTATCCTTTCCTCATCAGACGATTGTCCCCAACGTCAAGGCCGTACATGACCGCGCTTATCTTGAGCTTTTCCGTGGCTGTATCCGCGGCTGCCGATTCTGTCAGGCGGGTTATATCTATCGACCCGTTCGCGAAAAGACACCCGAAACACTCTGTGCGCAAGCGGTCGCCCTCGAGAAAAATACCGGATATGACGAGATGGGCATGCTATCTTTGTCAACCAGCGATTATCGCCAACTTGACGAGCTCACCGATCAGCTCCTTTCGGCCTTCGACGGGCACCACACCAGTCTTTCACTGCCATCCCTCCGCGTAGATTCGTTCTCACTCGAACTGATGGAGAAGGTATCGAGCATCCGCAAATCCGGTCTGACATTTGCTCCGGAGGCCGGTACCCAGAGACTCAGAGATGTGATCAACAAGGGAATTTCCGAGGAGGATATTCTCACCTCGCTTGAACTGGCATTCTCCGGCGGTTGGAACACGGTGAAGCTCTATTTCATGCTGGGTCTTCCGACCGAGACGGATGAAGATGTCACCGGGATCGCCGACCTTGTCCGCAAGATTGAGACGTTATATTTTGATGTCGGTCGACGAAATAATGTCAAGATGCGTAAACCCGAGATAACAGTCTCGACATCGATGTTTATCCCGAAACCTTTTACCCCTTTTCAGTGGGAACGCCAAGCATCTGCCGAAGAGCTGTCGGCCAAACAAATGCTTCTTCGAGAGAGACTTCGCAGCAGAAATATCAAGTACATCTGGCACGACCTGGAAACATCGGTCTGGGAGGGCGTTATCGCCCGGGGCGACCGCCGCCTTGCCGACGTTCTTGAAGCGGGATACAGAAGAGGCTTCATCTTCGATTCATGGGATGATTGCTTCCAGCTAGCCGGCTGGCTTGAAGTGCTTCATGAGAAAGGGCTCGAAGAGACCTTCTATCTCGCAAGACAGAGAGAGGAATCCGAGATCTTACCATGGGAGCACATCTCCATCTGCGTCGATAAGAGCTTCCTCTTGCGCGAGAAGCATCTCGCCTATCAGGGCTCTACGACTCCCACGTGCCGTGAGGAATGTACCGGATGCGGCGCGGCGACTTTCGGAGGAGGTGTCTGTTATGAGCATGCTTGATCGCGAGAAAGAGATGACGACCCAGCTACATCAGACGACGTATCTAAGCCGCATCCGCTTCGCTCGGACCGGAAGCATCGCGTACGTCGGTCACCTGGATATGATGCGAGCCTTCGAGCGCGCAATTCGTCGAACCGATCTTCCGCTTTTGCATTCGCAAGGGTATAATCCCCGCCCAATGCTCGTCTTCGCGCTTCCCATCGGCGTCGGAATTCATACGACAGACGATTACGTCGACATTGCTATGTCCCGACCTGTTGAGCCCCGGGAGGTGATCGATGCGCTTGCATCGAAGCTTCCTCCGGATCTCTCGGTGCTCTCGGTTCAATCATTGCCGGAATCCGTCGGCAGCATCATGGCCGCCGTGACGACAGCCTCGTACGTTCTGGAGGCACCAGGAATCGTAGAAGCATCGGAAAGATTGTTCGGACATAATGAAGTCGTGGTTGATAAGCAATCCAAAGGCAAGACCCGATCCCTCGACATCCGACCGCTCATTCATCGCGTTCGTCCGTGCGACGCTTCTGATCCCGACCGCGTTGAGATCGTCGTCAGTGCCGGTTCCAAAGAGAATTTGCGGCCGGACCTCTTCCTTGCCGCGCTTGTCATGTGCGAGGCCTATCCGGTCCTGGCGTCGAAGAACGCGAAGATTACGCGAACCGGTTTGTTCTCTGGCACGTACCCGGACATCAAGCGCTTCTCGGAGGAATAAATCATGCTTAGGCTTTTCGGCGTCGCCGCCGAATCAATCACAGACGGGCCGGGGATACGATATGCGATCTTCACCCAAGGCTGCCCACATTACTGTCCCGGCTGTCATAATCCCGAGAGCCATTCGTTTACGGATGGCTACCTAGTTTCTGAAGAGACCATTATAGGAGAAATTCTCACAAACCCGTTGCTCGATGGCATCACGTTGTCGGGTGGGGAGCCTTTTATGCAGGCCGAAGAACTCATACCGGTCGCGATGGCCGCAGAGGCGCATGGACTGTCGGTGATCATCTTCTCCGGGTACACCTATGAGGAGCTTCTTGAACTGTCGCTATCGCGTCCGGGTTACAAAGAACTTCTTGAACATTCCGACATCCTGATTGACGGACGGTTTGAGATCGAGAAGAAATCGATGAATCTCCGTTTCCGCGGATCGACAAATCAACGGGCAATCAATGTACGACAATCTCTTACGGAGGGCCGAGTCGTGTTGTATCCGCTCTGATTTTCCCGGAAATCACAATTCAATATGCATGACGGGGAATTCTTGTTATTTTTACCAAAAAAAGATAAGATAAAGAAGGCGTCCGTCTCGCGGTCGACCTTTTGCATTTTCGACCAAAGGGGGGAGTAGCATGAATACGGCGGAACACGCCTTTGCGGAGAGTCTTCTGCGTATTTTTGACAATGTACTTCTTACCGAGGAGAAGGCGTTGTCAAAGGGATATTTCCCGGATCTCTCAATCGCTGAACTGCATACGATTGAGTCGATCGGGCCATATGAAGCACGCGCGATGAGTGAGACGGCCCAACGCCTTGGCATAACGACGGGGACACTAACCGTTGCCGTCGACCGATTAGTGAAGAAGGGGTATATTGAACGCAATCGCGATACGCGTGATCGACGAGTCGTTCGGATTCGATTGACACGGAAGGGCAAGTTGGCCTACCGGATTCATTCGAAGTTCCATTCACTTCTTGTACAACGGATTATGGAGCCGCTCGATGAGAAGCAACAGGAATTACTGGCCCAGATGGTTAAGAATATCGAAGAATTAGTCGCAGATCAATATAAGAAATACAGTGAGGAACAGAGCGGGAAGCACCCGCATGAGTCGGGAGGTCTTACAGAAAATGTCTGAGCATAGGTCCGAGAAGATCGGGAGCGAGTCTGATAAAAGCGGGGATCCTCGAGAACGATACTCCGAGAATTCTGCCGTCGAGAAAAGACGTGAACGTATCTACGATGATGTGATATCCATGGTAACAAGAATCATCGATCTTTCGCCGACGGATATAACTCCGCAGACGGATATCCTGTATGATCTTGGTCTGGATTCACTACAGATCTACGAACTTGTTGTCGACCTCGAGGATATGTACGACATCCGGCTTCCGGATGAGGATCTGGAGAGGCTTCACACCGTGTCAGATGTCGTCGACCTGGTTTATACGATGTCTGCCTGATGCAATAAGAACGGCTTTAGTCCCGCCTGGTCCGTCGGATACCGACGTTTAGTAGTTGACTTCATTCGGATTTGAACGGGGGGGCTTATGCATTACGCTTTTATCATCAATTTCTTCGCCGATTCCAAGAAACGTCAGAAGGCTGAAGCCGCGATCGATGCTTTGACAGAGCGTCTTCCCGGCCAGGTCTTCCGTCATGTGACAGAGCATCCCGGCCATGCGGGTGAGTTAGCCCACAAGTACGCCAATCGCTACAAAGAGGACTGCATCGTCGTCGCGCTGGGTGGCGACGGTACGGTACACGAAGTCTCCAATGCTCTGGCATTTTCGAAGACCCCGATGGCCGTCGTTCCGCTCGGCACGGGAAACGACTTCGCGCGATCGGTATTGCCGCCGGAACTTTTTGATCATCCCGAGGATATCATCCGTCGACTGGATTCACACGAGATCCGACCGATCGACATGATGCGCGTCACGCCCTACGACAAGAGTGGAAACCCGATTCCCGGCGCCGCGTCCATGAGTGTAAATATCACATCTTTTGGCCTGGATACTGCCGTACAGGCAAGGGCAAAGGAGATCGTAGCCGGCGCGCGTAAATCGCGATGGATCCGCCGGAACGCCTATACGCTCGCGATTATTTCCTGCCTTGTGCGCGGGTGGAACTTCTCCATGCGATATACGCTTCATCTCAAAGACGGACAGACGGTCTCGGATCGAATCTCCTATTGTCTGGCCTGTATCTCCAATGGACGTTACTACGGAAACGGATTTCATCCGTCACCGCAGGGGAAGACGGATGACGGCATTCTGGAAGCGACGATCGTCGAGGACATGCCACTTATCAAGGTGCTGCCGCTCGTCCCGAAATACAAGAAAGGAACGCATCTCGGTCACCCGAAGATCCGTTCCTATCAGATCATTAGATGTGAAATTGCCTCCGAAAACCCGGATATACCATTGCGCGGCAATTATGAAGGGGAAGACTTCGAGGGCGCTTCGGTTCAGATTGAAGTGGTTCCCGGTGCGTTATCGTTTGCTTTCTTCTCCATCTGAAGCATGAATTCTGTAGCGGCTGCCGTCATCTTGTGGGCGTCTTTGCCGAAATCCTGCGGCAACAACGGCTTCCCGTAATGGATTATAACTTCCTTCCGGCGATGTTTCTTCTTGTCCCACGGCTTCGGGAACTTCTCGTGTCTCGGGAATACGTTGTATCCACCCTCGATATAAACGGGAAGTAGAGGCGTGTTGGACTTCAAGGACAGATACGCTGCGCCATCTTTGAGTTCGGCGACCTTACCATCGTGCGTCCGGGTACCCTCGGGATGAACAAGCATGATGTGTCCGTTCTCGATTTCCTTCTTCGCCTTGATGAGACCACGCACCGGATTGCCATAGCGATCGACGGCGATTCCTCTGCCGACACGCATGATCAGCCGTCCGAGAAGACCGTGGGAGGTCTCGAGATCAGAGGCCGCGAGACAGCACATCTTGGCAAAATGCCTGCGCGGAAGAAAGTATGCGATCCACATTCCATCGACATAGGTCTGATGGTTCGCAGCGATGACGTAGGGTGAATTCTTGGGAATATTCTCCTTGCCCTCGGACTTGAAACGGATCATCAGAAGGGTCGCAACCATTCCTAGACCGAAACAGAAGTTTCCAATAAATCCGCGCTTGACGGGATACTTGTCGGGTTTTGTCGGGTCCGCCGGGGCGGACGATTTGTTCATGTCGCTCACGTTATAATAGCCCTCTTTACCTATCGATTCGGGCTTTACACCCGATTTACTTTGCCTTAATGCTAGACCAGAGACGGCGTTATGTCAAATCTTTCGGCAAAATGCTTTGAAAATCAAAATAAATGCGTTTTTCCGTAGACGAAGTGATGGGAAAATGATATGATCGAAAAGGATTTTTTATCATTTTCGACAGTTTGAATCAGCCGAAAACGCATTGATATCCGGAGGCAGCATATGCAAATCGTAAAGGGTAAGGCGATCCGCGAAGGATCGAATTTTAACAATCTACGGGATCTGGTCCTCGAGTCTCGCGACAAGTTTTCTTCGTCGGACGCGTTTATTTTTCGCAAGAAGCCGACCGAGGCGGAGATACACAAAACATACAAGGACTTTGGCGATGACGTAGAGGCTATCGGAACAGCCTATTACGATCTCGGCCTCTCGGACCGCCATATATCGGTCGTCGGCGAGAACGCGTACGAATGGATGGTGGCCTATTCGGCGATCGTCTCCGGCGTCGGCGTCGGCGTTCCTCTCGATCGACTTCTTCCGGAGAATGAGGTGCTAAACCTTCTCTTACGAGGCAAGGTCGAGGCTGTCATCTATCATCATAAGCATCACGACATGATGCTCTCGATCGCGAAGACACCTTCTGAGAAGAATCTTCTCGTGCGATATTTCATCTGTATGGATCCCTCCATGCTGTCCGATGGATTGCCCGACGACGCGCGCTTCCTGGATTTCCGTGAACTCGTCGCGCGGGGGAGAGAACTCCTTACAGCAGGTGATAAGCGATTTATCGAGAAGCCGATCGATCCGGACAAGATTAATATTTTGCTGTTCACATCCGGAACGACTGCGGCCAGTAAGGGCGTTATGCTCTCGACAGCGAATATCTGTGCGAATATCAACAGCATTTCCACGGCCCTGCTCGTTTACAAGGGTGAGCGCGCATTCTCCATTCTTCCGCTTCATCATACGTTTGAGAACACCGTTGATTTCTATATTCTCTCGAAAGGCATGGTTATCTGTTTTTCTGATGGACTTCGCTATCTTCTGAAGAATATTCAGGAATGGCATGTCGAAATCGTGGTCTCGGTACCGCTTCTTTTCGAGAGCGTGCATCGCAAGATCAAAGACGGAATCGAAGAATCGGGCAAGACGCATTTGATCAATTTCATTCTACCGATCGCGCGTTTCCTAAAGAAGCTGCACATCGATATCCGGAGAATTGTATTTGCGGATATTATCAAGAAGCTCGGCGGTCACCTTCGTCTGGTGGTCATCGGCGGTGCCGGAATCGACAAGTCCATCATCAAGGACTTCAATGAGACTTCGGCGTGGATTTCGATGGGGTATGGCCTCACGGAGACAAGTCCCGTCATCAGCGTTACGACGCCGGAATGCAATGTCTACGGAAGTGTCGGGCGGCCGATTTGCGACATCGAGGTCGCAATCGACACCGAAGTCGAGAAGCGCGGCGCTGTCGGTGAGATTCTCTCGCGAAGCAAGTGCATCATGCACGGTTATTATGAGAATCCCGAAGCGACGGCTGAAGTAATGACAGAGGACGGTTGGTTTCGCACGGGAGATATGGGATACTTAGACAAGAAGGATACGATTCACATCACCGGTCGCGTCAAGTCGATGATTGTTCTTTTGAACGGCAAGAAGGTTTTTCCCGAGGAGATCGAGTCTCTGATCAATCTCCTTCCTGGCGTAAGAGAATCATTTGTCTGGGGCGAGAATACCGATAAGGACGATATCGAGATTTGTGCGAAGATTCTTATCGACCGGCAAGAGCTGGGCAAGCACCTGCCGATTCCGGACAAGAATCCCGGAGACAATGCGATCCGCGATTTCCTTCGCGAGCATATCAAGGAGATTAACCATCAGATGCCCTCCTACAAAGCGATCCGCTACTTTGTATTCGGCGAAGGCGACATGGTGAAGACGACGACGTTGAAGATCAAGAGAGCAGGCGAGCTTGCCGCGATTCATGACCGCCTCGCCGTGGCCGCTATGACGATGAAGGGGGCTACGGGGCAGAACCTCGACACTTTATAAGGAGCAATTCTCTTGGCAATACATATCATCTACGGCTCACAGGGCAACGAACTGATCGACGACTGTCTGGAACGGATCGGCGCCGAGGTGAAGTTGTGGCCGCAGAAGAGAGCATTTCTACTTGTACCTGAGCAGACGAAGGCCGACATGGAACGTCGCGTCCTTCGTCTTTTGCGTAAGAATCGGTCTCTTCAAGGGACCCAGACGGCCGGTGATACGCTGATGCTTCTGGACGTCGTGAGTTTTTCTCGTCTTTCCCATCGCCTTCTTTCCGAGATTGGCGCTTCGAAGGATGAGTATGTTGACGATGCGCTGGAAACCATGTTAATTCACGGGATTCTCCGCGAGGGCAGGGACGATTTCCGCGAGCTTTCCGCGCTTTCGGATCGCATCGGATTTGTACCGGAGATCCAGAGTGTTCTCGGAGATTTCTCCCGTTATCATGTCACTCCGGACAGGCTGAAGCAACTCAGTGAAGCGCCGGTCGAACCTCGCTTTGCCGCGAAGATGATGGACTTTGCGCTCTTGATCGAGCGACTTAACATGCGGATCGCAGATCTCGGGCTTGTCTCGCCGACAGAGAACATGAAGCGCCTTACAGAGTGTCTTCAGGAAGTAAAGGGGACAGACACACTTCCATGGCCGCTGAATCGGATTGCGTATCTCCGGGATACCTCTGTCTATATCGCAGGCTTCGGACGTCTTCGCGACTTCACGCCGGAAGAGACGGCAGTTATCGAAGCGTTGTCGCAGGCTTGCTCGTCTGTCACGATAACGATTCCGTGTGACGAAAGGCCATATTCCAAGACGGATGTGACGCAAAGCCCCGCGGCCTTTTATTTCGGGCGACAAACACTTCTCCGTCTTTGCGATCTTTTCCCGACGGCAACGGTCGAAAAGTTTGCCAAAGAGACACCGCGCCCTCCCGAACTCGCGACACTTGCCCGCTCCTATGCGGGACTTGACCCCGTCGTAGATCATGCGGATCCGGATGTTCTGACGCCTGTTATCCTGCAGAACCCGACAGATGAAGTTCGCTTTGTCGCCGGTGAAATCCGCCGCCTGGTGCTGACAAAAGGGTACCGTTATCGAGACATCTGCGTTGTGCTTCCGGATGCGAAGTCCTATGAGACGGTGATGCATGCGGTATTTTCGGAATTCGGACTGGATCCTTTCCTCGATAAGCGACGTCCTTTGTTAGAGACACCTCTGCTACGATTTGTCACGGCGCTGCTTGACCTCGGAATTTCAGGATGGTCCTTCGGGCCCATGATGGTTTGTCTCAAATCCGGCATCTGTCACATCTCGACACAGGTTCTTGACCGTTTTGAGAATTTCTGTCTCAAATACGGATTTTTTCGCGGATACAGGCTCTTCGATTCTGCAAGATTCACCCCCGGGAATGATCCCGACCAGGAGATGCAGAAGCTGGTTGAGCGTGTGTTGCGGCCTCTTGCGGCGTGTGTTGACTCACTACTTTCCGCGAAAACGTGTCGAGAGAAAGCCGAAAGGTTACTCGCCTTTCTGGCCTCCTACGGAACGGACGCGAGGGATGTCGGGACGCTTCCCGGCATAGCGGGACAGATCGAAGCATTGTCGGCGGAATGGGCAGACCAGCGCGATCAGGATGCGGCTCTCCGTTTGACGGCTTCCTTCAACTCTTTGGTCGAGCTTCTTACCAAGCTCTCGGGACCTTGCGGAGAGCTGCCGATAAGCCTCGCAAATTTCAAGGGAATGCTGGAAGCCGGTATGGCGTCGACGTATTTTGGCAGCATCCCTTCGTATCTTGACCAGATTACCATATCGGATCCACGGCGCGGGGCGCTCCGGCCTTCGAAGGTTCTCTTCATGCTCGGTGTTTCTAATGATGCTTTTCCTTACGGCAAGGTGAGGGAAGGGTACCTTCGCGGACACGAACGAGATCTTCTCGCCGAGTGCCTGGGAATTTCGTTTCCGAGTCGCGCCCGTGATCAGTATTTCGCGGATTCGGCCACGGCTTATGCACTCTTTGACGCACCGAGTGATCGACTTTACCTGACATGCCCGCAGACGAAGGAGCCGAGTGAAGTTTTCTCACGGATCTCGGAGCTTTTCCCGAACCTCCCCATTGCAAGAAATCCGGTTCTTAACGAGCACGATCCGCGCTTGTTCTCCAGAAATGCCCTGTACCGTTATATCCGGTCTTCGCTCAGCGACCCCGATGCCGATCATCTTCGGCTGTTGAGTATCGCGCGTCTCCTCCCGGGATTTGACGACGATCGGCCGGCATTCCTCCCCAGTCCATCACGGAAGATTGATCGGGACCTTCTTTCCGAGAGATATCCTGGCGCGCAGAAGATGAGCGTATCGCAAATCGAGGCCTACGCCGGATGCCCGTTTCGACATTTCAGCCAATATGTCCTACGACTGAACGAACGCGAATCCTATGATGCCAAGGTGAACATCACGGGTACGATTCTTCATGAGGTTCTCGAAAATGCACTCAATGAGTACGTGAATGCCCTTGAGAATGCTGTGACGCCGGAGGAGAAGGCTGCTGTACGCGACGGATTTCAGAAGAAGGACTTCGCGGCGTGGGCAGCGCGCCTGAGCGCGGACGCGACGGACCATTCGATCGAACCGATCTCGAAGGATCCGATGTACCGCGCCTCCGAGGGCAATCTGATGCGCCGAACCGCAACGCATACCCTGCGGGCGATATTCTCCGACGACGGGCTCACCTCGTTTGAACCCCGATGCACCGAGTGGGCTTTCGGAAGAAACGGCGGACCGGAGCTTGTCATTACGACGCGAAACGGCCGTTCCATCTTTCTGCAGGGGTCGATCGACCGGGTCGACGTGGACCCGAAAACGGATGCATTTCGTGTTATCGATTATAAAAGCGGCCACAAAGAAGTGAATTACGACGCTCTGTACCACGGACTCTCCGTTCAGCTTCCTGTATATCTCGCTGCATACCGCGCGGAGAACCCGTCGCTTACTCCGGCGGCGGCCGGGTACTTTCTTGTGACAAGACCAATGGTCAATATTGCCTCGACTGCGTTTGACCGCGACTCTCTATCGGTCGAACCGGCGATCAGGAAGACCTTTAAGCTTCGCGCGATCGATCTTGATGACACGACGTTGGAACTTTCCGCCCAATATGCCGTGGAGAAGGTAACGGAGCACTGCGACAGCCTTTTCGACGGGGATTTCTCTGTTCTGCCAAGACAGATCGGGAATCAGCCGACAACTCTCCCATGCAGATTCTGCGCGTATCCCGCGGTTTGCGGAATTGACGCGGGAAGACCTGCCGTCAAACGTCTCGAGCCCCTCCCGGCATCCGTGGATCAGGATGGGAAGACGGTGAGATACAGGAAGGATCGGTTTCGGAAATTTCTCTGCGAGCGAGAGACCAAGAAGGGGGGAGAGGCGATATGAAGATGAATGCCGCACAAGAACAAGTTGTCGCAGATCCAATCTCTGACCTTCTCGTCAGCGCCGGAGCGGGATCAGGCAAGACAAGTGTAATGACAGAGCGAATCGTCGAACATGTTCTTAGCGGAGAGCTCGACCTTCGAAGAATCCTCGTGATGACCTTCACCAATGCCGCCGCCTCTAATATGCGTCGCAAAATCGAGAAGAAGCTTACCGACGCATTGAAGGAAGAGACGGATCCCGGCCAAAGATCCCTCGTTACATCCCAGTTATCGGCGCTCTCCTCGGCGCATATATCGACTATCCATTCGTTCTGCCTCGACGTCATCCACAATTTCGGATATGACGCGAAAACGCCTGACGGTCAATTGGTGGTCGAGCCGGGCTTTGCGACCGCCGATCAGACGCGTGCAGAACTGTTGCTTCTTCAGGCAGTGGACGATGTTCTGTCTACACTCTACGAAGAACAGTACGAGGTCTCGACGAGAACGAAGGAGGAAAGACCCCTCGTCCGCGCGGACCGGGATATTTTTGTCACAGCTCCTTTTCTTCTTGCCGGCGACACGATGGACCGCGCTTGCTGGTTTTCCGATTTCGAACGAATGCTGGCATCCTACGGGAATCATCGAAATGATTTACCTTTGCGCGAAATGATCCTCTCGATGTACGCATTTCTTCGAAGCATGCCGGATTACGTCGAGTGGTCGAGACAAAAGCTCGAAGAAATGCAAGAAACCGGAATGGATTTCGTATCATCCTCCACCGCGAAAGCAATCCTTGATGAGTTCCGCCTCGCTCTTTCCCTGTGCGAGGAGAATCTCGCCAGACTTTCTGACATGCTTCCTGCGATGCAATTTGTAAAAAGCAAGAAGAACAACGATGCCTATCAAGCGTTTATTTTCGCGCAGATTGCCGTAGTCAATCGTTTGCTGGACGCACGCGCTCGAGGAGAACTCGATTTCGAGACCTGCCATGCTTGCGCAGGGGAGCTTCCGGAGGGTAAGCTGCCGAGCCGCAAAAAAGATGACGACAGCGCCTGCGCGTTTTGGGAACGGTACGACTCCGTTTCCGAGGTGCTCTGCTATCTCGGGACGAAGACAAAGGTAAACACGAAGTCGTTCAAAACCAATGCCCGTCCGGTGTTCATGATGTCACCCGATCAAATATCGAAGGACATTCTCTTTATGCATCCGGTTGTCTCGCGACTTTTCGAGACGATCATACTTGTCGACGACAGATTCAGGAAGCTGAAACGAGACGAGAATATCATTGATTTCTCTGACTACGAACACATCGCGCTTCTTGTTCTGCGGCGGCCGGAGGCTTCGGCTTATTACTCGGGTCTTTTCGATGAGATTTACATTGATGAGTATCAGGATAACAGCCGCATTCAGGAGAGAATCGTATCCTGCTTCTCGAAGGGGAACTGCTTTGCTGTCGGAGACGTGAAGCAGAGTATCTATCGCTTCCGCCATGCGCAACCGGCGATCTTTCTCGAGCGCATGGAGGAGTACCGGGAGAAGGCCACGGGCACCGTGCGCGAACTGACTACAAATTACCGCAGTGTTCCCGGAATCATTGACTTCGTCAACGATCTTTTCGGGCAGATCCTGTCAAAGGAATCGGGAGAATTGGATTATGATGAGACGCATCGCCTTGATTCCGGCGTTCCCGCGTCGGTGCGGTTCTCGAGACAGAAAACCGTTGAATTTCTTCTGGTGAATCTCGCACCTCTGGAGAATGATCAGCAAACGATCCCGGATGATGACCCGGATGTCGCCGGTGAAGGGGACAAAGATGCATCCGCCACGCCTCGCCCCGAGGACGATCCCGTCGGAGAAGGGGAGGTGCCGCAGGATGCACAAGAGGAGACCCGTGATGTATCGCCGCTTCAGGATCCCTCCGACGACAGAGAGATTGATCGCGATAAGGTGCAGAAGGAAGCTGACGTCGTCGCGTCTCATTTGTTAGCGCTTAAGAACGAGACGGGTCTAGCATGGCAGGACTTTGCTGTTCTGTGTCGGACGAATCAGGAGAAGACGGTCATCGCCCGCGTCCTCTCCGAACATGGGATTCCCAGCGTCGGAGGTGCCGGAGAGGATTTCCTGTCGAGTCGCGAACTTCTTCTCATGGAGAATCTTATCCGACTTCTGGATAATTTTAACCAGGATATTCCTCTGGCGGCTGTCATGAGCTCATTCTTCCCGCTGGCGAACTTCTCGGATGACGAACTTCTTCATATTCGCCTGCGCAACCCCGATAAAGGAACCGAGAAACTCTCAAGCGCTTTGTATCTCGATGTTCAATCCTATCGGGAAGCCGGGAGCGATCCTCGCTTACGCGATAAGGTGATATATTTCTGCGATTGGATCGATACATTGCGCAGCGCGGCGATGTACCTTCCTGTCTCCGAATTGATCGAAAGAGTTTACTCGGAAACCGGATTTCGCGAGATGGTCAGTTCACTTCCGAACGGAACCGCGCATGTCCGAACGCTCGATACGTTCCGATCCTGGGCGTCCGCATTCGACGCGGGAAGAAGCGCCGGTCTCTATCGGTTTGTTACGTATGTTGCCGAGGTCAGAAGCGGAAAGAAGCAACCCGAAGAACTTGCGGAAGCCGAAATGGCACAGGAGGCCGTAACCTGCACGACCATTCATAAGAGCAAGGGTCTCGAGTATCGCGTTGTCTTTCTTACCGGCCTTGCCCGATCATCCAAGCGAACGAAGCGCGTCGGATCGATACTCCTCACCGAACGTTATGGAATTGCCGCGGATTACATCGAGCCGGATATGGGACTTATGTACCCCACGACGACCAAGCAGGTAGCCATTGATATTGAGACGAACGCGGCTCTCGCCGAAGACATGCGACTTCTCTACGTCGCGCTCACACGTGCGCAGGAGAAGCTGTATCTGGTGTCCGATGTACAGGTAACGCGGGAGAAAGGCCTGTCGGGGGTATCGGATCTGCTTCTTCTCGCCCGCGAACAGAAGCAGGAAAGGTTGCCGGCCTGGCTGATCAAGAAGACGAGATCACTTTTGGATCTATGCCTCCTGGGCATCGCAAGAAATCCGAATGTTGATCTTTCGGCGATACTTCCCGAGGAAAGTCGAGACGGTGTGTCGGGAACGAATCCTCCATCGCCATCGCGTACACCCGACCTTTCCTTTTCGATGATATCCTACGCCGAATTTCTTCGCGAAAATCTTCTCGCGGAGGCGCCGCTTCCCGAAGCGGGCGGCGCGCGTTCTTTGCCCTCGCAGGAAATAACGCCGGAAGATGAGGAGCTGTTCCGCCTTCAGATCGGCGACACATACAAGTACGCGGAGGAGACAAGAACCGCCGCAAAGATTACCGTAACGGAACTCAAACGCAAAATTCTTGCAGGCACGGTGGAGGATGAGGAATCTACAGAGATTACGATCGAGTGTCAACCTCGCACGGTTCGACCGGTAAACCTCACAATCCGGCCGCTGGCGAGAGCTTCTGTCGAAAGCAACACGCTCTCTCCAACGGAGAGAGGAACCTTGCTTCACAGTATTTTCCAATATCTGGATTTCACCACGCTGTCGAATACTCCGACGATTGAGGCGGTGGATGCGGCGCTGGAGAGACTCGTCGAAAAGAAGATGATCAAGCCGGATAAGCTCATTCACATCGGGCCCTATCGCGAAGCCATCCGGACGTTCTCCCAATCCGATCTCTGCAGACGTATGGTTGCCGCCGAGAGAGTCGCAGGAAAAGGTCCCTACCGCGAGATTCCTTTCTCGCTGGCTGTGCCGTCCCGATCGGACGATTTTTGCCTCGTTCAGGGAATGATCGACTGTTGGTTTATCGAAGACAATGAGGCCATTCTGTTGGATTACAAAACGGATCGCATTACAGGAAGCAGGGAAGAGAAACAAGCGATCCTCGAAGAACGGTATGGAGTGCAGCTCGAGTACTACGCGAGGGCGATCACATCCGCAAGCAATCTCACAGTTCGCGAAAGAATTATTTGGCTGATTCCGGACGGTCTTTCTTTCTCAATCGCAACTCCCGAAAAAATGACGTAAGGATCTCGCCGCACGGTTCTTCGAGAATGCCCCGTGAGTAGGTGACCACGTGATTATGCGGCAGATCAAAAATATGATTCTTCGATACGATTGCTCCGGCTTTGGGATCGATAGCACCGAAATACACATGTCGGATTCTGGCCTGAACAATCGCACCGGCACACATATGACATGGCTCGAGTGTGACATATAGATCACAATCCTCAAGTCTCCAGGAGTGAAGATGCCGGCAAGCCTTGCGGATCGCGATCATTTCCGCGTGAAGTGTCGCGTCGTTTTTGGTCTCGCGAAGATTATAGGCCCGCGCGATGATTTTCCCATCGTGCACAACGACACAGCCGATCGGCGCTTCGCCGATCCGCATCGCTTTTCTAGCCTCGTTTAGAGCGGCCTTCATAAATTTCTCGCTATTGATCTCTGACATAGGATCATCATATCATGAATGACTGAGTTGACGAGGGGATAGAAAAGGAACTTTATCGGCAACTATTCACGAAAAACGAGCAGAATTTCAAGTTTTGTTTGCGAATAAAGGGTCGAGCGTATATAATTATTCTGCCGAAGCTATGGGTATATTTCATCGCTGCTTCGGATTCTGAATCGAAGGATGGTCCCTAGAATGGCGGCTGTACAAGGTATTTGTAAGAATTGTGGATCTCTTATCATGCTTAATGATAAGGAAGAATTGTGTGAGTGCCTCTTTTGCGATTGTGTCTTTCCGAGTGAAGAGGCGATGGAGATTGCCAAGGATCCGGCATCGTATACTTATCCAAATGAACCCCAACCCAAACGCGAAGGCACGAAGAGATATACCGAGACACGAGTTTTTTCCGACCCCATCCCGGTTGCGATCAAGAGAGCGGCCGTTTCTGAGGAACCCAAGAAAACAGAGAAGAATCCTTACGAGGTAACGCCGGACGATGTCAAGGCACCGCGTAAGATTTTCTGGGGCATCATCGGAGGTGCTGCTATTCTGGTGATACTAATCGTCGCGATCGCGTGGCCTCTATACATCGTGCGAGAAGCGAACGAGAAGAAGGTAAATGATCGTCTTTCCGAAGTGTTCACCGAGTTCTCCGTCAACACCGGAGAGGCGGACGGATACAACATCGGATTCTCACTTCTCGGGCAAGAGAACAATACGCTTGCGGTAACGACCGATGAGGACGTATCCGCAGAAGAGATTGTGACCACATTCAAGAATTTTGCCAAACTTCGTGCCGAGGTGTATGACATTTCACAAGACAACTTTGCCGCGTACTACGGCAGCGTGCACCTGACGGTCTACGCAAAGAACGGAGGATTCGAGTTAGACGTAGAGAAGGAAGCCGATCTCGTTTCCGCGAATGTAACCGATCTCACCTGATCACACCTGATCACAACAGGTCATCTGATGTGTTTCCCACTGTTTGTTCGCGCAAGCGGCAAACCCCAGTCACCGAGGAGGAATTCTATGCCTAACGAAAACCGCTCTATTCTTCAGGAAATCGAAAGCATCGCCCGCGGCAATAATAATCGCATCACCTACAAAGACGTCATGTCGATCATTGAGGCGAATGACGTTGACCCCGAAGTTGCCGAGAAGATCTTTGACTCCCTGGAAGCCAAGAGCATTGAGATTCTCCCGGAGACCAATGTCGAAGAAGAGAATTTGAACGAGGTCGACCTGAATGTAGGGTTCGGCGAAGGAATCGGTCTGGATGATCCGGTCCGCATGTATTTGAAGGAGATCGGCAAGGTTCCCCTTCTGAATGCGGAGCAGGAGCAAGATCTGGCACAGCGTATGCTTGTTGGGGATCAGGACGCAAAGGATATGCTGATTGAGGCAAACCTGCGTCTTGTCGTATCCATAGCCAAGCGATATCTGGGACGCGGTATGCAGTTTCTTGATTTGATTCAGGAAGGTAACCTCGGCTTGATTAAGGCCGTGGATAAGTTCGATTATTCGAAGGGTTTCAAGTTCAGTACATACGCAACCTGGTGGATTCGTCAGGCGATCACACGCGCGATTGCCGATCAGGCGAGAACCATCCGTATTCCGGTACACATGGTCGAGACCATCAATCGTCTCGTTCGTGTACAGCGATCTTTGATCCAGGAACTCGGACGCGAGCCCGAGGTCGAGGAGATTGCCAAAGAAATGGGAATGTCCGTCGAGAAGGTTCGCGAGATTCAGAAGATCTCCCAGGAACCGGTATCCTTGGAGAAGCCGATCGGTGAGGAAGAAGATTCTCATCTCGGAGACTTCATTCCGGATGACGACGCGATGTCTCCGGCTGATCAGGTCGCATATACCCTTCTCAAGGAACAGCTGATTGAAGCGATGAGCGGTCTTACGCCCCGTGAAGAGAAGGTTCTTCGCCTGCGCTTCGGTTTGGATGATGGAAGACAGCGCACATTAGAAGAAGTCGGTCGTGAATTTAACGTCACAAGAGAGCGCATTCGGCAGATCGAAGCCAAGGCTTTACGCAAGCTTCGTCACCCGAGTCGCAGCAAGAAACTCAAGGACTATATCGACTGATTTTCCATGTGTTTCGTTGCCGAATAGACGATCAGTAACAAATCTGCGATGAAACTCGCAGATTTTGTTCTATGTATCGCAGCTTACGGAGTAGACATGAGAAAGCTATCATTCCGAAAAGGACTCTTGCCGATTGACGGGTTACGCTTTGCGGAAGGTCGATCGCTGGCGCAGGAACGAGTGCTCGAGAATTTCTCGCCGAAAGAGATTCTCGTTCCGATGCTTCAGCATGTCGGTATTCCGTCGATCCCGGTCGTAACGGTAGGAACACGTGTAGATATCGGTCAGTTGATCGGAAGGTCTGCATCCCGATTCGGAGTGCCGATTCATTCCGGCATCTCGGGAGTCGTTACCGAAATCGAGCGCATATCGTTGCCGAATCGCACGACGTGCGATGCAATTCGCATACAGAATGACCTCAAGCGCCGCCTGCATCCATCAGTAAATCGCCGCGAGAAACCGGAACGCTTATCGGTGGAGGAGCTGCGCAAGATTCTTCTGCATTCCGGAATCAGCGGTATGGGTGGAGAAGGGGTTTCCGCTTCGGCAAAGTGTGCGCAAGCGCTTGCGGCCGAGGCAGATACATTATACGTAAACGGGCTTCAGAGCGAACCTCATCTGACATCTGATCTGTATCTCATGCATGAGCGTGCCTTACAAGTTGTCTGTGGCGCGGCGGCAATGGCAGTTGCATGTCAGATCTCCCGCGTCGTTTTCTGCATTCAGGAGACGTGGCGCAAGGAGATCTCTGCGGTTACAGCGGTTCTTCAGGATGCGGAGAGACTTTATCCTTCCATCTCATTCTCTGTTCGTGTTTTCCGTGCGCGATTTCCGCAAGGTTATGACAAACTCATCATCCAGGCGGTGTATGGCGTTGAACTTCGATCGCAGGAGAGCATCCCGCGTGCTGTTAAGGCAGTCATCTTTAACGTGTCTACCTGTTACGCGTTCTGGGACATGGTGCAGCGGAATATGCCCTGTGCCAACCGCGTGATGACGATTGCCGATGAAGGAACGTCGCTGCGAAACGTTCTCGTACCTATCGGAACCCTGATCTCGGAACTTCTTGAACGAATGCCCGGTGTGAATTCCAGTAGCCGGATTGTCATCGGCGGTGCGCTGACGGGCGTAGCCGTGACGAATCTGGACTCTCCTGTAATGAAGACGACCCAGGGGATCACGTTGATTAAGACGAATCCGCGAGAGAAGACACCCTGCATTCATTGCGGCGCCTGTGTCGCAGCGTGTCCGGTTGGACTCGCACCGTATATTCTGGTTCGCTTGATTGATCTCAATGAGCAAATGGTCGCTGAGACAAAGACATTGTCGGCGTGTATTTCTTGCGGCGCATGCTCCTATGTATGCCCGTCCGGCATCGATCTGTCCGCTCGCATTGTGAAGGCGGCACATCGACACGAGATTCGAACTGCCAGGAAGGAGACACAAGCGTGAGAAAGCAACCGGCTCCACACATCCGGACACCGATGAATATCGCCTTGATTTATCCGAATGTCCTGATCGGCCTATCTCCAATGGCTGTTGCGGCCATTTATTACCACGGGATCCGCGCCCTTGTTCTTCTGCTGCTTTCGGTTCTTTTCGCCGGATTTCTCGACTTTCTATTTGTCACAATGATTCGAAAAGAGAGATATGTATGGGAGGCGAGTTCGTTTGTCAGTGGCGTAATTTTCGCGCTTCTCCTTCCTCCGGACACGCCAATCTGGATCATGTTGATCGGTGTTTTCTTCTCCGTAATTGTAATGAAGCAGTGTTTCGGAGGACTCGGCAGCAATCTGTTCAATCCGGCCCTTGCGGGTAAGGCCTTCCTTCTTCTGCTCTTTCCTCATGCGATGACGACCTATTCTGAACCGATCGTACATCGACTCCAGATTGATTCGTTGTTCTACGGAACGATCATGAGTCCTTCCTACCAGTCCTTTGATATGTCGGGTGTCCCCATACTGGAATGCCTGTCCGGTCGCTATCCGGGGGCTTTGGGAACAACGTGCCTGTTAGCTGTCCTCATCGGAGGCGGGTACCTTCTACTGGTCGGAATCATTCGTCCGCACGCGCCGGTCGCCTTTCTATCGGCCGTGTTTCTTCTGTATTTTGTCGTCTTCTATCCGGTCTCCGGATCCGTTTCCGGGCTTCCGCAGATTGTTTTTCAGGATGGACTGCTGTTCGCTGCGATATTTGCGACGGGCGATTATTCCACAACGCCGGTAACGGGACTGGGTCGCGTGATTTTTGGCGCCGGCGCGGGAATCCTCGCAATGCTCCTTATGCGTTTCGGGAATCCGATTTTCTCTGTGGTTTTTCCGATCCTGGCGATGAATTTACTGACCCCGGTCATCGACCTGATGGTTCAGCAGAAGGTATTTGGAGAACCGAGATCGAGAATATCTGATCTTCGCAAAAAGGTTCTTACGGGGGGACGCATATGACAACGAGAGCCATCGTTCGTCGTCTTGTGATCCGTGCGGGCATACTTCTTCTGTTGACGAGCTTGATTCTCGTATCCTTCAATGCGGTCACAGAACAAAGGCTCGAAGGGGAACGGCAACAGTATCTGTCGACGATCTTCGGATCCGTTCTTGTCGCGGATCGATATGAGTCGATCGACATCGAATCGAATGATGAAGTTACGCCGGAGATCGTCAGTGCTTTTCGCGCACTTGACAGCGACGGGAACATCCTCGGATATGTGATCGAGACCAAGGCGAGTGCCTCCACAGGAGATATCGCATGCATAAGCGGGTTCTCCGCAGACGGAGAGACACTCGTGATGCTCGATGTTCTATCCGATGAGGTTTCCGGTATGGGTGTGTCATCGCCGGGATTTCTTCAGCAATTCGCCGGTGCCAAATTACCGATGGCAGTCGCCGCGGATCTTCCCGACGAGACGGATCCGGATGAGATCTATCCTCCGATTTCCGGAATTACGGACGGAGTTTTTCGCGCGGAGATGGAAGAATCGGACGAAGCGGGATATCGAGACTTTGTCGAGATAAAGGTTGAGGGTGGCCGTATCGTTGAGGTGACATGGGATGCGTTACAGGCGGACGGAGGCAACAACCGGGCACAGGCTTCCGTTAACGGGGAGTATAAGCTTGAGGATAATACCACGATATGGGCGGCACAGGCTTACGCGATGCAGAATAAGCTTATTGAAGTGCAGGATCCGGCCAAGATTGCCATCAAGGCGTCCGGCACGACCGATATCGTCCCGGGAGTTTATATATCCGTCAACGCCTTCCTGATCCTTGCCAACAAGTGCATTGAGGACTCGAAAAACGCGAATCCTGACGGGGCACCGCCGGTTTCCGGATATGATCCCAATGGCGCTTCGGTGGATAATGGGAATGTTGACGACACCGACGCGACAGATATCGATAGTGATCTCCCGCTGGAAGAAGACGGTGTAGTAAGAAATTCCGACAAATTCGATGAGACAATCGACGGATTTCCTTACGTCGACATCAAGACAAAGATTCTCTCAGCCTTCGGCGACGAGGAGCAGGCGCGCGCTGTCGTACGCAGCGTAAACTATGCATACCGTCTGGTCGGGGATATCGTGCAAGGAGGCAACGAAGGATGAATGAGCCTCTCTACCTCGACCAATACGCGTATTATCGCGTAACGACATACGCGCTTATCGGCATCTTTGGAACATGTTCACTGGTAAGTGCGGGAGTATGCTTCGCGGTTCTTCTCGTTGCGGAGCTCTTTGCAAGGCTGCTCTTACTCGCTTTTCGAGATAAAGACCAGCGGATACGACTTGTCGTATGTACGATCGGAATGCTGCTGCCCGGCGTCGGTGCGGCCATATTACTGGACATGATCGGGCTTGCGAGCCAAATCACAGGAACGTCGTTTACGCCTTTTCCTTCGTTTCTTCTCTTAGCTGTTCCGCTTCTCCTGATTCGCGAGGGTGTACCGGAGGGAGGAAGAAGAGTTCCTGTCGCGATCGGTATTGTTTCGTGCATATTCATTCTTGGAATCGGAATCATTCGTGAGTATCTTGGCTTCGGAATGTTTCTCGGAAATCGATTCATCGTGGAAGAGAATATTCCAATGCCGATCCTGGCGCATACGACCGGAGCCGCCTTTCTCGTGCTTCTCGCGTTACTTCTTGCGATCTATGTCTGGAGATTGTTCATACGACGCAGCGTACTTCTCGTCGTCGATCCGGCTCACAAGGGCCACCAAATGGATCTGGAGGGACCAGTAGTAACGGAAGAGGCGCGTGTGACCGTTGTCTTTTTTCTCGCCCTTCTCCTCAATGCGGCTTTTCTTTTTCTCGCAAGATTTTCTGGCTTGATCACGACGTATTACGGTTTACTTCTGCTCTCCGCGGTCATCGCCTCGGTTTTTCTTCTGCTCAGTATCACGTTCCCCCGTTTCGGAGAGCCGGTTCGAATGTCCATTCAATCGAAACCTTATCTTTTCCTTCTTCTTGTCGCGGTTCCCGCTCTGCCTTTCTCCAAGGACTTGCCATCGACAATATGGACGGGTGCGATCGTAGAGGGAGGGGTGGTGTTCCTTCTGTTTCTCGCCTCGGCTTCCATAGTGGTGCTATTATTCTCTCTTTTCCAACGCGCTTTCCGCAGAAAACTACTCTTCGGGAACCGACCGGAAGTCTTGTCCGGTGTGCCTTTCCTGCTGCTGGTCCTGGCTCCATCGCTTCTTGTCTTGTCCGGTTTCGGATCTCTATTTGAGGCCTTGCTAACGATGGTTGGAGGGTAAGCCTCGTCATTGTCACGATGTGAGGAATAGAGTATAATCACCTACGGTCATTGATACAGAAATCCCTTGTTCCAGTAGCTCAGCGGATAGAGCGACCGCCTCCTAAGCGGTAGGCCGGAGGTTCAATTCCTCTCTGGGACGCCAAGCCGAAGTTCTTCATAGAACTTCGGCTTTTTGTTATCGGACGCTCTTTTTCGGCGGCGGATGGCTGCTGTCCATTCGCTTCTATGAGAAGAGGGCTCTGTAATTTCGCCCGATTCGCTTTTCGAGACATCGAGTTATTCAGTTGACCACGGCCTTACACCTGTGGTAACCTTTCCCATAGACCTGACATCGCCGGTGCCAAATCGGAGAATAGGGAAAGCGGTGTGAATCCGCTGCAGCCCCCGCTGCCGTAACGCTGACTTGCCGTACACATGCCACCGGATCCCGGGAAGGCGTACGTCGAGGATGAAGCGAAGCCGGAAGACCTGCCGCGATGTATTTCATCAAGCAAACTTCGGAGGGAGGTTTGGTATGAGACAAGTGCGTCCTTCGCTTCTCGTCTGTGACGGGTGAAGCGGAACGATGGGATTTTGTTTTGTATGCCTCCGAACGAATAATTCGGAGGTATTTTTTATGAAGAGAATTCTATCCCTGATTACGGTAATGATTCTTGCGGTGACCATGTTCGCCGGTTGCGCGACAGCACCGGTAGCATCAGTGTCGCAGGCTGAAACAACGGTCGACACATCAACGGCAATGACATCGACCGCGTCGCAGGCGTCGACTGCGGCTGTCGAGACGACAACAGACGATCCGATGCGCGTTATCTCGACCGTGCCGAGCGCGACGGAGATTCTTTTCGCGATGGGAGCCGGAGATCAAATCGTCGGAGTCGATGTGAGTTCAACATACCCCGAAGAGGCGAACGCGATTGAGAAGGTGGGAGATTATAACGGCTTTGATGTCGAGAAAATCATCTCTCTGGAGCCGGACGTCGTATTTGTCGGGCAGACAATCCAGGATGATCAGATTACCCAACTCGAGAATGCGGGGATCCGGACCGTCGAGGTCGAGGCCCGAGCGTTTGCCGATATGACAGAGTCGATCCGAATGATCGGCGAGGAGATCGATCATCAAGTTGAGGCCGAAGCGCTTGTTGTCTTACTGGAAGAGAAGGTCGCTGCGGTAGAGGATGCTGCGGCAACGCTTGCGGCGTCTCCGACGGTGTATTATGTAATGGGAATCGGTGAGTACGGCAATTGGACCTCGGGAGAGGGCAGCTTCATCAATGATATGATCGAGCTGTCCGGCGGAACCTGCGTGACAGCGGATGCCAAGAACGCCTGGATCGAGTATCCACTGGAGGATCTGCTTCTTGCGGATCCGGATATCCTCATCGTGTCGTCGTATGTATCGCTGGAGGAACTTAAGGCCGATCCGACCTATGCGGAACTCAGTGCGGTGAAGGCCGGCAATGTTTTCGTGATCGACGCTGATCTCGTCGAGCGTCCCGGCCCGCGCATTATGGATGGGCTGCAGTTGATTTCAGAAATTATTCTCAATTATAAACCCGTATAAAGGATGATCGAAATGAGTAAGCGAGGGATAAACTGGAAGATCGTCATGGCGATTCTTGTGATCGCGGGAATCTTCGCGTTCTCCTTCGCTTTTCTTTTCGGAAGCTCGGGACTGGGATTCACGGACCTGGTCGATGTGCTGACCGGGAAGGCGCGTGGTAGCGTCTCAACCGTTTTCTTCAAGATCCGTCTGCCGCGGGCAATCCTGTGCTTCTTCTCGGGGGCGGCTCTTGCCGTCTCCGGTGCGGTTTTGCAGGGATTGTTTCGCAATCCGATGGCCGACTCCTACGTGATCGGCGTGAGCTCCGGAGCAGCTCTGGGCGCCGCCTGTGCGATGGCCTTCGCTCTGGAGGCGACGATCCTCGGCTTCGGAGCCGTTGAGATCTTTGCGTTTGCCGGTGCGCTCGCGGCAGTCTTCATTGTTTATCGTCTTGCCCGCGTCCGCGGCCGCGTGTCGATCTTCACACTGCTCTTGTCCGGCATTGCGATCAGCACCCTTTCCTCGGCGCTTGTCTATTGTCTGATGATTCTTTTTCACGAAAAGATGGAAAATATCGTCATGTGGACGCTTGGAAGTTTCTCCTCATCTTCGTTCGAGAAGGTCGCGTTTGCCGTGCCACTTCTTTTAGCCGGATGTTTCATCTGTATGTTCTTCGGGCGGGATCTCAATATCCTTCTGCAGGGCGACGAGTCGGCGCGTCATCTCGGCGTGGAAGCATCCAAGCTCCGGCGAATTCTCCTTGTCGTTACGACTCTTCTGGTCTCCGTTGTCGTCTCGATCTCCGGCATTATCGGATTTGTCGGACTTATCGTCCCGCATATGGTGCGACTTCTCATCGGACCCGATCACAAGAAGCTCATGCCGATTTCTTTTTTGGGAGGCGGTGTATTCCTTCTTCTGGCGGATACGGTGGCGAGAACGGTCTCGGAGAACCAGGAGATTCCGATCGGAGTCGTAACGGCAATCATCGGCGTTCCTTTCTTCCTCTTTCTGATGCGATCATCGAGAGGAGGGAAGTTATGAGTATAATTCGGGCGCAGAATGTATCGTTCCGTTATGGTAAGACCGACCCTCTCGTTCTGCGCGATGTCTCCTTCACAGCACCGGCTGGCAAAATCACGGGGATAATCGGTCCGAACGGCTCGGGAAAAACAACTCTACTTCGCATGGTCTCCGGATATCTGAAGCCACAGAGCGGCGTCGTGCTTCTCGATGACGTGAACGTCGCTTCTCTTCGTGCCCGGGAGATTTCCCGCAAGATGGCGCTTGTCGCACAACGGGTCGAGGTTGATTACGATTTCTCTGCGTTTGAGATTGTTCTATCCGGACGAAATCCATACATAAGCAGATTCTCCGGCGAGAGTCCTGAAGACCGGGAGAAAGCCGGAGACAGCCTCGCGATGGTCGGGATCGAGCATCTTCGCGATCGTATGATTTCCGAATTGTCCGGCGGCGAACTTCGTCTGGTGATGCTCGCCCGGGCACTCTGTCAGGAGGCCCCCGTCATGCTTCTGGATGAACCGGTCACGGGGCTGGATATCCGTCACCAGATGCAGTTCATGTCCATTCTTACAAAGATTTCCCAACTGCACGGCATCACGGTGCTCCATATCCTTCACGATTTGAATCTCTGCCTCTCGCATTGCGACGAGGTTCTCCTTCTGAAGAGCGGCTCAGTCTTCGCACAAGGCGTTCCGCGCGCGGTCTTAACCAAAGAGGTGGTGGAGGAAGTCTATGAGACTCCCGTCCTACTGACGGAGCAGGGAGGCGTTCCCTATATTCTTCCTCTTCGTGTCTGATACCCATTCGTCGAC
>Ga0209373_10001400_pt1 | contig 28528 bp, 19 predicted proteins | sample Higcelweek5metaG_FD_187173 | JGI IMG/M metagenome (GOLD analysis project Ga0209373, IMG submission 187173) | Freshwater pond sediment microbial communities from the University of Edinburgh, under environmental carbon perturbations - High... | ecosystem: Environmental > Aquatic > Freshwater >... | reverse complement strand
TTTCGATTTCCACGCAGCAATGATACGACTGACTGGAATATTCGCTTTCAGGAACAGGCACCTTCTTTGAATAACTGGCTGTCAACTTCAACATTTTTCATTCTCCGAGTTTAAAATGCGAAAGGACAGCTCCCATTACCGGGAACTGCCCTCTCTGACTTTTTTGTTTTTTGCGTTAGAACCCGCTCACCATCCGGATGCGTTCGATCGCACGTTTCGCAAGCACGAAATCGCGTTTCTTCTGTTTCTGGGCGAGCTGGACTTCCTTCACCTTACGGCCCAGATTGCTGGACTCATCGAGTGCGGCCTTGAGTTTGATTCGGAAGGACTCGACCGTGGCCGTGAGGTCATCCATCGGCTGGATCGTTTCGGGTTCGGGATTGTTGTTCTGGGCGGCTGTCGGCATCGGAGCCGACACGACTTTATTTTCGTTCACTTCGACCATTCCGGGTTCCTCCTTAGGTTTGGATTGAATGGGGTTTTCATTTTGAGGCTGACTTTTGCGATAGAGAGGCATGGCGACATACTGCCCGGTCCCGCCGGTGGCAAGGACGGGGTAGTAGCCGTCGCAAGCCTCGATCTTCGTGTGTTCCAGCGATAAGAGACGCAGGAGCAGATGTTTGTTCATGGGAAGCGTGAACTCCTCCCAACTGCCGGAGAACGAGGCGGTAATCCATGTCCGCATGTCGCCTGCCTGAATATACATCGTTTCGGGATCGGACATCGACAGTTCCACCTGATTGTGAGGCGGATTCTCGGGCACGTTCTTCAGGAAAATCTCCAGTTGCTGTCCGCGTTCCGGCAGAAACTCGACCGTATGCCGGATGTGTTCTTTCGGCGGCAACACCTGTTTCCAGTTCGGATACAGTCCCGGCAGAGTCCGGGCGGTCCATGTCCATTTCGGATATGCAATCCGGAACATCGTCAGGTCACGATCCTTCCAGACCGACAATTGCCCCTCTCCGCTCGGTTTCGCACTCAGCAACGCCAGAGGAAACGGCAGATTCAGTCCGTCGATTGGAAGGCCACAGGGAATGTTCAGCAATTCCTTCCCGTTCGTTACTGTAATCCCGTCTTGCGAGAGATGAATCCCCTGCAAGGTCCTCCGGACCTCGTTCCGGTTCACTATCGGAGCCGTCTTCGACAGCATCTCCACAAATCCCTCCGGCAATTCCACCGGGTTCAAAGGAGAAGGAACGTTCACTTCCGGCCACTCGATTTGAACCGGCGAAAGAGGCACTCCGTTCACCAGCAGAATCCCGGACTCCATTTCAAGGCTGACTTCCTTGCCTTTCCCACTCCGCACCGACTTCTGTAGCGCGTCGAAATGCACGATCTGACGAAATGCTCCCTCCGCCTCACAGTTCAGCGTAAATTCCATCATTTCTTCCGGACCGCATGTATGGAACCGCACGATTCCATTTTCCAATACGATCATCACGGATTTATACTCCTCGACGGGACTCATCCGGCTGACCAACTTCCCCAGAGCAACCAACGCTCCGGCCAACATGTTCTTGCTTACTTCGATCTTCATGCAACACCTCCATGTTCAGGTTCTAAGTTTAAAAAGCAAAAAGCCCGACCGATCCAAAGACCGGTCAGGCCATTTTCACCAAGATGATATATATGTGATTGTTTTTGAACTGCAGCAGAATCGTTTTAAATATAACTCATCAGGTGAAGCTTAACGCTTGAGAAAGCCCCATTTTCCCTGAATTTCGACGCCCCATTCTGACTGATGGTAAAAACGCTTTTCGAACTTTTTTCATGGGTTCTTTGTTAAGGCTGTACCTCATGGATATTCCCTCCGCTGTTCGGCCCGGAATTTGGTAGGGGTCGTGTGAAAATGTTTTTCAAAGGTCCGGATGAAGCTGACCGGATTGGAAAAACCTGATTGACGCCCAATCTCAAGAACTGACATCTTGCTACTGAGCAGCAGTTCTGCCGCTTGATTCAGCCGGGTCATCACCAGATATCCACGCGGGCTCATCGCCATGCGTTGCGCAAAACTGCGGCTGAGCACACAGCGGTTGACCTGAAGATGCTGCGCCAGCGAATTGATGTTCAAGGCTGGGTCTGCAAAGGTGTTTTCGATCAGCTGGACCGCCTGCTTGACTAAGTTCATCTGCCGCTGGTTGCCGGGAATCCCGGTTTTGGCATAATTCATGATCGTCATGGCAGTCGAAGCTGCCACTGCCAGGCCAAACGGTATGGAGTCATCATAGATCTGATCCATCAAAGCATCAAACAGATGTACCGGACAGCTACCGCGCTTAACCGGTTCTCGCTCAAATTCAAAACCGCGGAACAGCTGGTTTGCCATCGGACCATGTATTACCATCCAGTATAAATCTACAAGCTCTGAAACCACCCGGATCCGATGCTGCTCCATTGGATAGTAGATCATGACCATATCCTTATCGTAAATATATTTCTTACCGTCATAACCGAACTCAACGCTGCCTTCCTGAACCCAGAACAACTGATTGATTGGACGGATACGCGCAACATATTTCCAGTTTTCCCTTTTGACCCGGTAATGTCCGGCTGATTTTGCTGTAAATGGCAAAATATGTGGCATTTGGTTCCAGTATTTACTGTCCGAATCTATCCAATAGAAACTGTTTTTTGGCGGTATATCATTCCGGTCATAATGCATAGCGTTCCCCGCTCCTTGTTTGTGCAACAAATATATAATTAAACGACACAATAATATACTTGAAAAATTACTGATATCAATATATATTTAGTAACAAATTAGCAAAAAGTAATTTTTATGAATAAATTTTAGAAAGGAAGGCAAATATGAGTCATGAGTATCTGAGTTTCCCCCTGTTTTCATCTTTGGTCTCTCATCTTTTATCGCTGAAGCGTAAAATTAGAAGTTTTACGCTGATCGAGCTTCTCATTGTTATTGCAATAATTGCAATTCTTGCGGGTATGCTGTTGCCTGCCCTGAATGCGGCACGCAATAAAGCTACTGCTATCAATTGTATGGGACGTATGAAACAGGTTGGGCTGGCAGTATCGCAGTATGCCGATTTATTCAATGAATTCCTGCCCCTTGGAGTTAGCCCTTATTCTGTCGGCAGCAACCCAGCCTGGACAGAAATCCTGACGGGACAAGGATTGTTGCCAGGTAATCCGACCAAAGCAGATCCTCAGAACAAAATGATCTTCCGCTGTCCGGTGATCGGACACTTCGGCTGGAATCAGTGGAGGTATCGTTCCTATGGTTTGCGGAGTGCCAATTGGAAAGAATCCCCCTATACGCAGACTTGGATTTCAATCAAAGGGATTAAGACCCCATCCAGTGTGATGTATGTCGCAGACTCTTTCAACACGGATAAAACGCAGATTGGTAACTTTGACGGCGGATTCAATTACTGGTATGCCTACGTCGCTACCTCAGATCAATGTGTCGCCGCTCCGCATAACGGAAGCTCCAATCTCTGGTTCGTTGACGGACACTTGGAGTCTTTACAGCCGAAGGCTCTTCTGGCAGTCGAGCAGCAGCGTTCTCGCGATGTTCATGATAAAAATTACGGGAAGGAGGGAATGCCAAGAACCATCACTGTTTTCAAATTTTACAACAGCATCTATCAGAAGATTGTTTATTAATAATTCAAAACAGGAGTTTAGAGGATGAAAAAACAGATGATCATGCTTGCAGTCATGGGGTTTTTCTCGCTGCTTTTGTCCGCTGCGGAACAGGAGACTGCGGCTCCAGAGCAGACCGAATGCTTTGTCAAGGAACGTATTTACAAAGAAGAAGTACCTTGGGATAAATATCACTCTCCACAGTTTGTGGAGATCGAGAAAGACGGCATCATCAAGTTCACGGTGAAACGTTCCGGCGGACCGATCGGTGCAATGGTCAAATATTTTGTCAAGATTGATCAAAATACGCCCGGACCGATCACAGTTTCCGCCGAGGGACGTTACAACGGCCCAAAAGCCAAAGATGGATACGGCTACCGTATGGGCGTTGCGCTGTTCTATCAGGGCGGTGGACACAATGGCGAAAATTATATCTATTTCCCTGCTGTTGCGGATGGGAAATGGCATGAGATTCAGAAAACATTCAATTTGAAAGTCCCGGTTCGCGAAGCGCATATTCATGTGTCGCTCTGCTATCGCGACGGAGTCGCAGAGTTCCGTAATATCTCCGTCAAAACTGGCAAAGCCACGCTAAAGCTTTTCAAAGATCCGGCACCTGCGGCAGAAAAGTAAGAAAGACAGGGCCATCCATGAATGGAAATTTGCTTCATGTTGACTTCAAAGGTGTATTGCCTGATTTTTCACGGATCATGACCGTTCCAGACTTCTGGAAATCCTGCGGTTTTACAGGGGTTGTCTTGGAATTTGACGCCCGGTATCCCTGGCAGGCATGGCCGGGAGTCTGGCGCAAGGGCTTGAACCGGACACAGGCGAAAAAATTGCTTGCCCGCTGTCATGAACTTGGCCTGGAAACCATTCCACTGATCCAAATTCATGGACATTTAGAATGGCTACTGAACAGTCCCCACTACGCTAAAATGCGCGAAGCCGGATTTGTCGATGAGATATGTCCAAACTATCCACGCATCCGGCTGAAAATGAAACAATGGATCTCGGAAGTCGCCGAGCTGTTTTCTTACAGCCGCAGGATTCATCTGGGCGGTGACGAGGCTTGGCACATGGCGACCTGTACGAAGTGCAAAAAAATCGGGCGCAAAGCGCTTTATGCGGAATATTTTTCCGAGATGTCCAATTATGCGCTTTCCTGCGGGTTGACCCCGATGATCTGGGGTGACTTCTTTTCCCGTGAAAATACGTTGGACATGTTGGATGCTTTTCCGAAAGAGCTGCAACTCATTGAGTGGAATTATGACGCGGACTGTACCTTTGACCATACATTGAAACTGATGCGGGGGGAACATCCGGTGCTCGGAGCCTCCGGGATCGGGGTGTGCGGCGAGACCGGCGAAGTTTTGTTTTCCTCTCCGGCACAGCGGATTCAAAATGTGCTGCGCTGGTCCGAATTTGCGCGAGAGCATAAGATCGAGGTCATTCATACGATCTGGGGACGTGATACCAGCCTCGGACGTCTCTACGCCAACTGGTATGCCGCCGTGGCCGGCTGTCTGGCGGCAGGAAAACCCGACAAATGGAAAGATCATCCGTGGAAGGCGTGTCTGGAACGAGCCTCCAGAGCGATCGAAACCAATAACCCGGAAATGCTCGGCAAGGCGGCTAAAGAGGTCGCAGCACTGCCGTACCGGAATGACATTGAGCATGCCGCGGTGCAGTATTATGCGCTTGCCATGCGTTATCAGCAGTTGCGTCGGTTGTTTTACCGTCAGCAGTTTACCCGGCGTTATCAGGAAAAAATGCGAAAATATAACGGACTGGATGAAACGAGTTACGCTTCTACCTGCCGTTACTTCAAAACCTTTGAACTCGAACTGCACCAGTGGGAAGAGGAGATTCGGAGGTTCTTCAAGGCATATCATTTATCCGATATAAATGAATTACTGGATGTAAACTTGTCCCTGATCCGGGAAGATATGGAAATCGAACTGAAAAGATTAAACATGAAAGGCACAAAATGATGAACAAATGGAAAAATCTTTTGTACGGCGCCTGTGCGGCACTGTCTCTCTGTGTTTCCGCTACGGACCAGTTGCCGATGCTGATCATTCCGCAGGATGTTTATACCTTTAATATTCTGCCGGAGTACAGCGGAAAACTGTATATTCCAGAAGGTTACCCCTGTCCGCTCAAATTCAGTCCGTCCTCCAAATGGGAGGGTATGAACGAGATTGTGCTGGAGGTCACACTGCCAGAAGACTTGAAGGCTTCTCTGTTTGCCATTGTGCAGAACTCCAGCGATATCCGTGAGATCAAAGCAGCAATCCGCAAGGTTCCTGGCAGCACGGTTTACTCTTATAATCTGAACGACAGGACTTGGAAACGACGCGCCGAACATGCTTTGTATATCGAGGGAAAATGTGCGAAAAAAGGCGAACAGATCCGGCTGGATTTTCTGGCTGATGGAAAGAAAGCTGCATCGCATATCTATCAGGTGGAAATGGTCGCTCTGCCGAAAGGCGAGCTACCGAAAGATTTCAAGATGTTCACCTACTACGGACGCGCGATTGAACTGCCGAATGCGGCATTGGCGGAACGGAATGCCGCCTATGTTGAGCAGTTGGGGATCAAAGGACTCCTATCTCCGCGTCAACTGGCGCAGAAAGAGTGTCTTGATACTTTCCGAATGTTGGAACGAAGAAACTGGTGGATCGGACGTCAGGTAGGGCATGAAAACATGGATGCACTCGGTATGCCTTATTCTGCCGCAGTGGCGGCTCTGGATGAGGACGGGCATCCGCTGGAGAAAGACAGTCTCAATTTCTTGGTCAAGTACTGTCCACAGTATCTGACAGAAGCGTTTGGGAAACTGGCGGGAACCCAAAAAATCAGTTATGGACATATTCGCTGCAACGGGTTGTATCTGGATCTGGAAATATATTGCCACAATCGGATGCTTGGCTTCTGCAAATGCTCACGCTGTCTGAAAGCATTCAGCAATTACACCAACATCCCGCTAACTGAATTCACCGCAAAGAATATTGAAAAGAAATATCCGGAACAGTGGCTCGCATTCCGTGAAAAACAGCAGGCGGAAATGGTCCGCAACTATGTCGGCAGCTTTAAGGTTCCCGACAAAACAAATGAATTTGTCTTCAACTCCTTCTTCGAAAGCAAGGAAAATTCGTTTGCCATCGTCAAAAATAAACATTATGAACCGTTTACCGAATACATCATGCCGATGGTCTATATCCGCGGTGTCAAGATTTTCGATGTGATTGACTACAATGTGAAATCCACACGCGGCAAATTCTTGCCGATGATCTATTCGGTCGCTGGACATTGTGCGCCAGATTGGAATACACCCGATGAAGTCGGGCTGGACTTGGTCGTTGCGGCGGCATGCGGTTCCAAAGGCGCGGCTTTTTACTGCGACATTGATTTCGATGGACTCTATGCCGAAAAAATGCGTCGGGCACTGGATGTAATCGCAAAGTCGGAAGATTTCAATACCAGAGGAATACGTTGCGAAAACGCGGTCAAGGCGATTAACAATGCCCCGCGTCGGATGATGGAAGTGGACAACAAAGTGATCCCTGCTGCAACTGAGACGCTGGATAATTTCCGTTACACGGCATGCACACTCAACGGAGAATATCTGGTCTCGCTGTTCAATTTTGATGCCGCTCGCAAGTGTCAGGTGAAAATCTCCCTGCCGCAGCTGAAAAATGAAAAATACATGGTGACCGATTTGGCTTCCGGGAATCGCTATTTCATGAACGGGTCCGCGGCCTTTTCCGCTGACCAGCTGAAATGCGGGCTGCCCATGACGGTTGCTGCTCGAAACTATTCCGTGATTCTGGTCCAGAATACGAGTTGCAAAGCAGCCGGAAAGCCTGCCGGTAAACAGTGGATATTTCAGGATGAACAATCAAAAACAGGCGACGAGGTTATGGAAAAACGTCTTGCCGGAAACGGTATGAGCATCAGTCGCACGGACCGCCGCCATAACGGGCAGTATACGGTTAAGCTGGAATCGCCTTATCTGATCGCGTGGGTTAACCTTTCCGACAATGGAAAGATTGAACAGCTTTTTAGCAAAAAAGCGCAGAAGGATCTGCTGTGTGAACCCGGTGCCGGACTATTCCGCGAGATGTTTGACGAACCTTTTTCCATGAAGATTGATGCTCCGTATGAAGTCACAGACCGCAAACTTTCCGCAGACTTTGCCGAGGTTGAATTACGGGCACGGATCACACATGGTCATCTGAAAGATTTTGAAGTGGTGAAACGCTACACAATTTTCCGAAACGCGCCGAAGATTATGGTGTCCTATAAGGTCACGGTCAACCGGACTGTCAAAGCACAGGCAGATTTTCGGATGCGCGTACAAAATCAACCGAATTTGGGGGCCACCGAAAAAGACTTGACCGATTTTCTGAAATTCATCGCAGTCTGCAATGGCAAAAAACTGGAATTTTCCGGCAAACAGCACCTCGCTTTTGGTTATGCTGACGGCATGTTCAAAGGATATTTGGGACGCACGATCAAAGGAATGTTTGACCGTCCGGAACTGCTGATCAGCAGTCCCACCCTGACGTTGAAATTCACTGCCGGACCGGAAACGACCCAGTTCTTCAGTTGGCGCGCCAATATCCCGACTGCGGAGATCTTCTTCCGGAAGACGGACTTCAACCCGGATCCGCACCGGACCAAAGTCTGGGAAACAGAATTATCTTGCGAGCTTATTCAATAAGTTAGCGCTATGCACTTAATTCTGCGAGGAAAACAATAGCGTGTATTATGAAGACCTTTACACGGAATTATTCTTTGCCTGAAATTCAACAAGAGGCCAAGTCGGGCAATGGTTTGCTCAGCGCAATCCTCTGGGGGGATGGCAATACTCTGAATATAATGCTCGGTCGCGCCAATCTTTGGGATCATCGGGATACTGGCTGTTCCAGAAGTTGATATCTTTGTAATCACCCCGGATGATTTGCGCGTGGAAACGCATGTGCAATTCTGAAAACTGGTAAACATTTCCAGTAAAGGAGCCTGAATAGTATGAAACTCGAAGACATAAAACTCCCAAACGCTAAAATCATTGATGTGACAGAAGTGCGAGATGGTGATTATACAAGTCCAGAAGGATTTTATTCCGACGACTTGAAACCCATGACAGCTGTTCGGCTGGATCTGTCAACCGCTCCTGGTTCAAATATCCAGGTGGAAGTCTCACTGCCGGAAGAGTGGAACGGAAGACTGCTCGGTCTGGGCAATGGCGGTCCCGCTGGCAGGCTGACCGGAGTTGTTTCAACAGCGTCCATTCGTTCCATGGCAGTCGTTTCCTGTGATCTCGGTACAGCTCCGATTCCGGGAGAAGCAGGAATCGACAATCGGGAAGTCTGGAAGGACTTCGGCTGGCGTGCGACTCATCTCATGACAGTCGCCGCCAAAGAACTGATTAGCATGAAATATGGCCGAGGTCCTGATTATAGTTATTTCTTCGGTCAATCCACTGGCGGGCAGCAGGCACTCTCACTTGCGCAGCGTTTCCCGGAGGATTATGATGGCATTCTTGCCGGGGTACCGGGGCATTGCCGGGCTCCGCTTCATGCTTATTTTCTTTGGAACTACCAGCAGAGTCACCGTCCCGATGGTTCCGCGCTTTTTACCCCGAAACAGGAAAAAAGCTGGAATGAAACCGTACTGAAATATTTTGAATCACGGGAAAACTTTCCGAATGCCAAGGGACGTTTCATCTCTGAACCGCGCTGGACAACCGCCGACCGTGCAGCTGTCCTGAAACTGGCTGCCAGAAAAGACAACTCATTGACATCCGAACACCTGAAAGCTCTGGAAAAGATGATGGATGGACCGGTCAACACCCGGACTGGCGAACGTATTTACAATGGCATCCCGCCGGCGTCTATTCCATTCGCCCCCAATGGCGGCTTGTACATGTTCAACTGGTTTTTCGGTAAAGACGCCGATATGATGAAGATCAATTTTGACCAGGATATTGACCGCTATCTGACGGAGATGGGACCGTATCTGAATGCCGATGATCCGGACCTCACAGCCTTCGCCGGACATGGCGGCAAAATGCTGATGTTTTCGGGGACCGCGGACAGTATGGTCCCGTACCATGCCGCACTGGATTATTACGAACAGGTAATCGAATTTTTCGGATCGGTCAAAGTAGTGCAGAAATTCTTCCGCTTTTACCTGTTGCCTGGTAGAGATCATGGCGGCAACTATGCACCGGGCGTTCAGTATCTGAAAAATGACCTGAATACTTTGACCCGCTGGCGTGAGCAGGGGGAGGTTCCGCAAATGGACGGTGTACGGATTGGCGAAAACGGATTCCGGATTCCATTGAAGCCTTATCCGGAAGGAACGTTCCGCGGCGGAGTGGAACGGATCGCAGATCGGTATCTGAAAGTGTACTAAGGGGAAACTTATGGTTGTAACTGTGCGCTTGATGATATTGGATCGTCCTGCGATGCTGTACAAACGTGGTGTCAACACCCCTGAAAAAATTGCGAAATATCTGGATGAATTCATCTCTGTTGCGAAATCTCGTGACGCCAGATATTTTTTGGAGGGGCACAAAACGCTTGCGGGGACACTCGAATATTTTCTTCGACGCTGCGGCGTAGCTCCCGTCGGCCCCCATCCGAAAAGTTTTCCTCCGAACAAAATGTGGATTGATTATGCCGTGGCGGATATGTCGCTGGTGGAAAAAGGAAAATTGGTCTTTGAGGAAAAGGAGCGGCAAAAAATATTTATGTCAGCAGGGTTATTGTCGAGCCTGAATCCAGACAGGTTGTCATAGTCCTACATGACGCTCTTTTTAGCGGTCCAAGCATCTCATTATTTATTTTTTATAGGAGGGATATTGATTGATGGAAAACACAAAAATTGGAGTAATTGACGTTGGCGGACGCGGTGGCGCTTTTTGGGGCAACGACCACCTGCCCGAAGGGAATCACTCCCGAAGATGCGAAATTCCTTCAGGAATGCGCCCAGAAAGTCGTCGATGCCTTCCCGCATGGAAAAAATAATCCGCAATTGAAACTTTGAGTCCTGCATCCGGTTCTTCCTGGACCGGGTGCGGGTTGAGCAATCACATCGGAATCTGTATCATGGGAGTTTTCATGTCCGAACCGGAAAAACGATTTTTGTTGAACCCGTCGGAAGACTGCGGAAGCGTTTTCCGCGAAACCTTGGCGCAAATAAAAGATGTTACGGGCGCAAAAACCCTCATTCTGTCTCCGGGACGATATGTCTTCCGGAAAAGGGACGCCGTCCTCTTCCCTCAGCCGGTGACCAACACGCTGGTCCGGGGAAGCGACCCGACAAAACATGTCGGCCTTTTTCTTGACGGGCTCGAAGATTTCACGTTCGAGGGAAACGGTGCACTTCTTCTGTTCGACGGCGACATGACCGCACTAGCCTTGAACCATTGCCGGAATATTACGCTGAAAAACGTTGCGGTCGATTATCTCCGTCCGCGGGTCTCCGAAATGACGCTGGTCCGGCTGGACGGAACTTCCGCTGAATTCGCCATCCACTCAGACTCAAAATATACGGTCGATTCCCCGGATGGCTTCTGCTGGGTCAATGCCGACGGCATCCCGGAGGACCGTTCCGTATGGCAGATCGCCCAGTGTGCTTCGCCTAGAAATAAAAGCAATTTGCGGATTCCGAACGATCACATTCGCGACGCGGAACGCTTTGAACTTCTTTCGCCGGAGCGAGTCCGTTTTCACTACAAAACCCCCTTTCAGGGCGCAATTGGAGCCGTCTACCAGTTTCGGCATCCCACACGCAACGAAGATGGAATTTTTCTTCATCATTGTCGGAATGTGGAAATAAATGGACTCCATCTCCGTTTTACGCCCGGTCTCGGCGTCGTGGCTCAGCTCTGCGAAAATCTGGAGATACGGAATCACCGTCACGCGCCCGCAGAAGGCAGCAGACGTGTCTGCGCGGCCTTTGCCGATTGCGTCCAGGTTTCCTCCTGCCGGGGGAATGTTGTCATTGCGGACAGTTTTTTCTCCGGCACGCAGGATGATCCGATCAACATTCACGGAACTTATCTTGGACTGGAAAAAGTCGCCGGAAAGGAGATTGTCGTGAAGTTCCGTCATCCCGAAACCTGGGGATTCGTCCCTTTCGAACCGGGCGACGAAATTGCGGTGGTCTGCGGAAATTCCCTGCGGAGACTCGAATTTCTCCGTGTCCGCGAAGTGAACCCGCTGGACCTTCTCACGATTTCCCTGATTCTGGAGGAACCACCGCGGAGAACGTATGTTCCGGAAGAAACCGTAGTGGAAAACCTCAGCGCCAATCCGGATGCATGGATCGAAAACTGCACTTTTCAATGTTATCCGACCCGCGGTCTGCTGTTGAGTTCTGCCGGAAAATGCGTCGTTCGCGGGAATACCTTTTATCAGACCTCACGGTCCGCAGCCATTCTGATCGCAGGAGACGCCCGGAGCTGGTATGAATCCGGCAGTGTGCGTGATGTGGAGATTTCCGGTAACCGTTTTGTGGGGTGTCAATCCCCGGCGATTTCGATCACTCCGGAAATATATGTGAAGTCCGATACCCCGGTTTATGGAAAAATTGCCATCCACGGAAATACATTTAATAACTGTACAAATATATGGTTGCAATATCACCATGTGGAAGAGTTGATCGCCGACATTTCGCCAGAACATATGGAGTTGTCGAAATGATATGCAAGAAACATCGTTGTTATCAGCAGAGACTTTTCGTTATATTCTTTGCAGTTGAGGAAGCCTGAAATGAACTTCTAACAATTATTTCTTCCTTGCGTATAAGGGGGCACCAACATAGTTTTTGTACAAAAGTACAATGAACAGAAGGAGAAGAATCATGAGTTTGGAAACAGGTACCGGGAGAACTACAATCCGGCCAAAGCGTTGCGTTTTTCCATGCAAAACCTGCGGAAGGATAACGGTCTGCTGAATATACCGCTCGGCCTGATCTACAACACCAGAATCTACCTCGGGAAATGACACCCCACTGACGACGGGAAATATATTTCCGCGATAAGAAAGGTGGTCGAAAACAACCGGCTGTTCTGATGCGGAAAGTGAACCAGAGGGGGATGACCTTTATTCGTCTTCCTCATCGTCTTCCTCGTCGTCTTCGCTGCCGGGTTTAGCGCCCTTGATGATGTATTTTACCTCTTCTGGGCACGTTTCTTTGATTTTCCATGGAGTCTTCGCTTCAAAGTCAAGTTTGAGCCTTACGGCTCTGGCCGCCGTGATCCTGAAACGTTTCGACAAAATCCGATGTTTCCGATCCTTCGCCGACGTCGCCTGATCTTCGCATAATCGTAAAATTTCAATGAACACTGCCTTTTTCGGAGGGCTTCGGACTCCTCTCGTTCAAAATCTGGCTTTTTTTACCAATTCCATCTGTTTTATTATCCCTTCACAGAAAAATCTTCTCCGTCACTCGGATTTCCCCGATCCTGTCAAGTTTTTATCCCGTCTTTCGCAGGACTCATTACGAACCGTGTAAGCTGAACGAAATACCCAGATGCTTTGCATCGGGGGATAGCCTGGACTTGACACATAACCAGAAAACGGAAAAAAATCGCTAGATTTTAAACAATCTATCTTGACAAAGAGAAAAAAGCATATAAATTAATATTGCTAAAACGAGCAAGCTAGAAAATATATAGTAAAAAAGGATTTTCGATATGGCCGTCAGCATCAACAAAATTGCTGAGATTTGCGGGGTAAGCCGGGGAACCGTTTCCCTTGTACTGAACGGACATGCAGGCAAATACCGTATTTCCGACAAGACGGTTCAGCAGGTGCTGAAAGTTTCTAAAGAAACCGGATATTGCCGCAACCAGTTGGCAGAAGCTGTGAGAAATGGTCACAGTCGGACTCTTGCTTTTGTTTCATACCGCTTGGGTGAACTGTCATATATCGGGCAGATTTCAGATGGAATCTTTGCCGCGCTGGCTCCAAAGTTTTTTTCTCTCAAGGTCTTTCAACTGACAAATGAGACTCATCAACCCATTATTCAATCGTTGATAGAACAACGGGTCGAAGGGGTTATTCTGCATGGGGCGCAACAGGATGAATTGCTTCCTTTTCAGCAGGAACTCCGCCACTGTAAAATTCCCCAGGTAACTGTTGGAATTGTCAATACGATGGCTGGATATGGGGTGACTTCCGATGATGCTTCCGGCATTTCGCAAATGGTAAAATATCTTTATGTAATGGGGTATGGGCATTTCATTTTATGCAACCGGGAGCATTCGGAGGAATTCGATTATTCAAGAAACCGGCGCAGAGGATTTGATGAGATGATCCATTCCCTCGGAAAAAGAAAAAGAAAAATAAAATATGAATATGCGGAGCCCAAGGATATTCCCGTATTGGATTTCAATGTTCCGGGAACGGCCGCAGTCTGTGTCGGGGATGATATTGCCGTCTCGGTTTACGTCAGAGGATTGCGCGAGGGTTGGGACATGAGAAAGGTGGCAATCACAGGATATGGCGACGATTCTTTTCTGAAGCATGCCGGCATTTCGTTGACAACGGTACGGCAACCGTTTCGAGAAATGGGGCTGCTTGCCACGGAAAAGTTAATCCATTGGATTGAGCATGAAAACAAGTCCATGTTTGAAAAGACTGAAAATTTTTCCCTGCCGGTGGAATTGATCAAAAGGAATTCAACCCCTTGATGCACAAAAGGAGTAAAACGATGAAAACGGAAAAACCTGATAAATCGTTCGCATGGTACTGTCCGGGATTCCCTCCCGGAACAAAATGGGAAAGTTCATGCTTTACATTGATTGAGCTTCTTATTGTAATCGCGATCATCGCCATTTTGGCCTCGATGCTCCTTCCGGCACTGGGCAAGGCGCGGGAAAAAGGAAACCAGACTGCCTGTATCAACCAGCACAAGCAGATGGGTTTGTCGGCAGCATTGTACAGAAACGATTCCAATGGATGGGTTTATCCGTCCTATGCCTATGTAAATGTGACCTTTGAAGCGATGCTGATCCGAGAGGGATACATTCGGAACGCCAGCCGGACAAAAGATATGTGCCCTGTGATTCAACGGTTGAGCGATCCGGCGGTTTATACACTTTCCTATTCGGTCAATGGGCACAGTTTCCAGAGCAGTTTCATAAAGGAGGGACAAATCAAAAATCCAAGCGAACTCATTTATTTCTCAGGAGACGGGGCCTATACCGATGCAGTAGTCAGCCTGTTGTTCCGAAGCAATCCGATGTATCTTTATGCCAGGAATATAGTAAATGCCTATTTATGTCATCCGTTCAGTGCTCATCTGAACAAGGCAAACCTCTCCTACTTTGATTTTCATGTTGGCTCAAGCAAGCCGGAGACTCTGCCGCTTTCGAATACATCGATGTGGAATTACACTCTTTAAAGAACAGAAGGACACCGAAATGAAAACACATTTTTACTCTCTCATCGCCTATTGGATGTTATTGTCCGGATTCGCAAATGAAAATTTTGAAAGTCTGAAGTCTTTGTCTGAATCAGTCCGGAATCAAGCTATCAAATCCGGATGGACGTTGGATGATTCCGCGGCTCTGCCGCGGGGATGGAGTTTCCTGCCGGGGAAGAATTCCATATACAAAATTGTCGAATCCGGCGATCCGAAAAAAGGGAAATGTATTTTCGTCTGTGGTACTCTCATGACCGACTATCTGTCCCTTGCCAGGAAAGAGGACGACGACACAATCGAAGCGCATTTCTCCGCAAAATCTGCTTCCGATGACGGCAAAGTCACGTTCCTCGTATCTTTCGGCGGCGATAAAGGGAAATATCTGCGCGGCGCTGCGAAAAGCGTTGCCCTTACCAAGGAGTGGAAAGAATACACTGTTGACATAAAACTGCTCAAAACTGTCAACGGCGAGGATGTAAAACTGGTTTGCCCGCTGATCGCTTCACCGGAGGGAGCGTATTTGGATGATATTTCCTTTTCATGCCTCCGAAAAAATTCCTTGCCGCTTTTAGGCAAGCCGGTCGGAAAGGACCTTCTGGAAATGGACTTCGAATTGACCGGGATCAATGGGAAACCGGAATTCAGGGATCAGACGGAACGGTATGTTTTATACTCGGATTGCGGACTGTTCCGCGAGGAACACGGGGCTCTTCGCGCTTCCTACGGGTCCCGGTTCAGAATTCCATGCGGGAACAACGCTTTCGGCGACAGTTTTACGATCTCGATGTGGCTATTGAAAAGCAGTCTCCAATATTACTTCAGAACTCCCGTTTTGAGTCGGGGATATGCTCGTCCTTCCATGCGTCTGAACTACAAAGTCAATCCTGAGGAATATGACTTTGAAATTGACCTCAATTCCAGTGTCCCTGGTTTTAAAACCGCATGGGGTGGAATCGAAAGCACCGGCTGGGGCGGACTGGGAGAATACCGGTATTTGAACCGTTCCCAGGAAATATATTCCCCTTCAAAATTGCTGGAAATGGATAAATGGACCCATCTCGAAGCAGTTTACGACAAAGGGCGGATACGTTTGTACATCAATGGCGTATTAAGCGCGGAATCGAATCAGGCGGTATCCCAACCGCTGCTGACTTCATCCCTGCCGCTCTATCTGGGCGGAGTCCGGGTAAAAGGAGAAACCGATAACAGGGAAAGTGGAGAATTCCTCATACGACGGTTGCGTGTGTATAAGAAAGCATTCGATGACAGGGAAACTGCATGGGAATTCGCATCGGTCCCGTCCGGGATTGACTTGTCGGAAACCTATTTGCTCAAACCGGTCCGCGATTACTATCCGAAAGAAATGCTGCCGTCCGATCCCGAACTTGCGAAACGCCTGTCGATCACTGAGAAATATGAAAAACAAAAACCCTCCGACCCGTATGCGGCAAACAAATCAATGAGCGGAATCATCACCGGCGATGGACAACGCACGTTGAACATGTTGCTGAATGGACACGAAATCTCGCCGATCTCCGTCAATCCAACGTATTGGGACGGGGTACCGCGTCGTTCGGAGGAAGTGATCCTCGACTTTGCCGCGGCAGGGGTGAATCTCGTAAAGATTGGCACAACTCTCCGGCAGGCATGGACTGCTCCGGACAAATTCGACCTTACAGCTCTGGAAGATTTGCTGGACCGTACTCTCCGCTCCAATCCCGCAGCGGCAATCTATGTCACCATTGCACTGAATCCACCAGCGTGGTTTGTCCGTGACTATCCGGAAGAGATGGAAGAATATTACATCGACAAAAATCAGCCTACCCTCGGAAAAAGGAAATATACGACATCGGGTCCGATGGCCTCGGATCAATGGCTGAAGATGTCCTGCCAGATCATCCGGAAAATCGTACAGTATCTGGAAAACAGTAAATATAAAAATCATATCTTCGGCTATGCTTTCAGCGGCGGCGATTCCGGGGAATGGTATTGGCCGGGCCAGTGGAGCGGAGCCGGAACATTTACCGGGTATTCCAACAGGACTCGCGAAAGTTTCCGCAATTTCATACAGGAAAAATACAAAGGGGATCAAGCCCTTTTGAGAAAGTCTTGGAACCGGCAGGACATCACCTTCGAAACCGTGGATATTCCCACTCCGAAGGAACGTCTTTCAACAGAAAATTATCAATTCCGGGATCCCTGCAAAGCAGGTGCCTGTCTCGATATGAGAGAATTCATTCAGATGCGAACCTTTCACTGTATCTCGGAAACGGCTCGCGCCATCAAGGAAAGTCTAGCGGTGAATAAAATCGTTCTGACCTATTACGGATACCCGCTGTATTATACATGGCATTCCAGCATCCTACAGGTAAGCGGACTTCAAATGACGAGTGATCTTCTGCGTTCCCGGTATCTTGATGCGATTGCAACCCCCATCGATTATTTTCACCGGCGCGGCGGAGAATCCGGCACAAATATTGCCGGGTTCACGGGGACGGCCTATCTCAACAAAAAAATGCTCTGTTGCGAACAGGACTTGCGGACACATCTTTTCCCCCGTTTAGAACATGGCCGAACCTCTTCCCTGCGTGAAACAATCGAGGTGATCCGGCGCGGATACATGTATACGATTATGGACAACTACTGGTTCTGGTTCGTTTTTCAGGCGGGCAACCACTGCTTTCATCAAGAGGGAATCATGACGGATATCGCGAAGATGACCCGGTTGGCCAATGATGCCGTCAAAAGGCAGCGTAAAGATATTTCCGAAGTAGCCCTCCTGTTTGATGAAAAAGATTCTCTCAACATGGTTTCGGCATTTACCAAGGACGAAGCGGAAATGATGTTTATGCGTGATCACACACAGGTGACATTTGAAAATGCTCATCAAATGGGAGCTCCGTTCAAGATGTATTTCACCGATGACCTCGCAAACCCGAAAATGCCGGATTTCAAGCTCTATGTCTTTCTGAACCAATATTCCGTTTCGCCTGAACAAATGGCAATCATCGACGCCAAAGTCAAAAAGAACAATGCGGTAGCTGTCTGGTGCTATGCGCCCGGATATTTCATACAACGGAGAAATTCCCTCGAAAACATGAAAAAACTGACTGGATTCGAGTTCACGGAAGTCAGGAAACAAATTCACATGAGCGGAAAAATGGATGCCGTGGGGAAATCGCCCATTACGGAAAATCTGAAGCCCCTGCCCGAATACCTTGTGGGGCCCGTGTTGGAAGCGAAGGATAAAAATGCCAGTATCTTGGCTAAATGGAATGGAATGAACGTCATCGCCATGCGGGAATTTAAAAACTGGCGTTCGGTTTACACCTTTGTGCCGCTGACAAGGGAAATGCTGACCGGACTTTGTCAATACGCAGGGGTTCATGTCTATTCCACGGATGGAGATACGCTTCTGGCCAATGATTCTTATGTGGCGATTCATGCGGCGTCTCCCGGGAAAAAAATAATTCGTCTGCAGGGAAAGGCGCTGGTGCGTGAACTGATTGAAGGTCACGACCTCGGAAAAACGGACCAAATTGAAGAGAATATCAAACTTCCGTGGACAACCCGGATTTATGAACTCAAATATGAATGAAAGGAACCAGAAATGAGAAATCCCGGATATTGTATGTTTTTCGATTTTCACACGCAGGAGGCATGTCCAGATGTCGGAAAAGAATTCAACGCCGAGAAATTTGCCGATGCTCTCGTTGACTGCGGCATCGATTATATCGGATTCCCTGCAAAATGCAACCAGGGATTCTGCTATTATGACACGAAAATCGGCATTCGGCACCCTTCCCTTCGAAAGGGCTTCGATCTTTTCGGAGAACTCGTCGACGCCTGTAAAAAACACGGCATCGGGGTCACCGCTTACCTGAACTGCGGATTGAGCTATGAAAATGCCTTGCAGCATCCGGAATGGTGCAATGTTTCGCCGGATGGGTCCCTGATGCACGGGAATCTGGGAGCGATTCGTCCCAACGTCACGCCCTATATGCGCACAATGTGTTTCAATACTTCTTATCGTGAATTTCTTCTAGAACTTTTCAAAGAAATACTGGCAAAATATCCAGTTAACGGTTTTTTGCTCGACAGTTTTAACGGATTTCCGTGTGTTTGTCCACATTGCATGGAAGAAATGCGAAAGCAGGGCATGGATGTCAACGACACGGAAAAAATACGGGAATTTGGACGGATGTCCGCGTTGCAGATGGCGAAAGACATTGCACAGCTTGTGCTTGGAACGAAAAAAGATCTCCTGCTCAATTTCCTCGGAATCGGGCACCTGAACAATGCAAAAATCGGAACCTATCTTGAGTGCGAATGTCTGCCGACTAATCCATGCTGGGGGTATGACACTCTTCCCATCATGTCCCATTATTTGCGTACGATTCACAAAGGCCCGTTTCTCAATATGACAGGTCGTTTTTATACGTGGGGCGACTTCGGAAGTCTCCGGGCCGCTCCCGCTGTTGAATATGACCTTTTTTACGGACTGGCAAACGGGATGCGCCCGAATATCGGTGATCATTTTCACCCCCGGGGCGAACTGAACAAGGGGGTTTTTAAGCGTGTCAAGGAGATCTATGTCAAGCTCAAACCCTATGATGAATGGTTTCACGGAACCCCCCTTGCCGAAGTCGGCGTGGCGTTTTCCGGAAACATCACGAAAAATGAAATCCTGGTCGGCGCCTCACGCATGCTTTCAGAATTAAAAATTCAATTCAATTTCATAGATGCCAACAGTGATTGGAGTCCGTATAAACTTCTGATACTGGCGGATGACGTGCTGCTTGACGGAAAATGTGCTGAACGTGTGGCGGAACACCTCGCAACGGGCAAAAAAATCATTTCAACCGGTTCGTCGGGACTGAATCGTGAAAAAACAGCCTTTGTTTTTGAAAAAGAATGGGGGGTGAAATATGAAAAGGAATGCGACTACGATCCCGCCTTCTTTCAAATGGAATCCCCACAGGGACAAAATCTGCCGGATATGCCGATCGCAATATATGAGAAAGGCTGTTTTCTCGCCCCGGAGAAGGGAACGGAAGTCATTGGTAAAATTGTGGCTCCATACTACAATCGTCATTGGGATGGAATTCATTCTTATTTTTATGTCCCCCCGGACCGTTTGACCCCTTCCCCATTCCTGACACGTTCGAAGCAGGTTTTCCATTGCGCATATCCCCTTTTCAAAGCCTATCATACACTGGCGTCTCCCGACTTGCGGAGAGTGCTGACCGTCATGTTGGCAGACTTTTTGCCGCTTCCGCTATTGAAGACTGATTCGTCTTTACCGTCTTTCGCAAGGGTGTTTCTGACCCGGGATTGCGGGCAAACCATGATTCACCTGCTGAATTATGTGCCCGAACTACGCGGAAATACCTTGATTGTGGAAGAGGAAGTCGGGGCGCGCAATGTAAAACTGTCACTCCGTCTTGACGGAATAAAACCGAAGAATATTTATCGGGCGCCGGACAGACAAGGAATTCCCTTCGAAGTATCGGATGATTATGTCGTTTTCTCGCTGGATTTCCTTTCCGGGTACGAATGCATTGTCATGGAGTAAGTCATGAAGATCGAAAAACCTTATGAATTTCGGAAACGTCGCCATACGGTTCATCTTCCCGACCGGCGGAATCCGGAACGGGTTCCTTTCGCGGATGAGGTGGAAGTCGATTCCTCCTGGACCATTTTGCTTCCGAAGAAAGCAGAGATTGTGATTCAGCATGTTGCCGCCGATCTGCAGGATTATTTTTTCACCAGCATGAATGTTCCCCTCCGTCTTGCTTATGAAGGTGATGTAAATCAGAAATGCATTCTGCTGAAGCCGGAAAACAACTCCGACGGATTTTCCGTGAAAGTGAGCCCAAATCAGATTTGTGTTTCGGCCCAGTCGTCGCGTATGCTTTTTCCAGGTGTCGTTTATCTGGAGGATTGCATGAACCTTGCGGAAGCACCGGTTCTGCCTATGGGCGTCAAAAACGTAAAAAACAGGATTCGGATGCGTGCGGTCCATTCCGGATGCGGGATCGACGATTTCCCGGATGCTGAACTGAACGCAACCGTTCATGCCGGCTTCAATACCATTGTTCTTTTCATTCGCGATCTGGACAAGAATGCTTTCGGTTATATGAACATCAATGAATTGGCGGACCGGGCCGAAATATTCGGACTTGATCTGCTGTTTTACAATTTGATTCCAAGCTTCAAGCACCCGTCCGATCCGGATGCCGAGTCATTTTTCGACTCCATTTACGGAGAACTTTTCAGGAGACATCCCAAAGCGGTCGGCATCATGCTGTGCGGAGAATCGCTGGAATTTCCGAGCCGCGACAATCATTCGACCGGTAAACGCTGGCGGGATAGTTTCGTGAACGGCATCCCCGACACGCGCCCCAGTCCCGGCTGGTATCCATGTGAAGATTATCCGGCTTATCTTGCCAGAATTGAACGGGCTGTTCACAAAGTTAATCCGGAAGCATCCATATATTTCAATACAACCAACTGGGGATATCAACCGGCAGTCCTGAGGAGAAAATTCCTGAAAAAATTTCCGCCCGGCCTGAAATTGACGGTCACCTATGAAATCTTCAAGAAAAGGGATATGGAAGGTTGGGCATGTCCCATGATGGACTACACGATTCTCACACCTGATCCCGGAGAGTATTTCCTGACCGAGGCAAAGGCGGCACATTCCAATGGAATTCAAATGTTTCTCGTTACTAACACGGCCGGGATGACTTGGGACTTCGGAACAGTTCCTTATGTGCCGACTCCGCAACTCTGGATTGAACGTTTTCTGCATCTTGAGAAGGCCCGCAGAAAGTTCGGCATCACGGAATGGTATGAGTGTCATCATTACGGCTGGTGGAATTGCGTGGTGACAGACCTGGCAAAATGGAGTTGCCAGGAACCGGGAACCTTTGAACCAGATACGCTCTTGCGCAAAATCGCAATCCGCGATTACGGCAGGGCATGCGCTGATAACATTCTGGAAATATGGCGGACCTGGAGCAATGCCATGAGATGTTATGTGGCTTCCAATGAAGACCAGTATGGACCCTGTCGCGTGGGACCGGCTTATCCATTTATTTTTCATCCGGACATCACCCGTACCATGGCCGGGAAGGAAATCAGTTTTCCAGCCTCTTCTCACGCTCATTTCGGTGGTCTCATTATCAAAACCTTCTACCGTCCGTTTGGAAACCTCAATCAATCGGCCGGACACCTGCGGTATCCGGCCGAAATCCGTTCTCTTCAAAAAATGCTTTCCGCTTGGAATCACGGACTGTTTTTGCTGGAAAAAACAAGACCGTCTGTTCCTGACCGGAACCGTCCTGAGTTCGATCGGCTTGAAGCTCTCGGGATATTTATTAGAAATACGGTTGTAACAATGATTCACATCAAACAATGGTGGCTGCTCAATATTGCCCTTCAAGCGGCTTCCGACCGGAAAACATCACTGAAGGTGCTCACAAGGATAAAGATTCTCGCATATAAGGAAATCAAAAATACTCGCGACACCTTTCGTGCGGTGGATTGTGATTCGAGGCTGGGCTGGGAACCGAGCATGGAATACGTCGCGGACCGTTGGCATCTTGAATGGAAAATACGTCAGGTGGAAAGCGCTCTGCGGGAAATCGCCGATTTCCGGAAAACCATTCAGCTTCATTCATAAGGATTTTTATGCTTGAATCTTTTTTTCAGCTTTTTCATGACTCCTTTGACATCGAACGGGTCAAAAAGGATGCTCTGATTATTCATGAATATGAAAAATCTTTGTCATACAGTGGTTTTGAATGTGCCGCCGTTTACTGCGAGAATCGTCTGCATGAACTCCATCTGGATGACGTCGAGCGGATACCGCTTGTCTGCGATGGAAAAACAAAATACATGGATGCTGTGATGCCGCGCGCATGGGAACTTTCCGGACGATCCTTTCTCAAATTGATTTCAGATTCGGACGAACCCGGGGATACTTTCCTTTCCGATACGAAAACAATCTTGAACAGTGCTCTTATCTGGAGTCCGCCGACTCCAAAAGAAGGGGTGGAAACAGAGTTGATTGAGCTGGAATCCCTGCATGGAGACTTCTCTGGAGCCCGTGGAAAGCTCATTCTTGTTACGGGTTCATTGTGGCGCATTTACGGTCAGCTTGCCCATGCCGGCGCCACGGGAATCGTCTCAGCCGATCCAGAATGTGATGATTGCCCGGATGATATTCATTGGACAAACGCCATAGGTACAGTTGGATGGTATCCGACCCGGGATGATCCGGTTTTGCCCGTCTGGTTTGTTACCCCGTGCAAATATTGGAAAATAAAGTCTCTTCTGGCAAAAGGAAGTCTCCTGATTCATGCAGAAATGGCAACCCGTGAATATGATGGGACTATCGACACTGTCACTGGACTCCTTCGAGGAAAAAGTCCGGAGGAAATCGTGATCCTTGCGCATCTTTATGAGCCGTTCGTATGTGACAATGCGGTTTCGGCCGCCGCAATCATGGAAATCCTTCGGAAGATTGAAATCCTGCAGAAGGAATATTCTCTTCCCTGTTTTGAAAAAAGCATCCGGGTTATATTCTCAATGGAATATTTCGGATTCGCTCAATATTTTGAGCAGAAGCAAAAAACGCAAAACATTCTTTGCGTATTGAATCTGGACAGCTTTTGCCACAGGACTCTTTCAGAAGCCGGAATTCCTGCAAGACTGAATGCAAGTCCGATGTCGGTGCCCTTTTTCGGGGAATGGATCCTGCGTGAACTCCTGACCGGATTCACTTCGATTCCATTTGAGGAGCATTACGGGACACTGTCCGATGATAATTTTTGTTCCGACAGCATGCTTGGAATCCCGTCTGTTTTATTGTTCACCCCGCCAGGAAAATATCATCACAACACCCATAAGAAATTCATGATGCCCGATTGGGTCTTGTGTGAAAAAATGATGAACGTTTTTGCCGCATATATCACAATTCTTTCTTCTGCCCGGACCGCATGCCCCAACCTTGTTCCAATAATCCTTCAAAATGCACAAAGAGAATATGACGTTGTCTCCAGCCATCCGGCTTTTTTTACGGATTTCCAAAGAAAAAGGATTTTATCCATGAATCGTTTCTGGCCAAATTCCGTTACCGCTGGCACACTCGACGCTCAATTCAGCCGTGTAGACTCTCCACCACAAAAAACGAACAAACATCCGGAAGTTTATAAACGGACAAAAAACTGGCTTCCGATGTCGCTTGCTGATATTCCTCCTGTGGAAAGACGCCAATGGACTGAATTGGAAAATCTTTATCTGGCACTTGCCCTTTGTGATGGGAAGCGGACTCTGGGAGAAATCTTTTCCATCTTGGCTTATTTTGAAAAAAAAGCATTGTCCGCAACCCGGGAAAGGGATTTAAGGAACTATTTTGAATATTTGAATTCAAAATATTATCTTGAGAAAACTTGTAAATAGAAATTATACTTCATGTCATCTGAAGTTTTCTTAAAAAACTGAAAAAAAGATCATGAAGCGTGACAGGAAAGCAGGGCGGAAAGATATTTAACGGCTCGTTCTCTGGAGAGATCACGGCTGGATACGACCTCCCGGCGGATTCGGCAAACGCATCCGCTGAAAGAAAGTGCTCGTTCGGCTCAAATAAACAGCGCAAGTGGAATTCACAAAATCTTCCACTGCTGAATCGGCCTTACTTCTGCAAACACACTGAATATGAGTTATTTATTTATAATTGGAACGGAGAGTGCGATGGAAAAAAATTTGTCGGTGACCGGAACGGGTGATTCTCTTTTTGTTGCAGAGTTTCCTGAGATGTATTACGAACAGATGCATGGGGTTGCGGATTTCATCCGCTCCTGCGATGTCCGCATGACGAATTTAGAGACCAATCTGTCCGATTTCAATGTGTTCGCTTCGGCCTATAGCGGAGGGACCTGGCTGAACACTCGGAGCGCATATCTTGCAGAACTCTTCCGCTACGGCTTCAATTTCTTCGGAACCGCGAACAACCATGCCATGGATTACTCTTACGGCGGACTGCTTTCAACAATTGATGTGCTGGATCATCACAGGGTTGCACACGCAGGAACAGGAAAAAGCCTGGAGGAGGCGGCGAAACCGGCTGTTCTCGAGGCAAACGGCCAGAGAATCGCGATTTTCTCCGTAGATACCTCCTTTCAGGATCCCTCCCGTGCGGGGAGAGCGACCCATGTGGTGCCATCTCGTCCCGGGGTTAATTTCCTTCGGCATTCAAAGGCATACAAGATCACGGAGGAAGAAGAGCGGCAGCTCCACGCTATCGCGGAGAATACACGGATCAATTTTCTCCGTCAGATGATCATCGACACCGGGTATCTTCCGCCGGACCCTCCCGGATTTTTCGTCCTTGGCGAACAGCAATACACGACAAAAACGGATGTCCCTGCAACCAAGTGCGATGAAAAAGACAAAAAAAGGTTGACCGATACCGTCCGGAAAGCAAAGGAAGAGAACGATTTCGTGTTTATGATGGTTCACTGTCATGACAATGACGGTTTTTCCAACTCAAATCCTCCGGAATACCTGAAAGAATTTACCCATGCGTGTATTGACGCGGGGACATCTGGAATCTTCGGCGGTGGATGCCATAGTCTGCGCGGAATTGAGATATACAACGGGGCGCCAATCTTCTATTCTCTCGGGGATTTTATCTATCAGGGACTAAAAGTCGAGCATCTGCCTGCCGACTTTATGGAAAAGTATGATGTCGATATCTATGCTTCTGCGGAAGAAACGCTCAGGGTTCGCTCCCGCGGCGGGAAGGTCGGGCTGCACTTCCAGAAAGAGAATTATCAAACCATTCTGCCGAAACTGGAATTCTCTGACGGAAAAATGAACCGTCTCTCCATGTTGCCCGTGCACCTGAATTTCGACCGGAAAGATGACATGAACGGTCTTCCTCAAGTCGCTGAAGGTGCCGAGGCACAAGAGATTTTTGAACTGCTACGGGATCTGAGTGCTCTATACGGGTTGAAACTTAAGTTTGAAAATGGACTGATCGTTACAGATCAGTTGTAAAACCCAGGGAAAAACCAATTATGAAACAGGAATCTTTGGACTTGCTGATGGATATGATCCGGGAATATCCGTATTCCGATGATATTGCAGCCATCAACCGGAACGTGGCGAAACTCAAAAAATATATGGAAGAGAACGGTATCAACTGTTCCATAACGGATGTGCGGGGCCGCCATGTCCTCTATGCGACCGTGTGTCCGGGCGAAAATCCGGATTATCTGCTGAACGCCCACATGGACGTGGTCCCCGTGGTCACAAAAGATCAGAAAGAACCCGTAATCAAAGATGGTTATTTATACGGACGCGGGTCCCATGACTGTCTAAGCTCAGTGATCTGCATTGCGGAACTGCTCATGAACATCAAGGGCAAGGTGAAAGCCGCTGCATTCTTCTCTATGGATGAGGAACTGGGCGGCGACACCGCCAAAGCCATGATCGAAAAAGGTCTTACTGCCAATAAAGCCGTCATTATCATTGACGGAGCCTTCAAAAAAATCATTTACGCGCAGAAGGGAATCATCTCCTTGAAACTGATCGCTAACGGTAAAGGGGGACACTCCTCGGCCCCTTGGCTGTTTGATAACCCGGTGGATCGTCTTTTGGACGGATACTTCCGTCTGCGTTCCTGCTGGCAGCAACCCACGGAACTGAATGTCTGGCAGAATTCCCTGGCAGCGACGGTCATCTCCGGCGGCGCGGTCACAAATCAAATTCCAGACACCGCAGAGCTAATGTTGAATATCCGTTATACACAAATGGAAGACTTCGATACCATTATGCGTCTGGTCCGGGAAAAGACAGGTCTGCAGGTCCAGTTGCTACGTCAGTCGGATCCGGTATCCGTGTCACCGGAAAATCCAGAACTGCTACGTTTGAAGGCGTGCTACGAGGCATCTTTTCCCGGCGAAAAGATCAAGTCTGACCGGATGAACGGTGCCACGGATGCGCGACATTGTGCGAAACTGGGGATTCCTGCGATCGTTATCGGACTGGAGGGAGATGGCGCTCATGCAGGGAATGAATACTGTGCCCTCGCTTCCATTGACAAAATCCGCGATGTACTCATGAAATATCTGACAGAAAAATAAGAAAGGCAAATATTATGAGAGCAGGTTCTGCTCAGGGAATTATTACGCCTCCCATCTGTGTCGGATTGGCAGGGTATATCAATAAACGTTCGAACCGCGGGATCTATGACGATTTCTACGTGAAGGTCATTGCCATGGAAATTGGCGGAACGGAGTCCATCTTCATCCGGGACCTTGGCCTGCTGAACACCTTCGGCGCGCTTATCCTGCCAACTATGGCCAACGGATATTCGATTTTCCTTCTGAAAGGCTTTTTCGACAGCCTTCCGAAAGAACTTTTCGAGTCCGCGGCGATTGACGGTGCCAACGAATGGACCGTTTTCTGGCATATCGCCATGGGACTTTCCACTCCAATCCTTGCCGTCATCGCGCTTGGTGCCTTTACCGCGGCATATTCGAACTTCATGATGGCATTCCTCCTCTGTCAGGACAAGTCCATGTGGACCATGATGGTACATCTTTATCAGCTTCAGATGCGGGCAAGCCAGGCCGTTGGATTCGCCGCCCTGATCATCGCGGCAGTGCCGACCCTGCTCGTATTCATATTCTGTCAGAACATTATCCTGAAAGGCATCGTGGTACCAACAGAAAAATGACATATTTTGAAAAGAGGATGTCTGGACTCGGAAAATTTCCGGGCGCCGACATCCTGTAAAAACGGAATAGGAGAATTCATAATGTTGTGCGTTGGCTTTACAAAAGGTAACATCGCAGGAATGCTTATATAAATATTGTCTAAAACCGCTTTTCGGTTGAAAACAAAGCATAAATTAGTAAGCATCCTGTCTGTCCCATCTTTTTCTTTGAAATGAGCGTGATAAAAATATCATAAATTGCAACCATAGAGGATGACAAAAAGCCACCCTCTTCAATAAAAAGGAATCGAAATGGAAAAGAAACAAACGAAACTGTCGCAAAGAAAGGCTGTAACGTCAAAAATGAAGTCGGAAAACAAAAAGCCCGGTAAGAATCTGACCACGGCAAGCAAAAGCAAATCTTCCACCCGCAAGGAACAGAAATCTCCGATAAGTTCCGAGGTTCATTTCGCCCCCAGCAAATACAATGATCCGGAGTTTGTCGATCAGCTTTCTCTTGAAGAAATCAAAAATATTCTCGATGCCTCTGGAAGTCTGGATTATAGTTCGTCAGAAATAGAAAGCGAGAACCTGCTTCCGACGGGACTTCCTGAGACAGCTCATCTCACAGATGAATTTGAGATCGTCAACTACATTGAGGAATATAAGGGAAACAAAGAATCCCTGTTCAAGAAATTCAACTTCGGGTGCCTTTCCGGAGTTAATTTGAACAACGTTCTTACCGAT
>Ga0209373_10001399_pt1 | contig 28542 bp, 20 predicted proteins | sample Higcelweek5metaG_FD_187173 | JGI IMG/M metagenome (GOLD analysis project Ga0209373, IMG submission 187173) | Freshwater pond sediment microbial communities from the University of Edinburgh, under environmental carbon perturbations - High... | ecosystem: Environmental > Aquatic > Freshwater >... | reverse complement strand
CTCTTCGCAAATATAGAAGTTCCCAAATTAATATTGTTGAAACAAAAAAAGGAAAGCCGTGGCTTTCCTTTTTGACATATTTAAAATGCATGCAGTTCCGGGGGGAACTTTCTTCTATTTCTTTATGACTGTCCAATATTCGTCTACAATTTCGGTAGTGTATTGCTCCCAATATGCAGGCGAAACGCTTTTGCCGTCGCGGGTTTTGAGGCTCATTTCGTAAACGGCAATCGTTGGGTTAAAAACAACGTCGGTAACACCAAGCGTAAAGGTTGAAGGAGCTCCTTCTGCAGTAGCTTCAGCAACCACCACCTCCAGTTTGTTAAACTCAAGCAGGTCTTTCAAGAAAACTGTTCTTTCTTTCGAAATTCCTTTTTCGATTACCGTGCAACGTATGCCGTTTATCTCTTCTACTATATGTTTTGATGTCAACATCTCTATTTCTTTTATTGATGAATTATTATTTTAAGGCAATACCGAATGCCAGTTTATCAATCCATTCGTAAATCTGGCTCCAGAAACCGATCACAAAAATGCCGGCTACACAAAGCACTAACCCAATGCGGGTAGGAAGGTCGCTTTTAATATGCGCAATCGGGTTTTCGCTTTTGTTTATCCACATTGCTTTTACCACCAGCAAATAGTAGTAAAGCGAAATGATGGTGTTTACAACAGCAATCAAAATTAGCCAGTAATAACCTGCTGATGCCGCCGAGGTGTATAAAAAGAACTTCCCGAAGAACCCGGCAACAGGTGGAATACCAGCTAACGAGAACATCGAAAGTGTCATAATTAAGCTAAGCTTAGGGTTGGTATGGTAAAGGCCGTCGTAGTCGTCCATGTCTACTTTGCCGGTAGCTGTTTCTATTGCTGAAACAACACCGAAAGCTCCAAGGTTAGAGAAGATGTAGGTTAGAATAAAATAGATAACCGATGTCATACCAATTTTTGCACCACTAATAATTGCCAGTAAAATGAAACCAACCTGAGCAATAGATGAGAAAGCAAGGAAGCGTTTCATGTTTTTCTGCCTCAAAGCAAAAAGATTACCAACGGTTATGGTAAGTATAGTAATCAGATAAATAATGTCTTTCCAAATGGGCGAAATAACAGGGAAAACAGTAAACATCACAATGATGAGGATGAATGCTGAAGCTCCTTTCGAAATTACCGACAAATAAGAAGATACATTGGTTGGTGCGCCTTCGTACACATCGGCAGTCCAAAGGTGGAAAGGCACAAGCGACATTTTGAATCCCATCCCTGCAAAGAAGAAGATGAATGCAAGAACTTGCAACGGTGTCTCTCCAAAGTTAGCTGCAACGGTGTCGTAATAAACTGAACCTGTAGAGCCATAGATTAGCGAAAGTCCGAACAACAAAATTCCTGACGATAATGCCGATGAAAGCAGCATTTTTATACCTGCCTCTGCCGATTTTGTTTGATGATGGGTGTAAGCAGCCAGTGCAGCTACAGGAATTGTTGCCAGTTCCAAACCGAGGTAAAGCATTAGGAAATCGCCCGATGAAATCATGAAGTTCATTCCAATCAGCGTACTGAACAACAGAATGAAATACTCGCTGATTTTTTCTTCGTTTTCAGGCTTCTTCAACCATGTAACCGACTGAAAGAGCACAATTAAAACACCAACGTTTAGTACGTTTTTCATCATTCCGCGTAACGCATCGGTCTGGTACATTCCACCAAAGAGTGAAACCTCTTCGGTAGGGAAGAACCCGATAATGGTGTGGATGACAAACAGCCCCAGTGAAACAGGTATTATTAAGTGCTTGTTCTTATTGCTAAGGTTCAGGTCGATAATGAGAATTAATAGTGCCAGTATGGTCAGCACCACTTCGTGTCTCATAAAAAGAATGTCGCTAAAGCTCATATCGTAATTTCTTTAAAGTCTAAAATTGTAAAATTTCAAGTTTTCTAGGCCGAAGTCAAGAGGTAGAAGTTTGTTGAATTCAACTCCTTCCTTGTCTTGGTTCATGCAACTTGTGTCTGTTTAAAAAATACCTGCTGTACTAACTACCCCCGAAATCTTTTGGATAATGGGAGTCAAGCTAAATTGAATCATATCTGAAAGCCAGAGTGGTGCGATACCAACAGCCGCAATGGCCAAAACCAGAGTTACTGTTGAAAGGCGTTCGTACCAATTGGCATCTTTTAATTCGAGGAAATGTTCGTTTTTGATAGGGCCAAACAGCAACATTCCTACAACTCGGAGAATGTAAACCGCAGTAACCACAATTGATGTAGTTGCCAAAATTGTCATTATCCGGTGGAATGTGTCAACGTGCTGGAAAGCGCCAACAAAAATGGTCATTTCGGCAACAAACCCGCTCAGCCCTGGCAATCCGAGAGAAGCCAAACCAGCAATCACCCAAACAACACCAAGGAAAGGTAGTACTTTCATCAACCCACCCATTTCGTTCACCAAACGCGTGTGTGTGCGTCCGTAAATCATACCAATAAGGGCGAAGAAAAGTGCTGTCATCAATCCGTGAGAAATCATCTGAAGGATGGCACCTGTCATCGCAGTTTCGTTCATCATCAGCACGGCAAACAATACCAGTCCGCAGTGACTAACCGACGAATATGCGTTGATGTATTTTAAGTCTTTTTGTGCAATAGCTCCGAAAGCTCCGTAAACCACACTGATTCCTGTCAGGATTAAGAAAATCCATGCTTGTTCGTGAGCAGCTTCGGGCATTAAGAAGATGGCAACACGGAAAGCACCGTAACCACCAAGTTTCATTAATACACCAGCGTGCAACATCGAAACGGCTGTTGGTGCCGAGGCGTGACCATCGGGCGACCAAGTGTGGAATGGGAAAAGTGCGCCCAAAACCCCAAACCCAATAAAGGTGAAAGGGAAGAGGAAACGTTGCATTTCAACAGGTATCTTAATTTTTGAAATTTCCATAATATTGAAGGTCAGAGCACCTCCGTCTGGAGCTGAGAAGAAATAAATTCCCAAAATTCCAACGGTAAGCAGGGCTGAACCACCCATAAGCATCAGGGTCAGCTTCATTGCCGAATACTCTTTCTTTCCGGTGCCCCAAAGCCCAATCAGCAGGTACATTGGTATCACTGCAAGTTCGTAGAACAGGAACATGGTGAAGAGATCGAGCGAAATGAAGAATCCGAAAACTCCTGATGAAAGTAATATCAGCGAGATAAAGAATTCGCGCGGAAGTATTTCCGTTTTCCACGATGCAAAAACCCCGGCAAAAAGTACAATTGCGGTAAGAGCAATCATGGCTACCGAAATTCCGTCAACACCAATTGCGTAATGGATGTTCAACGCTGGAAACCACATTGCATCGTAAGTAAAAAGCATGTCAGCGGCATTACCTGCTTCTCTTTCGCCAAGGTAAAGGAACACCAGAACGGCAGCAATGACAAGCTGTATGCCCATGCCAATTGCACTTACCATGCGGGTCTGCTTCAACTCTTTGGTGAAAAGAATTCCAATGATAGTTAGAAGCGGGACAATTATTAATAACGTTAGTATGTTCATTTCGATCTCTTTTTCTTACATGAATGCCACAAATATCAACACTAAAATGATTACACCGCCAACGAAAACGAAAGCATATTGGTGTAGCTTACCCGATTGCAACCCTCTGATTTGATAAGAAACAAATTGGGTTACTCCGGCAAATCCGTTCATGGTAGCATCTACAACATGGCGGTCGAACCATGCAATAGGTTCCGATATGTAGCGGAAAATAATCTTCTTGGTAACAAACAGATAAACTTCATCGACATAGAATTTGTGATAAGCCCATTTGTACAGGTGTTTGAACGAAGCGGCAATCTTGTCGGGGATGGCATTTTCCTTTTTGTAGAAAACAGTTGCAACAGCAATACCTACAAGCCCAATCAGTACCGAAGGAATAGCCACAGCCAAATTGATGTGCGATTCCAAAGCAAGTCCGTCGCTGGTAACCCATTCGTTGAACGGAAGGTAACCTGCGAAAACAGAACCAAAAGCGAGAATCAACAATGGGATGGTCATTACTTTGGGTGCCTCGTGTGGAGTATGGTGATAATGAGTTTCTTTTCCCCAGAAAATATTGTAATACAACCTGAACATATAGAAAGCAGTTAGCCCGGCTACCAAAAATTCGATTGCAAACAATAGCTTGTTGCCATGTAATGCAGCAACTAATATTTCGTCTTTACTGAAGAACCCTGATAATAATGGCATACCGGAAATGGTTAAACAAGCAATTAAGAAAGTGAGGTGGGTAATTGGAAGGTGTTTCCTTAATCCTCCCATATCTTTCATTTCGTTGCTGTGAACGGCATGGATAATTGCCCCGGCACCAAGGAATAGCAACGCTTTAAACATTGCGTGTGTAAACAGGTGGAAGTTTGCAGCCATAAAGCCCAATCCCTCTTCGCCGCCATATTTCGAAACCCCAAGCGATAACATCATATAGCCAATTTGCGACATGGTAGAGAATGCCAGCACCCTTTTAATATCGGTTTGGGTACAGGCAATAACCGCCGCAAAAAGCGATGTAAAACCACCTACCCAGGCAACAATCTGAAGTGCATCGGGTGCGCCAAGTGCATAAACAGGGAACATACGGGCCACGAGGTAAACACCCGCAACAACCATTGTTGCAGCATGTATCAATGCTGAAACAGGAGTTGGGCCTTCCATTGCATCGGGCAACCAAATGTGTAATGGGAACATGGCCGATTTACCGGCTCCTCCCATGAAGATAAATATTAATGACCAGGTAAGAACCGACATGCCCATAAAGGCAGCTGCTCCTTTTGATGCAAGAGCAGGACCGGCCGGATCGACCAGAGTTTGAAAATCAAATGTGCCTGTGTTGAACGACAACATCAGGATACCGATAAGAAAACCTAAATCGGCAAAACGGGTAACAATGAATGCCTTTTTCGAGGCGGCCACTGCACTAGGTTTTTCGTAGTAAAACCCAATCAAAAGAAATGAAGAAACACCTACCAGCTCCCAGAAAATGTACATCTGGAAAATGTTGGTGGCCAACACCAAACCCAGCATCGAAAAACTGAAGAGCGACAGGAATGCGTAGAAACGCGAGAATCCCGGATCGCCTTTCATGTAGCCCAAACTATAAATATGTACCATCAACGAAACAGTAGTAATTACAACCAACATCATTACCGAAATTGGATCAATCAATGATCCTAAAGTGATTGTTAGTTTGTCGGTAAGGTGCAGCCAGCTAATTTCGAATGCTTTAATCGAAGCAAATCCTGTTCCGGCGGCATGGCCAGCAATGAAATAATTGAATGCTGTGATGTATGAAAGAATAGCACTAATGCCCAATCCTGTCGTTCCAATTAGTCCGGCAACAATGGGTTTCATTTTATGCCCGGTAAGCCCAAGTAACAAAAAGAATGTCAGTGGGATTAGAGGTATTAATAATGTATAAGTATAGTTGATCATAACTGAGTTTTATCTTTTCAATTTCTTCCGGTTAGAATTTCATTTGATCTACATTCTCAACGTCAATCGACTTGAAGTTTCTGTAAATGTTGATGATGATAGCAATGGCAACGGCCGATTCGGCAGCAGCAACAGCAATCACAATCATGGCAAAAAAGTGACCCTCCAATGCCTGCGGATGTAGGTATTTGTTGAATGCCACGAAATTGATGTTTACTGAATTCAGGATCAACTCAACCGACATGAGCATGGTAACCAAGTTGCGGCGGGTAAGAAAACCATAAATCCCGATGAAAAACATCAGTGTGCTTACGATAAGTACATAGCTAAGTGGTATACTCTGTATCATAGTGTTGAATCGTTATTTGTATTATCGCTGATTTCAGTATTTATAGGGAGTTTTTCTTTTTTTGCTAATACGATGGCTCCAATTAAAGCGGCCAATAGCAAAATTGAAACTACTTCAAATGGAAGGGCAAAACCTTCGCGTTCATAAGATACCAGAGCAAGTCCTATGTCGTGGATATTCGAACTGGCCTGTGCTGTGCCCGCTGTTGCATTGGCTACAACCAACGTTGCTGAATCGGCAGATTGAATGCTAGAATCGGCTATTGATGCCGGGCTAGGTTTGAAATCAAAGGCGAGTACAACCATTAAAACAAGTAACGCACCGGCAACAGCTGCAAGCGACGAGAGTATTTTCTGTTTTAATGGAGCCATAACAGCTCGTTCGCTAATTTGACTGGTGAGCAGAATCGAGAAAATGATTAGCACCACAATACCACCGGCATAAACTGTTAACTGTACCGCTGCCAGAAAATTGTAGCCCATCATGAAATACAACACTGCTGTTGCAATCAATACGAACATCAGGTAAACGGCCGACCGCAAAATCCTCCTGCTGGTAACACTCATTACCGCAAAAATCAGGATGATAGCAGAAACCACGAAAAACGATATTTGATCTAGCATATCTTAAAAGTTCAAAGTCATTAGTGAAATTGCTAAGGTTAAAGTAGCCCTCGTTTTTTTCTAACGCCTTATTTATTATTCATTTATTTCTTTTAAAGTTGATTTTCTTGCAGGTGATTATTCCTGTTTTTCAACTTTTTCTTTTATTACTTTTTCTTCTATTTTCGATCCGGGCAGGTTTAAAACTTTATTCAGATCGGAACGGTTCCATACTGCATGTTCAAAATTCTGCCCCATAAAAATTGCATCCGAAGGGCAGGCTTTTACGCAAAGATTGCAAAGGGTACACATTCCCAAATGGTAAATGTATTGGTCGAGTACTTTTTTCTTTTTGCCGTCTTCGGTGGTAATCATTTTTGAAATTACCTCAATTGAACCGTTCGGACAGTTGATTTCGCAAATTCCGCAGGCAGTACACTTGTGCTCGTTATTTGCATTGTGTGGCATTATTACTTCGCCTCGAAAACGTTCGAACATTACCAGCTCTTTACGATTTTCGGGATACTCTTGGGTTTTGTATTTCCAGAAAGTGGCAAAATATTTTCCTGTTACACCCATTCCAGCAAGTAGAGACCCAATCCCTTTAAATATCGAAGCTATATAATTGATTATTGATTTCATTCGTTTTTTCCTTTCGATTTAAAAGTGGAATTTGGTAAGTACAATAACAGTCATAAGTATGATGTTGAACATGTTGATCGGTAACAGATATTTCCATTCAAGTGTAAGTATCTGATCAATTCTTAACCTTGGGAACGACCATTTAAACCACATAATGAGGATAACAATGGCAAATGATTTCAGGAAAAACCAAACAATAGGGGGAATTAAATCCATTACATTGTTGAAAGCATCGAAACCCGGGAAATGTAAAGGCATCCATCCTCCAAAAAATACGGTTGCAGCTACTGCCGAGATAATGAACATATTTACAAATTCGCCTACATAGAAAAGCCCAAATTTGATACCCGAATATTCGGTGTGGAAACCGGCTGTAAGTTCCGATTCGGCTTCGGCCAGGTCAAAAGGTCCACGGTTAGTTTCGGCTGTTCCTGCTATGATAAATACTACAAATGCGATGAATGCCGGTATGTGGCCTTTGAAAATAAACCACAAATCGCGCTGACCTTCAACAATTCCTGAAAATTGCATAGTTCCTGCCATAATTACCATGGTTATAAGCGACATCGATATCGATAGCTCATAGCTTATAATTTGAGCACCACTACGGATACCTCCAATTAACGAATATTTGTTGTTGCTCGACCATCCTGCAAGTAGGATACCAATTACGCTTATCGACGAAATTGCTGAGAGGTAAAATACGCCAATGTCGAAATCAAGTCCTTGCAAACCTGGGGCAAATGGTAAGGCTGCCATCGTTAAAAACATACAAACAATAATGATGTATGGCGCCAGATTGTAGAGAAACCTATCTACTTGTCGAGGAGTGATAAGCTCTTTCATCATCATTTTAATAAAGTCGGCTACAGTCTGGATCAACCCCCATGGTCCAACCCTGTTAGGGCCAATGCGTTGTTGAAAAGCTGCACAAACTTTACGTTCGACATAAATCAGGAACAAACCCAATAGCGCAACAATTGCCAGATAAATTACCCCAACAAGTAACCATTCAACGGTTGTAGCCCAACCTGTCGACATGTTTTCGAAGAACCAAAGGTGCAAGTTGTGGGTGAAGTTTGTAAAGTCGTATAAATTGAATCCCATTTTATCTTAATTAATTGAATGGTCAGTTTCAGTATATTATTGAATTAACGGTCAATGTCGGGTATCACCAAATCAAGCGATCCCATAATCGCAATTAAGTCGGCAATTTTGTATCCTTTAACCATGCTGTTCAGTGCAAATAGGTTAGAGAAACCCGGAGAGCGGAACTTAACACGGTAAGGATTTTTCTTTCCGTCGCTTACAATGAACACGCCAAAGTCGCCCTTTGATGTTTCAACTCGTTGGTAATATTCACCTTCGGGCAGTTTCACAACTCCTTTCAGCTTCACTGCATAGTCACCTTCTGGAATGTTGTCGATCAACTGCTCTATGATGTTCAGCGATTCGTACATTTCGAGAATTCTGCAATAATAGCGGGCATAAGTGTCGCCTTCAGTAGCAAGAATTTCGTTGAATTTCACAAAAGGATAGGCGCTATAAGGATGATGTTTCCTGACGTCGCACGAGAAACCCGAAGCGCGACCCGATGGCCCGGTTACGCCGTAAGCAATGGCATCTTCAACGGTGAGAAATCCATTGTTTTTTGTTCGTTCGGTAAAAATGATATTTCCCGAAAGGAGACGATCGTATTCGGGTAATATTTTCCGAAAATATTTGATGAAATCTTTTACTCGTTTCTGGAAGTTGGGATGAATATCAAACATCACACCACCAGGGGTGTTATAGTTTAAAGTAATGCGGGCGCCAAAAGTCTCTTCAAAAATATCGAGAATCATTTCACGGTCGCGCATTCCATAGAAAAGAGCAGTTTGCGCGCCCATATCCATACCGTATGCGCTCCACCAAAGTTGGTGCGACGAAATCCGCATCAGCTCATCCATGATAGTGCGTATATATTTTACGCGGTCGGGGACTTCAACTTGCAGTGCATTTTCAACGCAAAGGCAAACGGCTTCGTTGTTCATGTGTGCCGAGAGGTAGTCCATGCGGTCGGTGAGGTGAATAATCTGGTTGTAAGCCAACGATTCGCACATCTTTTCAATGCCACTATGAATGTAACCAATGTAGGGTTTAACATTCAAAACTTTCTCTCCTTCAAGTGTCACCAATAACCGAAGAACCCCGTGGGTCGACGGATGTTGAGGCCCCATATTTACCGAGTATTCGTCGGTTTCAAGGTTGTCGGAGTTAATTAATATCTCTTTTATTTCTGACATAATGCTAACGTTGAATGATTCTTACTTCGTCGACATAATCTTTGCGGAGAGGAAATCCCCATCCATCTTCAAGAAAGAGCCTGCGCAAATCGGTGTGGTTATTAAATTTTACCCCAAGTAAGTCGTATACTTCACGCTCGTGGTATTTGGCTGTTTGCCAAACTTCAGTAAGTGTGTCGATTGCGGGTTCTATACGGTCGGCTGTTTTTACTTTCAGCACCATAGTGTGGCGAAATTTAGTCGATTCGATGTGGTAGATTATTCCAAAGCAATCGGGGTAATCAACTCCGGTTAGGCAAATCAAGTAATCGAACTGAGTTTCGGTCGACTTTTTTAATTTGCTTGCTGTTTCGATAAGAACTGCCGGATTAACAGTCATTTCTATGTATTGTGGCCCTTCGGTGATGGTTGCTTCAGGAAAGTTTTGATCGAGATATATTTTTAAATCTTCGTTTGTCATTTCACTTTACTTAAACGATGAGGAAAACTGATTCGATATTTATTTTTGATCAAAAACTGGCTTTACGTCAACCAGTTTCACATTTTTGAAATTCTTTTCGCGCATGATTTTCTTTTGGAGCTGCATCATTCCATAAATCAAAGCTTCTGGTCGGGGTGGGCATCCTGGAACATACACATCAACAGGAATTATGTGGTCGGCACCCTTAACAATCGAATATGAATTATAGAAGAAAGGACCTCCTGAAACAGCACAAGCGCCCATGGCAATTACATATTTCGGCTCGGCCATTTGGTCGTAAAGCCGTTTAAGAACGGGTGCCATTTTGTAATTTATTGAGCCGGCTATAATAATTAAGTCGGCCTGACGGGCAGAGTTACGAGTTACTTCAAAGCCAAACCTCGAGTAGTCGTGGCGCGATGCACCAGAGGCCATCAGCTCCATTGCACAACAGCGGGTGCCAAAGTTAAGTGGCCATATCGAATTTGACCTTCCCCAGTTTACAATAGCATCGAGCGAGGTTAGTATAATATTACCGCCACCATATTTTGCAATTACAGGATAATCGTTGTCCTTGATATTGCTTTTATTCATTACTCCCATTTCAAAGCGTGTTTTTTCCAAGCATATAATAAACCCAATCCCAGTATTGCAAAGAATATTAAGATTTCAACAAATCCGGTCATTCCAACTTCGCGCATTACAATTGCCCAAGGGAAAATAAAAATTGTTTCCACATCAAAAACGAGGAAGATGATAGCAAATAAGTAATACCCTACGGTGTATTGCAGCCACGAACCTCCAACAGATTCGATGCCGCATTCGTAAGGTTCAAATTTTGCAGGGTTGGACGATCGGGGTGGTACATAACTCGAAAACAGAAGGGCAATCCCGACAAGGGAGATTCCTGTTAAGAAGAAAAGTAAAATAGCACTACTTTCCATATTGTAATTTTATGATTTTCAATTACTATAAGTTCGTAAATTTTCGGATTTGAGAAAAATTCCGAAAAAATTTGCGCAAATGTATGTATAAATTCTGTTCGCTATTCTCGAAATAGTGATAATTTTTTTTCGATCTTTTTCATGACATTATTTTGAAAAAATAACCTGATTTATGTCATTTTAATAGATGTATTTAGACATTAGTGATCAGAATGTCAATTTTATTTTTATGATTTATGATTGAAATAAATTTCGATATTCGCTTAATATCAAATATGTTTTTCGGCATGGTATGAAGAGCGAACAAGTGGTGCGCTCTCTACATTTTTAAATCCTTTTTCTAAACCTGCGAGTCTATATTTTTCAAAAATGTCAGGGTGAATATATTCTTCAACAGGTAAGTGCGAAGCTATTGGTTGAAGATATTGCCCAATTGTAAAAACGGAGCATCCCACCGAAAGCAGGTCATCCATAGTTTCAAGTACTTCGTCAAAAGTCTCGCCAATCCCAACCATTATCCCGCTTTTGGCTGTAATACCCGAATCGGCAATTGTTTTTATAACCTGTAAGCTGATGTCATATTTTGCACGACTTCGAACTTGGGGTGTTAGTCGCTTCACTGTTTCCAAATTGTGAGAAATGATATTGGGCTTAACATCAATAACTTTCTGTATCAATTGTCTGTCTCCATCAAAATCGGGAATGAGAACTTCCATCGTAACATTTGGTGTTAGCTTCTTGATTTCGATGATTGTTTGAGCCCAATGTCCGGCTCCTTTATCTTCGAGGTCGTCTCGATCGACAGAAGTTAAAACGGCATGTTTGAGCCCCATAAGTTGAATTGATTTAGCAACATTTGTAGGTTCTTTGGGGTCGATAGGCGAAGGTTTGCCTGTTTTTGTTGCACAAAACTTACAACTGCGGGTACAAATATCGCCAAGTATCATAAGTGTTGCGGTTCCGGCAGCCCAGCATTCGCCCATGTTTGGGCATTTGCCACTGGTGCAAATAGTATGCAGGTTGTAACGTTGAACTATGCTTTTCACTTGAGTGAAATTGGTTCCCTTTGGGAGTTTTATCTTGAGCCAATCGGGCTTACGTTGAAACGAGTTTTCCATTCTGTAATTGAAAATTGAGCGGGTGTCAAAAGTAGATATTTTGCATCAATACAAATAATCACATTAAAGAGTCTTGTCTGTTCTTTTTAATAAAAGTTGACATTAAACATTTTTTAGAGGTTTGATGTTTTGCTATTTTTGCTTTCTTGATATTATATATATGGTATTTTAAACATTTTGAATATGAGAAACTTACTTTTATTAGTTATTCTTTTCTTTTCGCCAACATTAAGTTTGTTGGCATGTACAAATTTTTTAATTTCGAAAGGAGCAACAACCGATGGTTCAACAATGATAACTTATGCTGCTGATTCGCACACACTTTATGGCGAACTATATTATTCTCCGGCTGCTGATCATGTTAAAGATTCAATGCTCGACATATATGAATGGGACACAGGTAAATTTCTGGGGAAAATAAAGCAAATGCGGCACACCTTTAGTGTAGTTGGAAACATGAACGAACATCAGGTGGCAATTGGTGAAACTACTTTTGGAGGGCGCAAGGAATTGCAGGCTCAATCGAAAGCCATTGTCGACTACGGCAGTTTGATGTACATAGCTTTGCAACGTGCAAGAACTGCCCGCGAAGCTATTGAAGTAATGACCGGTTTGGTTGAAGAATATGGCTATTACAGTAGTGGCGAATCGTTCTCTATTTCCGATTCTAAAGAAGTTTGGATTATGGAAATGATTGGAAAAGGTGAGTTTGAAAAGGGTGCTGTTTGGGTTGCTCTTAAGGTGCCCGACGGTTACATTTGCGGACATGCCAATCAGGCTCGCATCACAACTTTCCCACTTAACGATTCCGAAAATTGCCTTTATTCTAAAGATGTTATTTCATTTGCTCACGAACGCGGATGGTTCAGTGGCTTGAATAAAGATTTCAGTTTTTCAGATGTTTATGCCCCAGTTGACTTTAGTGCAGCTCGGTTTAGCGATGCCCGGGTTTGGGCTGGGTTCAATAAAGTTTCGAAAGGAATGGAAGCCTATACCGATTATATAAAGGGCATTATTACACACGACGCAAACGGCTTTGCTTCAAACAGAATGCCGTTGTGGGTGAAACCTGACACTCTTTTAAGCGTTGCCGATGTTATGGGAATGATGCGCGATCATTACGAAGGTACGCCCCTTGATATGACAAAAGATTTGGGCGCTGGCCCTTATGGATTGCCTTACAGGTGGAGACCATTAGATTGGATGGTCGATTCGGTTACATACGTTAACGAACGAGCAATTTCGACTCAGCAAACGGGGTTCTCTTTTGTTGCCCAGAGTCGCTCGTTTTTGCCCGATCCAATTGGCGGTATTCTCTGGTTTGGTGTCGACGATACTTACAGTACTTGTTATGTACCAATGTATTGCGGCATAACAAAAGTGCCTCATTCTTTCGCAGTTGGCAATGGCGATATGTTAACCTATTCCGAAACTTCAGCTTTTTGGGCATTTAACTTGGTTTCGAACCTTGCATATCTTCGTTACGATAGCATGATTAAAGATGTGGTGAAAGTACAGGCGGAACTCGAAAATAAGTTTATTAAAATGGTGCCGTCTGTCGACCAAGCCGCTGTTGCTCTTTGGAATAGCGGAAATCAGCAAATGGCACGCGAGTTTATTACAGATTATTCGGTTAATGCAGGGAATAATACTGTTCTGCGATGGAAAGAACTTTCGAACTACCTTCTTGTAAAATATAAGGATGGCAATATAATGAAAGAAAAAGATGGTGCCTTTGAACGCACAGACACTGGTGTTGCTGAATTTCCCGATCAACCGGGTTATCCACAAGAGTGGTATCGAAGCATTGTTAAACAAACCGGAACAAAGTTGAAATTTATAGGAGAAAGTGCCCACTAAATATATAATCAATCTGAAACTTAAATATTTTGATTGAACCTTTTGGTATTAAGAAAAAATATCTATTTTTGCGGCGCTTAATAAGCAGACGTAATCTCTTACCAATCAGAATACAATAGGTAACATTGCGGTTTAACCCATTAAAGATTTAAGAAAATGGATGCAATTAAAATTGTACAGAATGCATTTGCTCAGGAAGATAAGAAAGAAATTCCTAAGTTTGGTGCCGGTGACACAGTAACTGTTCACTATAAAATTAAAGAAGGAAATAAAGAACGTATTCAGAATTTCCGTGGTGTTGTTCTTCAGGTTAAAGGTACAGGCGATACAAAAACCTTTACTGTGCGTAAAATGTCAGGAAACGTTGGTGTTGAACGTATTTTCCCATTGAATTCACCATCTATTGACCTTATTGAAGTTAATAAAGTTGGTAAAGTTCGTCAAGCTCGTATTTTCTATTTCCGCGATTTGACAGGTAAAAAAGCTCGTATCAAAGAAAAAAGAGTTCTTTAAGAATTCGCTTTCTCAACAATATAAAGGTTGTTTCCGATTGCGGAAGCAACCTTTTTTATTTTAAATTGTCTCTGTTTTGATCTTTCGTTGGTCAAATACTGCTTAAAAAGACTTAAAAGTTAATTTTTATTGAATTTCGTCATTCAATTATATTTCACTTTTAAATATCTTTCGTTATAGTTAAATTCGTTTTTTTATTGTGTTATTACTATGGCTTTAGTTCCAACAGAAAAAATCCTTGCCTCTAGATTTATTCGTGATTATTTCTTCATAATCATCGGATCTTTTATTTTGGCAGTTGGCTTCGTATTTTTTATTACCCCATATAAGATTGTACCAGGAGGTTTTTTTGGTATTGCTATTATTGTTCACTATATGACAGTGGGCATTATCCCTTTCTGGCCCGAAGGAATTCCTGTTGGTGTTACAGGGTTGGTTTTAAATATTCCGCTGACATATATTGGGATTAAGATTTTAGGTCCAAAGTTTGGGCTCAAAACTGTTGTTGGTTTTGTTCTTTCTTCGGTTTTTATGGACGGAATTACAATGATGCGCGAAGTTGCCGATGCCCCTTTGGTTGATGATGTGTTGCTCTCGTGTGTTTTTGGCGGCGTGTTGATTGGTTTTGGTACTGCGTTGATATTCAAAGCCAGGGCAACATCCGGAGGCTCCGATATTATTGCAATGATCATTGCAAAATATACAAATTGGTCTTTGGGGCAACTACTTATTTATGTCGATTCAGCAATTGTGCTATTTGGGCTTGTTGCTTTTCATGATTGGAAGATCCCACTTTATTCATTATTAGTTATATACATTACCGGAAAAGCCGTTGATGCAGCAATGGAGGTTAGCGGCTATAACAAGGCTCTTTTTATTATTTCGAAAGAACACGAAAAAATTAAACAAAAAATTGTTGTCGATATTGAAAGAGGTGGTACCTATTTAAAAGGGAAAGGAATGTATACCGATGAAGAAAAAGACGTAATTTGGACTATCGTTAGCAGGCGCGAAGTTGCTGTTCTTGAAGAGTATATTCATTCAATTGATCCTTGTGCTTTTATTGCCGTTATGGATACCAGAGAGATTCTAGGAGAAGGTTTTCAGTCGTTAAAACATAAAATTGAACCATAAACAGGTTATTGTGAAATGTCGAAAATTGTCTTGTCAATATTATTTTTATTAATTACTCTTTTTGCTTTCCCTCAGAGAGTTGGATTGGTATTGAGTGGTGGTGGCGCTAAAGGCATAGCTCATATCGGACTTATAAAAGTGTTGGAAGACCATAACATTCCAATAGATTATATTACAGGGACTTCTATTGGGGCGATAATTGGTGGATTATATGCTGCAGGATATTCGCCCGAAGAGATGCTCGAACTTTTTAATTCCGACGATTTTAAGCTATGGTCTACCGGAAAAATCGATAAAGAAGATCTTTACTACTTTAAGCAGAAAGACGAATTGCCTAACTGGATGAAAGTTGATGTTACAAAAAAAGCCGATAAAATAAAGGTAATTTTTCCTATCAACTTAATTCCCGAACAGCAGATGGATTTTGCTTTTCTTCAGTTAATGGCCAGAACAACAGCGGCTTGTGATGGTGATTTTGATAGTTTGATGGTTCCTTTCCGTTGCATATCTACCGATATTTATCATGGGAAGGCCGTAATACATAAATCGGGAGATGTGGGCGAAGCTATCAGGGCATCAATGACTTTCCCACTTGTATTTAAGCCAATTGAAATGAACGGAATGTTCCTTTTTGATGGCGGTATGGTTAATAACTTTCCAACAGATGTGATGACCAACGATTTTGCCCCTGATATTATTATTGGGCACAAAGTTTCTAATTTGGGCGATATGCCTGATAAAGATGACTTTGTGAAGCAGATTGAAGCAATGGTTACTCAAATAACAGACTATGAAATTCCCGATAGTGCGGGCATTCTTTTGGAGTCTAAATTAGACGATGTTGGCTTGCTCGATTTCCCAAAAGCGAATTACACCTATAGTAGAGGTATTGAAACTGCTTTGCAGGAAATCGATTCTATTGAAAAGATTGTAACTCGCAGAGTACCTCTTGCCGAAGTTCAGGCGAAACGCGATGAATTTAAAAAACGGCAGCCATCGTTGATTTTTAACAATGTTCAGGTTGAAGGTATTGAGAATGACCGACAACGGAAATATATTATCCAGTCGATAAAAAGCAGGGAAAAAGTTATTGATATGAGCGAGCTTAAGGAGTCTTATTTCAGGCTTATTTCCGATGAACATATTAAGTCGATTCAACCCAAAGCTTATTTCAATAAACGCACAGGTTTATTCGACTTAAGTTTAAAAGTTGAACCGCGCAAACCTTTTGATGCTGATTTTGGAGGTCACTTGTCGACAAGAGCTAACACATTTGGATATATTGGCTTGAATTATAAGACATTCAATCAGTTTTCGTTCAATTTTTCGGGCAATGTTTTCTTCGGAAAATTCTATAATTCATTAATGGCTGGTGCTCGTGTTGATGCCCCTACATTAACGCCATTTTTTGTGTCGGCAAGTTTTACATTGAATTCGTGGGATTATCTTTCGACAAGTACTGATCTGATTTTTAACGATATAAAATCGTCGTATGTAATTCAAAATGAAAATAATTTTAGATTTGAAGCAGGATACCCTTATGCAAAAAAGGGGTTGATCGATTTTGGATTATCCTTTTCTACGTCGACCGATAAATATTACCAAACGCTGGTTTTTAACCAAGGCGATGAATTGGACTTGACCACTTTTGACAACTTCTCAACATATATTCGTATTGATAAGAAAAGCTTCGATTATAGGCAATTTCCTGTTGAAGGCGGACGAAAAATGTTCATAATTAGATATGTAGACGGTATAGAATTGTTTGATCCGGGAACAACAGCCCCGATTGCTAAGAAATTTGAGCAGAAACACAGCTACATCCAATTATTGGGGGTTTACGACCAATACTTCAAACTGAACAAATATTGGTCTCTCGGTGCTTTTTTCGAAGGTTCGTTCAATAATAAAAAATTCTTTAGCAATTATACATCTTCAGTTATTACGGCCCCGGCTTTCAATCCAACTCCAAACAGTAAATCGTTGTTTATTCAAAATTTTCGGGCAAACCAGTATTTAGCAGTTGGAGGAAAGGTTATTTATAAGATCAACGATGATTTGCATTTAAGAACTGAAGCATACGGTTTTGCACCGGTGCAACGTTTAGAAGCAGGCGAAAACTTTATTGCCCGTTACAACGAAAAGATCTTCAGCAGGGTTTACCTGATGGGAATGGGCGCGTTAGTTTATCAAACACCAGTTGGCCCTGTAAGTGTTGAAATGAACTACTATGATAAACCTGGAGATAAGTGGTTTTTTTCGGTGAATTTTGGTTATATGTTATTCAATAAGAGAGGTTTTTAAATTAGTTGATTTCTTTTTTCAGGGGAATAGTGAAGTAAAACGTACTTCCTTTACCTACTTCGCTTTCAGCCCAAATTTTCCCATTAAGAAGCTCTACTAGTTCTTTTACAATGCTTAAGCCTAAGCCCGTACCTCTCGACCGTGCTAAATCGACATTAGATCCTCGAAAGAATCGATCGAAAATTTTGGTTATTTCATTTTCGGGAATCCCAATCCCTGTATCTTTTACCCAAAATTTAATTTCGTCTTCGTTTGATTTACACCCAATTATAATTGAGCCTTTTTTCGTGTATTTGAATGCATTTGAAATCAGATTCGACAATATTTGCCGAATTTTATCGTAGTCGGATGAAACCTGAATCTCGCCATAAATTTCTGTTCGCAATTCAATATCCTTACTGTATTCGGGCAGTGCGAATGAAACCTGAACATCGCGAAGCAATTTGCCCGCATTGAAAAGTGTTGGTTGGCAACTCATTAAATGTGTTTGTAATTTCGAATAGAGAACAATTCCATCAATGAGGCTTACCAACTGTTCTGAGTTTTGTACCACAATTTGAGCATAGTTTGAAATCAGATCCAACGATTTTTCATCGGGCATTAGGCTGGCAAAACCTAGAATTGAATTTAATGGTGTTCTGATTTCGTGGCTCATGTTTGCTAAAAAAGCTGATTTTAATCGATCGGACTCTTCTGCTTTTTCTTTCGCTTCAATAAGTTCTTGTGTCATCTTTTTTTGCTGTGTAATATCTTCTTTTATTGCTAAGTAATGGGTTATTACACCTTTGATGTCGAACACAGGCGAAATAGTTGTGGATTCCCAGAAAGGTTCTCCGTTTTTCTTTTTGTTTAGTAATTCGCCATGCCATATCTGTCCCTTCGATATTGTGCTCCACATCTCTTCGTACTCCTCTGTTTTTGTTTGCCCTGAGGAAAAAATCTTTGGATTCTCACCAATCAGTTCAGATATTGAATATCCTGTTTTTTCTTCAATCCCTGGATTTACGTATTCAATCTCGCCTTTTGTGTTTGTAATTACAATGGTGTCGGGGCTTTGCTCAATTGCTCTTGTAAGTTTAAGTAATTGCTCTTCGGTTTTCTTTCTATCGGTTATATCTTGGAACGAGCCTTGTATTTTTACCACTTTCCCATTCTCAAATAGCGGATGGCCAATTGTTTGTACCCATTTGTGATTTCCATTTGCGGTTGTTAGCTCAATTTCAAGATTATACGGAGTACCGTGCTTAATCGCATTGTCTATTGCCTTTTCAATTCTGGCTCTCGATTCATCGCGATAGAAGCTAATTCCAATTTCGACTGATGTTTCGTTATTTTGTTCAAGTTCGTGGATTTTTGCGACTTCGTCGGTCCAAGTGCCTTTGCCGGTTTTACAATTGAATTCCCATCCGCCAATTTTTGCAACACGGCCCATTTCATCGAGTAAGGTGCGGTGGTAGTTAATTTTTTCTTCAGCAAGTTTTTTCTCAGTAATGTCTTGTATGGTGCCAATCATTTTTATAGGAACCCCTGAAGAGTTTCGTTCCATTTCGCCAATGCCGTGCACCCATTTGAATGTTGATGGATTGTTTTTGGGTACAATACGGTATTCTTTGTCGAAGCGTCCTTTCTCAGCAATTACTTTAATAAAGAAGTAGTTGTCCATCATCTCTTTGTCTTCGGGATGAACAATGGCTAACCATCCGGCTACCGAATGGTCATCGGTAGGTGAAATGCCAAATATTTCGTCGAGTACAATTGAACCTGTCCAAAGGCCTTTTTCAATATCTAAAGTGTAACTTCCAATTCCTGAAATACGTTGCGACTCGTTGAGTAATCGTTCGCTTTCGAGGAGCTTAATCTCGGCAAGTTTGCGGTCGGTTATATCTATTACTGTGGTTAGTTGATGAGGTTTGCCTTTGTATAAAATTGATGTCATAGACATTAATCCGTGCATTATTCTCCCTGTTTTTGTTCTGAAAGGGCATTCAAACATTGAAACCGAGCCATCCTTAATTAACTTGGCTATAAGCTGATCTCGGTAAATTTGATCGTTAAATATTCCAATGTCGGCAATTGATTTTCCGATAATCTCTTGGCACGTAAATCCCAGATCTTTTAGAAATACTTTATTAGCATCGATAATTTTGCCATTATCTCGCGATGTAATGCATATCGACACCGGACTGTTATAAAAGATGTTTGCGAAAAGTTGTTCTGATTCGCGGACCTTTTCCTCTGCCAATATTCTTTCGGTTATATCGAATTGTACGCCTTGAGAGCCAATAACTTTCCCTTCGGCATCAAAAACCGGCGATTTGATTACTTGAAAATAGAGCGTAGTTCCATCAGGTTGAGGATATTGTTCAATTTGTTCTATGGGTAGTCCGGTATTCATAATCTGTTCATGCTGAAGTATTCCTTGATTATCCAGATTGTATTGAACTCCCATTATTCCATGAGGATTGCCACTTTTATCTTTTGATTCATATTCTTGTAACTCATAAGGAGTGAGCCCAATAATTTCTTCTTCGCGAAGCCCTTTAAGCTTGCAAAACAGTGAGTTCACAAATATGTAGCGGCCTTTGGCGTCTTTTCTGAAAACACTAGCCGGAAGGTGTTCAACAAAGGAGTGGTAGAGTGCTTTCGATTCGATCAGTGTTCGCTCAAATTGTTTACGCTCGCTGATATCTCTCATAACTACCTGAATTGCACGTTGTCCTTTAAGCGAGAATGGCGAGGCGGCAACCTCTACGTCAATAATGTTTCCGTTGAGTTGCACTACTTTTTCTTCGAGAATTGGTACCGGAATATCGTCATCAACAAGGGTGCTAATTCTTTCTTTTATGAATTGATGGTAGTCGGGATGTATAATGTCGAATGGGCTTTTCCCAATAATTTGTTCGGGTGTTTGAGCTCCGAAAAGCCTAAGTGCTGCGGGGTTTAGGTAGGTTATTGCATTGCCTTTGTTAATGTAAATGGCATCCATTGAGGCTTCAACAAGATTTCGGTATTTTTCTTCGCTTTCGAAGAGTGTTTCTTCAATTTGTTTATGTGCGTTTCGTAATCGGAGCGATAAAATTCCAAATGCCAAATCATCAGATAGTTCATTCAGAAGCCTGATTTCGTTGTCGGTAAATGCATTTGTTTCAGATGAATATATATTCATTACGCCAAATACATTTTTTGACCTGTCTTTTAATGGCATTGAAATGATTGATCTGTACTCTCTTTTTGTGGCAATTTTTGTCCAGGGCGCAAAGCTTTGTTCTGTTTTGAGATCTTGTATATAGCAAGTTTTTTTATCTCTGATTGCTTGTCCTGTTGGTCCCAACCCATATTTTGAATCTTCAGACCAAGTAATTTTTGCTTCGTTCAGATACCCATCTTCATGTCCGGCCCAGGCTACTGGCCGAACTATTTTTTCTTTGTTTTTTTCGATGAACCCAATCCAAACAAAATGGTAACCGGCCTCATCGCAAATAATATTACATACCTCGTTGATCAGGTTTTGTTCATCGTTAGCGTGTATTAAGAGTTGATTGCAGCTGCTAATGGCTCTTAGTTCGCGGTTTGAACGGCGCAGTAATTCTTCTGAGTGTTTACTTTCTGAAATATCTATGCGGGTTCCTAACATTCGGGTTGGTTTTCCTTGCTGGTTGTGCGCTGTAACATAACCTTGTACGCTGTGCCAACGATAGTTCCCATCGGCATGTAGCATTCTGCATTCGTAAGTGTATTCTGATCCTTTCCCAGACAATGCGCTGTTTATTTTCTTTGCAACCTGATCTCTGTCATCGGGATGGATTCGTGAGAGCCAAATTTTTCGATCCGATAATCCGCTGATTGGTTCATAGCCCAGCATTGTATAGTACATTGGCGAAGCATACCATTCATCAGTTTCTAAGTTCCAATCCCAGAAGCCAGTCTTTGTCACTTCCATGATCATTTGCAGCCGCTTTTCGCTTTCTTTTAATGCAAATTCGAACTGTTTTCTGTCGGTGATATCGTGAGCAATGCCCATTAGTAAACTTATTTCGCCATTACTGTTCCGTATCGTCGATGTGTTTGATGAGTGCCATTTCCATGAGCCATTTTTGTGTTGTACACGGTATTCAATGCCACTTAGCTTCTTTCCAATATTAACAGATTGTATTATTGCATTCTGGCACGTTTGAAAGTCGTCGGGGTGTATGAATTTGGCAAATGGCTGATCAATAATTTCGTCAATTTCATGGCCAAGTATTTCGGTCCAGTTTGGAGAAACATAGGTGAAAATTCCATCTGTCGAAAGTGAGTATACAATATCGTTTGCATTTTCGACAAAAGAGCGAAACCGGTTTTCGCTTTTCTGTAATTCGTTTTCGGTTTTTTTGCGTGCGGTAATGTCTTGTATTACACCAACAACGCATAATGGTTTGTCGTGTTCATCGTACTCTAATTCAGCAATAGAACCAATAATTCTGTGTTCGGCAGTGTTTTTTGTTATGATTTCGAATTCTAGTTTATATTTTTTCCCTTCATCAATAAGGTCAACCAGAGCTTGGTGTACCCGATTGCGTTCAGGAATGCAAGATTCAACCTCGTCGACTGAAAAATCGTCTTTGTCAGGATCGAACCCATAAATCTTTTTGGCCTCGTCAGATCCCCAGAAATGGGATGTTTGTATGTTGTACTCCCAGCTTCCAATGTGCCCAATGGCTTCAGCTTTAGAAAAGAGTTTTTTGCTCTCTTGTAGTTCTAAGTCCATCAGTTTTCGTTCTTGAATATCGAGGCAATGCCCAATGTATCCAATAAACTCGCCCTTAATGTTATAACGAGGGGTGCCGTCGTCTTGTATCCATCGGTATTCGCCGCTGACGTGACGTACACGGTATTCCATACTAAACTTTTCTCGCTTTTCGAATGCGTTGATATAGGTTGATACACAGTGGTCGAAGTCGTCGGGATGAACGCCTTCTGTCCAACCATCGCCAATCTCTTCTTCTAAGGCCCGGCCTGTAAAATTGAGCCACGGTTGGTTGAAATAGTTGCATTTTTTATCTGTTCCCGAAGTCCAGATTAGAGCCTGCCCGTTGTTAGCTAATGTTCGAAAATGAGCTTCGCTTTCGGCAAGAGCTTCTTCAATCCGCTTTCTCTCGGCAATTTCGGAAAGAAGTTGCTGATTTAGTTCTCTTAACGAATTGTTGGTGTTGGTTAGCTCCTCGTTAGTTCTTGCTGATTTGTTGTTCATACGGATTATTTATCTTGTGTTTTGGAACATCGTATTTATTTCTGATGAATGGTTTTAAGCGTTTTTGGGGATTGTAAAATTGAACGTACTTCCTTTTCCTTCTTCACTTTCGGCCCATATTTTGCCTCCGTGTTTTTCTACAAATTCTTTGCATAAAATCAAACCCAATCCTGTGCTTGGTTCTCCATTGGTGCCCTGTCGGTTTATGTTTGAATCTACTTGAAATAGGTTATTTATTAGTTTGTTACTCATTCCAATACCTGTGTCTTTTATTGAAAAAAGTATTGATTCGTCATCAGTTAATAATGCTTTTACTTTTATACTTCCTCCTGGTTCTGTGAATTTTGTTGCATTTGTAATCAGGTTTCGGATAATTGACAAGAGCATGTTTTGGTCGGCATATACAACTAATCCTTCAGGTAAGTCGAATTTCAAGTCAATTGTTTTTTTCCGGGCCATTTCAACAACTGATTCATCAATTTCATAAATAATATCTTTGACATTAATTTGCTTTGGGGCAAAGGGGATTGAACCTCGTTGAACCCGAGACCATTCGAGAAGGTTTTCAAGTAAATGGTAGGTCGACTCGGTTGATTTGAAAAGTAATTGCGAAAACTGAAGGTATTGATTTATTGTTAGTTTTGAGTTCTTTGTTGCCATTATCTCCAGAAAACCTAGTAGTGATGCAAATGGGTTTCGCAGGTCGTGGGCTATAATTGAAAAGAACTTATCTTTGGTTGCATTGAGCTCTCGTAGTTGTGCTTCACTTTTTTTCAATATTTCTTCGGCATGTTTTCTTTCTGTAATGTCTTGATTTATACCGTAGTTTCTAATTGTATTGCCATTTTTATCGATGATTACAGCTAAACAAACGGCAATGTGCCCAATATTCCCATCGGCATAAATTATACGGTGTTCCAATTGTCTGATTTGATTTTGGTTTCCCATTTCAGATATTTCTCTGATTTCATTTCTGACGATATCAACATCATCTGGGTAAACAAACCTTTTTACATATTCGGCGGCAGTCATTTGGTAGCCGCCAACTTTGCTCGCATCGGTCCGGTATATAGCATAAAACTCATCGTTAAAGGTGAATAAATCGTTAGCAATGTCGTATTCCCAAGCTCCAAGATGGGCAATTTTTAGAGCTAGCGATAGTTTTGATTGACTATCAATGATGACCTTCTCGGCAAGTTTCCGTGTTGTAATATCTTGTATCGTTCCAATTAGCGAAGCAACGTTGCCATTAGCGTCAAAGTCGACTTTGCCCAACCCATTTACCCATCGGGTTTCTCCATCCGATTTACGAACAATCCGGTATTCGGCATTAAATGGTTTGTGTTTCATGATAACTTCTTCCATCAGGTATTGTTTCATAAAATCACGGTCGTCCGGATGGATAATGTTGAGCCAACCTTCGTTTACACTTCTTTGATAGTCTTTGTCGATTCCGAAAATTTGATCTAAAATTTCGGATGATTCCCAAACGGCTGAAACAAAATTCGTTTTGTACGAACCGATAAATGCTGCCCGTTGCGATTCTTTAAAAAAGTATTCGCTCTCTTTCAACGCTTCTTCTGTACGTTTTAGTTCGGAGATATCTAGGACATAACAGGTCAATCCAATAATCTCTCCATTGGCTGAATGTATTGGAGAATATATATTTTGCCAGAATTGACGGGTTAATGCCTCATCCCCATATTCTTCAACAAGAATAAGGTTTTCTCCGGCCAGAACCCGGTCGAAGTTGGTTTTGGCGTTCTGCCTGTCGTTCGGGGTGCCTATAACATCTTCGAGCATATTCATCCCCGGAGATATTTCTTTCCCCCAAATGTTCAGCATAATTTCTTTGTGCTTATTGTTGAACGTAAGGTATCGGTAATCTTTGTCGAGGGCAAAAATGATTACATCGGGCGAGCTTTCAAGAACTGCAGTTAAAAGGGTATTGGCAGTTTCGAGTTTTAATTGGCTTTTCTTTCGTTCTATAAGTTCGTTTTCTAAATTTTGTCGGTATTGTGCTTCTTTTTCGTCGAGGGCTTGCTGTGCCATTTTTTGTTTGGTAATGTCGCGGGCAATACCCAGCACCCCAATCAATTTACCTGTTGAATCGAACATGGGTGTCTTAAGTGTATCCAAAATTGCCCTATGTCCATCATCAGCAAAAGTAACCCACTCTTCGTTATTCGAAGGGCTTCCTTTTTCAATTGCAATCTGGTCGTTTTTTCGGAACGAATCGGCTAGTTGTCGGTTTACAAAATCATAATCGGTTTTGCCCACAATTTCTGATTGAGGGAACCCAAAGAAACGCTCGAACATGCTATTGCACGAGAGGTAAACCCCTTCTGGACTTTTGAGCCAAATAAGGTCGGGGATGGTTTGTATCAATGTGTTTAATAGTGCTTCACTTTTCGATAGAGCTTCTTCGGTCAGTTTGCGCTGGGTAATGTCGTGGGCAATGCCAATTAATGCTGAAACTTTGCCGTTTGCATCGATAATTGGTGATGAACTTGACGAATGCCAAAGCCATTGGCCGTCTTTGTTCTTAATCCGATATTCTACTCCGTTGAGTTTTTCTCCGGTTTCGAAGTTTTGTTTGATCAGTATGCTTAATCCGATAAGGTAGTCGGGATGGACAAATTCAGCTATTGAATGCCCGATGATTTCATCAATGTGGTGACCAAGCCTTTCTGTCCAGTTGGGCGATGCGTAAGTGAAAATCCCGTCGGGGGTAATGGCGAATACAATATCGTTTGCGCATTCAACAAACGACCGAAATCGCTCCTCGCTCATCCGCAGTGACTCCTCGGCTTGTTTCCGTTCGGTGATGTCGAGAAAAGACACGATCAATTTTTTACTTGATTCGAGCATTGAAACCGATAGCATGCCATGTCTTATCTCCCCGTTTTTTTTATATAGTGTACACTCGTATTTGTTCGGAACATCTTTGTCGTTGGCTAATCTTCGGCGGTTATACTCTTTTAACCGATCAATATCTTGAGGGGGAATTTGATCCATCCAGCTCTTTCCAATAATTTCATCTTTGGTATATCCACTAATTTCGCAGTAGGCATTGTTGACCATTGAGATGGTCGTATCTGCTTCTATGATTATGATGGCCGTGGAGTTATTCTCGAAAATGGCCTGGAATTTCTCTTCGCTCTCCTGATTTCTCCGGCAATTATTCCTTGTTTCTTTTGTCATACTTGTTTGTTTCGTCAAAATTTCTTTTTGAAGCTCTTTGCTGATTTAATTTACTAAGCTTTTGTCAGGTTGTATTATATCTTTTAATTTAATAGATATATGCACATGTGTTTGATAAATAGAGAATTTAAATTGAAGAGAGTGTAAAAAAGAACGTACTTCCTTTTCCCTCTTCACTTTCGGTCCATATTTTGCCTCCATGTTTTTCTACAAATTCTTTGCAAAGAATTAAACCGAGCCCCGAACTTGATTCTCCGTTGGTGCCGGGGCGGCTAACTTTGGTGTCGAGCCTGAAAAGCATCCCGGTGCGCTTCTGATCCATACCAATGCCTGTATCGCTAACCGAAAACTGTGCTTCGCCTTGTCTGTTTTTCTTTACTTCAACAGAAACTTTGCCTCCTTCGTTTGTGAATTTTAGTGCATTAACAACAAGGTTGCGTAGAATTGATTTTAACATGTCGCGGTCGGCTTTTATCTGTATATTTTTCGGCTCCACAATTTCGAGGGTAATGGATTTCTTCTTGGCCATATCGATAATAGAATCATCAAAATCGTTAAAGAACTTTTTCATGTCGATTATCTGTGGATTGAAATGTATTGCTTCTCGTTGTAGCCGCGACCATTCGAGCAGGTTTTCGAGCAGGTTGAAGGTCGATTGTGCTGTTTTATTGAGCGACTTGGAATATTGTAGATACTCTTCGATGGTAAATTGTGATTGTTCGTCGGCCATTAATTCGGTAAAACCAACCAGTGAGGCAAACGGGCTACGGAGGTCGTGCGAAATGATGGAGAAAAACTTGTCTTTGGATGCATTTGCTTCGTGCAGTTGCCTGTTTTTTTCTTGTATCTCAATTTCGGCAGTTTTGCGCTCATTAATATTCCGGGTTACACCCAGTATTCCGGTTATATGCCCCTCATTGTTGGACAGGAACATGGTTGTATATTCAACCCAAATTAAAGAGCCATCTTTGCACCATTGTTGCATTTCTCGAATATCGATCCTTTTATCCAAATTGCCTGCATAAAAATCTTCAATCCGTTTTGGAAGTTCGGCTAATACGAAATTTGCCGATTTTTCTTCCAGCGTTTCCTGAATGGTTTTGCTCATTGCTTCTTCAACTGTAAAACCAGTTAAGTTAATGACCGATGGACTTATGTAATTAAATCTTAAAGTATTAATGTCGATTGACCAAATTACATCACTGGTGTTTTCGGCAATTAATCGGTACCGTTCTTCGCTCTCTGCAAGTAGGTTTTCGAGAAGTTTACGTTCAATTACAATTCCTGCTTGCTTTACAAACGATTCGATATATTCGTTGTCGGTAATTGGTTCCGCACCTCGGTTAAACAGATGGATGGTTGCATAAAGCTTTTCGTCCTTGTTGATCCCAATGGTATAAATTTGTTTGATCCTGAACAGTTTTTCAATGGCCTTGGCTGCAAGTTTAGGGAATTCGTGGCCCGAGAATTCCGACAATCCATTTTCGAAATAATTAAGGTTGCCCGATTTGAATAGCTGGCGGTGCAGTGGAAGTAAGTCGAACTGCTTTTTGAAAAAATCAAAGCCTGTGTATTTTATCGATTGCTTGATTCTTTTCTCAGATACCCCCACAATGCTTTTTAATGTTGATAAGCTTTCTGTTTTGTCAATTGTTGAAAACAAGATGATTGCATCGGGGTACTGTTCGTTTAGTTTTTGTGTTATATAATCGGATATAGATTGAACCGATGAGAGGGCCAACATTTCAGTTCCAGAACGGCTTAGGTTTTTAAATTTCTGAACATTTTCGGTAAGCACGTTGTCGGCTTGTTTTTTTGTAGTTACATCTTCGTGCGTTACAATAATGTTTATGACTTTATTGTTGTTGTCTTTAATTGGGTAGATGCGTGTGCTGAGCCAGCGAACTCTCCCTTTCCCTTTTCCTTCTGTTTCTCCGGTTGAATCGAAACGGTATTCGGGCACCTGAACCAACTCTCCGTTGTAAGCGCGCATCACATAATCAATTAACCCTGTTTTTATTACCTCTTCACTTTTTAGTATGTTGTATCTGTTGATGGTGTGGCTGGCTGGGAATCCCCAAAGTTCTTCGTAGGCCTTATTTGCGTTTATTTGCAGCCCGTCGAGGTCGTACAACTCAATAACCGATGGCGATTGCAGCATAATGGCTTTAAACAGTCTTTCGCGCTGCAACAACTCCTCTTCCATGTCCCGCCGTTTGGTAATCTGCCCCAATCGTTCGGCAATACCATCAATTAACATCCGCTCTTCTTTCAGAAAAGGGCCTTCGTCTTCATGAGGTCGTTCTTCGAGGTAGCCGACTTCTATCGATCCAGAATGTTTTTCGTCAATAATGATAGGTGATTCAATAACCCATTGGCCTGATGGAACATAATTCGTTGTTTTGAATTCTTTTTTGCCCCAGCAGATTCGTGCAT
>Ga0209373_10001398_pt1 | contig 28553 bp, 16 predicted proteins | sample Higcelweek5metaG_FD_187173 | JGI IMG/M metagenome (GOLD analysis project Ga0209373, IMG submission 187173) | Freshwater pond sediment microbial communities from the University of Edinburgh, under environmental carbon perturbations - High... | ecosystem: Environmental > Aquatic > Freshwater >... | reverse complement strand
CCTCCTCGCCCTCGAAACCCTCTGGCGCAACGGCCGCTGGCACCTCCTCTTCCCTCACGCCGTCCCCTTCGACCCGGCAAGAAACTGAGATGCGCCCGTGCGGCGCGATCAGTCGTGGCGGCGGTAGATGCGGACGCCGTCCGTTTCGGCAACTTGCTCGTAGTCGCGCTCGATGAGCTCGCGCAACTCCAGCCAAGTCTCGTGGCCGAAGAGGCTGCGTTCCTGGAAACCGAACTGGCCCGGCGCTACAGCGTCGACGAACCAACGCGGGTGGTTGCGATGCAGGTCGAAGAGGAAGCGGTGGCGGTAGTGGGACTGAAGCGGGCCGGGGTTGATGATGAGCCCGCAATGGGCTTCGCGGGAGCCCTGGCCAAGGCCGGTCTCGGCGTGATAGCCCGGAGTCCAGCCCCAGACTACGAGCTTGTCGCCGGGTGCGGAGAGGGCGCGCAGCTGTGCGCCGACGATGCTGACCTGTCGCGCCCGCCAGAAATAGAGCTGTCCGTTCATCGGCGGGTACAGGTTGGCCGTTTGCCAGACGGGCCAGGCAGCGGTGAGGAGGACAAATGCGGTGGCCGGCAAGAATCGCAAAAGCCGTTTCGCGGGGAAGACCTGGAGCAGGTAGTCGTGCGCACCGGCGAGGCTGACTGTGGACAGCCACGCTAGCGGTAGGACGAGGAAGTGAACGTAGTGACGGAAGATGCGCCCGGGACTTATGATCGTGAGGAAGGCCGTGCCGACCAGCAGCCACGCGCCGGCGAGCCGGCCGCGTGCTCCACGATTGGTGGTGCAGGCGGGTAGCAGCACGAGCAGGCCGAATACAAGCACGCCAACCGTGGCTGCGGTGAATCCACGGATGGGATTGATCAACTCGAAGAACGTCTCGGGGCTGTCGCAGAGGGCGTAGCTTCGCTCGGTGCTGGCATAGAGGACATTGCTCTCCCAATAGAAGATTCGGAACTGCTCGACGAGTCCGTAGAGCCAGATGTAGCCGAGGAACACGGCGACGGGGAGCATTGCGCCGAACACGAGACTGCCGGAATGCAGCCAGCGCTCGTGACGCATGTGCGGTGCGGAGCCTTCGTTGCCTGCAGGCTTGAACCAGACCGTGCCGAGCAGGAGCAGGCCGAGCATGGCGGACAGGAGCAGGGACTGCGGTTTGGCGAACAATGGCAGCGTGACGAGACTGCCGGCGGCGGCGTACAGCGCCAGTCGCAGGCGTGGCCGGGTGCTGGTGAGCGCGACGGCTCCCGCCCAGCCGGCGAGCGCGAGAAGGAGCACCGAGGTTTGTTCACTGGAGTACTGGCCGATGTCGTGGAACCAGCGGCAGGCCCAGAGGTTGATGGCTGGCAGGATGGCGAGCCGAGCCGCCCATTCCGGGATGAAACGGCGTGCGGCTCCCCAGAGTGCAAGCACGGAGGCGGCCTGCAGGAGCGAGGTGAGCACACGTGCGCCGACGTAGTCGAGCGGCAGCCCGAGCGGGATGGTGAGGAGCAGCGTGGCGGGGTTGAGCGGGCCCGAGGTATGGCAATCGATGCTCTTCCATGGCAGTCCTCCGTCGCGGAGGGTGAGCGCGCCGGCGATCCATTCGGCCTCGTCGGGGTTGTCGAGCGGGCCGGCGAACCAGAGCGGCCAGCGGAAGGCGCAGAAGACGAGGAGAACGGCGCCGGCGAAAACTGCCTTGGAACCGAGGAGACGCAGCCAGAGTGGCCGGCGATCGGGGGCTGGGGCGGCGTTGGCCGGCCGCAGCCCGGCGAGTGGCGTCAGCACGGTGGCTAGGACGAAGGCGAGGATGATCCAGGCGATCAACCAGTAGGCCCAGCCGTTGTGGTCGATCCACTCGAAGATGCGGATGTCGAGCGGGAGCTGGGCGGAGGGCATGGGGCTGAGCTCGAGAGTAGTGCCGTTACTTCCGCCGGTAGTCACCACGGCTGAAATACTTCTCGAGCCAGACGTAGGCGCAGATGAAGAAGTAGCGGCTGCCCATCTCCTTGATCTTGAGCTTGGCCACTCCGTATTTGCGGTTCTGCCACGAGATGGGGCAGACCTTGAAGGTGAAACCGCGCACGATCGCCTTGAGCGGGATCTCGACGGTGAGGTTGAAGTGCGGGGCGATGAGCGGGCGGCAGCCGTCGATGACGGTGCGGCGGTAGGCCTTGAATGCGTTGGTCGTGTCGTTGAGGCCGTGGTGGAATCCCAGCTTCACGAGGAAGTTGGCCACGCGGTTCACGAAGAGTTTCACGCGTGGGTAGTCGATGACCTTGCCGCCCTTGATGAACCGGCTGCCGAAGGCGCAGTCGTAGCCCTCGTTGAGTATTTTCCAGTAGGCGATGGCGTCGGCTGGCGAGTCGGAGGCGTCGGCCATCATGATGACGCAGGAGTCGCCGGTCATGTGGTCGAGGCCCCAGATGATGGCGCGGCCGAATCCGTGCGGGCCGGGGTTTTTCGTGGGCGCGAGTGTCGGAATCCTCGTCCTCAGCTCTTGGAGCACCTGCCAAGTCTTGTCCTTGCTGCCGTCGTCCACTGCCACGATCTCGTGCGGGATGCCTTCGCGCGTGAAGGTCTCGTGGATGGCGGAGATGGTGGAGGGTAGCGACTCCTCCTCGTCGCGGGCGGGGATGACGACGGAGTAGAGCTTGAGCGGAGCGGCGGGCATGTACGGCGGCGGATTTTCGATTTCGGATTGCCGATTTGCGATTGGCGGAATCGGAGTGCCCTCAGAACGGAGCCGAGAGGTCGAGCCAGGCGGGGTTCTTTTGGGCGTGAAGGGCGATTTCCTCGAGCACCGTGGCGATCGGCGTCTGCGGCTGCCACCCCCAGACTTTGGAGGCATGGGTGGCGTCGAGGACCATCCAGGGGATGTCAAAGGGGCGTGGTTGCGGGTCGGAGGCGACGGCGTGGGTGCCGAACTTCTCGTCGCACCAGGCGGTGAGCTGGCGCAGCGACATGCTGGCGGTGGCGCCACCGGCGACGTTGCAGATGCGTGGGGAGAGTGAGGGCGCGGCGGAGGCCGGGGCGGATTTTGCGGCGAACTGCTTGAGGAGCAGCGGCACGATGTCGCGCGGGTGGAGACAGTCGCGGACCTGGTGGCCGAGGCCGTCGAAACCGATGTACTTGAGCGGGCGGCGGCGCAGGTGGGTGTTGATCCAGTACGCGAAGATGCCCTGGTCGGGTCGGCCGAACTGGCCCGCACCGGCGAGCACGCCGCAGCGGTTGATCCAGACGGGGAAGTTGAACGTCTCGCCGTACTCGAGCGCGAGCGCCTCGCTGGTGAGCTTGGTGGCGCCGTAGAGCGAGACGGGGGCGGTGGTGGCGAAGCTCTCGTGCACGCCGGCGGGGCTCACGCCGGTCGGGAGCGGCTTCGCGGTATCCGGGCGGTAGGCACCGCGGTCGGGGACGACGGGCAGGCCGGCGAGCGGGGCGATGGAGTAGACGCGGCTGGTGCTGAGGAGGACGAAACCGGCGCGGTGAGCTTTGCAGAACTCCAGCATGTTCACCGTGCCGAGGAGGTTGTGCTCGATGAGCTGGCGGGAACTGGTTTTGCCGTCGATGCCGGCGAGGACGCTCGGGTTGGCGGCGGCGTCGATCACCCAGTCGACGGCCGGTAGGCACTCGAGGTCGCTGGCGGCGCGGATGTCGCCGTGGAAGAGCTTCACGCCGCGGGCCTTCAGCGCAGCGCGGTTGGTCTCGGCGCCGGGGCGTATGAAGTTGTCGAGGCCGACGAGCTGGAGGCCGGGCACGGCGTCGAGCAGTGCGTTGGCGAGGGTGCTGCCGACGAAGCCGCAGATGCCGGTGATGAGGATCTTCATGAGACGAGGCCCGGATTTTCGATTTTGGGTTGCCGATTTCCGATTGGCCGGCCGGGGTGCGTGGGCGTGGCGCGGGCCCCCGTGCCTGCGCGATCCAGCATTGCAGGCATGGAGGCCTGTGCCACGGGCTGGGTGGTTGTGAAGGTGGAGATCCGTAGGGGCATCGGAGGGAACTGCGCGCACCGCTCGGTGCCGTTCAGGCGGCCGGGCGCTTTTTCCAGGCTTCGACGATCTGGCGGGTCGTCTCCTCGAGGCTGACGGAGATATCCCACGACGGATAGTGGGCGCGCATCTTGCGGAGGTCGGAGTAGTAGCAGATGTGGTCGCCGATGCGGTTCTGGTCCGTGTAAGTGTAGACCATTTTCTTGCCGGAGAACTTCTCGGCGATGGCGAAGGCCTCGAGGATGGAGCAGGAGTTGTCCTTGCCGCCGCCGAGGTTGTAGACCTCCCCGATGCGCGGGGCCTGGACGAAGGCGTACATGAAGCGGGCGACGTCGAGCGAGTGGATGTTGTCGCGGACCTGCTTCCCCTTGTAACCGAAGACGTGGTACTCCTTGCCCTCGAGGTTGCACTTCACGAGGTAGGAGAGGAAACCGTGGAGCTCGACGCCGGTGTGATTCGGGCCGGTGAGGCAGCCGCCGCGCAGGCAGCACGTCGGCATGTTGAAGTAGCGGCCGTACTCCTGGACCATTACGTCGCCGGCGACCTTGGATGCGCCGAAGAGCGAGTGCTTGGACTGGTCGATGGTGAACGTCTCGGCGATGCCGTGCTCGTAGGCGGGGTCGGCGTAGTCCCAACGGGTCTCGAGTTCCTTAAGCGCGATGCGGTTTGGGGCGTCGCCATAGACCTTGTTCGTCGACATGTGCACGAACGGCACCTCGGGGTTCACCTGGCGGTTGGCCTCGAGGAGATTGAGCGTGCCGACGGCGTTGGTGTCGAAGTCGTCGAAGGGGATGGCGGCTGCGCGGTCGTGCGAGGGCTGCGCGGCGGTGTGGACGATGACGTCGGGCTTCACCTCCTTAATGAGGGCGAGCACGCCGGCGCGGTCGCGGATGTCCAGTTCGTGGTGCTGAAATCCCAGGAGATCGCGCAGGAGGCGCTGCTGGTTCCAGCGGGTGTCGCCTTGCGGTCCGAAGAAGACGGCGCGCTGGTTGTTGTCGACGCCGTGGACGGTGTAGCCCTGCTTCGAGAAATAGACACAAACCTCCGAGCCGATGAGGCCGGAGGAACCGGTGACGAGGAGACGTTTCACCATAAAGCCCAATGGTATGCGGGGCGCGGTGGCGTATTTCAAGCAGGGGATGCCGGCGCACGGACCGGGTGCGCGCTGTGTGTGCGACGTAGGCTCGGCTCATCCGGCTACAGTGTGCCATTGCGGATGCGGTCCGATATCTCGTGGAGCCTGTTGTGGCGAAAGGTGGCTGGGATGAGTCAGCCGTGCGTCGCCGATCAGGCGAGACGGGCTCCGCATCCTCAATGCACGTTCAAATCTTTGTGAGGGTCCAGTGCTGGTGTCGATTGAGGTTGGCACTGCCGCTCGCTGCGATAGTGCTGCAATTACATGAACGCTTCCCAGAACCCGCATGCATCATCCTGTCGCAAGAATCTGTCCCGTTTCGCCGCTCTGGTAGTCGTTGCCGGCGCTTTGATGGTCCCAGCCGCACAGGCGGTCGAAAGGGTATTGAAGCTGGAGGCGCCGGCCAAGGCCGCAGCGAACACGACGGTCAAGGTGACGGTACACGCGAGCACCGATGCCGGCGGCAACGAGCGGATCGGATTCCTTCATTCCGATTATTCGGTCGATGGCGGAAAGACCTGGACTGCGCTGGCCTATGAGCAGGATTTGGACACTGCGACCACGCGCGTGTACATCGTGAAGACCGGCATTCCGGGCACGAAGACGATGGTGTACACACGGGCCGCCTACCGCGGTGGAGTGGCGGGCGATGTCGATTTCAAGGGTGGGGCGATCCAGTGGAACGGGTCTTGGAGTTCCCGGAACGAGCCTCCTGGCCGCTCGGTGACAATCGAGGTCGGCCGCTGAGCGGGCACCGAGCCCACTTACCATCCCGCGGCGCCGCGGGTTTCTCCGGAAGACGCTGGAGGATGCTGCATGTCGTCTGCGAGCCGTGCTTCAGTGCAGCTCGTAGGTGCGCTGGAGCGCTTTGGCTCGCTCGATATGCATGAAGTCGAGCGCGGGAACGGTCGCCTTCGGGTCGGTTGTGTATGGCGCCTGCATGAGCTGGCGCATCTCGGTGCCGCGCCAGGCGACGAACGGCGCCAGCGCCTCCGGCCAGCCGGCGAGCAGGTACCAGGAGAGTAGTGCGAGCAATACGGTGGCGGCGATGCGGCGCGGTAGTGCGTGGGGGACGAAGCGCGCGGCGAAGTGGGCGAACAGCAGGCCGGCGAACGGCAGCGAGGCGAGCAGCGAGCTGTAGAGATAGCGCTGGCCGAGAGCATTCCCGGCGCCGGTGTGGTAGCGGCCGATGCCCAGCATGACGGCGTTGCCGACATCGTACATAAGCAGGGCGACGAGCAGCATCCGTACTCGGCCTCGCGCGATGGCGAAGCCTCCAAAGACAATCGCGACCTTCAGCCCGGCCAGCAACACCGCCGAGGCTGGTGTGATTTCGTGGAGACCGAGAAGCTGGTGCCAGGGGCTCAAGAATAGGAAGGTGATGGCAAATTCGCTCACTTCGAGGAGATGTCCGGCGAGCTGGCGTTGGTTGCCCTGTGGAATCAGCAGGATGGCGGTTGCGACACCGATGGCGGGCAGCAGGACGAATACGGCGGCCGGCAGCCGGCGTGCGAACGAGTGCCAGTCGCGGACGAACAGGACGGGGAGCAGTACGGATACAGCGAACACCCCGCCGGTCAGCACGCCCCGGGCGAAGCTGCATGCGCTGGCGGCGGCGAAAAGGGCGAGCGGCACGTGCACGCGCCAGCTCCAAGCGTCGCGCACAGTGGCGCGATTTTCCAGCCAGAGCAGGCCGATCAGCAGGAAGAGCGTGGCGAGTCCGGCCGACCATTGGACCGACCAGCCGAGGGTCTCGAGGTTGCCCGGCGCGAGGGCGAAGACGATTTGGGCCGGCAGCACCGCGATCCACGGAAATCCGGCGCGCAGGAGCAGGCGCCCAAGGACCAGCGTATTCGCAGCGTGGGTGAGCCAGAGCAGCCACAATAGCGCGAGGTAGCTGCCGCCGCAGAGATGGAGCGCTCCGCCCCAGGCCAGTTTGAACAGCGGTACGAAGCTTTCGGTGAAGAACGCGAAGAGCCAGTGCCACAACCCCATCTGGGCGATCTCGTCGACGAGGAACAGGTCGTCGGCAAACCAGAACAGCCGGGCGAATTGCCCCTGCCAGAGAAGGAACGGCGCGAGTGCGAGCAGTGCGGCCAGCCAGGGAAGGCGGCGTTTCCAGGCTGCGTCCGCCGGGGTGAGCACCGGCTCGGTGCGCACGTGCTCCGATGATGAGGACGCAGGGGCCGGCGCGACCGGGACCGTACCCCGTGCGGCGAACGCATCCCAGGCCACGGCACCGATGAAGAGCGGCACCATCGGATAGGCCGAGGCGAGCGATGAGATTGTGAGGACCGGGAACGACGTCACCTGGATGATCGCCTGGATCGTGATGTAGACCAGCCCGCCGCCCCACGCCGCGGCGGCGAGCGTGAGCGGGAAACTCCAGGTGCGGCGTCGCAGCGCCTGCACGACGCGGATCAGGGCCACGGCCTGCGCGACGAGGAAGAGCCAGAAGAGGACGTGGCGGAGCGTTTTGCCGATCGCTTGCAGCGTGCCGACCCGAGCGTTGGCAAACGCGGGCTCCGGATCGGTCGTGTAGCCCGTGGCGGTGGGCGAGAGGCGATTGCCGGTCATCCGGCGGAAGAGCGCGAGCGAGTTCTCGTCGCCATCGCTGGGCGGCGCGAAGGCGCTGAAGCTGCGGAATGATACGACGTAATCGGCGAACTCGACGACGGTCTTCGCCTCCTCGGTTTTCTGCCCGTCGCGCCAGATGGGGAGGAAGCCGCTGCGGCGTGGACCGGCGGGCAGGCGGCCGGCGTCGCATGCGGCGTCGAGCTCTTCGGCCATCGACCGGTAGAATGCGTGCGCCTCGGCGGCGCTGTGCGCGCGACCGGCGGCGGTGACGGCGTCGCGCAGCGCCCACATGAGCCAGCCGCCGCCGATCTCCAGCCGGTCTGATGGCAGGCCGGTAGCGGAGGCGGAGATGCCGGCCCAAGTGCGACCGAGTTCGCCGTCGAGATACGGGCGCAGTTGCGCGAAGGTCGGGCTGACGGCGTACATCGCCTCGCGGGCCTGGCGGGTGACGGGCACGCGCGGAATCTCTGGGCCGACGCGCACCCGGGACATGGCGCCGTAGGCGTCATTGAAAGCCGGATCGCGGAATTCCACCGTTCCGAACCAGCCATAGTAGCGATAGTTCAGGGCCGAGACGCCGAGGATCGGCGCCAGAGCGCAACCGGCGGCCAGTGCGAGCACGGCGACGGAGCGGCCGGCGGTGCGGAGCGAATCGCGCGTGGAGGCGAAGAGAATCGCGCCGACGAGCAGCCCGAGGCTCGGGGCGATCCAGACGGTCTCCTCCCGGGTGAGATAGAACGCGCCGAAGGAGAACCCGAGCAACGTTGCCCAAGGAAGTTGGCGACGGAGGGTTTCGCGGCGGCGGAAATAGAGCGCGGCGAGACCGGCGATGAGCAGCAGGCCGAGGGGGGCGTAGACGTGCTGCCGCAGGACGCGGCCGAGGCTGGAGGCGTCGAACGTCATCGGGTTCCACAGCAGCAGCGCATAGAAACCGAAGCGCGCGGCGGCAGAGGCGAGGGCGGGGCGGCAGGCGCGGACGAGGGCGGCGCAGGCGCCGGCGTAGAGCAGGTGTTGGGAGAGGAAGAGCGGGACGCCGAAGAGGTGGAAGAACGCGATCCAGAGCGAGTAGAACGGGCCTTTGGCGAGCGTGAGCTGATCGTAGGTGCCGAGCCAGTCGCCGTGGCAGATCGATTCGGCGAGCCTGATGAAGAGCGCATCGTCGTGCCCCGCTGGGCCGATGGCGAAGACCGGCTGGGCGGCAGTGAGCCAGAGTTTGGCGACGGTGAGCGCGACCGCGGCCGAGAACCACCACCAGCCGGCGCGTGTGGACGGGGCGTTCATGGGCGGTCCTCCCGGGTATCCAGGCGGAGGACGCCGAGGAAGAGGCTGGTGAGCGCGATCTGGCAGCCGAGGGTGAGGGCGAGCGCGCCGGGGATGACGAGGCGCAGCATCGCCTGCGGCGAGAGGTTGCCGAAGCCGTGGCGGCCCCAGATCCAGATGGCGCCGGCGGAGAGCGCGAGGCCGACGAGCGCGAGGAGCGCGCCGGCGATCAGGCCGGCTTCGAGCGTGGCCGCGCGGAGCAGTTTCTCGAAACGTTCTTCCGGCGCACGCAGGCCGGCGCGGATGGCGAAGAACTTACCGAGGGCGGCGAACGAGACGGCCTGGAAACCGATAAGCACGGCGAAGGCGGCGAAGAGAAGCGTGTGGACGTCGAAGAAGACGCCGCCGATCTGCACGGGGCCGCGTACGAGCAGCGCGATGGCGGTGCAGCCGGTGAGCATGAGCGCGAGGCCCGGATGGAGGAACAGCCAGCGCGGGCTGAAGAGCAGCATGAAGCGGAGGTGGCGCCAGCCGTCGCGCCACGGGCGCAGGTGGGGCGGGCGGTCGCGGCCGTCGGGGCGGAGCACGGTCGGCACTTCCTCGAGACGCAGGCCGAGTAGCTTGGCCTTGATGACCATCTCGGTGGCGAATTCCATGCCGGTGGTGCGCAGGTCCATCCGGCGGTAGGCTTCGGCCGAGAAGGCGCGCAGGCCGCAATGGAAGTCGCGGATGCCGGTGCGGAAGAAGAGCCGGCCGAGGAAGGAGAGGATCGGGTTGCCGACGTATCTATTTTTCCAAGGCATGGCGCCGGGCTGGACGCCACCGGCGAAACGATTGCCCATGACGAGGTCGGCGCCGGCGCGGAGGCGATCGAGGAAACGCGGGATGTGGGCGAAGTCGTAGCTGCCGTCGGCATCGCCCATGAGGACGAAGCGGCCGCGGGCGGCGGCGATGCCGCCGCGCAGGGCGTTGCCGTAGCCCTTGGCGGCGACGGGGACGACGCGGGCGCCGTGGGCGGTGGCGATGGCTTGGGAACCGTCGGTGCTGCCGTTGTCGGCGACGACGATCTCGCCATCGATCTGGCCGGCGGCGAGCGCGGCGGCGATCTCCTGCAGGCAGGCGGCGAGAGTGAGCGCCTCGTTGAGGCAGGGGAGGACGATGGAGATCTCCGGCATCGGTTAACGGAAGCGGTGAGGGGTAACGGATGGCGGAGCGCTCCACGGATTCGGCTGTTCTGTTCGAACGGCGTTCCGCGGAGACGCGTTCGGGGCTCTATGGGCGCGGGGGAAACACGCTTTCGATCACGTAGAGGGGGCGCTCCTTGACGGTCTCGTACATGCGACCGATGTATTCGCCAATAATGCCAAAGCCGAGCAGGTTCAGGCCGCCGAAGAACATGATGGTGAGCATGAGGGATGCGTAACCCGGAATAAAGTGCTCGGGGTTGACCAGTTTCATCACAAGGACGACCCCGGACATCAAGAGGGTGATCGTGAGGAGCGCCAACGCGCTATAGGTCAGCAGGCGCAGGGGGAAGACCGAGAAGGAGGTGATCGCATCGACCGCAAAGCTCAGCATCTTGGCGAGCGGATACTTCGTGGAGCCGGCGAAGCGGGGCTGGCGGTCGTACAGCACCGGTTCCTGCCGCCCGCCGACCCAGCTCACCATGCCGCGGATGAACCGGTGCCGCTCCCGCATTTGCTTGAGCACATCGACAACCTTGCGATCCATCAGGCGGAAGTCCCCGGTGTCGGGCGGGATGCTGCGGTTGGTCATCCACGACAGGATGCGGTAGAAGAGTTTGGCCGTGATCAGCTTGAAGGCCGATTCGCCCGTGCGCGTACGGCGCTGGGCATAGACGACATCGACGCCCTCGCACCATTTGGCGGCCATCTCGGAGACGATCTCCGGCGGATCCTGAAGGTCCGAGTCGATGATGACCACGATGTCGCCCTCGCACAGGTCGAGCCCGGCTGTGACAGCTGCCTGGTGACCGAAGTTGCGGAAGAAATTCACGATCCGCAGGTGCGTGTCCTCCTGCGCCAGGCGCAGTGCGACCGGCAGCGTGCTGTCGCGCGAACCGTCGTTGACGAGGATGATCTCGTATGCGGTCCCCAGGCGACGGCAGACGGCCGAGGTCCGGGCGACGAACTCGGGCAGGCCTTGCTCCTCGTTGTAGCAAGGCGCGACCACGACAAGGCGGGTGGCTGGCGTGAGGGTGCGCTGCATCATCGCTTTTCTTGCAGACCTTTCCCGACGATGACAACGTTCCAGCAGAGCGGGCGCAGGAAGGGCAGAATCCCGAGCAGCGCCCGATCGAGGGCGGCCAGGGGCCGGTAGAGCCAAGCCCAAGAATCCGATTCCTCGACGACCTTTTTCCAGAAACGTTCCTTGTTGGGACTGCGGAATTGTACCGCGGCCATGAGCATGAAGATCAGGAGCGTAGTGAACCAGAACCACCGCACTTCCGTCTTCGCGAAATGGCGGGACACGTTGCGCACGTCGCACAGGCGGAGCGGGTGCTCGTCTTCGGTGCGTACCTCGGTGGCGAGCATCCGGTAGATGTTGATGATCGGGTTGTACGCGACCGGATCCCAGCTGACGAAGATGCCGTCGGGCTTGAGATGACGCAGCAGCCGAGGGAGCGCGGTGGAGATGTCGACGTGATGCAGGGTGTTGCCGGTGTAGATGATGTCGAAGCGTTCGTCCGTCGGCAGGCCGAGGTCCTCGGCGGCCGAGACATGTGTCCGGATGGTGGTGCCGTTGGCCTCGGCGAGGCGCCGGGCGGTGTCGCACATGCCGGGGGAAATATCGGTCGCGGTGACGGAGGCGCCTTCCATCGCGAAGTAGACGGAGGCTTCGCCGAGCCCGCAGCCGATGTCCAGGAGTGTGCGGCCGCGGAGATCGCCGAGGGCGGCGCGGATGTGGCGCATCTCCGGAGCGGTGCAGACTTCGTTCATGCGGCGTACGGAGATCTTCGAAACGTCGACACTGGCGGCCCAGGCGTCGTGGAAGACTTCCTCGGCGTGCTTGCGTTCGCCGTCGGGATCGGTGCCGGGGCGTGCCGCGAGTTCTTCGGGCGAGGCCAGTCCGGCCTGTGCGACGACTTCGCGGACGGCTTTGTCGAAGAAGATCCGGTTATCGGCCATCACCCGATCGGGCATGGCTAGCAGACCGGCTTCGGCCTGGCGTGTGGCGTGTGCGGCCGAATCGCCGCGCGTGTAGAATCTCGCCTCCTTCCAGGACAGGAAATGCTCGCCCGTGCCGGGGTGGGACCAGGCGATGCGCATGCGTCCGTCGCCGGCGTTGTCGATGGCGAGTGCGGCGATCCAGCGGGCCAGAGCGGCGGCCCGTTGCGGGGCGGTTTCCTGCCATTGCAGCTGGAGGCGCTGGGCGGCGCGGAGGAACTGGTGGACGGCGCTTTCGAAGAGGATCTTCTTGGGCATGGCTCAGGCGAGTTCGGTCGCGGACTGTTCGGTACCGCTGTCGAGGGCTAGGCGGTGGCTGTGGTTGGGCAGTGTCACCCGGTCGCGCGGTTCGCTGCGGATACGCTCGGCGGCGGCGAGCATCTGCTCGTAGCTGATCGGCCACCGCTTGGCGGGGGGCGAGGCGAGGAAGAGCTTCATGCGCTCGAACTTCGCCTTGAGGAAACGCATGGCGACGGTCATCTCGGGGAAGCTTCCGTACATGCAGCCGGGACAGGGCTTGGTGATCTTCCGGACGGCTTCGCGGAGGGCGCGGCTGCGATAGGTCTCCGGAAACTTGGGATCGCAACAGGAGACAAGCGTGCCGAGCCGGTGGTCGCAGCAGGGGGCGAAGTCGCCGTTGGGCAGTACGACGAAGTAGAGGTTGGGGCTGTCGCACACGCCGTCGTTGTGATTCCGCCAAGTGGTGGGCTGACCGGCTGCGAAACGCTTGATGTCGTCGAGGTACTGGTCGCTGTCGTAGAGGAGGAACCCCTGGCGGCGCAGCGCGCGCACGCGTTCGATCAGGGCGTCGACGTAGGGCAGCTCCTCGGGCCTCCAGCGCTTGCTCTGGTCGAACGTGCGGAAGTTCATCGGCCGGTCGAAGGTCGTGACGTGGATCGGCACGAGCGAGCTGAACCAGCTGATCTCGGTGCCGAAGCGGATCACGTCCTCGATGTCGCCGAGGTTGTCGCGCTGGAGGACGCAGCCGAGCGAGGCGAAGCTGCCCTCCTTGGGCAGGTATCGGGAGAACGATGCCATCGCGCGGAGGGCGTCGTGCCAGGAGCGCGCGAAGCCGCCGTTGATGTCGTCCTGGTTTCCGGGCCAGAGGGAATCGAGCGAGATGGAGATGTCGCGGCCGCCGGCCTCGACCGCCTGATGGATGCGTTCATCGGTCGCCAGACCGTTGGTCTGCATCCGGACGTGCACGCCGCGCGATTCGAAGGCGCGGATGATCTCGGGCAGATCGAGCCGCGTGAACGGCTCGCCGCCGGTGAGCAGCACCATCGCCACCTTCATCCGGGCGAAGTTGTCGGCCATGCGCTTGACCTCGTCGAGGGTGCACTCGCGCACGTCGGAGTTCGCATAGATGATGTTGCACTGCTTGCAGGTGAGGTTGCAGCGGGCCGTGACGTAGAACTGCACGTACACGGGCGCATCGTGGAAGAGTGCGGCCCGTGCGAGGGTCTGCTTCGAGAGCGTGGAGAACATTGGTATGCACCCGCCGAGGGCGGGGCGGTTTGCTTACGTGACGACCTTTGGATTATCAACAACCGACTCCATGTGCGATGAGGGCCCGTGGATCAGCGGAAGCTTACTCCCGCCACGTAGGAATGATCCCAGCTGGTGTCGCCGCGCGGTCCGGGGTCGGCCATGATCGCGAGGGGCACTCCGGCCGCCTCGGCGGGCAGGCTGAGGCGGACGAGCTGCGGGCCGCGGTCCTCCGGCCGGTTGCGCGGATCGACGAAGCGCTGCAGGAGGATCTTCCGGGACCATTCGTGGCCGAGGAGCGAGATGGTGAAGTTCACGCCGTCGGTATGGCCGTCGCCCTCGTAGGCGCCGGGCAGCAGGCCGATCTCGCAGGTGAGTTCGTGCGCCTCCGGCGGCACGACGACCACGACTTCGCTGGTGGCGTGTATGAGGAAGACGGGTCGGCCGGCGATGGCGGCGATGGCCTGCTTGGGGAGGTTCCCGTCGGCGGGAACGACTCCGAGCCCGTTGTACTGTTCGGGGGCGAGCGGCGGGCGCAGGCTCCCGATCGCCGGGGCGGGGCCGGCCGGGCCGAGCACGGTGACCTTGGCGGGGATGGTCGGCCCCTGCCGGATTTGCACCCGGGTGAGGAAGGCCTGGTCGTAGGCTCCGTTCTTGTACGGTCCCGAATCGGTGCGTATCCGAAGCCGGGCGCCATCTCGGTAGGGAGGCAGGAAAACGCGGGCGCGGTGCATCCCGCGGTCGGCCGGCTCGGTGCAGGGGCGCAGCATGTGCCTGAAGAGCAGGGAGCCTTCGCCGTCCGGCCACGCCACCTCGACTTGGAACTCGACGCCGTCGGTGCTGCCGCCGTTGAGGTAGGCGTTGGGCATCAGGCCGTAGCTGAAGAGCACCTGCTGGTCGCCGGGGGCTAACGCCCAAGTCATGGCGCCTGGGGCGTGGACGAAGGAGACGGGTTCCTTGTTGAGTTCGCGCACGCCCACCTCGGCGGTGACGAATTCGACCGGAGTGCGGTTGTAGAGCGGATACTGCCGGCTTGCGAGGATCTCCTCGATATCGGTGCCCTCCGGCGGCGGCGGGCGCGGCACGGCGAAGAAGGACAGGCTCAGCCGCTCGGTGGCGAAGCCGGGCTCGGTCGTGAGCGTCAGGGTGCGTACGGGGTCGCCCGGCTTGTCGCTGAAGAGCTGGAGGACGTCGCGATTGTCGACAAGCAGGGGCGAGAGCACGGCCGGTCGTTGGGCCAGGATCGGTTTGATCGCGAACTCGAGGCCTTCGGGGCGATCCCGGGTGACGATGCGGGCGGTCATCTGCGGCGGGCGATAGAGGGCGCCGCGCAGCCGGCCTGCGAGAGCGAGTGGGGCGTCGAGGGTGAAGAGCAGGAGATTGCCAGGGCCGGGGTCGGGAGGCGCGATGCATCCGCCTAGGCGGATGCATCGCGTCTCCAGCAGGCGGGGAGCCGGCGTTGGCGGCGGGTTTTCCCGGCGCTTGAGCAACAGGTAGTCGCGCTGGATGAGCACGGGGCTGTAGAGCTCGGTGATGGCGCGGAGCGTGAGGGGGTCGTCGGTGGAGGGCAGGCGTCCGTCGAGGGTTTGCAGTTTGAGCAACTGCCAGCGCGGTGCGCGGCGCGGGTCGCGTACGAATGCCTCGTTGCGCTCCTGCAACCAAGGGGTGAAGACGTTGAAGGAGCCGCCGCCCATGGGCCGGGGCCGGTAGTTGAACCCGTGCAGGAGAAGAACCCCCTCCTCGTACCCGAAGAAATCCACCGAGTCCTGATGGACTTCGTTGGCGATCTGGGGCACGGGCACATCGGCGCGGTTGCGCTCAAGGGCGCGGTCGAGTTCCGCCCGGATCGTGCCGGGCCGGGCGAGGAACCGGTAGTTGGCGACGAGGCGTTCCGGGGCGGCGGCGAGTATCCATCTCGCCTGCCAACGGTCGAACCCGACGGACACCGCGATCGCGGCTCCACCGACGAGCAGGACGAGCAAGCCGGTAGTGAGCCGGCGCCAGCGCGAGATGACGGTCGGGAGCGCGGAGAGCAGCGGGGTGAAGCCGACGAGGTAGAACGTCAGCAGGATCACCGGCACGGTGGTGAAGAAGATGCCGACGTGGCCATCGGCGCGCAGAAAGCCGTGCTTCCATTTGATGAAGCTGAAGCCTACGAGGAGCAGGACGCCGAGCATCCGAGGCACGGACCGGTAGATCCCCGAAGCGCCGAGAAGGAAGACCAGCCCGATGCCGCCCGCCAGAGCGAGCCCTACGGAGCGGGTGAAGGGCGCTTCGGCGAGCCCCATGGTGGCGTTATAGCCCGAGGAGAGTTCGAGCACGCCCTTGATGTAGGCGGGGAGATGCAGGGGATTCTGCCGGGCGAGCAGCCAGAATCCGAGCAGCGAGACGATGTATGCCGCCGCGAGCGCCGCCGCGGTGCGCCAGCGGCGTTCGATTCCGCAGAGTAGGAGCACCGATGTGAAGCAGAGGCCGGCGGTGAGCAGTTGCGTGCCCTTGAACCATGACAGCGCGCCGAGCGTCAGGACGGACAGCACCGAGAGCCAGTCGAGCCGTCGATCGCGCCGGGCGAGGAGCACGAGGGTCGCCAAGAGGATGGCGAAATCGTGGAGAAGGTCGTCCACCCGCGGCACCAGCAGGATGATGGCCGCGAGCCAGAGCCAGCGGAAGAGGCCGGAGCCGGCCCGGAGGAAAAGCTGGAGCAGCAGTATGCTGAATGCCGCTTTCAGAAGCAGGTCGCCGGCGATGCGCAGACCGAACAACTCCCCCGAATAGGTATGGCCGTAGAGGATGAAGCCGAACGGCCCGGTCATCGGGATGACGTCCGTGCCCCATTGGAGGGAATGGGAGAGGAAATGCGAGTAGGTGGCGTAGTTCGACTTGTCGAGACTCTGGTCGAACGCCTCGCGTGGCGGCGTAAGGAAATAGACGGAGAGCAACAACCAGGCGAGGATGCAGAGCCAGCGGAGGCGAGCGGATGGAGCCGGCGAAGCGGCGGAGGCGGGCGAGGTCATTCGATGCGAAGGTTGGCGATGTACGACCAATCCCACGATCCGTTTCCGGCGGGCCCCGGACCGATCTTGAGGTGGAGGCGTGTGCCGGGCGTCGCGGCGGGAATCGGGACGTGAATACGCGTGGAACCGCGGTCTTCCTTTCGGTCGCGGGGATTGATGTGTTGCGAGAGGATGGTGCGGATCGTGCCTTTCGGCTCCTGGAGTTCCACGAGGAGGTCGACCCCATCGCTGTTTCCACCGCTAGAGTACGCGCCGGGGAGCAGCCCGGCGTCGAAATCGAGCGCCGTTTCCGTGCCGCCGAGGGTGAAGGTCATGCGGCCGGGCGGATTCAGGAGGAAGACCGGGCGGCCTTCGTGGACGAATGCGCCGCAGGTATCGGCCTCGACTTCGCTTGGCAGGCGGGCGAAGCCGGGGAACTGCGCGGGGATGTAGTCTCCGGTGCCGCAGCCGACGCCGGCGAAGAAGCCCCAGTCCCACGCTCCGTCGTTGTCGGGGCCGATCCCGGTGCGCAGGAGCAGATGCGAGCCGGCCGGGTGCGGGGGTAGGACGATCTCGGCGATCTGGAACGGTCGGTCCTCGGGACGAGTCGCCGGCTTCAGGAGACGGCTGAAGAGAGGCTGGGCGGGCTGGCCCGGACGCGCGAGGTCGACGAGGAACTCGACGCCGTCGGTGTGGCCCTTGATGTATGCCTCCGGGTCGACGCCGTAGATGAGCCGAATCGTACTGGCGCCGTCGGGGAGGCGGTAGCGGATGGAGGCGGGGGCGTCGAGCACGCGCACATCCATGCCTCCCACGCGGCGGAGGTGGGAACCGGGGGCGTCTTTTGCGGAGGGAAGCCAGTCGGTGGCCTTGAACGCGAAGCGGCGGAGAATCGGGGCGGCCGCCGCTGCTTGGGCCGGGCGCGGCACGGCGTAGAAACGTATCCTCATCTCGCGTGTGGCGAAGAGGGAGGGCGACTCCGTATGGATGCGGAAGCTCTTCACCCGTTTGCCCTTCTCGGCGGTGTAGAGCGACACGAGGTCCGCGGTATCCTCGATTGCCGGGCTGAGGAGAACTGGGCGTGCGAACATTGCCGGAACCAGCCTTCGCCGCTGCGGGTTGACGATGCCCTCGCCTTCCAGATCGATGAAAGCCATCGGAGGGCGATAGAGCAGCGAGCGGGCGCGGCCGAGAAGGTTGAGCGGCAGGTCGACTTCGATGGCGAGCAGTTCGTCCGGCCCCACGGCCGGCGGGGCGATCGTTTGCCCGGGGGCGAAGGCCTGTTGGGCGAGCGGGCGCGGTTCGGGGATCGAGGAGCGCTCGCTGCGCCCGAACAGCACGATGCCGTTCTCGAAGTCGACAGGCCGATACAAGGCGAGCAGTGCGCGCAGGGTGGTCGAGTCGTCCTGGGCGAGGAGCCGGTCGTCGATGGTCTCCGCCTGGACGAGGAAGCACTCCGGCCGGCGGGCCGGGTCCGACATGGCCGCGAGGTTGCGGTCGAGCAGCCAGGGCGAATACACGTTGAACGCTCCGCCGCCCATCGGCCGCGGCTGATAGTTGAGCCTGTTGAGGAGGATGTAGCCCTGATGAAAGCCGAAGAAGTCGACGGAGGATTCGCCGACCCGCGTTTTCGTCAGCGGCAATTCGTACCAGCGCCGGTTGCGATCGAGCTGTGCTGAGAGTTCGGCCTTGGCATGGGCGGGGGCGGCGATCTGGCGCCAGGTGGTTGCGAGGGTGCCGGGGAGCTGTTGCAGCAGCCAGCGATGGCGGGGCAGCGAGGGAAGGCCGTCGGCCCAGTGGCCGCCGAGGGCTGCGAGCCACCCCAGTGCGGCACCGAGAACGAAGGCCCGGCCGCTGGGTGTCCCGGGCGAGTGGCGGAAGGCCCAGAGCCACAGGGTCGGCGCGGCGATGCAGGCGTAGTCGAAGAAGAAGAAGACATGGTCGTCGGCGCGGACGTAGCCGTGCTTCCACTGGACGAACGTGAACGCGGCGAAGAGGACAATGCCCGGCGCCTTGGACATGTCGCGTCCGGCCAGGAACAGCCCGAGGCTGGCCATCAACAGGAGCGCGCCGAATCCCATGACACCGACGACGAACTCGGGGAGCGTTTCGTCGATTCCCATGGCGTTGTTATATCCGGAAGACAGTTCGAGCGTCCCGCGGACATAGGCGGGAAAATGGAGCGGGTTCTGGCCGGCGGCCAGCAGCAGTGCTACGAGCGCCAGGATGTAACCTGAAAGCAACCATGCGGCGCGGCGCAGATCGCGCCGGACGAGGGTCTGCCCCAGGGTCAATCCGAGGGAGAGCAGGGCCATCTGGGTCTGGGTGCCCTTGAAGAGGGTGAGCAGGGCGAGCAGGGCGACCAGGGCGATGTCGAGCCAGCGGCGCGGCCGCGTGCCGTTGGCGAGCAGACAGAGCCCGGCGAACAGACTGGCCAGGTCGTAGGGCACATCGGGTAGTGCCGGTGCCATGATCGCGATCGAGGCCAGCCACGCCCAGCGGACCCAGCCGGACTCGCTTCGGCGGAAGAACCACACAAGCAGTGCGGCGAGCGCCAGCTTGGTCAGCGCCTCGAGGATCAGGCGTTCGCCGAAGAGGTGGCCGGCGTAGAACAGACCGTAGGGGACGAAGCCGAACGGACCGACCATAGGGACGATGTCGGTGCCATACTGCCGCTCGTGCGCCGTGAACCAAACATAGGTGCCGTAGTTGGACGGGTCGAGGTCCGGGTCGATGACCTGCTGCGCCGGCGAGAAAAGGCAGAGCGCCAGCAGGCAAGTGCCGGCTGCAGCAGCCAGCCACTGTGCCGTGCGCCCGCGGAGGGCGGCGCGAACGGTGTCGAGGATTGAAGAACGGCACATGGGGGCGATGGCGTTTTGTCGCGGTTAGCGGTCGAACCGGATATCGGTCCAGTAGGTCCAGTCGTAGGAGGCATCCTTGGCGGGACCGGGATCGATCCGGAGGATGAGACGGCCTCCACCCGGGGTGAGCGGAATATCGAAACTTTGGATGCCACGGTCCGCATGGACCGTTTTCGGACGCAGCGCCTTCGAGAACAGCGTGTGCGTGGAGCCGTCCGGCTTGATCCATTCGGCGATGAAGTCCGCACCGTCCGTCGCTGCGGGGGGGAGATAGGCACCGTCGGCGATGCCGAAGCAGCCGCGTACTCGGCTTGCGGGGAAATCGACCAGAAATTCGATCTGGCTTGGCGCATTGGCCGAGAGGACTTCGCGGCCGTCGATCTCGACCGCCGCGAGGGGGAAGTGGGCGGTCGCCGCGATCGGAGCCCGGTCGAACATGCGGTAGGAGACTTCGTTGTTGGCGACCGTGTCCGTCGCGCGCGGCACCGGCGGCAGGCGGAAGAAGCGCACATCGATGTCGGGTCGGAAGTATTTGCGGAGCGGCGCGGGGACTTCGATCGAGAACGACCTGGCCCGCGGGGCCGCCCCCGTACATGCGTAATTACGAAAGTTGTACGAGTTGGTGAAGTTGGGGTAGATGTAGCAGCCGGTCCGGGCCATGCCCGGGACCAGACGATAGCTGCTCGCGAAGCCGTTGGCGTCGGTGATGGCGATGTTCACGAGCGGCAGCTTGTAGAGGAAGCTCCGCAGCCGCCCCTGGAGCGAGGGCTTGATGTCGATCTCCATCCAGAGCGGGCTCTCTCCCAGCACGGGAACCGGGACGGTGGCGCCGAATCCGGTTTTTGTGTTCTGGACGATCTCCGGCGGCTCGATGGGGGCCTGCGGCTCCGCCCGCCGCCACAGCAGCCAGTCGTATTCCTGCGTGACGAAACGGTACCGGTAGAGCATCTGGCGCAGGGAGAGCGAGTCCTCCAGCGCGGGCAGACGCCCGTCTATGGTATCGACTTTTAGCAGGAGGTATTTCGGGGCACCATCCGACTCAAGAAACCTTTCGTTGAGGCGCAGCAGCCGGCCGGTGTAGGGCAGGTAGCTCTGGAACAGCGGACGCGGGCGATAGTTGAGCCGGTTGAACAGGATGTAGGCCTGCGAGTTCGCGATCATGTCGACGGTGTCGGTGCCGACGATTTCACGGATTCGCGGCAATGCGTGCGGCAGGCAGGCTTGCTCGAAGCTTGCCCGGGCCTCGCGTTCGAGAGTCGGCAGCTGGAGCAAGGCGCCGACGGAGGTCTTGATGCCGTGGTTCCAGATGGCCGGTGCATCGGTGATGGTGGCCGGCGACGTGGCGACGGTGCCGATCAGGCAGGCGGCTGCCACGAAGGATAGCAGGGCCGCTTTGAGCTTTTGCAGCGGTCCGTCGTCCTCGAGCAGGTTCGGGAAGGTGACCGCCATCAGCAGGCAGGAGACGAAGTGGGCGAGGACATGGGCATCGGCCCGAGAGTATCCATGTTTCCAATTGAGGAAGGAGGTGGCGGCGCACATCGCCGTTGCGGCGAGTGCGAGCGGCAGGTCGCGACGGCGCCATAGGCCCAGAAGATAGTAGGCGGCCAGGCCCAGCCCGGAGGCCAGGCCGCAGGCGAGGATGAAGCCGCTTTCGTCGAGCGACATGGCATCCGTGTAGCCGTTGCTGGCTTCGAGCGAGGTGCGCAGGTAGGCCGGGATGTTGGCCGGATTCTGGCCGCAGGCCAGCCAGCCGAGGACGAACCACATTGCGAAAGTGCCGACGGCGACCGCGGCGTCGCACCACCGGCGGCGCCAGGCATGATGGGCCACGAGGCAGGCGATGCCGAAGCCGGCCAACATGAGATTGGTGAACTTCACCAGTGCCAGCAGCGCCAGCACCGCCGTGAGCCCTGCGACAAGCCAGCGGCGGCCCCGGGGCGGTTCGCGCAGGATCTGCAACGCCAGCACGAGGATCGCCGTCACGTACATCGCGTCGATGTAGCTCGCGACTATTGCCATGAAGTACACGTAGTAGGCGATAGCTCTCCATCCATGAAATCTGCGCCCGAGCCACCAGACGGTCGTGGCGAACAGCGTACTGGAAAAGAACTGCCAGACCAGACAGTGAACGTAGTGCTCGCCGTGGTTGGTCGCGGCGAGAAGATAGCCGAGCGGCCCGTAGGTGAACACTACGTCGGTCCCCCACTGGAAACCGCGTCCGACCATGTGCCCGACGACCATCCGCCAAGATGGATCGAGGTCGCCCGACACGGCCGCGGGCAGCTTGAAGAAGCATAGGGCGAGCGCCAGCCAGAGCAGCGCCTGGCCGAGGGCGTAGGCCCAACCGCGGTCCGGTAGCCGGCCGGTGGCAGATCGAGTGTTCGACGAACTCATGGGAGATTGGTTGCGGAAGTGGGGGCGTTGCGGGTGGGCGCGTGTCCGGGATTGCAGGCACTACCTTCCGGGTGCGCGCGTTGCCGATCAGCGGCGTGGACGCGGGGACGGTCAAGACTTGTCGCCAACATGGAGGGTTCGGCGGGCGGCGGGACGTGCGAGCTCATTCGATGGACACCGAGCGCCAGAATGCCCAGTCGAAGCTGATGTTGCCCATCGGCCCCGGCCCGGTCCGGAGGACGATCTCGAGCGCGGGTAGATCGGGCAGCGCGATGTCGAATGTTTGGACACCACGATCTTCCGGGCGGTCCGCCGGTCGCAGCCAGTGGTGTGCGGCTCGGGTGGTGGTGCCGTCCGCGGTCCGCAGCAGGACGGCGAAGTCGACGCCGTCGCTGGCGCGGGTGGTGTCCCGGTAGGCCTCCGGGACGAGGCCGTATTCGGCACGGAGGCTCCGGGTTCCGGGTGGCACGGTGAAAACGAGCTCAGTGGATGGATGGGCGCTGAACACCGGTTGGCCGTCGTAAAAGGTGGGGCCCAGGCCGAATTGGCTGCGGACGGTGTGCGGCAGCGGTCGCATGTCCTTGAACAACGTCCGCTCTTTGGCTGGCAGATTTGCGATGGCGATCTCCGTGGTCTCGGACGGCGGGACTGAGGTTTTAGGAGGCTCCGGGACGGTGTGTTCGGGAAGGACGAGGTTGCGCAGAGTGTCCGCGGCCGCCCTGCGATCGGTCGTGCGCGCGAAGACGCTCGACCCCCGGCCCTCGAGCACGGGGTCCGGAGCGAGGCCGAAACGTGAGGTGATGTTGCGCACGAAATTGTCGTCGTGGCGGCCTGGGCCGGTGACGACCAGGGCTGCGACTCGTTCCCCCTCGAGATTTCCGAAGGCGGCCAGTTCCTTGTCCACCTCGTTGCCCGTGTTGCCGGGGAACATCAACGCCCGCCGTTCGGCGAAGTACGGGGTGACGGGGTTCCAGTCCTGTCCGTAGATGATGATGACATCGCTTGGATCGGTGATGGCGCGGAGCGCGCTGCCGAGCGGGTTGGCGTAGTGCGCGTTGCCGGGGATCATCGGGTAGTAGGTTTTCGCGTAGGCGTGGAAGCCCAAGCCGGCTGTCGCGAGCAGAAGCAGCCAGCTGCCGGCGCCAGCCCAGCCCGGGCGGGCGAATCCGCGTTCGAGTGCCAGGCCGGCGGCGCCGAGGAGGAAGATGCCGGTGCCGAAGGAGTAGTAGTCGTGGACTTGGTAGAGGGTGGCGAAGACCGCCGGGCCGATCAGACCGCAGAATAGCATGACGCCGACGGCGAGACGATGGGGGGCGCGCGGCAGCAGCAGGGTGGCAAAGGCGAGAAACCCGACCGGCGCGAGCAGGCTCGCCGTCGTGATGCGCAGGATCTCGCCCCAGAATGCCGGAGAGAAACGCAGCGACACTGGACCCATTCCCCAGCGTGCGACGGCATCGGATCGCAGGAGCCCGGCCAACGGATTGAGCGCCTTGAGGGAGTCGGTGTAGGCGGACCAAGCCAGCCCCGCCGCGACAACGCCGACGAGGACGAGGGCTGCGGTCGCGCAACGGAAGAGCAGCTGGCGCCGTTCGGCGGCGCCGGTGGTGCGGCCGCTCCAGCTTGCGTGCGCCAAGACGATGGCGGCGGCGGTGAGCCAACCGGCGAGCGCCGGCAGCTTGACCATCGCTCCGAGTACGCCGCAGACCAATGCGAAGACTCCGGCGGCACGGCGCCCATCGGCGACCAGCGCCCAGAATCCGCACATGAACCAGGCGCCCAGGCACAGCGCGGTCGACTCGATCATGATTGCCCGCGTGTAGAACAGATACAGCGGACTCGAAAGGAGGAGGAGCAGCAGCAGCGGTCGTCGTGCGCGAGGCACCCCGAGCCGGCCGAGGAGCAGATAGAACGCCGGTAGAGAGAGGTAGAATGCGAGGATGCCGACCAGTCTGCCCGCTTGGACCAGCGGCAGTCCGGTGGTCCGTGCGACAACGGCTACCACACCTTGGTAGAGCGGAAATTCCAGCGGGATCGCCCACGGCTTGCCCAGCAGCGGGGTCTCGTAGTCGAGGCGGAGCCCGTCCTGGATCAGGTATCGGATCGAGAGCGCGGTCTGGGTTTGGCGGAACTCGTGTCCGTCTACCGGCAGGTTGTGCCAGCCTTGGAGGCAGCACGCGAGGTGTGCGATCAGGGCGGCAACGAACAACCCGAGACATAGCCGGCGGGGCCAGGCCCCGAATTCGTCTTGAGGGCGCGAAGTCATCGGTTCCGGCGGGAGTTGCGGGGCGTCGCATCCCTCGGAATGCGGCCAATCGGATGGGAGATCATTGTGATCGTTTCTTCGAGGGACAGCTGTGGTAGATGGTCGGGGCCGAGGGGGGCTGTCACCGAATCTGGATGCGCGACCAGTAGGCCCAGTCGAATGACGCGTTGCCGAGCGGTCCGGGCAGGGTGCGGCACCACAGTTCGCCGGCGGCATCCTTGGGGAGCGCGATGATCGCCTGTTGGGTGCCGCGGTCGTCGGGTTGGTTGGCCGGATCGAGGTATATGCTACGGAGCACGCGCTCCTTGCCGTCGGGTTCGATCAGCTCGAACCTGAACTCGACGCCGTCGGTGGTGGACGGCCCGGTGTACGCGCCTTCGACAATGCCGAAGCCCACGGCGACCTCCCGCGCGTTCTCCGGCAACTTGAAGACGAGATCGCAGGGAGCGTGCGCGTCGAAGATCGGGCGGTTGTCGATCTTGTGGTTGGCCAGCCCGAAGGGGTGTCGGACCTTGATCGGCGGGACGTTCATCATCGAGCTGAGGTTGGAGGGGACGGCCCCCCCCATCAGGGCACGATCCCTGTTCTGGGCGGTGGATGCGGTGACCGGGGCGAACTCTCGCAGGTCCATCGCTGCGGTACGGTCGGAGAACTGATCGGCCAGTCTCTTTGCGACATAGAGATGGCTGTCGGCGCTGGCGAGCACGGGGCCGCTGCCGAGGTTCAAGCGCGCGAGGAAGGGCCTGAGGTATTCGCGCTCCATGCGGATGGGCCCTGTGGCGACCAAGGCGACGATCCGGCCGGGCTCGATCCGGTCGAGCACCGCGTAGATCTGGTCGAGTTTGTCGAATTTGGCGTCGATCACCATCACCGTGTGGCGGCGGGAGTAGTAGGCCAGGCCCGGGTTCCAGCCCTGGCCGAAGACGAGAATGACGGCATCGGGCTGGGTGTTTTCTGCTAGGATACGGCCGAGCTCGGGCTCCGGCTTCAGCTCCTTGCGTTGGAACGGGAGGTAGCTGCCGGCGAAACTCGCTATTTGCAGCCCGAGCGACAGCGCCACCGTAGCCCGCCTAGCCCAGAGCGGATACTCTTCGCAGTCGAGCAGCTGGGACCAGGCAACGACCAGGGCCGCGAGGACGAAGGCGCCGCAGGCGTAATAATAGTAGTCGTGGACGAAGTAGAGGTTGGCGAAAAGCAGCGGCCCGGCGATGAAGCAGGCAATCAGGCCGAGTACTGTGCGCCGGCGTCCGCCGACCAGCAGGACACCGAACAGCACGACCAGCGCCGCGTTTACGGGGTTCAGCAGCCCGTTCAGTATGTTCTCGCCCACCTTGGCCCAGAAGGCCGGATCCAAGCGTTGGGCAAGGGTTCCGTAGTTGAACGCCTTGAGGTGCCCGGAGGTCAGTGCTTCGCCGAGCGGATTGGATGCCTTCACGGCGTCACTGTATCGAATCCAAGCTAGCGTGACTGCGAGCGCCGGCACGGTGGCGAGCAGGGCGCGTGCTGCGGCTGCGCGCATGGCTTTTGTCCCACCGCTCTGGCGGAAACGGGTGCCGAGCTGCCACAGCGTGTCCAGCAGCGCCGCCGTGAGGAACACGGCAAGAGTCGTGGCTTTTGCCAGACCGGTGACCGCTCCGAGGAGTGCGGCGGCGGCGCCCCAGCCCCACCCCGGCCTGCGCAGTGCCCGCGTGAAGGCGAGCAGGAACCAGCAGGCCGCGCAGAACGCCGCCGACTCGATCATGAGCGAGCGCGAGTAGTAGAGATAGATTGGGGAGAAGAGCAGCAATGCCGGGAGCAGCCACCGCCGGGAGCGCGGCACTCCGCACACCTCAAGCAGCTTGGCGCAGGCAGGCAGCGCCAGGTAGAGGAACGCCAACGCTACGGCGCGTCCGGATTGCTCGATCGGCCATCCGGTGAGATTGGCGAACCATGCCACCGCCGTCTGGTACAGAGGGAACTCGTATGGGACCGACCAAGGGGGGCCGAATACAGGCAGCGGATATGCCAGTCGCCACGGTTCCGTCTGCAAGCACTGTGCCGTCAGTGCGGTCTGAACCTGGCGCCCGTCGTGCAGTTGCATCAACGAATTGGACCATCCCAGCGAGACGAGGATCAGGTGAAGGGGCACGCAGGCTGCAAAAAACCACACCCAAAAGAACTTATCCGTAGGAGGTGTCGTGGGGGGGGGCTGCTTCATTGATTTCTGGTTATTCACGCTTCCGACCGCAGGTGTCTCAAGACTTTGTTGAGTGTACCAGCTGAATATGGCCCCGGTCGCGCTCTGATCGGCCGAGCCGTTAACCGAGGTGTCGGGGTCGGAATGGCACAAGCGGCCTCCGACAATCGGATTGCTCCGCCGGGGGCGGCCCGCGAACCTTGCCGGCGCATCCCGCTTCTTCGTGAAAACCCAAGCTGTTCTCCGTCCGGTCGACAAGGCGTTGGCCGGTTATGAAAACCTGATCCGCCAGGCCGAGGGGAAACGCGGTCAGCCGTTTCCCACTGAGAAGGTGCTCGCCGCGGAGTGGGGTGTGAGCCAGGCCGCCGTGAACCGCGCCGCGCTGCGCCTGATCGCGGCGGGTCGCCTGCGGCGCGAGGGCTACAAGCTGCTGCCCGTCGCCGCCACGACCGTCTCGCTGGTCGGCGCGCGGCTGGCCGTGCTCTCGCACCGGGCGATGCGTTTCCCGGGCATCGCCGAGGAGGCGGCGCGGCGCGGCGTGCGCGTGGAAGAATTCTACTACATTGGGCGCGACACCCTGCGCAACGCCCTGCAGAGGGTGATCCAGCACCGCTACGACGGCGTGATAACGCGGGTCACCGACAGCGACTGGGAATGGGATAGCGAGACGGCGGAGCTCGACCGGTTGCGTATCCCGTATGTGATCGCCGAGGAGGCGCCTTCGGGGCACAACCTCGCCGCCGAGGACTTGCGCAACGCCGCGGCGCAGTTGGTCGGCCACCTTTTCACCCACGGGCATCGCGAGCTCGTCTGCGTCTGCTCGTTACGGCGGCTCGCGCGTTCCGGCGCGGTGCGGCTGGGCTTCGAGGAGGCGTGCCTGCGGCTCGGCCTCACCTCGGCGGCGCGCAACGTCTTCGAGATCACCTCGCACACGCCGGAGGCGGTGCGCACGGAGTTCCAGCGCATCCGGCGGACCTGCCCGCTGACGAGCGCCGTGGTGCTGTTCGACCCCGAGATGCTCAAGAGCTTCGTGGCGGCGATGCGCAAGGACGGGCTGAAGGTGGCGCGCGACCTGTCGCTGGTCGTCGTGGGCGACTCGGTCGAGGTGCGCACGACGGAGCCTCCGGTCACGTGCGTCGCCTTCGACTCGAAATGCCTGGCGCATCTCGCCCTCGATCTGGTCTGTCAGCAGATGTTGGAGGTGCGCCGCCTCGCGCGGGTGCCCCCGCGCCAACGGCTGCGGCTGGAAGGCACACTGCGCGAGCGCAGCTCGGTGGCGACGTTGCAGACGCTGCCCTCGGCCCGTACCGACGAGGCCGCGCGCGGTGCCAACCGCCTGGCGCGGGTGTGGCCCCATGCGATCGAGCAGCGCTTGCGCGAAGCGGCGGAGACTTGGCAGTGGCCGCACCGTCTCGTCGAGCATGGGGCGCCCGGCGCCTTCGTGCCGATCGATCTGTCGGCGCTGGTCAACCGCTCGCTGCGCCGGCCGCACGGTTGGCTGGGGCATCTGCCGCTGTTGCACCTCGGCTCCGGCCTGCTGCGCATCCACGGTGTGGATTTCTCGTTGCTCGACGAGCGGACGAACCGCGGGCGCAGCGTCGTGGTGCTGCGCTCCAGCCGTTTCCCGCCCACTTCGCGCCGCTCGCTGCCCGACCAGCTCGTGCTGCCGGTCGGGCGCAAGGTGCGCGCCGTCTATTTCCTCCATGGCTGCGGCTATGCGGGCGAACGCGTGCCGTTCGCCTGGTACGAGTTCCGCCAGCAGGGGAAGCCGCCCGTCCAGATCCCGCTGGTGGCGCGCGGCGTGGGTCCGGCGCACAGCCCCGACACCCCGCCGGCCAACATCCAGGACTGGTGGCCGGAGTTCCCGCAGTTCAACGCCGACGGTGTGCGCCATGTTGTGGTTACGGAGAACGGCGACCCCTTCGCCTACGAGCGGTACCTCTACTCGTTCGAGTGGGCGAACCCCGCCCCGGGCGTGGTGCTCGACGAGATCCGCGTGCGCTCCAACCCCGTGGTGCCCACGACGCTCGGGCTGCTCGCCGTCACGTTGTTGCTGGAGTGAACGGGCGTTGTGCGGGCGGCGGTGTGCTGCCGCCGGCTGTACACCGCCGCAGGCGTCGGCTTGAGGGCGCAACTCAGTTTCTTGCAGGGTCGAAGTGGATGGCGTGAGGGAAGAGGAGGTGCCAGCGGCCGTTGCGCCAGAGGGTTTCGAGGGCGAGGAGGGCCTCGTCGCCGGAGCGGCTCCAGAAC
>Ga0209373_10001397_pt1 | contig 28567 bp, 27 predicted proteins | sample Higcelweek5metaG_FD_187173 | JGI IMG/M metagenome (GOLD analysis project Ga0209373, IMG submission 187173) | Freshwater pond sediment microbial communities from the University of Edinburgh, under environmental carbon perturbations - High... | ecosystem: Environmental > Aquatic > Freshwater >... | reverse complement strand
CTAAGCTAGGTGGTATTACTAGTACAGAATCTGCAGTAAAGAATATACCTACAATATTTACTTATCCTATACCAGGTGTTGAAATATATAATGCTAAATTCTTTGAAGAAAGAGGAATGGCTTATTATGCAGAAAATTATCATAACGTTATTAAATATTTAGATATTATATTTAATAACAGTAAGTCTGTAAATAATATGAAGAAAAAACAATCAAAATATATTAATAAAAATTCTGCTTTAGACTTAGTAAATTTTATAGTAAAGAAATATAATAAAAATAGTAATTAATATTGCTATTTTTATTAATAATGATATAATTGTCAGGAAACTTCAAGGAGGATTTATGTTAAAACTATTTAAAAAATTTAGTGTTAAGGAATGGTTATTAATACTTATTAGTATTGTATTTATAGTATTCCAAGTATGGTTAGATTTAAAATTACCAGACTATATGTCTGAGATAACTACGTTAATACAAAAAGTAGGTACTAAAATAGATGATTTATATAGCCCTGGTTCTAAGATGTTATTATGTGCTTTTGGTAGTTTAATATCATCTATAATAGTTGGATATTTTGCATCCGTTATATCTGCAAACTTTTCTAAGAAAACAAGAAGAGAAATATTTAATAAAGTTGAGAATTTTGAAATGGAAGAAATAAAGAAATTTTCAATAAGTAGTTTGATTACTAGAACTACTAATGATATTACTCAAGTACAAACTTTATTATCAATGGGATTACAATTAATGATAAAAGCACCAATCACTGCTATATGGGCAGTAACTAAGATAGCTAATAAGAGTTGGCAATGGAGTTTAGTAACTGGTGTTGCAGTACTTATGTTATTAATATTAATAACTATAATAATAATATTTGCATTACCTAGATTTAAGAAAATACAAAAATTAACAGATAATTTAAATAGAATTACAAATGAAAATTTAAAAGGAATAAGAGTAATAAGAGCATATAATGCAGAAAATTATCAAGAAAACAAATTTAAATATGCAAATAATGAGTTAACACAAACACAAGAATTTGTTCAAAAGATAATGTCTTTAATATTTCCTTGGATGTCATTAATAATGAGTGGGTTAACACTTGCTATTTATGTTATAGGGGCATATTTATTAAATGAAGCTGCATTAATGGATAAATTAAATATATTTAGTAACATGGTTGTATTTTCATCATATGCGATGCAAGTAGTTATAGCGTTTATGATGTTAGCAATGGTATTCTTAATATATCCAAGAGCTAGTGTATCAGCTAAAAGAATATTAGAAGTATTAAATACTAATTCTAAAATAAAAGAAGGAAAATATAATAAATCTAATAATGTAAAAGGTACTATTGAATTTAAAAATGTATGCTTTAAATATCCAGATGCAGAAGAATATATGCTAAAGAATATTTCTTTTAAAGCAAATACAGGAGAGACTATTGCATTTATTGGTAGTACAGGGTGTGGTAAATCTACTTTAATAAACTTAATACCAAGATTCTATGATGTATCAGAAGGAGAAGTTCTAGTAGATAACGTAAATGTAAAAGATTATAAAGAAGAAGCATTAAATAATAAAATAGGATATATTCCTCAAAAACCAGTTTTATTTGGTGGTACAGTAAAATCTAATATAGCTTATGGATCTAGTTTAAACAAGATAAAAGAAAAAGATATAAAAAAAGCTGCTAAAGTTGCTCAAGCAAGTGAATTTATAGATAAAATGGATAAGAAATATGATTCACATATAGCAATGGGTGGTACGAATATATCTGGTGGTCAAAAACAAAGAATAGCAATAGCAAGAGCAGTATTAAGAAAACCAGAAATATATATATTTGATGATTCATTCTCAGCATTAGATTATAAAACAGATTATAAATTAAGACACGATCTAAAAGAATATACTAAAGATGCAACTACATTAATAGTTGCTCAAAGAATAGGCACAATAAAGAATGCAGATAAAATATTAGTATTAGAAGATGGTGAGTGTGTTGGTATGGGAACACATAAAGAATTATTAGATAATTGTAAGATATATAAAGAAATAGCTTTATCTCAATTGTCGAAGGAGGAATTAGAAAATGCATAATAGTGAAGTTAAAAAACAACAAAAAGCATTTGGTCCTCAAATGCAAACAATTGCAGAAAAACCAAAAAACTTTAAATCTGCTATTAAAGATTTAACAAAATATTCTAAACCATATTATTTAATAATAATAATTGCAGTTGTATTAGCAATAGCTAGTGCAATATTAACAATTATTGGTCCTGATAAAATACAAGAATTATTTGATGAAATAACAAGTGGAATAATGACTGGAATAAATATGACTTCTATAAAAAATATAACAATATATTTAGTAATTATATATATAATAAGTGCAGTATTTGGATACTTCCAATCATATTTAATGGTAATAGTAACAAATAAATTATCAAAGAGATTAAGAAGTGATATATCAAATAAAATAAATAAATTACCATTAAAATATTTTGATACAACTAGTTATGGAGATGTATTATCAAAAGTAACTAATGATGTAGATACAATTAGTAGAACATTTAATCAAAGTGTAGCTAATCTAGTAAGTGCAGTTGTATTATTTATTGGAGTAATTATAATGATGTTTATTACTAATTCATTAATGGCAGTTACTGGTATAGGGGCAACTATATTAGGATTTATATTAATGATAATAATATTATCTAAATCACAAAAATATTTTAAAGTACAACAAGAACAATTAGGTGCAATAAATGGACATATTGAAGAAATATATTCAGGGCATAATGTAGTAAAAGTATATAATGGAATTAAAAATTCAAATAAAATATTTGATAAAATAAATAATGAATTATATGATAGTGCTAAAAAGAGTCAATTTCTATCTGGATTAATGCAACCAATAATGAGTTTTATAGGTAATTTTGGATATGTAGCAATATGTATAGTAGGTGCAGCATTAGTTATAGATAATAAGATAACTATGGGTGTTATAGCATCATTTATGATATATACAAGATTATTTATGAATCCACTATCTACAATAGCTCAAGCAGCAACTCAATTACAAAGCGCAGCAGCAGCTTCTGAAAGAGTATTTAGCTTCTTAAAAGAAGAAGAATTAGAAAAAGAAAGTAATAAAAAAGAGATAAAAAATGCAAAAGGAATTATAGAGTTTAATAATGTAAGATTTGGTTATAATAAAGATAAAATAATAATTAAAGATTTTAGTGCTATAGCAAAACCAGGACAAAAAATAGCAATAGTAGGTCCTACTGGTGCAGGTAAGACAACTATGGTAAATTTATTAATGAGATTCTATGAAATAGATAAAGGTACTATAAAAATAGATGGAACTAATATTAAAGAAGTAAATAGAGAAAATGTTCATGATATGTTTTGTATGGTATTACAAGATACATGGGTATTTGAAGGAACTATAAAAGAAAATATAATATTTAATAAAAAAGGTATTACTGATAAACAAGTAGAAAATGCATGTAAAGTAGTCGGATTAGATCACTTTATAAAATCATTACCAGATGGATATGATACACTTCTAAGTGATTCAGAATCATTATCACAGGGACAAAAACAATTATTAACAATTGCAAGAAGTATGTTAGATGATGCACCATTCTTAATATTAGATGAAGCAACAAGTAATGTAGATACTAGAACAGAAGAATTAGTACAAAAAGCAATGGATAAATTAACAGTTGGTAGAACTTCATTTATAATAGCTCACCGTCTATCTACAATAAGAAATGCAGATTTAATTCTTGTAATGAAAGATGGTAATATTATTGAACAAGGAAATCATGAAGAATTAATTAATAAAAAAGGATTTTACGAAGAATTATATAATTCTCAATTTCAAAACTAGACACTTATGTGTCTTTTTATTTATTGACAAACATACTTAATATGTTAATATTAAAATAGGTGATAATATATGAAAAATAAAAAAATTCTAATAGTAATATTGATAATATTTTCAGTTATATTTTTAGTTTCATCTGGTATATTTGTTTTAAATTATTTTAATATGAATAATCAAAAAAATAATGATCAAAAAGAAGTAGATAATAATACAAATAATGATGAAGAAATAAAAGAAGAGAGAAAACAATTAAGTTTAGAAAACATAGCAATGTTAGATAAATTTCCAAATATTAAAAACATATATAATATCTTACATCAAAAAGATTGGTTTTTTCCCATAGATACTTCAATTGAATTTTATTATATTGATTTATTAAAAAACAGTGAATTAACTGATGAGTTTAAAGTTTCTTATTCAGTTTATAACGAGTATAATTATGAAAAAAGAGAAGAAATATATCAATTAGAAACAACACCATATTATTCGGAAGAAGAATTTGATTTTGATAAATGTATTTTAAACGATAATCATACAGATGTAGCATATAAACTTGGATGTGGTGAAAAAGTTTATTTAGTATTTAATATAAGTAAAGAACAGATGAATACACTAATAAACAACAACTTTGGAGATGACAATAATTATAAAGATACAAATGTTAACGATGGATCTTGTTCGGTAGAATTACATTTTAATTTAACTACTAATAACTATAAATTATATACAGGTGGTGGATGTGGTGGAACAGGTAGCCTATTATATGGGTATTATTCTTATATAACCAAAATAGAGGAAAAAGAAAAAGAAATATATTTATATGAAAAAATATTATATACTAGTGTTGATAACGTTGGAGGTATAAGCCTAGCAAAAATATATGATGTAAAAGATGGTAAATTAATAGGAAACGACTCATATAGTGATAACTTTACTATAGAAGAAGTTGATAAGGTTTCGTATGATTTATTTAAAAAATATGAAAGTGATTTAAGAGAATATAAATATACTTTCAAACAAAGCGAAGAAGGAAATTATTATTTTTATTCAATTGAATTAGTAAAATAGACACATATGTGTCTTTTTTTAAAGGAATATTTTTATTATTAATTAATAATATATTGGTGATTATATGAAATTAAAAAATTTACCCAATGATGATAGACCAAGAGAAAGATTAATAAAATATGGCGTAAATAATATATCGAATGAAGAATTAATATCTATAATAATAAAAACAGGTAAAAAAGATAAATCAGTAAAAATATTAGCTAGTGAAATATTAAGTTTTTACGAAGATATTTCTAATATGAAAAATATTGAAATGAATGCTATTACAAAAATAAGTGGAATAGGTAAAGTAAAGGCAATAGAATTAATTGCAGCAATTGAACTTGGAAGAAGAGTATATTATGAAAAAAAATTAAGTTCATTTCAAATAAAAAACAGTAAAGATATTTATGAATATTTTTATAGTGTTATGAAAGATTTAAAACAAGAAACCTTTTATGTTGTTTATTTAGATAATAAGAAAAAAATAATTGATAAAAGATTATTATATGTTGGAACCATAAATAGTAGTATTGCACATCCAAGAGAAATATTTAAATATGCATATTTAATGAGTGCATCTTTTATAATATGTTTACACAATCATCCATCTGGAGATTCTACGCCAAGTAAAGAAGATATAATATTTACTGAAAATATGTTTAAAATAGGTAATATTCAAAATATACAATTATTAGATCATATAATTATTGGAGATGAAAACTACTATAGCTTTTATGAAAAAAAGTTGTTTAAGTTATAAAATAATGTTAAAATTATATTATGTTATGATGTGATACTTTTTATCACTTATATTTTATATAATATAAAAACTTTTATTACATTTCTCAGTATAACGGAGGAAATTATGTATGATACAATAGAAATAAATGAATATGCTTTTGATCAAGCTGTTTCATATAAAAACGAGGCAGTTTCAGTGATGGATGTTGTAACTTCAAGTGCATCTGCTGTTTTAATTCCAAGTGGATTTTCAAATACTGGAGAAGTTAGAAGCATATTAAAAGACATTTCTTCAGTTATTCAACCTAGAATAGGTGACTTTTCGTCTGCTTTTTCTTGGATGTCAAACAGTATACCATTAATATTAAAAGCTCAAAAAGAAGCTTTAGACGACAGACTAGTTAGAGATGAAAATGGAGATGTAATTGGAATAACAACAGAAGAAGGCTATATTTCTCTTGAAGGGTATAAAACAAAAGAATCAGATACAGGAACATTTTATTACTATGTTGGTGGAGGAGATTCTGGAATTACTAATGGATGTAATATATATATTCCAAAAGTAGAGGATATAGACGGAACAGTAATTGCGTTTCTTGCTACTTCAACAGTAAAACAATTTGCAAGTGGAGAAATAAAATCAAAGAATATTGTTATTTTCCCTTTTGTAAAAACTTGGTTAACCATGAGTAATAAACAAGCAAAAGACATCGCAAAAGATGCTCAAAATATAGCAAAAGCTTTTGGTGCAGATCCAAATAATATTTCTGTTTGTGGATTCAGTCAGGGAGGATCATTAGCCGGTATATTAGTTAACCAAAATGAACTTGGAACTTTTAAAACTGCTATATTTGGAAGTACTAGATATGGTATTGAAAATGTAACAGATCCTAATACAAGAGTAATAGTACTTTCGGGTTCAAGAGAAACAGAAAATGGTGATGCTGCCAGAGGAGTTTATGAAGATTTTACTTCTAATCATATTAATGATGCAGAAATACGAATAATAATGCAAGAACAGGGAATGGATGCTCATACGACGGTTATGCCATTAGCATTAACATCAAACCAATTTGATGGCCAAAACGTATTTGATTATGCATCTTCTTTTGGTGCAAATGGTACAGCAAATGGTGGTGTAACTGTAAATACAAGTACTGAACCATCTATAATCGATGTTTCAGGTGGTACAATAAGTGCAAGTGCAGGAGTAGGTACTGATTCAGCTTCACAAACAATTGATGTTTCAGTTGCTCCTCCTGTATTTTAAAAATTATAAAAATAAAACAGGTTGTTTAAGTAATAAAAAAATGTTAAAATTATAATATGTTAGGATGTGAATATATATGCCACTTAGACCAGATATAAAAGAAAAAGGAAAAGAAGATAAAGATAAAACATTAGATGAGCAAAACGATTATAGAGATTATTTAAGAAAAGTTGGTGCTCTAAGAGCAGAAATATCTACTTTAGAAAAAGAAAAAACAGCGTATGTAAATTTTCAATCAGCATTAGCAACATTAAGTGGTAATTTAGGTGATTTGGGAAGAAATTTAGGTTATGCTTCAGAATATCTTGCAGAAGGATATGTGTCTGATAGTGTAACTTCAATTGTTGGTAATATAAAAGACACATCTGTTATGGCAGGTGATTTTGCAACAAGATTATCCAGTAATAATAAATTAATAGAAGATAAAATAAGAATAATTGATTCTCAATTAAGAGCTAAAAGATCAAAATTATCTAGTTTGTCACAACTTTCAGAATAATGGAGGAAGTATGGATGGTAAGGTACAGATAGATGAAACTGCTTTCAATCAAGCTGTTTCATATAATAATAATGCAGTTTCTACTATGACAAAAGTAACTTCAAGTGCTTCTGCCGTTTTAATTCCAAGTGGATTTTCAAATGCAGGAGAAGTTAGAAGTATATTAAAAGATATTTCTTCAGTTATTCAACCAAAAGTGGGTGATTTTTCGTCTGCTTTTGCTGGGATGGCGGAAAGTATACCATTATTAAAACAAGCAGAGTTAGATGCTTTAGAGGATAGATTAGTAAGAGATGAAAATGGAAATATAATTGGAATAATTTCAACAGAAGGATATATTTCTCTTGATGGATATAGAAAAAAAGAATCAGAAACAGGAACTGTTTTTCTTTATGTTGGGGGCGGAGACTCTGGCGTAAAAAATGGTTGTAGTATATATATTCCAAAAGTACAAAAAATAGAAGGAACAATTGTTGCATTTCTTGCTCAACCAACCATAGATCAATTTGTAAATGGTGAAGCAAGTTGTGATAGTATTGTAATATTTGCAACTACAAAAAACGAACTTTATGTAGGTAAGCAAGAAGCAAAAAATATTATAGAAGATGCACAAAATATAGCTAAAGCATTTGGAGCAGATCCAGGAAATTTATCTGTATGTGGATTTAGCCAAGGCGGTTCTTTGGCCGGAGGATTAGTTGAAAATAGTGAACCTGGAACTTTTACAACTGCAATATTTGCTAGTACTAGATATGGAAGAGAAGGGGTAACTGACCCTGATGTAAAAGTAATAACACTAGTAGGCTCAAGAGAAACAGAAAACGGTGATACTGCTAGATTGGTTCATGATGAATTTATTACAACACACCAAAATGAAACTGAAATATATACAATAGCTGAAGAAAACGGTATGGATGCTCATATGATGGTTATGCCTCAAGCTTTAGCATCAGATCAATTCGGTGGTAAAAATATATTTGATTATGTAGCTTCACTCGGGGCTAAAAAAGAAGAACCAATAATTACACCAATAGTTCCTACAACACCAACACCACCAGTTGTAACTACACCAACACCTGGAGTAACTGCTCCACCAACTACAACCCCAGGAGCAACGAGTACTCCAACAACTGGACCGACAACTACACCTAGTCCTACACTAACACCTAAGCCAACTGCTCCACCAACCGCAACACCGGGAGCAACGAGTACTCCAACAACTGGACCGACAACTACACCTAGTCCTACAGCAACCCCAACTGCTCCTCCAACTACAACCCCAGGAGCAACGAGTACTCCAACGGTAAAGCCAACAGTAACAACAGGTCCAACAGCAACGCCAAAACCAAGTCCAAATCCAAAAACACCAAGCCCAACAGCAGCACCAGTAACACCAACCCCTAATCCAACTCAAACTCCAAAACCAGATCCAAGTCCAGTTGGAGGACCAACAACTTCCCCAAGTCCAACAGCAACCCCAACAACAGAAACAAAATCTGCTTGGAGTTCACCAATGGATGAATATAATGAATTAAGACAAGAAATGTTTGAGTTGAAGAAAATAAAGAAACCAGCAGTAATAGAAGAACCAGTTACTGAAGAACCTGTTGTTGAAGATCCAGTCAAAACGGATCCTGTTAAGACAGATCCTGTTAAGGCGGATCCAAAACCTCCGGTTGCTGATCCGGATCCTAAACCAGATCCAAAACCTCCGGTTGCTGATCCAGATCCTAAACCACCAACACCACCGGTTAATCCAGAACCAACGTATATATTACCTGAAAATAAGTTTTCAGAAATAATACCAAATATAAGTGGTGGTACTTTAGATTCAATGGAAATAAGTATATCTAATGTAAATTATGAGTTAAGTGGAATCACAGATGAAATATATAATAATTATATAAATTCAATAAAAGAAGCAGGATTTGCATTAGGAACAGATGGAATATGGATAAGTGGAAATTACACATTAAATCTAGTAAGAAATAATACTGATTTAAATATATATTTTAAAAGTAATTAGAGTAAGTACAATTCTTACTCTTTATTTTATGTAATTGCATATTTTTATTGACTTGACCTATTATTTATGTTAATATTTAAACGTTTGAAAGACCTCGTGTCTTCAACCACTCTGAGAAGGTTTTTAAACTGAAAAGTACCTTAAAGGTGAGTCTAAGTTAAAAGGAGGTATATATGAAGGCTATAATAGAAACAGGTGGAAAACAATATTATGTAGAACCAGGTAATGAAATCTATATTGAAAAATTAGATGTAGAACCAGGTAAAGAAGTTGTTTTCGATAAAGTTCTAATGGTTAATGGAGTAGTTGGTAAACCTTATCTTACTAATGTAGTTGTAAAGGGTGAAGTTGTAAAACACGGATTACAAAAGAAAATAGTAGTATTTAAGTTCAAACCAAAGAAAAATCACCATAAGAAACAAGGACATAGACAACCATATACAAAAGTAATAGTAAACAGCATAGAAGAAAATATGATATGATAAAAGTCCAAATAAGTGATAATAAGATAACAATAACTGGTCATGCTAACTTTGATGATTATGGAAAAGATATAGTATGTGCAGCAGTTAGTGCTACTGTTATAACAACTGTTAATGGAATACTATCTATAGATGATAAAGCTTTATCTGTAGAAGAAGGAAAAACATTAACAATAGAAATATTAAAACACAATGAAATTACTGATAAGTTAATTAATAATATGATAAATTTATTAGAGGAATTAAAAAACGACTACAAAGATAATATAGATATTAGGAGGTGTTAAAATGATTAAGTTTAACATTCAATTATTCGCTCATAAAAAAGGACAAGGATCTACTACTAATGGTAGAGATTCACAGTCAAAAAGACTAGGAGCAAAAGCTTCAGATGGGGAATTTGTTACAGGTGGTTCAATTTTATATCGTCAAAGAGGAACAAAAATATTCCCAGGTCAAAATGTAGGAATGGGTGTTGATCACACATTATATACTAAAATTGATGGATATGTAAAATTTGAACATAAAGGTAAAGACAAAACTCAAGCAAGCGTTTATGAAACTAGATAATCTAGTTTTTTTATTTATGTGTTATAATTCTATTGAGGTGACTTATGAATACTGAATATGAAATTAGAATATTAGAAATAAACAAAGAAGAAATTATTAAGAAAATAGTGTCAATGGGAGCTAAGCATGTCGGAGATTTTGAACAAAAAAGATATGTTTATGATGTTATACCAATTAATCCTGATAAGTGGATTAGATTAAGAACAAATGGTAAAGATACAACTCTAACTATTAAAGAAATAAAATCTGATAAAATTGATGGTACTAAAGAATTAGAAATATCAGTTGATGATTTTGAAAAGACTAATTTAATACTTGAAGATTTAGGATTTAAAAACAAAGGATTTCAAGAAAATAGAAGAAGTGAATATATATTAGATGATATACATATTGATATAGATAAATGGCCTATGATACCTACTTATGTTGAGTTAGAAGGATTAGATAAAGATTCAGTAATAAATATGGTAAGTAAATTAGGTTATAAGATAGAAGACTGTGTTGAATATGGTGTATCTAAAATATATACTCATTATGGATATGAGGGAGATAAACTTACCAATTTAAGTTTTGATATGGAGGAATAAATGTTTATAGATGAAGTAAAAATAAGAGTAATAGCAGGTACAGGTGGAGATGGATGTACTGCTTTTAGAAGAGAAAAATTTATACCTAATGGTGGTCCAGATGGTGGAAATGGCGGAAGAGGCAGTAATGTTATTTTTAAAGTAGATACTGGATTAAAAACATTATTAGATTTAAAATTCCAAAAAGAAATAAAAGGTAAAAATGGAGAACATGGTTCTGGTAAAAATCAATTTGGTAAGAATGCAGAAGATTTAATAATTGAAGTTCCTGAAGGAACCATTGTTACTGATATTGAAACAGGTGTAATAATAGCTGATTTAGTTCAAAAAGATGATGAAGTAATAATTGCATTTGGTGGTAGAGGTGGAAGAGGAAATAAAGCATTTGCTACACCAAATAATCCTGCTCCAGATATGTCTGAACATGGTGAACCAGGAGAAAAAAGAGAAATAAAAGTAGAATTAAAATTAATAGCAGATGTAGGATTAGTTGGATTACCGAGTGTAGGTAAATCAACAATATTATCTAAAGTATCAAGAGCAAATCCAAAGATAGCAGCATATCATTTTACTACTTTATCTCCTAATCTTGGAGTTGTTACTACAAACGATCAAAGAATATTTGTAATGGCTGATTTACCAGGATTAATAGAAGGTGCTTCTAATGGTGAAGGACTAGGGGATAAATTCTTAAAACACATAGAAAGAACAAGAATAATATGTCACGTAATAGATATGTCAGGTTCTGAAGATAGAAATCCATATGAAGATTATTTATTAATAAATAAAGAATTAAAAGATTTTAGTGAAAAGTTAATAAATAAAAAACAAATAATAATAGCAAATAAAATGGATTTAGAATCATCTAAAAATAATTTAATAGAGTTTAAAAAGAAAGTTGATTCTCCAATATATGAAATAAGTGCTATAGATAATATTGGTTTGGATAAATTAATAATTGGAATAGCGGATATATTAGATAAGATTGAAGAAACTCCTTTATATAAAGAATCAGAAATAGAAAGTCATGTATTATATAAGTTTAAAAGAGAAAAACCATTTACTATAGTAAAAGAAAGCGGAGTATGGATAGTAAGAGGAGATACTATTGAAAAACTATTTAAAATGACTAAATTTAATTCTAATGATGCTACATTAAGAATAATTAAGAAGTTAAAAACTATGGGTATTGATGATGAATTAAAGAAATTAGGTGCCAAACAAGGCGATAGTATTAGAATATTTAATTACGAATTCGAATATGTTGAATAAATTGATAAAAACTCTTGAATAACAAGAGTTTTTATTATATAATTTCTATGTCGCTGAAATGTGTCCTTGTAGCTCAGCTGGATAGAGCAATCCCCTTCTAAGGGATCGGTCGGGCGTTCAAGTCGCTCCAAGGACGCCAATTGTAAAATAAATAACGAAAGTTATTTTTTTTATTTTAATATAATGTTATAATCATACTGGTGATTATAGATGGAATTAATTGTTTTAGCTATATTATTAGCAGTATCATTTATTTATTTTAGAAAGTTCAGTAGTATTATTTATACTGTATGTATATTTGATATTATTTTAAGAATAATTATTAAAGTTGAGACTATGATCCACATAGATAAGTTTTCATTTTATGTTAATAAATATATACCAGAATCAATTATGAGTATTATTGAAAAATATACTAATGGTACTATATATACTGTAGCAACGTGGGTATATATATCAATATACTTTATATTTATAATATTAATAATTAAAAGTTTATTTACTAAAAAAAGAAGATGATTCTTTTTTTTTCACATTTTTTCACATAATAAAAATATAATTATTTGATATTATTATTTTATCATTTAAGTGAGGAAGGTGATAAATGATAATAAAAATGTTATAATTTAAAGAGGTGATTTATATGTTTAATATATGTTTGGTTGAAGACGAAAAGAATCTTAATGATTTAATAAAAAATTATTTAGAAAATGCAGGGTATAATGTAATACAATGTTTTAATGGAAATGATGCTATTAATGTTGATGAAAAGATACATTTATGGATATTGGATATTATGTTAGGTACTGATATTAGTGGATATGATATTATAAAAAAAATCAGAGAAACTGATCAAAAAGTTCCAGTTATATTTACATCTGCAAGAGATCAAGATTTGGATAAAATAATAGGACTTGAACTAGGAAGTGATGATTATGTAGCAAAGCCTTATTCTCCAAAAGAATTGATTTTAAGAGTAAATAATATTATTAAAAGAGTATATAATGATTCTTTTGATAAAATAACTTATGATGGATATAATATAGATACTAAAAAAAGAAGTGTATTACAAAATGATAATGAGATAAACTTAACTACTTTAGAATTTGAACTATTAATATTGTTTATAAATAACAAAGGAAAATCTTTTTCGAGAGAAGAAATATTAAATTCAGTTTGGAAAGAAGATTATTATGGAAATGATAGAGTAGTTGATGATTTAGTAAGGAGACTAAGAAATAAAATGAATAAATTAAAAATAAATACTATATATGGATATGGATATCGATTAGTATGAAGAAATTAAAAGAATATATAAATAATATTGATTTAAAAAGTCAATTAATATATATAACTATATTTTCATTAATTATTTCATTTATTTCATTAATAATAATTCTTCCTAATTTACTCACTCCTTTCTATGAAAAAAATATATATGAATTACTAAATCAACCATTATCATTCATAAAAGAAGAGACAGATGATAGTAGTAATAACTTTGCTTTTATTGTTATAAGTAATAATAATTATTATATTTCATCTAACTTTAAAGAATACTTTGAAGAAGAAGAAATAGAAAATATACTACAAGTAACAAATAACATACATGGTAAGTTTAAATTAGATAATCAAACATATTATTACAATACAATCAATAGAAAATTTGAAAAAGTAATAACTATAACTGATGATTCTTATATTACAACACAAAGAAAAACATTAAGTTTAATTATATTTCCAGTTCTAACGATAACATTAATATCAATAGCTCTAATGCTTATTACTTGGGGTAATAAATTGGTAAATAAGATTACTAAAATTAAAAACAAAGTAGATAACCTAGATAATAATAAATACGATCATACCTATAACTTTAATATGAATGATGAATTAAATTCTCTTATGAATTCAGTTGAGTACATGAGAAAAGAAATTAATTCAAAATATGAATATAAAAACAACATGTTTCAAACAATTTCACATGAATTAAAAACCCCAATATCAGTAATAAGTAGTTATGTTGAGGCTGCTAATGATGATGTAATATCAAAAGAAGAAGCCTTAAAAACAATTGAAAGCGAAGTTAAGATATTATCTAATGATGTTAATAAAATACTTCAGTTGAATAAATTAAACTATTTAAAAGAAAACAATGAATATAAGAATGAAACAGTTGATATAACTAAATTATTAAAAGAATTAATAAAAAAATATAATGTACAAAGACCAGATTTAAAATTTAAGTTAGAAATAGAAAAGACTAATATATTAAGAGGTACATACGATATATGGAAAACTGTAATAGATAATATATTTGGTAACTTTGTAGTTTATGCAGATGAAGAAATAAAAGTAATTATAAAAGATAATAAAATAGAGTTTTATAATGATGGCCCATCAATCGAAGATGATTTAATAAAAGATATCTTTATACAATATAAAAAAGGTATAAAAGGAAAATTTGGATTGGGTTTATCAATAGTAAAACAAAGTTTGAATTTATATAATTACAACATAACAGTTAAAAATTTAAAAAAAGGAGTATTATTTACCATAGAATAGTACTCTTTTTATTTACAAATAATTAAAAATAACATATAATTATTAAGTCAGTTGGAGTAGTACTCAAGAGGCTGAAGAGGCGCCCCTGCTAAGGGTGTAGATCGGGTAACTGATGCGAGAGTTCAAATCTCTCCTGCTCCGCCATATAAAATTAAATAACTTTTAAAGTTATTTTTTTTTATATATTATATTTTTCATAAAAAAATCATATTTTTCCCACAATTTAATAATAAAATTTATTTAGGAGGAAAGAAATGTATATAATTAAAAATGCTCTAAAGACAATTACAAGAAATAAAGGTAGAAATATTCTTATGCTAATAATAATAGTTGTTATTGCTTGTGCTTCAGCAGTAACGTTATCTATTAAACAATCAGCAAATACTATAATAGAATCATATAAAAATAAATATGATATAACAGCTACTATAGGAATGGATAGACAAGGATTTATGGGTAACTTTGATCCAAATTCAAGTAATATTGATGAAGCAAAAGAAACGTTTGACAGCATCCCACAATTAACAACTGATGATATTGAAGAATATGCTGATAGTAAATATGTAAAATCATATTATTATATGTATAATTTATCAATGAATTCATCAAATATAGAGAAGGCAACAACAGATGAGTTTGTTAGAGGTAATGGATTTAATACTGCAGATTTTAGTGTAGTTGGATATTCATCATATGATTCAATGACAGAATTTATTGAAGGAAGATATACTATAACCGAGGGAGAAGTAAGTAATGATTTTACAAGTAATACATGTGTAATAAATAGTGAATTAGCAACTTATAATGATTTATCGATTGGTGATACTATCACGTTAACAAGTCCTAATGATGATACTATTACTTATGATTTAACTATAAGTGGTATTTATACTGAAAACGAAGATGATTCAGATACACAAATGTCTATGTTTAGTAATTCAGTAAATAATATAATTACTAATACAACAGTAATAAATAATATATTAAAATTAGATGAAGATATTCATGGTAGAATTGACCCATCATTTGTATTAACTAGTGCTGATGATATAGAAGCATATGAATCCGAATTAACAGATAAAGGAATGAGTGAATATTATAAATTAAGTACTAATTTAGATACAATATCAAAAGAAACAGAATCAGTATCAAATTTATCTTCATTTGCAACAACATTCTTAGTAATTACTCTAGTAATAGGAAGTGTAGTACTATTTGTAATTAATATGATAAATGTAAGAGAAAGAAAATATGAAATAGGTGTTCTAAGAACAATTGGTATGAAAAAGAGATTTGTAATAGCTCAATTCACATTAGAACTACTAATAATATCAATATTTGGATTAGTAATAGGTGCAGGTTTAGGTTCATTAATAAGTGTACCAACTGCAAATAAATTATTAGAAAAAGAAATAACAACAGCAGAAACTGAATCGCAAAATGTAGAAAATAATTTTGGTAATGGACAAGGAAGAATAAATCATATATTAAATAGTGGAATATCTGATTTAGAATATGTTAGTGAAATAAATGCAGTTGTAGATTTAAATGTATTAATGAATCTATTAGGAATAGGACTAATATTAACGGTAATAAGTTCATTAGCTGCTACAATAAGTATATCAAGATTCTCGCCATTAACTATATTGAAAGAGAGGTCATAATATGAGTATATTAAAACTAGAAAATGTATCTTACAAATATAGTGATGGAAATAAATTTGTATTAAAAGATATTAATTATGAATTTGAAAAAGGAAAAACATATGCTATAAAAGGAAAAAGTGGAAGTGGAAAAACAACATTATTGTCAATTATATCTGGTTTAGAAAAACCAACAGATGGTCGTATAATTTACGATGGTAAAGATTTAAATAAAATTGATTTAGATAAATATAGAAATACAAATATAGGAATAATATTTCAATCTTATAACTTATTACCACATTTAAATGCAGTAGAAAACATAGAATTATCTATGGATGTTAGTAATTTAAAAATTAAAGACAAAAGAAAAAAAGCAATTGAATTATTAAAGAAAGTTGGTCTTGATGAAGAGACTGGTAATAGAAGAGTTTTAAAATTATCTGGTGGTGAACAACAAAGAGTTGCAATTGCAAGAAGTTTATCATATAATCCAGATATAATATTAGCGGATGAACCTACTGGTAATTTAGATAATGAAACAGAAAAAGAGATTATAGATATATTCAATAATTTAGCAAAAAAAGAAGACAAATGCATAATTATTGTAACTCATTCAAAAGATGTAAGTGAAAAAGTAGATAAAGTTTTTGAACTGAAATAAATATTATAATATAACAGGCTTTATGTCTGTTTTTTATTGACAAAATATGTGAAAAAGGTTATATTTATTATGTACAAGTCATTGATTTGTATTCGTCGATTTTAATCGATTGAAAATTTTTCGCTTTTTGGTGGTGCGAATAATAAATTATCCATTACGAAAATTTTTCGCTCTTGGGTGGTGCGAATAATAAATTATCCCAATTGAAAATAAAGTTCTTGTAGTACAAGAACTTTTTCTTTGTTTAAAGGAGATATATGGAATTATTAGAAGGTTATTTATATCACATAAAAGAAGAATTCTTTGATTTATTAAATGATCCTACTTTAATGGATAACAAACAAAATAAAAGACCAACTTATTTTGTAATCAAAGATGATGATACAAAAATATTATGGTTTATACCATTAAGCAGAAAAATTGAGAAATATAAGATATTGAGATTACAAAAGATTAAAAAATATAAAAGGTGTTCAACTATATTAATAGAAAAAATAGGTGGAAATATGAGTGCAATATTAATACAAAATGCATTTCCAACCATAGAAAAGTATATTGATCATATTCATACATCAAATGATATACCTATAAAAGTTACAAATAATTTAAAAGAGAAAATATTAAAAAACTTTACTTTTTCTATGAATCAATATAAAACATTCAATAAAAATATATTTTTATCAAATATGGAAATTAATATTAATATAGTATTGAAATTAATAGAGAACGATAAAATTTAACAGACTATGTCTGTTTTTTTATTTATGATATAATTATATGGGTGATTTTTATGATACCAAATCATATAGGAATAATAATGGATGGTAATGGTAGATGGGCTGCTAAAAGAGGATTAAGTAGAAGTGCTGGTCATCTTGAAGGATCAAAGACATCTAAAAAAGTAATAGAGTATGGTTTTAACAAAGGAATAAAAATAATAAGTATATTTGCTTTTTCTACAGAGAATTTTAATAGAAGTAAAGAAGAAGTAGATTATCTTATGAATTTATTTGTTTTAATGTTTAAAAGTAATTTTGATATATTTATAAAAAATGGAATTAAGATAGTCTTTTCTGGTAAAAGAGAAAAATTACCAAGTAAAGTTATTAAATCAATGGAATCTCTTGAATCTAGAACTATAGATAATAGTAGAGGTATATTAAATATATGTCTTAATTATGGTGGTCAAGATGAAATAGTTGACGTAGTTAAAAATATTAGTTCTAAAGTTAAGTCTAATGAAATAGATATTGAATCAATAGATAAAGAATTAGTAAATAAATATTTATATAATGATTTAGCTCCAATTGATTTATTAATAAGAACTAGTGGAGAATATAGAATAAGTAATTTTATGTTATGGCAAATAGCATATTCTGAATTATATTTTACTGATACTTTATTTCCTGATTTTAATGAATTAGAATTAGATAAAGCATTAGAGGAATATTCAAAAAGAAATAGAAGATTTGGTTCTTAATATGATATAATTAAAGAGGTGATATATATGGTATATTTAGATTATTCTGCTACAACTCCAGTTAATACTGAAGTATTAGATACATATAATAAAGTAGTATTAAATTATATAGGTAATCCTAATTCATTACATAGATTAGGTGTTGAAAGTAAAAATTTAATAGATGAGGCAACAGCTCAAATTAAACATTTATTAAAGACTAACAAAGAAGTAATTTATACTAGTGGTTCATCTGAATCTAATAACTTAGTAATAAAAGGAATATGTAATAAATATAAAAATAGAGGAAATCATATTATTACAAGTCCATTTGAACATTCATCAATATATGGACCATTAAATTATTTAATGGATAATGGATTTGAAATAGATTTTGTTAATTTAGATAGTAATGGTATGGTTGATTTAAACCATTTAAAATCATTGATTAAAGAGACTACTATATTAGTTAGTATAGCTAGTGTTAATAGTGAAATAGGACTATTACAACCTATAAAAGAAATAGGAGATATAGTAAAAGAATATCCTAAATGTTACTTTCATTCTGATATGACTCAAAGTATTGGAAAGATAGATTTAGATATTAGTAATATTGATTTTGTATCTTTTTCTGCCCATAAGTTTTATGGATTAAAAGGTATAGGATGTTTATTGAAAAATGAAAATATAATTATAGAACCATTAATACATGGAGGAAAGAGTACCACTAATTATAGAAGTGGTACTCCAATACCTGCATTAATAGTATCTATGGCCAAGGCATTAAGATTAATATATGAAAATAGTAATATTAAATATAATAATATATTAGAGTTAAATAAATATTTAAAATCTAAATTAAGTAATTATGATAAATTATATATAAATAGTAATGATAATTGTATACCACACATATTAAATATAAGCATAATTGGAATCAAACCAGAAACTATGCTACATGCATTAGAAAGATATGATATATTTGTATCTACACAAAGTGCATGTTCAACTGGAGATATGTCTAAAGCAGTATTAGCATTAACAAATGATCAAAGAAGAGCAGAGTCTAGTATGAGAATAAGTTTATCTTATTTAACTACAAAAGAAGAAATAGATTACTTTATAGATTCATTTGATAAATGTTATAAGGAATTAATATGAAAATAGTATTAATAAGTGCAATATGGTGTGGTAGTTGTATTGTAATGAAGAATAAATGGAATGAATTAGAGAAAGTTTATGATTTAAATATTGTTCGTTATGATTATGATATAGATGAGGATGAAATAAAGAAATACGATGTTGGATTAATATTACCGGTAAGTATATTTTTAGATGAAAATAATAATGAAATATATAGAATAATAGGCGAAAAGAATAAAGATGATTTAATAAAAATCATAGAACAATATAAGTGAGGTAAAAATGAAAAAATTAAAACAAATATTATTAATAATAGCTTTAATATTTATATTTCCAATAAACGTTTTTGCTAAGGAAGATAATAATGTTAGACTATATTTATTTCATAGAGAATCTTGTACTCATTGTCAGGATGAAATAGAATTTTTAGATTCAATAAAAGATAATTATCCTACATTAGAAATAATTAAATATGAAATAGAAAATAATGAAATGAATTATAATCTTTATAGAAAAGTCATAGAAAAGACAGAACTAAATGTTAATGGAGTTCCATTTACAATAATAGGAACAGATTATTATGTTGGTTATACTAAAACTATTGGTGAATCTATAAAAGATAGTATAGAAAGATATTTAGATCAAGATCAAAGAGATGTAGTAGTAGATGTTAAAAACGAAGTAAATGTTAATGATATAGAATGGAATGTAAACCCAGATAATGTAGTAAATGTTCCTGGTATGGGTAAAGTAGATGCTAAATCTATTTCATTACCAATATTAGCAATTACATTAGGTACACTTGATGGATTTAATCCTTGTGCTATGTGGGTATTATTATTTTTAATAAGTATGTTATTTAACATGAAAGATAAAAAGAAAATGTGGACACTTGGAATAATATTCTTAGTAACATCTGCATTAATCTATTTATTATTTATGGCTGCTTGGTTAAAAGTAGCAGTAAGTTTCTCATCAGTAAATTGGATAAGAATATTAATTTCATTAGTAGCATTAGTTGGAGCATACGTAAATATTAGCAGTTATTTTAAAGCAAGAAAAAATGATGCCGGTTGTGAAGTAGTAGATGATAATAAAAGAAAAAAGATATTTGCTAGAATAAAAGAAATAACTTTAGAAAAGAAATTTATATTATCTATACTTGGAATAATGGCGTTAGCAGTATCAGTCAATATGATAGAATTAGCTTGCTCTGCAGGATTACCTCTTATATTTACACAAGTATTAGCATTAAATGACTTAAGTACATTAAGATATATAGTATATTTATTGTTATACATATTATTCTTCTTACTAGATGATATAGTTATATTTACAGTTGCTATGCTTACTTTAAATATAAAAGGAATATCTTCTAAATATGGTAAATATTCACATTTAATAGGTGGAATAGTAATGATTATTATTGCAGCATTAATGATATTTAAACCAGAATGGTTAATGTTTAATTTTAAATAAAAACACTTTATGTGTTTTTTATTTTTATGCTATAATATATTCAGAATAGGAGAGTAATATGAATAATGAATTTAGTGTACCAGAACAAAAAAATAATAAAAAAGGATTAATAATTTTAGTAATAATTTTGTCGTTATTATTAGTAACTGCAGTTGGATATGTTGTTTATGAAAGATTAAATGAAAACAAAGATAAAACAGTTGAAGAAAATGTAAATAATAATAATAATAGTAAAGATCAAACAAATGAAGAAAATTGCACTACAAATGAAACGAACGAAACAAATGTTCAAAATATTAATGATACTACAGAATTAAATACATCAAAAAAAGTAAAGCAATTAATGGAACAATATGATTTGTATAGAATCATTACTACATATGAAATATCAGGAGCAATAGATTATTCTGATTTATCAAAACAAACTATAAATAATAATACAAAAAGTTATATGTTAAAAGTAATGATAAATACAGTAAAAGATGAATCAATTTTATATAATGATTTTGAAGGTACAGGAACTGTAATAAAATTAACTACTGAAGAAGCAAACTATGCAGATAGTATTGTTGCTACATCATGGATGTATATTTCGGATTTTAATGATTACTCAAAGAATGTATATAAATCAAATATATCTATACAAGAAAATGATTCTTCAAATAATTATAGTGGTTGTCCTAGTATGAGAGTATACAAAGATAAAATGTATTTATCTTATCAATGTGGATTTGAAGGTGGAGAACTAAATCCAATATATACCTCATTTGTAAAAGAAGATAATGAAATTGAATTATATTCTATTAGATTTGAAGGTGCTAGTGAAACGGGATATACTATGAAAAGAGTAAAATATACATTTGAATATAATGGAAAAATATGGACTTTAAAAGAAGTAGAACCAATTGAAATAATTAAATAAATATATCAAAAACATATAAGAAATTATATGTTTTTTTTATTTTTGTTTAAAATCATTGACAACAATTCAAATTTGATTATTATATATGACATATCTTAAAGGAGGGTATGGTATGAAATTAAGATTTAAGTTTTTGCTTTTATTATTGCCAGTGTTATTATTACCTAGTTTTGTAAGAGCAGAAGAAAGAACCCTAACAGGCGAATGGAAAAAGATTGAAGCGGGGACTTCAATTATAAGCCTAGAAAAGAAAGGGGAATTTATTGAACAGCTTGAAGCAAAAATTAAAGCATTAACAGATGCATCTACAGAAGATGGAACAGTATATGATTACTCTTATAGCGTAAAAAGAGAGTATGAAGAAGGAACAAAAAGCTACTTTCCAGTATATGTAGAAAGACAATTTTTAACAATAGAAGAAGCAGAAGAATATTATGAAAATTTAGAATTGAAAGGAAAAACAAATCCTAAATATACTGAAGTATTCAGTGATGAATTTGAATTAGTATGTGAAGGAGATTGTACTGAAGAAATTCCTTCAGACTATGTTTGTAAAATCAATCCAACAGAATATAAGACTGTTGAAAAAACATTTAATAGCGAAGAAGAAATTGAAGAATATGATGAAACTTTAGAAGGATACAAGTTTGTAGATAAGAGTGTTACACCTGTTACAACTTATGAAGATCATTCATTAAGTGGAAAATATGATGAAGAAGAATCAGCAGAAGAAGCAATAGATGAATTTATAGAATTATATGGTGATGGTGTAGTATCATCAATAGACTATTTACGCGATTCATCTAAAGACGTTGGACCAACATCAACAGAAGGAACAACAAAGTACTATAATGAGTTAGAAGCACAAGCGGCTAAAGACGCATTAGATGCTGAGGCTTTTGATGGAGAAAGAACTACATCAATAAGAAAAGAAACCGGAACTAAAACAGTTACATCTGATATTGGAATAAGTGCACAATTTAATACACTTGATGCAGCAGAAGCAGCATTAGTTGAATTAGAAGATGCTGGTTATACTATATTAGATAGAGATAATGTTATAGTAAAGCATGATGCTATATCATCAACTATGATAAAAAAGGAAAATCCAGATCACGAATTTGAAATAGATGACCGTGATTATGTAACATATGATGTTCCTGGGGATAGTGATTTTATAGTATTAAAACAAGGAGATGCTCTACATTGGGGTGGAAGAATTGTAGTTTGGACTCCAACACCTCTTGCTGACACATCATTGTTTTTAGATGCATTTGCAGCAAACCCAGATCCATCAATTAATATAAATGTTATTACTATAAAATATATTAGTGGATATGGTGATTTTAATATTAAAAACACTAATATGTTTTGGAACAACTGGGGAACTAGTTATGTATTTGCTTATGATACATCAGCAAATCAAATAACTATGACTTGTAAAGAAGATAAAATATCTCATATTAATTATGGTACATTCGCAAGTTCAGAATACTATACTATATCTGGTCAAATGACTATAGAAGAAGTAGCAGATGTATGGTATGTAGATAAAGTTGAATTATTATATGGATATTCATATTATGTAGAAGCATCAGTAAGAGTTTATACTACAACTTATGATGTTAAATATAATTATGAAAGAAAAACTATGGAATGTAGTGATCCAAAATATGGATTAAGCTTTGAAATAGAAAATATTACTTATAAAAATTATGTTGAAATAGAATGGTTTATTGGTAGTCAATTTCTAGGATCTGGTGATACAACACCTCCAGATACTGGTTTATTTGTAGAAACTGAATCATATACAAAATATTTTATGATGAGTTTTATAGGAATATTTGCATTATTTAAATCAAGAAAATATATATTTAATAAATAATAAAATAAAAGCACTAATTACTTAGTGTTTTTTATTTTGTTATACATTTCTTTTAATAATAATTCATATTTACTAGTATCTTTTGGTGAATAATATTCACTATCTTTTATATTATCTGGTAAATATTGTTGTTTTATATATCCACCTTTGTAGTCATGAGGATATTTATATCCAAATGCTGAAGAATTTATATGTTTTGGTATAGAACCTATATTACCGTTTTCTATATCTTTAATTGCCTTATCAATTGATACGTAAGCACTATTTGATTTAGGAGATAAAGCTAATTCAATAACTACTGAAGAAAGTGGAATAACTAATTCTGGCATTCCTAATCTTTCACATGCATCAATTGCAGCCATAACTTTAGGTCCCATACTTGGATTGGCTAATCCTATATCTTCATAAGTAATTACAGATAATCTTCTATATATACTATCAAAGTCCCCTGCATGTATTAATCTAGCTAAGTAATGTAGACTAGCATTAACATCACTACCCCTTATACTCTTTTGAAAAGCACTTAATAAATCATAATGACCATCACCATTTTTATCTTCAAAATAAGCGGGTTTATTATTAATTGCTTTTATATCATCAATATTCACTATTTTATCACTTGATGTATAAAATGATATTTCTAATATATTATATGCATATCTTAAATCTCCATTAGATAACTTAACTATATAATCAATGGTATCATCATCAATCTTAATATTTTCTAATAATCCACTTTTAACAGCCCTTTTTAATCCATCTTTAATATTCTTATCAGTAAGTGGTTTTAACTCGAATATTTGAGTTCTACTTCTAATAGCTGGATTAATACTATGATATGGATTAGAAGTAGTCATACCAATAATAACTATTAATCCACTTTCTAAATAAGGTAACAATAAATCTTGCTTATCCTTATTCAATCTATGTATTTCATCCATTATTAAAATAACACCATTATACATCTTAGCTTCTTCAACAACTATATCAAAATCTTTTTTATTATTTATAGTAGCATTTAAATATCTAATCTTTTCATTTAGTTCATTTGCTATTGCATAAGCTATACTAGTCTTGCCTATACCAGGTTTACCATATAATATCATAGAAAATATCTTTTTATTTTTAACCATATTATATATAACTTTGTCTTTACCAACTAAATGCTCTTGTCCAATAATATCTTTTAATTTACTTGGTTTCATCTTTATAGCTAATGGCTCATTCATATTTATCACCATTTACATTATAACAAATAATTTGATTTACATAAATGATAAACATGCTATAATCTAATTAGAATAGAGGAGTGAAAATGAAAAAGAAGGTTACAAAGAAAAAATTAACTAAAAAAGCAGCATTATATATTCTAGCAGCAGTATTATTAATGATAATACTAATACTGTTTTCTTACAGATTAATATCAAACGGAAAGAGGTTATCTAATAAAGAAATAACAACAGTATTAGAAAATTTTCCATATGAATCGATTATTGATGGAAAAGATAAAAATGTATCGGATTTGACGAAAGATCAGATATTATATATTGGATATTTTGGATTAAATGATAATCAAATTAAAGATAAAGAAGCAACGGAAGAATGTGTAGATAAGTATGGTGAAATATCTGCAAGGTGTGAAGCTAAAGAACTGGGATTAAGTGAAGAACAATCTAATGATTTAGATACAAATTTATGGAAGAATATAATTAACTATTCAAGCTATTCAATGTTCTCACAAGATTCATTTAAAGATGTAATAAAAGATAAATTAGATATAGATGTTAAATATGTAAAATCTTTCTATAAAGGATTAACATTATCAGAATGTGGAATATTACCAATAGTATATGATAAAAATGTTGATATTTTCTTTTCAACAGAGGGATTAGGATGTACATTAGGTACTCATCATTCAACTTATATTATTAGTGGGTATGTAAATGATGATATTTATGAAATATATTTAGTTGAAGGTAAATTCTATTTTAATATAACAGATGATACTAGTGCAGATGGCGGTTATTTCTCTTTAACTAGTAGAATGAATCCTGATAAAAAATTAGTAGATAATATTGAATATGATGATTTGAATAATGATTATGAAAAAGAATTATTAAAGAAATATAGTGATGATTTAGATCATTACAAATTAACATTTAAAAAAGTAGGAAATAATTATCAATTTGTAAATATTGATTATTTAGGATAGGAGATATATTATGGAAAATGAAAAAATTGATAAATTAAAAAAATCAAATAAAGCTTTAATGTTTATTTTAATAATAATATTATTAATTATAATAGGGGCAGCAAGTTATTCATATTTTGTTTGGATACCAAATAGAAAAGATAATACGGTTGATGTGAGTAAGCTAGTCGCTGATATACCATATTGGTTTTTATTAGATGAAACATCTAAAACAGTAAAACAATTATCAACACTGGATATAGTTAATGTTGCATATCAATCGTTGGATAAATCTTATGAAATAAAATATGATTCTAGCGATATTTTACCAACTAAAGATAATGATGGAGTAATATATCCAGAATATAATGAAATTGATGAAATAAAATGTTCCAAAGGAAATAACGGCGTAAGTAATATGGCTGGGACTTTAGGAAATTTAAAAAAAATATGGCAATCAATGTATTTTTCCACTTCTGAAATAGAAAAAATGGATCCATCACTTTGGTCTTGCGTATACGATGGATTTGGAAATTTTACTACTTTTTATGTAGTTGACAAAGTTAATATGGAAGAAAAAATATTAGAATTATTTGGTACAGACAATAACATATTTGATAAATCGTTTGTTTATAATACTTCATATGATAAACAATATATATGCGGAACACAGTATTATATATACGATGAATCAGTAGAAAAATTAATTATTTTCTATTCGGGCGGATGTACAGCTGGTATACAAGATAAGACTTATGTAATGGATGAATATAAAGAAAAAGATGAATACAAATTAGAAATTGTAGAGGTTCGCTTTAATAATTATATACCTGGTTATTATGAAGACACTGTTGAGATATACAAAGGTAGTGAATTTAGAAAAGATGCTGAAGTAAAGCCAGTATTAACTCTAGAAATAAATAATAAATCAGAAGAAAAATTATTAGAAGATGAAATAGAAAAAGTAAAAGATAAATTAGATCATTACAAATTAACATTTAAAAAAGTTGGAGATAATTATCAATTTGTAAATATTGATTATTTAGATTAGGAGATAATATGAAGAATAAATTTTTAATAATTTTAATAATTATAATAGTATTAACAGTTAGTGGATTGGGTTATTACACATACTTCATTTGGAATAAAGAAGCAGTAGTATCTAAATTAGATTTATCTGATGTAGAAGTATCTACAGTGTTAGATAGTTTTCCTTATCAAATATTAATTAACAATAAAGATATGAAAGTTAAAGACTTATCTACTGAACAAATAATTTATATTGGTTATGATGGATTAACTGAAAATCAAATAGTATTTAGTGGTTCTTGGACTTGCGATACAGATGATAATACTATATTAGTAAAATGTATAGCAAAGTCTTTAAATTTAACAGATGAGCAAACAGGCAAAATGAATACATCTTTATGGGAAGACTACTTAGCTGGTGGTACAGGATATGAGATGGTATCACCAGAATTAATGAGTACAATAATAAATAACAAATTAGGATTATCAAATATATTTAATGAATCATTTAAAAAAACAGTAGGAGAAGGATTTTTGTGTAGTTCATTAGGATTTATATATGATAAAGACATAAATATGGTATTTACCCATCAAGGTGGTGCTTGTGCTGCAATGCCAAATTACACAATAAATATAAATAGTGGGTCCAAAGAAAATTATACATATAAAATTAAATTTACAGAAGGTGTATTTGCACCTAAAGAAAGTACTCCAATAACATTTGATTTATATTCAAGATCTAATCCAACCGTCATATTAGAGGCCGGTATATCAACTAATAAGAGTGAAGATGAGATGAAAGCTTTAGTTGATAAACATAAATCATCATTAGATACTTATGAAATAACATTTAAAAAAGTAGGTAATAATTATCAATTTGTAAGTTTAGATTATATAAAGTAGGTTAATACCTGCTTTTTTTGTTATAATGATTATAGGTGATAATATGCAAGAGGAGATAAAAGAATATTTAGATTATGTAATGATAGAGAAGAAGTTATCTAAGAATACAGTTGATTCTTATAAAGAAGATTTAAAACATTATATAAATTTTATTAACAAAGATATTAGAAATATATCTAAAGAAGATATAATAAGATTTATTAAACAACTAAATAGTATAAAATTATCTTCTAAAAGTATTAATCATATAATAGGTACAGTAAAAGGATTACACAGTTATCAT
>Ga0209373_10001396_pt1 | contig 28598 bp, 24 predicted proteins | sample Higcelweek5metaG_FD_187173 | JGI IMG/M metagenome (GOLD analysis project Ga0209373, IMG submission 187173) | Freshwater pond sediment microbial communities from the University of Edinburgh, under environmental carbon perturbations - High... | ecosystem: Environmental > Aquatic > Freshwater >... | reverse complement strand
TACCGACATTGCAATTTCACCGGGCCCATGCTTGAGACAGTGCTCAGACCGTTATGCCATTCGTGCGGGTCGGAACTTACCCGACAAGGAATTTCGCTACCTTAGGACCGTTATAGTTACGGCCGCCGTTCACCAGGGCTTAATTTCAGTGCTTGCACACATCCACGTGACCTTCTGGCACTGGGCAGGCATCACCCCCTATACATCCTCTTACGAGTTTGCAGAGAGCTGTGTTTTTGGTAAACAGTCGCCTGAGCTCATTAGCTGCGGCCTCTAAACTAAATTAGAATAGAGGCAGGTCTTATCCCGAAGTTACGACCGCTGTTTTGCCGAGTTCCTTAAGCATGGTTATCCCGAACGCCTTAGTGTTCTCCACTAACCCACTAGTGTTAGTTTGCGGTACGGTTACTTATAAGATAAGTTTAGAGGCTTTTCTCGGCACCCGAATATAGTAAGAGCCACTTCATCTTTAGCAAGCTAAAGAATCCATTTAACAAAAACTCATCATAGAAAAATGCGGATTTGCCTACATTTTAAGATTTGTTTCCGTAATTCGATCCATTAAGAATCTCTTATATCCCGATGCGTCCCCCCTTCACTCTTATAAGTAGTACAGGAATATTAACCTGTTATCCATCAGCTTTGTCTTTCGACTACACCTTAGGACCGACTCACCCTACGTCGATTGACGTTGCGTAGGAAACCTTGGGTATTCGGCGATGAAAGTTTTCATTTCATTTACGTTACTCATATCAACATTTTCGCTTCTGATATCTCCAGCTAGGGTCACCCCACACCTTCAGCGACATACAGAACGCTCCGCTACCAGACATACCTAAAATAGGTATGAATTTACATCTTCGGTTAATAGCTTTAGCCCCGTTGAATCTTCGGCGCAAAATCGCTTGACCAGTGAGCTATTACGCACTCTTTAAATGAGTGGCTGCTTCTAAGCCAACATCCTGGTTGTCTCAGCAACTTCACATCCTTTTCCACTTAGCTATTAATTTGGGACCTTAGATAGTAATCTGGACTGTTTTCCTCTTGACGATGGGACTTATCTCTCACCGTCCGACTCCTGGAATAAAATATATGGTATTCGAAGTTTATCAGGATTTGCTAAGCTGTGAAGCCCGCTAGTCCAATCAGAGCCCTACCCCCATATATCAATTAACCAAGGCTAGCCCTAAAGCTATTTCGCGGAGAACCAGCTATCTCTGAGTTCGATTAGCTTTTCACTCCTTCCCACAAGTCATCCAATGGACTTGCAGCTCCAAATGGTTCGGCCCTCCATAAAGTTTTACCCTTACTTCAGCCTGCTCATGGGAAGCTCACCCAGTTTCGGGTCTAGTATATGTGACTAAACGCCCTATTCAGGCTCGCTTTCACTACGGCTCCGGCTTTCACTGCCTTAACCTTGCCACACACACTAAGTCGTTGATCCGTTCTACAAAAAGTACGATGTCACCCGAAGGCTCCATCTCATTGAAAGTATAAAGTTTCAGGGTCTATTTCACTCCCCTCCCGGGGTTCTTTTCACCTTTCCCTCATGGTACTTGTTCACTATCGATCTTGAATACTGTTTAGGTTTGGAGAGTGGTCTCCCCAGCTTCAAACCGGATTCCACGAGTCCGATTCTACTCAGGAAATAAGATATACAATGTAAAATATTTTTAAATACGAGGCTAACACTCTCTATGGCTGTGCTTCTCAACACATTCTTCTAATAATCTACAGTATATTAAGTACTATCAGGGTACTCATATTTTATTCCTACAACCCCTAATATGCAACGACCTGCTCTTACACATATTAGGTTTGACCTTTTCCCGTTTCGCTCGTCGCTACTCAGGGAATCTCATATTTGATTTCTTCTCCTTGGCTACTTAGATATTTCAGTTCACCAAGTGTCCTCCATTATTGGAAATACTGATTACCAGTATTAGGTTCCCCCATTCGGAAATCTTAGGTTAATGACGCTTCTTATCAGCTCACCTAAGCTTATCGCAGATTTGCACGTCCTTCATCGGATATTCAAGTCAAGGCATCCACTTTATACCGTAACATATCTTACTACTTTCTACTACAATATTATTTATTGAATTAGTTACAATTCTAGTTAACTAACTTTTTCTTGGTCAGATTATTTTAAAGAACAAATAATTGAAATTTTAGAAGAAAAACACTACCGAAATCACTTAAGGATATATATAAGGAGATAGTCCATCCGCAGGTTCTCCTACGGATACCTTGTTACGACTTCAGCCCAGTCATTAGTCCTACCATGGGCCCTCTTATTGCTAGAGGGACTTCCGATATTACTAACTCCCATGCCGTGACGGGCGGTGAGTACAAGACCCAGGAACACATTCACCGTGACATATCTGATTCACGATTACTAGCAATTCCAACTTCATGAGGGCGAGTTGCAGCCCTCAATCCGGACTGAGATATACTTTGAAGATTAGCTCTATGTTGCCATTTCGCCACTCTTTGTATATACCATTGTATCATGCGTGTAGCCCCAGACGTAAAAGCCATGCTGATTTGACATCATCCACACCTTCCTCCTCGTTAACCAAGGCAGTCTCGTTAGAAAATACAACTAACGACATGGGTTGCGCTCGTTAACGGACTTAACCGAACACCTCAAGGCACGAGCTGACGACAACCATGCAGCACCTGTCACTAAGCTCCCTTACGGGCACTCCCATGTTTCCACGGGATTCTTAGGATGTCAAGTCTGGGTAAGGTTCCCCGTTTATTATCGAATTAAACCGCGTGATCCACTGCTTGTGTGGGTCCCCGTCTATTCCTTTGAGTTTTAATCTTGCGACCGTACTTCTCAGGTGGATAACTTATCGCGTTAGCTTCAGCACTGGGGTTACCCCCAACACTAAGTTATCATCGTTTAGGGCGTGGACTACAAGGGTATCTAATCCTTTTCGCTCCCCACGCTTTCGTCTCTCAGTGTCAATATAGTTCCAGTAAGCTGCCTTCGCTTTTGGTGTTCTTCTAAGTATCTACGGATTGCACCCCTACACTTAGAATTCCGCTTACCTCTCCCTAATTCCAGCGAGACAGTTTTGAATACAAACACGAAGTTAAGCTCCGGTCTTTCATATCCAACTTATTTCACAACCTACAGACGCTTTACACCCAGTAATTCCGGATAACGCTTGGGACATACGTATTACCGCGGCTGCTGGCACGTATTTAGCCGTCCCTTATTCCTAAGGTACTCTCATTATGCTCCCTCAGAAAAGAAGTTTACAGTCGTTAGACCTTCATCCTTCACGCGGTGTCGCTCCATCAGACTTGCGTCCATTGTGGAAGATTCCTCACTGCTGCCTCCCGTAGGAGTATGGACCTTGTCTCAGTTCCATTGCGGCTGATCATCCTCTCAGATCAACTACCCGTCATAGCCTTGGTAAGCCGTTACCTTACCAACTAGCTGATAGGACGCAGGTTCCTCTTTTGGCGATAAATCTTTACTCTCTCGAGACCATCCGGTATTAATCAGCATTTCTACTGGCTATCCCCGACCAAAAGGCAGATACCAACGTGTTACTCGCCCGTTCGCCGCTTTCATATAAATAAGCAAGCTTATTTATAATCACGCTCGACTTGCATGTGTTAGGCGCACCGCTAGCGTTCATCCTGAGCTAGGATCAAACTCTTTTAAACTTAAAAATGATTTTTTGTTGTTTTATCCACAGTTAAAAACGGTGGTTTTTCTTCTAAAAATTTCAATTATTTTAATGAGCAATTTATACTTTGTTGTATGGTGCTTTCTGAAAAAGCCTGAATAGTGTATTTTTTTTCTTGGATTTGTCAAAACTTTTTTTTAAAAGTAATTAAAATCTTAAGAAGGAAGATACAGACTATTTTGAAGAACTCTTTTGTTTAAGAAAGCGAGAGGGATTGTATAAAAATTTTCTTTTTTGTCAAAACTTTTTTTATAGAATCTTTTTTAATGGTGGGCCTGGTTGGGTTTGAACCAACGACCAATCGGTTATGAGCCGACTGCTCTAACCCCTGAGCTACAGGCCCGCCTTATAATGGCGGAAGGGATGGGATTCGAACCCACGGAACCTATAATAGGTTCACTCCCTTAGCAGGGGAGCCCTATCGACCACTCAGGCACCCTTCCAGACTGTGTAGATCATACATAATATTAAGATAGCGGAAACTACCTTATCTTTATAATGGCGGAGAGATAGGGATTCGAACCCTAGGTGACTTGCGCCACGACGGTTTTCAAGACCGTTGCAATCGACCACTCTGCCATCTCTCCAAATAAGTATAAATATATTAATGTACGATTATTGTAAAAAAAATGGCTCCCCCGACTGGATTCGAACCAGTGACCAAATGGTTAACAGCCATCTACTCTACCGCTGAGCTACGGAGGAATGTTCAAACGTTCTAATAAGGAAAAAATTTTCTAAATGTTTCGCGTGTAGAGTAACATCAAGCATCATAGATATTTCTAAGCGAAGCAAACGAGATTTTATTTTTTTTTCCTCAATTGTCAAAAGATTTTGCATAAAAATCCATCCTGTCAAGGATACTTCACTTCTTTTGCTTTAAAATAGAGGATAATTGATTTTTAGACTTGTAAAAAAACACAATATACTCTCAGTACGTGAATTATACTACAAAACAAAGGCACATAACCCATCTGCCCTATCGGGCACCTTCCCTTAAATAAGGGAAGGAATAGTGGTATTATGAATCTGTTTTTGGGTGGAATGATAGACTTGTATTCTCTTTCACACGTAGGAAACGATAGCAATCGTTCCCTACTCTTGTCTGTTCAGCCTTTTTGTATATTCTGGCAATCCAGCCAAAAGAAGAAAAAATTGGTCTTTGATCGGAGCGAGGGTTTCAATGCTGACAAAGGCAGGAACATAGATCTCGATGCTTTCCTTGGTGATTTTGAGAAGGTATTTTGCATCATCGAGCGTGTAGGCACGGATGAGATTGTGGTAACGGTCAACACACTTCACGATTTTGGAATTTCAAGTAAGAGATTTGGTTCTTGCCAAAAACATCTCACGAGTCTCATCCGGTCTTTGAGAACAATCCAATACCATAGCCAAGACGTCTGGATCAAAGATATAGGAAAAATCTTTTCCTGTCAGTTCGGTTCACAAAAGACGCACCTCACAATCCTCTATCACATCGTGCATCAAGAGTGCTTCGAGTAACTTGGAATCAAGTTTCAGTTCGGTCATACCAATGTATGCCATCTGGAGTGGATGGTTGAAGTACGGAACCGTATCAAGTCATTCCAAATCTTTGGGTCTTTTATAGGTCTGTCAGAGATGGGCTCTTTGTGCGATGTTGTATGTGCGTCTGAGCGATTCAAAGAGCGTACGGTCCTGAAAGTGAATATCAGCGTATGCCCAGAAGAGCGAAACATTGTCAGCATAATTCATATCACGGTCTACCAGATCAATAATACTTTCATCGACTCCCGTATTTTTAAGTCGATTCAAGACCTTTTGTTCAGGTCATGAGATACTACTAAGAACCTCAGCCTTGATTTGCTCCCATTCTGGAATATTGTACGCACTCAGAAAAGACTCGTTGTATACGATGCAAATGTTCCCGACGTCACGATATTTACGTCAAAGAATCTTGAATGCTTGCTCAAGAGAAGTTTCATCCGAAACGACTGTCAAAAATTCTTCACGTCCATCTTTGTGTGTCAGTTGAAGGATTTTTTTTCTTGGAGGAGTCGATGATGTTGGGGAATGAGATTTGATGTTTTCCATATATGTATATGTATTTATTGAAGTAAGGTGGTTTCGACACGGGTGTTGTTGCGTTCGAGATTTCAGATAGCTTGGAGTGATTCTTCACCGACATCGAGGAGTGGTTTATAACCAGTATTGTGCCAGAGGTCTCAGGCTATTGTAGACCGTAGGGTCTGGAGTTGGACTTCGCAAGGGACTCAGTCAACATTGACTGCATAGGTAATCACACGATACGGTCGCTCTCGTTTTGCTGAGGAATAGAAATTATCTATTTCATAAATATTTTCCTTTCCAAATGTAGCTTCCATACGCTCCATTACCGCTTCAAGATCACGAATGTTTCCAACAACGATCCTTCCACCTACTGCGTCGGGCATATCAGCAAGACTATACTCAGGTCTGGGAGTACGTCAAGCATTTCCCTGTCGCATACGGGAAATCTTGTCCTCAAGTCCTGTGGCAGATTTGACACGAGACTGCACCTGTGGAAATCCTCCAATATGTGGAAGGTCTTGGGTAAGGGATTGAAGTTTTGAGACCAGTGCGGGTTCGATCGCATGGTTGAGGTCACGGACGTATTCTTCGAGCCTTCTTTTTTGTGTATCGTCTCCCACTTCTCCAATCTCGTAGAGTTCTCTCTTTTCAGACATGAGTCTTTGTTTAAGCTCTTCATAACGATTCATATTTTCAAATCGAAAGAGGGGACTTGATTTTTCCGCAATAGGAAGGGTCAAAGAACGCATTTCCTCAAGAGTGAGTGGTTGGTGCGCATTGACATGAAGCTCACGGATGGCTCTCAACGTACGTCCTCGTGTTGCGGGGTCTGCGAGAAAAGCAATCGTGTTCATCTTGTGGTCGGTATCGAGCGCCATGGCTTTGAGCACCTGTTGAATCTCTGGAAACGAAGCAAGTTCACGGTCAATAATCTCAGCAATCTCTTTGGTAGGAACCTTGTAGGGCTCTGGATTCTGAGTCGACGGTGTCGTTTTTGGAACTTCGCTCGTCGCTTCTTGTTTTGCTTGTCCACTGACTTCTTCTTTTACTTGCTCTTTTGCCTCCTCTTTGGCTTCTTCTTTTACTTCTTTTTTAAGCATCTTTTTGATGCCTCCTGTGACTCATTTTTTGATCAAATAGGCCGTAGCTCAAAGCCCTGTAGCAATCAGTCCGAGTGAGGCAAGGGATTTTCCACGCTCGTAGGCATCTCCTGTAAAGAGTGAAGCGATGTTCTCTCCGCAGGTTTCTATGGTCTCTTTGATCCCATCCCACGTCATCAGATGCTTGAGAGCATCGAGGATAATCGTTCACTCAGTCTTGAGAATTTCCACAGCGAGTTCAATATTTCACAAAAGATTTTCGTCAATCACTCCTTTTTTAAAGTTGGTCACGCATCCATTTTCGTCCCTATTTTCACAGATCCCTAGTGCCCCATAGAGCATTTGTTGAGCTTCTAGGACACATTTCTCCTTTCCAAGTTCGCAACGGGTTTCAGCAATAACACCCGCACGTTCTTTGACTTTTTGATGCTCAAGTCTGGCACGTTTGGCTTGAAAATCCCCCATAGTCTCGTGGGGTTTTTGACAAGTTAGTGCTTGTGTTGGCTCTAGCATGGATGGAGCGGGGTGTTCAAAGGTCACTTTTGTTTTTATATATGTATTTTTGTTATTGTAGCATATCTTTGAAAAAATGGCAAAAAAAGAAAGGAGAACAAGCTTTTCTTCTCCCCCTCCTCGTTTGAGAGGGAAAGCTAAGGAGAATTATTTGTATTGCTTTATTCTTGCTTATGAAACTTGCTCTTACTCTTCTTGCACGTATGTACTGTATACAGATTCTGAGCAAAGCTCAGAATGACAGAACATTTATCTTTTTCCTTTAGTCTTTTTTCTTTTTTGGTTTCTTTTCTTTCTTTTCTATTGCATTCCCGAGTGCGTTTACAAGTCCTGCGATACGGTCACGGTCAGAGTAGATTTCTTCGGGGATTACATACCAAGGTTTAGCTCAGGGATACGGAGCTCAGGTCTCTTGGGACTCTCCAAGAAGTTCGGTTGAAACGGGATGCACCTTGAAAAACACGGTGTCGTCACAGAGAAGCCCAATCGTGACTCCATCTTTATAGATTGCGTATTCTCCAAACATCTTGCGGAAAGAAATTCAGGGAATATGAGAGAGGCAATCGGCTAAAAAATCTTTAAATCAAGCTGATGTAGACATAAAAAAATGATAAGAAAATTAAATTTCTTCCCTTCTGAGTTGGTAGGAAGCATGAATCATTTCCAAAAAAATCTCGTCGGGGATGGGACGCTCGGGAGTACAATGGACTCCTCATTTGGTCGTATGAAAGCCTTCCAGTCTCGGAAGAAAGTCCGAAATCACTTGTGTCCCCATAGGGAAAAAAGTGAGGTGTTTGGCAAAATGCCCCAACGAGCAGAGTGGTTTTGAGTGAAGTTTGTAATAGATCATTCCCCGTCCCATTCGCTCTTCCACCTCGTCAAACTGAGAATGTATCAGAGAAGAATAATGAAGAAGGAGTTGTTGAAAATCATGTGGTGCCTTGTCTAGGTAGGCTTGTACTTGAGCATTCATACTACGATCATTAGGAAGTAAAATGTATTTCAAAATCCTGAAATCCTGCAAAGTGAGCATAACGTGCACATTCTTCTTGTAGGTCTGCAACTCTTAACGAAATCTCAGGCAAAAGTGTGATAAAAAAGTCTATTTTCGCTTTTTTCAGGACTCTTTTCCATGTCCCTACCACCTGACCATCTTGAAGTATCAGGGGAAAGAAGATGCCATTGGTCGTATACAAAAGTCCCTGATGTTGGAGTGGAGAGACAATAGAGCGATTTTTGTACCCAAGAAAGTATTCATCAAATCCACCTATAAGACGAATACCTCCCTCTTGAGGAAGAGAATCTTGAGGAAAATGATAGTAGGTCTTTCCTTCAAAAGAGAGTGCTTGGAGTGAATTCTTGAGCCCCTCAATTGCTTCTCGGCACTGAGTCTTTCAAAGTCCTGTCCACCAAGCAAAATCATCAATCGTCGCACCTCCATGTCCACGAAAATACCTTTTGGCAATTTCAACCAGCCCCTCTTGCGGAGAATACTCATGCTCGGAATGAATCCATTCATCAAAAAGCACAAACGTCTCATCTCCCTCGGGAGTCGGAGGACCAAAGACTATCTTGCCAAGCGATGCACTCCGACACGCAAGGTGGTACGTCCACTGTGTTTGCATCGGTACCCCTCAAGACCTCAGCATCTTGGTAAAGTCTTCACGAGTCAGCACGGCTCAGGGCATTTCTGAGGATATGATTTCCAAAGTTCTCTTGGCAAGTGACTCAGAAATCCCCAGAAACTCTCTACGTTTGGCAAATCCTGAAAGTGTCTTACTCGCACAGAGTGAAAGCAGAATAGGAAGAATCTGCGGATCTGTATAGTGCAAAGTCCCACGCATCGGTCAACTACGCACCACACTCCCCGACCTGAGGGCATCAAGGATAGTGGATTTGGTAGAGTGTCTCAGTCTCGATGCCAACACCCAATCTGCCTGATGGGTATCTTGGGCTTGGAGGCATCCATAGTGTGTGACCACGTCTTGCGGGGTGGAAAACGTGTGACTTCACAGTCAATGGGAAGCCAAACGAAGCGGAATCAATGGGTTCATAGGAAGCGAGTAAGGAGATATGAAAATTTATTTTAACAATCCAAATAACCACAATGGAATAATTTTATCAGCTTCTCAAATAGTTATATCATCTTTTACTATATAGATATTTTGAGGATATTTAGAAGAGTTTTTATTTTTTCATCATATTTCAAAATGCACTCCTGTATCAAAAATCTGTACCGTAAAATCTCATAACTTGGGGGTAAAGATTTCTACATTTTCTATTCTTTTTACTTGAGATATAAAAAAGCTTTCTCTTAATATTCAAATCTCAGTTGTTAAATTATAAGCATTGTACAGGTTGGTATTTCACAGAAATATTTTATATTCTTTTCTCACTCTCTCTGAAACATTTCAAAATTTTGGGATTAAAGAGATAATTCATATTTTACTCAACAACACCAAAACATTTTCAACTATAACCTTATCAACTCAAACTTTTTTTGAAAGACTGGTAAAGCTCAGTTCACTGGGAGTAGAATTTGCTATAAAGTAAACAAGTTTTCTGAGTTTGTCAAGAGAGGTAGTTTGTAAATTGATAAAAGCAGGGACATCTTCAATGATTATTTTATCAAGTAAATTTTGAAATTTTGCAATATATCAAGTTGAGTCACATTCTTTTAAATAAGGATATTGTCATCTTTTTATAAAATCTTCAAAATAGCTCATTTTATGAATATTTCAATACTTTAAAGCAATTTCTCTATGATTTTTAAGTATGTCCTCAAAAGAAAAGCTTGGAAGATCTCTGTTGTGATATAATTTTAAGTATTCTTTATAATTGAGAGTATGAATCTTGTAAAAACTTACTCTTCTTGATAAATCTAAAATTCATTTATACAAATCAAGAGAGATTGATCATGAAAAAACTATTTTTACTTTTGGAAAGCTATCATATATTGACTTGATCTCACTCGTCCAATCACTATATTTATGGATTTCATCAATATAAAACTCTTCTAATCATAACTCTCTATTGAGAAAATAGACAAAGTTAAATATTCAAATATTTTTTGCAATAGGATTATCAGCAGAAAAATAAAAACCTTTTTTATTCTCATTTAATTTTTGAAGCATGATGGTAGTTTTTCAAACTCATCGCTCTCAAATAAGTCATATTATTGTATCATTCCAATGTATACTTTCAAAAAGATCTCTTTTAAAATCGAGAGAAACCTCTTTGAGTAAGTTGTCTTGAATATCTTTCAATATGAGATATTGTTCTTTCATAGTGATATGATTATCGAATAAATTAATTTAGTAGATATTATAATCACTATTGTAAATATTTCAAATATTTTTATACCGAATACAAGTCGCTCTTCCTCTGACTCGCTTTCTCCACTAGAGGAAAAAATCTTTTCAATGGACCGAAGAACTCCACTAAAAAAACGGCTTTCACCGTTTTTTTTTATGCACTTGCCTTCATATTGAGTACCACAATCTCGGGAGGGCTTCCGATACGCATCGGAGGTCACCAAGTCCCGACTCCTTTGCTGGTATAGAGATTGTAGTCACCATCGGTATAGAGTCCGTTGTCTTTCCCACGGTACAAAAGCCATGTGAAGTATCCGTACGGCCAAATCTGACCTTTGTGGGTGTGCCCTGAAAGTTGGAGATGGATCCCAAACTCTTGAAATTCTTTGATATAGATAGGGTCATGATAGAGCAAAATAGAGGGTTTGTCTGATTGAAATCATTTGATATGCTTGAGTGATTGATTGATATTTTGTTTGGCATAGCGGCTTCCGGTGTAATCGATTCCTATGATTTGCACTCCATCAATTTCGACCATTTCATTTTCAAGAATCTGGATATTGGTTTCTTTGAGCACATCAGCAATCGTGAGCGTCCCAAGGTTGGTCTCGTGATTCCCAGTCACGTAGTAGATTCCCTCACGAGCATGAAAGGATTTGAGAATGGAAATAGCCTTGTGCTCGTTGATATGTGTCCCATCAAAGAGATCTCATGCGATAAAAATGATGTCAGGTTTCAGCTCGTCAAGCAGAGAGATAATTTTATCAATAAAAAGCTCTCCAATCAGCGCTCCAATATGGACATCAGAAAAAAAGACAACCTTCTTTTTCTCCCAACTTTTTGGAAGATTTTTCACTCCAATATCAGCCATCTGCACGACAGGACGATTGGCTTTATACATACCAAAGACGACTCCGACCAATCCCAAGAGAATGGCAAAAATAACGAGGTACATAAGGTTGAAATAGTACCCAAAAGCAGAAGTGAGTCCAAGAAGCATTGCCATCAAGACAAAGATAAAAAACAGATTGGAAAGCAGTCCGAGCCACAAAGAGGACAGATAGTACCAAATACGCACCAAGATATGGTGACTGAGATGCGCTAGGAGTCCTGAGAGCATAAAGCTCATGGAGCATCCGAGTGCCAACCAATATGCCCACGATGCGATTGTTTCTCAAAATAATCCTCCAAGGATGACGTACAACACAAACACATGTGCTGCGTAGAGGATAACAAAGACCAAAATTCCAAAAATTATCATATTTTCAAAGTATAAACTATTTTTTTCGATTTATCAGTTATAGCAATTTTTTCCTTTGAGGCAAAAGATTTTACACAGATTTCCAAAAAAGCTGATTGGAAAGCAATGCGAAAAATCCAATATAAATACAAAACAATCATACGTCACAAAATAAAGACCTCCAAAGAAGAAGGTTTTCGAGCAATAGAAAATCCCCATATTTTTTTGACATTTCCCAAAAATTCTTATAATATTGTCACCCTAACAAATTATGGAGGGCAATCCAGTCAGTAAATGCAATAGGAGAGCCAATGTTCATAGTTCAAGACATCATCTACGTTTAAAAGCACGTGACACCACCGGCTATGGGGTTTCGCTCCGTTCATCCCTCATTCCCCCCCTAATGTTTGGGACCTGAATCGGGGCGAACACCCCTCCTATCACAAAACCTCCCTTTCGGGAGGTTTTTCTTTTATAAAAAAAAGATACCAGACAAGCTTGACTTGTCTGGTATCGAGCAAAGGGAACACCTTTGCTATTCCTCGCGCTTACCCGAAGACTTTTGAAGCTCCCTACGGTGTTAGGGAGTGGATCAGGTCTGTGTCTGAGATGGTTTTGTGATTGGGAGGTTCAAAGGGATAGAAATTTCAGCCATTGATGACCACTCATGGAAGTCCTGCCCTATCTTTTCAAAATAAGAGTCAAGGAGTTTCATCGAGCCAGAGATGCAGCTTGAGATGCGTTCCTGAAAAGGTCACTGGGGCGACAAGGGACAACGATTTCTTATCATCAGAAATAGTCAAAATATGTCCTGTTCATCCATATTGGTCCTCTACCACATCTCCTGCATGAAATTCACTTGTCATAGAATTAAGTAAGAGAATATTTCCTACATAATCTCATTCGATGATATTATCACGAGTACGAGGAGTAAAATTTCACTGGGTATAGCCATAGAGTTCACTTCCGTCTTCTTTGATAGAGGCTATCTGGTAACGTTCTCCCCCAATGGTAGTCACTCAGAGCTGATAATCTCATTCAAGAGGATCTCTGAGAAATGCCTCATCTACTGCAAGAACATTGGAGTCGATGCTTCCTGCTTTGTATTTATCGCTATCAGATTGAATCAGAGTGCCTCACAGTGTTACATCAGGAATTTGAAGGACATTGCCTTCGACCAAGGACAAAAGAGATACTCACTCTCACTGCTTGATACCAATCGCAGTTTCAATAAACTTCATATCTCAAACTCTCTTGGTGTTTCTGGAATTTCTTGCATAGTTTTGGTAAAGATAATAAACCCCTACCGTAATCATCAATGTTACAGTGAGGATAAGAAGTACCTCAAAAAGAGTATACCCCGATGTTTGTCTTTCATTGCTTGGAATGAGTCCAAAGGTTTTCATACTCCAAAAATGAGAGAATAAAATATCCAATCGAACAGAATAAAGTAAAACCAAAAAAATATAGGAAGAAATCAGAGTCGCTTGAAGACTCTTGTAATAATAAAAATACAAAAATAACGAAACAATAACTCTTTTACTTCAATTGAGAGGCATGCAAAAAAAGAGGGTGAGCACTTATCTTTAAATCTGTAGAACCGCTCCTTTTAGACACACTATTATATTCCAAGTCAATTCTTCGTCAAGAATAGAATCGTTCTCATTACGATACATAAGGGGGAAGGTAAGATTCAGACTTGCATAAAATGGTTTTTTTTCTTAAAAAATGACTTGTTAAATTAATTTTTATTACTCTAATATAGATGATTTCATTTTTGCTTTGGTCTAAAAAAATCCCCCTCTGTTGGGAGACTACTCGTTCATTGCATTACTGATTTTGTATACCACTTGATTTATAGGATTCAGTACTTGGTAGAGCTTGTCACGATAGATGATGAGATCTTGCTTGATAAGTTGGAGCAAGATATGCACGGGAAGATTGTTTTCGTACTCACAATAAGCATGAAATGCAAGAGAAAACGTTTTATGTGCTTGTGCGACTTCTTGATCAACCCCTGATTGTATTGCTGTCATTTTTTTCTGTGCCACATCGAGGGAAATAGACTTGGAGTCTTCATCTTTAAAATCGCTTTCAAATGCATGTGATCCATCTTGATAAAAAGATTTCATATAGTCCATATAAAAATCAAATTTACATGTTTCATAAGTAGTTTGTCTAAGAATAGAAAGCTTGTTGAAAATAGTTTCTTTGTCAATATTTTGGCATTGTTTGGACTCAGAATAGGCATCAAGCTTAGTGGAGAGTTTATCAAGTTTTGGTTCAAAGAGTTTCTTGATATCTCAAGTCTTGTCAAGTTCAAAAAGTCTTGTTCTGATAAGAGATACCGTATTTTTTTGTGCTCCTACCATTGCACAATTATAGATAGAATTCATGTTGTTTTTGTAGGTTTTTACAGCCCCCTTAAGACCCGCTTCACTACGTCCACTGACCAAAAACGCATCTTTCCCAGAAGAATCACTAAACGTATCCCCCTGATCATAACTCTCGGTATTGTAGACGACTTTGTTGTCTCGGTACTGTTCGCACACAGAAGCCACACGACACGTATAGCGGTCATAGACATCTTCTTTGACTTCACAGTTTTCAGAATCGCTACTACTACTACTTGAACTGTCTTCAGCAGCAAAAACCTGCATATTACAACAGAGAGCGAGGAGCAAGAATAAAATAAAAATTCTCTTCATAAAACTTTTTAAAATAATCTAATATTGTAGTAGTTGTTGGGAGGTCCATTCCTTCAAAATTTTCGGCAATCAAGTTCAGAATGACATGATTTTCACTTTTCACTTCATTACATCACTCTCAGCACCTCCTGAATCGTGGTATATCCCTTCAAGGCCTTCAAGATTCCGTCTTCTTTCATGGTTATCATATCCATCTTTCTTGCTTCGTCAATTACTTCTTGCGTAGTTGATCCTCTACGAATCATATCTCTGAGTTCTGTATTGAGGGAAATAATCTCATAAATTCCGAGTCTTCACGTATATCCTGAATGATTGCAATGCTCACATCCCGTTCCAGTAAAGAGTTCGATTTGATCAGTTTTGACTCCTTTCATACCGATATCTTTCATCATTTCTTTGATAATTTGGGATTCTTCGGCAGATTTTGGCACTTTGACTTTACAATGAGTACAAATTTTTCTCACGAGTCTTTGAGCGACAATAGTGTCGAGTGCTGAAGCAAGAATATAGGGTTTGAGCCCCATATTAATCATACGATCTAGGGTATCGGATGCTGATTTGGTATGGAGTGTAGAGAGAACAAGATGCCCCGTCAAACTCGCTTGGGTTGCAATATCAAGGGTTTCTGCGTCTCTGATTTCTCAAATCATAATGATATCAGGATCTTGTCTCAATAGTGCTTTGAGTCCAATATCGTAGGTGTATTCATTTTTTTCATTGACCTCACTCTGGATAATTCCTTCCATCTGGTACTCAATAGGATCTTCAAGAGTAATAATTTTTTTTTCTCTCGTATTGAGTTTGGCAAGGATAGTATAGAGTGTAGTAGTTTTTCAGGAACCCGTAGGTCAAGTCACGAGCACCATTCCATTTTTCTTGGTAATAGCTTTTTCGAGCATTCTTTTTGTGGTCCAAAAAAATCCCAGGTCGTCAAAATTGACAATCGATTTCTTGCTATCAAGGATTCTACACACTATATTTTCTCCGTAGGGGGTTGGGAGAGTAGAGACTCTGACATCTATTTTGGAATCATCAGCGGAAACATAGTACTTTCCGTCTTGGGGAACATTGACGATATTGAGCTTGAGTCATGAAGAATGTTTCAGTCTCTCCAAGAGGAGTTTGTAGGATTTCTTCTCTAGACGAAAAATATCTACCAAGACCCCATCGATATGAAAACGTATGACCACATAAGTTTCGTAATTTTCATAGTGGATATCGCTACTTCCCAAACTAAGTGCCCCCAGAGTCAGTGCACGAAGAATACTTTGGGTATCCTGTCTTTCCAGAAATCACTTCACCACTTGTTCGAGTTCTCGAAATTTTGGAGATGTGTATATGCGAGGGGGCTCTTGATTGATGACCATCTCTTTAAGTTCTTCTTGCGTATTATTGTTTGTCTTTTGGTTCATCTTGAATATAATTTGGGAAATATTATGTCTCTATTATATCGTATTCCTCTTCCAATTGCAAATTTATGAAAAAAAATACAGACGGTTCAATCCTCCTTTGGAGCATATTTTTTATCCTCTTCCTCTCGTTTTCGTTTTTGATGATTTCTGAATCTATAGAGCAAGAACTCAAGAGCCAAACACCAAGGGGTAGTCAAAAAAGTATTCTCTCAGAGAGCAAGATCGCTACCGAAAAATTGATGTCTACTGACCTGTCCGATTCGCTCACAACCAATTCCTACTTTGTGAAGTCATTTACCACGACTCTAACCAAAGGGGAACTCCTGACACTCAGTGGAAGCAAGACTCAGAAAAATATGAGTATCACAATTCTCTCATGAGGTCCGCTCAAAATAGCGTCATTTTCTGGATGAATCCTGACAAGTGAAAAAGCAGTCACCATAACATCCACCCTCACAGGAAGCAAATTTGAACTGAATAATCTCGGCGGACTGACTCAATTTCAGATTACCCCATCCCCCATAGACCCGATGCTCTACCCGTATAATTATATTGTCATAGACAAATATATTGGAAATATTCCCGTGTCGTATTCCTCAGAAAAAATACAGTAATTTATTAATTCCTAACCACAGCAACTATGTTTCGTAAAATTGTATGACTTGGATTTTCCACCAAAGGAAAAAATGCCAAAGATATTGAAAGCTACATCAAAACCCTCGTAGAAGGAGGGGCAAGCGAATTTTTCACGGGATATAATCCTCCATATTGGTACGAACAGTTTGGTTTTGAAGTCAGTCCAAACGGAAGATTTGCCGAACATGAACAGATAAGTGATGCAGAGAGTCTCGCTTTGATCGTCAAAGAAGTCCACAAATACGGACTTGAGATCTTTGTCAATCTCAATGCTTGGTACTATACTGAGGTCACCTTTCCATTGGTAGAAAGAATGGTTGCAGAGTTTATAGAGATGGATGTCGATGGAATCATCTGTGGAAACATCGGGATTTTAGAATACCTCAAATCCATACAGTACAAGGGAAAGATCAATATTTCGACCATTATGGCTGTGTACAATACCGAAGCAATCCGTTATTTTCTCGAAAATTATTCCATCAACAAAGTCATTCTCTCTCGTGAAGTCACTCTCAAAGAGATTGAGAAACTCGTACATGCTTTTCCTCAAACATTTTTTGAAGTCTTTGGAGAAGGAGATTTCTGTAGGTACAACAATGGACTGTGTTTTGCTGAACACAAGTATGGAACTCGTGATATCTGTACCGTGGTGGTGAATGACCTCATCTTTACGAAAAAATTCCGTGCGGATTTCAAAAAAATCATCCTTGACACAGACCTTTCCACTCTGGAAAAGATTGAAAGCTTTGATGACAACGTGGAAGATCTCTTTGAACAGATTGAGCATTGTGTAGAAACGCTTTTGTGGGATCATGAAGACACCAATGTTTTTCCAAACACCCCCTGCTTGCATTTTTGAATGGAGGGAAGCATCGGGGAAAGAGAAACTCAAACTGATTTGCAAACACTTCTTTCACTCATTGAGCACTCAAAAAACCGTGTTGACCTTTTTTACGATGCCATCGCATGACCTCAAACCAAACGTAACAAGCGAGTTTTGATGTATTACCGTGCGCTGACCCTGCTTGAGAGTCACGGATTGCTTTCAGAGGGTCTTCTTGCCCTCAAACAAGAGCTTTGAGACAATATCAAATCCTGAATGAAAGCCTTTTTCCATACCATCAAAGAAGTCGGAGGAGCACCAAAACTCAAAGCCCTTGAAACTGGACTCTTTTACTCAAAAGCGGATCTTTTAAATCTCTATACGTATCTCTATTTTTCTACCTTTCCCAATATCCAAACCGTAAAATTCCCCAACCGTGGAAGAAACTATGCCAAGAAACTCAAACTCATCGAATCGGTGGTAGAAAGCGGAAAAGTCGGGGAAGATATGATCGATCGCACGAGCAGTATTGAGAGAAGCCACTACGACCTCACGTATCTCTTTTGAGGCAATCGTCTTCGGTTTCGTGAAATGCTCAAAAAGTATACACTCTAATTGCTTGATTTACTCACTTACACGGTCTCTATGCAAATACTCCTCTCACTACTCTTTCTACTTGCGGTTTACCTGCCGACTTTTGTGGCAAATGCCGTGCCTGTCATGGCAAAAAATATCCCCTTCCTTGCATCATGGACTCGTCCAGTATGCGAAAAGCATCTTGGCAAAAACAAGACCTATCGTGGACTGGTGACCTGAGTCATCGGGGGAATTCTCACCGCTTGAGCAGTCTTTTTTTTGATGAGCATACTGCCAACAGAATGGTATACCAAGTACTCACTGATCTTTCCAAGTCTCAGTCTTGCCCTCTTGTGAGGAGGACTCCAAGGATTTTGAGCGCTCTTTGGGGATATGACGAAGAGTTTTTTAAAAAGAAAGGTCGGGAAAAAACCATGAAGTCCATGGCCTTTTTGGGATGGAGTCGACTATATAATCGGAAGTCTTCTCTTTTTTGCCCCGATCTATATGCCACAAAACCTTTGGCAACTCCTCTTTTTGATCTTTTTTGCCCCAAGTATTTCACTCATAGCCAACACGTTTTCGTATCTTATGGGTTGGAAAGAGGTGCGGTACTAAGAAACATCACTCTTCACTATTCTGTATTCATAAATACTATACTTCCCCTCAGGCTTGTGCCTGATTTGCTCAAACTCGGTATTGGTCATCTCAAAACAGTACGAGAGCAAACGAAAATGGGGATTTTTTATGTGCATGATTTTAGGAAACACGGTTTGAGTCACCGTCTCTGGAAGTCAAAAAACATAGAGAGCATCAAATTCATCAAGGGTAAATTTGAGGGCATTTCCATAGCGTACTTCAATATTTGAAAGACCCGAAACTGCGACTCTCAGCTTGGAAATGATGTAAAAGATTGGAGAAAGCTCGACTCCCACGATATGCGAATCGGGGTGTGCTCGGGCTACAAAAAGTGATACTCATGCTGTTCCACATCCCATTTCAAGGAATTTTTCTCAAGGCTTGAGTTGGAGAATTTCAAGGACTCTTTCATGGTCACTTGCCCTTGTAGGAACCCAAGGAGCGAGGGAGAGAAAGGAAAAGCATACGGTGATGAGGAGAATGTTGAGGATGAGGAGAAGCATAAAAAAAATCAGGTTAAGTAAGCCAAATTGAATATATCTCATTCAAGCTCAAAAAATCATATTCAGTGAAGTGTGATTCAATACAATTATCAATCCTATTTAACACTTCATTTGCGTAAAATAAGTTATCTTGAGCTATAAATTTTGCTATATCACTTTCTTGCCCTATTAAGAAATTTAACTTTTAGCATAACCTTCTTGTTCAGAAAATAACTCATTTCTTGCAAACTTTTTTACTTCTTCAAAATCAAATAATTCTCCACTTTGTTCAAACTCTTGTTCTCATTCTATGATGTCTTGTATTCCTTCATAGGTAAATCCTGCTTTTTTAAAAGCCTCCACATCTATTGCCTCCATATTTTTAAGATTAACATATAACATAACTATTATAAATGTTTTTCATTTTTTACAAAACATATGTATTGGATTTCAGATTTTTTGTAGGAGACAAAATTGGACATTTTTCTAAGGATTGAAAGAAGTTCTTGAGGTTATACCAGAACGACTCTTTATACAAAAAAATCCTCCCGTAGGTATGGAGGAAAGAAGGAGAAATTAAGCTGCCTTTATGGTTGTAAATACTTTATTTGCAAAATCCTGTCTGGAGTTCTCTATCTGAAAATATTGTTCTGGGTCTAAAATAATTCATTTGTAGATTCATTTTTTCAAATTTGTTGCATCTGGATTGAATCTATTGAGACTTTCCACCCATAATCAAATATTTCAATGGTATTGAAATGGTCAAATAACATTTCCTATCTGAATTCAAGGGGCAATCTCCTTGCTATGCATTCAAACTTGTATAAAATGCTTTTTGAATAATTCAGTGGCAATCCTTCTTTTTTCCTCATTCTCATACAAGAGTATAAATTCACCTCAAGTGAGTCTAATCATAAAAATCCCTTGAGATAAAGAGAGTGTTTCTCTTGGCTCAATTGTATCTAAGATGTCCCTTATTTTTTGTATTCTGACATCGATGCTTCATCACTGAAAATCTAATGATACAATCTCTCTTGTTTTGAATTGGTTCATGGGCAATTATTAGCGATTCATTTACTTTTCAAAAATCTATTATAGGAGCCTCTGAAAAACTTCGTATTTCATTGTCAGAAAAAATTATTTCTCAATCACTTACGCACAAGTAAGCTCATATCGAAATATTTTTTCTTCCTCGAACTACTCGTTTTTGAGAGGTTCCTGAATTTTGCAGAGGTCCCTATACTAGAAATATTTTGAAAACTGAGTGACTCAGAGGGCTCTAGCCCTCTGTTGATAAAAATCAGCAGACACCATAAATGGATGTCTCTACATAAATCCTTCTTTTGCTCTTGTATCTTTATTCTTCTTGCTGACAAAATCCCCCTAAATCCCCCTTGATAAGGGGGATTTGAAAGAAAACTACTTTCTTTTCCTTCTTCTTACTCTTGTAACAGACACCATAAATGGATGTCTCTACACAAATCCTTCTTCTTGCTCTTGTATCTTTATTCTTCTTGCTGACAAAATCCCCCTAAATCCCCCTTGATAAGGGGGACTTGAAAGAAAACTACTTTCTTTTCCTTCTTCTTACTCTTGTAACAGACACCATAAATGGATGTCTCTACACAAATCCTTCTTCTTGCTCTTGAAGCTTGCTCTTGCTCTTCTTTCACGTATGTACTGTATACAGATTCTGAGCAAAGCTCAGAATGACAGACTTTTCTTCTTCTTGCTCTTGAAACTTGCTCTTGCTCTTCTTCTTCTTATTCATAGTATTCCCCGACATCCGTTCCTGCTTCCATAAAGTAGCTTGGAAGGATGGGGGAAATCGTCTCAAGCCAGTATTGCTTGGAGGCTTGCAAAGGCACAATTTGGGACAGATAACAGAGCCAAACACACAGAAGCAGAAGCATTTTTCTGATTTTTTTCTGTTCAAAGAGAAAAACATGATGAAAGATTCTCTCAAATCCAATGACAAAGACCAAGAGAGAAAGCCCCAAAAGTACGTATTTCAAAGGAGAGAAAATGAGCTTGGCAATTCCAATCCATATCCATGGCTCTGGAATCACAAGTGAAAGAAAGAGTGGCACTTCTAGTATCATAATCACAAAAAAGATATTTTCAAAAGGAAACATACGGCTCAGACTGTAGGATTTTTCTCAAAACACATACCTCAGCACCAAGAAAATCAACAAAAGGAAAAAAAGCAAATGTCCAAGAAAAAACCACACTCCCGAGAGGTAGACTTGGTACCAACTCGACTCAGAAGCCACTTGCATCAGCGTGGCACTATAGAGAAGTACGAGTGCAAGAGTCGTCTTGCGATGATGTTTTCCAAGAAAAAAATATGGAGAATACTTCCACATATTGACTCTTCATCTCAAGAGTTTCCACGGATGTTCAAAACGTTTGAATTTTTCCTGATAATGACCACTTCAAAGTGCTCCTCAACCATACCAGAGTATAGCTAGCATGACAACAAGAAAATGCAGAAAGGCAAAGGGAAGAATTTCTAAAAATCATGAGTTGTTTGTTTGTGTCTCATGACGTATTTCTTGAAAATCAAAAGCATAATTGGCATTCTGTCAATAACGAGCTTGAAACTTTGAAATTTTTTCCCTGAGAGTTCCAAGATACTCTTTGTGTCAGTTTTGAAAATACCCAATCATCGAAGCACGAAAGATGGAAAGGATTTCAAAGAGGTCACGTTGATACTCCAACGCAACAAGGATTTGACTCTTACTTTGAGACGGAGAAGCAACTTGTTTCCAATCCTTGATTTCTTGATTGAGGATTTGGAGTGCATTTTTGCTTTGTTGAATAGAATTCTGTGTGTCAGAAATCACGGAGAGCATCAAAGCCCAGACTCCGAGGGAATCGGTCGGTCGGTCCCACCAAATCCGCAAGAGCGGGGGAATATTAACCTTACCAAGAACGATAGATTGCTTGCGAAAATCATCAATATACCACCCCTTTTCTATCACTTCACGAGAAGCAAGAAAAATACGGGAAAGAACTTCTATTTGTGCTTGAGAATATCAATCATTGGCAAGATAGTCCCTCAAAAATGTCTTCAAATCTATTCCTCCTCTTAAAATATACCCTACAGCATGAAAATTCACCTCATCCCAAAATGCAAATCAGTAGTTGAACGCGATGTGATGCCCCCGTCCCCAACCTCAGGTTTGATTCCAATTCCAGACTCCGACCACCTGAGGAAGTGAACGAATGTATTCATATATTTGTAAATATTCTAACGGGAAGAAATTGACAAAATCACCTCCGCCCTCATACTCACGACGAATTTGAATTTCAACAATTTGTTGGAGATTGCCCCGACCAAGAGTAGGATTGTTGTGAGAAAAGGCAAAAAAGTCTCAAGGAGTGTGTTTCACAGAGACTATCAAATGTGGAGAATTCAGTCAGTCAAAGACTTGGTCGTAAGTCGCACGATTCCGCACCAAATCCCCCACCTGTCCAACACCAATACTCCAAGTACGAAACACAAGCGTCTTATCAGCATCTTCAAATACTGGCAAAAGGGTAGAAATCAGTTGATGCACAGTAGCAGGAGTTTGATAGAGAATTGCACTTTTATAGTTTCAGGAATTGTATGCCCCTCATCCCTCACCTATACGAAGAATGACTCCAGAAATCTCTGGAAAGTCGAGAAATAATTGACGAAATGCACGCTCGTTAAAGGTTTTGAGTTTGGGATTCTTTAGTGTTATCTCTCCCAAAGATCTTGTCATCTCGTCATTGTAAAACTGCATATCAGTCGTCACATAGACCTTCAGTCCTGCCTGTCTGGCCTCCGCAACACGAGCTTGAAAATATGTGATGAAATAGGCATTTCTTCGAGCTAGCAGAGTATTGCTTCCAAAAAGTGCTTTTATATTGAGAAGATGATTGAGGTCATCGAGACTCACTGCTGTATACCCTTCTTTGGCAAGAAGCCTTATATAGGATTGGTATCTGAGTGTCGCTTGTGCGAGCTTCGCTTCATTGATTCATACTCATGTTGAAGTCTCATATTGCGTATAGGGAAGCGAAGAATAGTGGACAACTGAATCGAATGCATCAAAAAAAGGGGTGATAGCATCACTCATTTTGAGAAATCAAGTGTCTGGTGTACTTGATGGTGTTTCTGCATCACAAAAGCCTACCAATACAAAAGACAAAAAAAATATTGCACTTCGGAATTTTCTCAGTAAACTTACATCCATATCACAACTCGTTAAAACCTCAGAATATGGAAAAATTCCAAAAAGTAAAACAATTGATTCAAAAAGAAAAATTCAAAAGAATCTTTGCTGAAAATATCGTGATTCTCCACGGAGAATACTACTACAAAACACTCAACCTCTTTGGAACGATGATGTATCCATGAAGTCATCAGTATGAATATGTATTGGAAAACCTTCAACTTATCGAGAAATATTTCTGAGATATTTGCGAAATTGCCCCTACTCAAGTCTACCATGATACCAAATACAAATATATCATCAAGCAAAAGAAGCTTGGTGGAAGAATAATGCGTGTTACTGACCTCAAAGCCCCATATATCAAAGACAAGATGGCACAAATTATAGTACGCAATCAGCTTTTTTGGGAAGAGCAAGGACGATACCTTGATATTCTTGGAACCGATATTCTCTGGAATCCTCATGAAATTCACAACCTCATTCTTCAAAAGAACAAAATCGTGATTTTTGATTTCGGAATTCTCAACAAACGTTCCAGAAATCCTTTCTTTCGTATGCTCTCGTATTTCTTTTATTTCATTCAGATGGGATATATCAAGTTTTTCCTCTCCATCAATCCAAAGCTCATCTTTGATCCTTGGAATAAAGGGTAAGGAAAAAAATAGTGAAAAATGAAAAGTGAACAGTAGGAACGATTACTATCGTTCCTATTTATTGTCATTCTGAGGGATTCTCAGGACTAAAGCCCTCAGTTGAAGACTGGCTCGCAATTTGTAATTCGCATTTCGTAATTTATATTTCTTTTCTCCGTATCAACGGCAACACCTTGAGAAGCATCGAAGCAGTTGCCAAGAGACAGCAAATCCAAAGTCAGACTTCAAAGTATACAGATGGTATCTCTCGCAGTCACATCAAGGTAAAGACCAGCACAAAGACCACGGAGGTCTTGACCTTGCCGATCCGATTGGCTTTGGTTTCGAGCTTGTATTTGGCAAGCCAGACACGAGAGTATTGTCCAATGATATCAACCACCAAAAATACCCCTACTCCCCACCAAGACACGATTCCCTGAGAGGCAAAATACAGAAGTGGAAGGGCATAGACGACCTTGTCACTCAGTGGGTCAAGACTCTTTCCAAGTTCAGTGGTGAGCCCACAACCTCTCGCTATCACTCCGTCACTATAGTCCGTAACACACGCAAAAATATAGCACCAAATTCCCCACATAGTAGAGCCAGAGGCAAAGAGAAGGATCGCTCACAGTGCCAAAGGCATCCTCAAAAAAGAAATACTGTTTGGATGAAGGATTCTATTGCGTTTGAAAAATTTCTTGTTGTTTTTGACCGCATATCGAGTCCCAAAGATGACCGAAAGCACGATAAGTGCCGAGACTTCCCAAAGAAGCAGATGGTGAGAGTATTCCCACGACCACACTCCAAGTACGCAGACACATCCTGCAAGGAGTCCAGCCAATACATCGTCAAGCATCACTCCAAGTCCTCCTTTGAAGTGTATATCGATCCGACCAATAATTGACGGTTTCCACACATCAAACACACGAAACCACCCCACACTCAAAGCAAGTACGAGCCAAGAATTACTTACGAGTAACACAAGAGCAAAAGCCAAAAAGACCCCTACGACTTCGTCGATCACGATCCATCACGCATCGTGTTTTTTTGTCTGTTTTTCATGCATGTCTATCAAAGGAATGGAAAGAAAAAAAAGCACCCCCGAAGCCACCAAAAAAGCCACAGCATCCCAAGAAGCGTAGGAGATGAGTACTCCCCCTGCCACACCTGCCCCCAAACTCCCCACCGTTCAGGGTGCAAACTTTGACTTTCCAGTACCAAAGAAAGTGAGATAGGTGATGATGGCGAAACGAATAATAGAAGGCATAAGAAAAAGGGTTAGAATACATTTGGTATTATGGTGAAAATTGAAAAGAATACAAAAAAATATAAAAAAACTCCCCCGCGGGGAAGTGAGATTATCCATACAACTGACTATGTGTTCCAAGGTCCACAAAATCCACAAATTCGTACGTACCTTCGGGGTATTCACGAAAGAGTGCACGAAAGTCTCAGGTGATATTGATACTTCTCAATCAAGAAAAATCTCATTTCAAGGCATGATTGTTGAGTGCAGGGTCAAGTGGATTTTTTTGAAAGATACGAACTCGCTTTTCAAGTTTTTGTTGGATTTTCACGTCCAATTTGCCAAATTTTTTGACAAATCTTTTTGTTTTTGTGATAATCATATTAGATTCATTTTTTTAAATCACTTAAAAATTCCTCCACATCAGTGTAATGTTTTGGTTTTTCGTTTTTATACTCCTCACTCTGTAAGTATTCAAGCAAGGTCATATCCTCAATGTCTTTTTCTGGAGTCAACACCATCTGACTCGAATATCTCAGATGGCTTCCATATTTTTTTATGACATTTTCAGGAACATTTTCAATAGTAATAGTAGCCATAAACCGATAATAAGTAATTAATTTCTTGTATTATAATCAAGTGGAGAAAGAAAGCAAAATGAAAACCCCTTTCATCCTCTAAGAAATCGTTGTCCCAACCTTCTCTCCTTGGCAGGCTTTCAGTATCGCATGTGGAGTATAGAGGCTCACCACTTTAAGAATAAGCTTTCCTTCACGAGCGAGAGCAATTCAGGTCTGATCCATAACTCTCAAATTGTCTTGTAATACTTGAGAATACGAAGTTTCTGAAATGAGATTGGCATCATCAAATTTCTTTGGGTCTTTGTCATAGACTCCGTCCACTTTGGTTGCCTTGATCATCATGGTACAATCAAGCTCTAGAGCTCTGAGAACTCCAGCGGTATCAGTGGTAAAAAAAGGATTTCCTGTCCCTGCGACACAGATAACAATCCTTCCTTTCTCCATGTGACGAATCCCCCTTCTCTTGATATATTTTTCTCCTACTTCGGGAATATCAAGTGCCGACATCAAACGAGTTTCACATCCAACAGACTCAAGAGCGTCTTGAAAAGCCACTCCGTTCATCACGGTTGCGAGCATTCCCATATAGTCAGCCGCACTACGATCCATTCATTGTGCCGAAACGGCAATTCCACGGAAGATATTTCCTCCACCAAGGACTAGTGCAATCTCTATGCCTGCATCTTGAATCTCCTTGATATCAAGTGCTAATTTTTTGGCAAATACGGGATCTATCCCATGATCTTTATCTCCAGCAAGTGCCTCTCCTGAGAGTTTTATAAGGACACGAGGTTGTGTTTTCATAATGAAAAATGGTTAATAAATAAGATTACTCGTATTATGGTGAAAAGTAGTGAGATTACAAAAAAATTATAAAAAAAAGAGAGAAATAAAATAAGGAACGACTTCTCTCGTTCCTTACGCTCCTCTTCTTGAAGCTTTCTTCTTATTTTCCATACAACTCTCAAAACCACTGGTCTCCTTTCTCTACCTCTGAAAACTTCATTTCTTTCAGTTTGTCTGATTTCGCTTTGAAGTCAGTGGGACGGATTCCATTTCCACTTTCAAGAAGTAAGACTCCATACCAACCATATTTACGGTCAATATAGTGCCTTTCGTAAGAATATACCTCACCTTTGAGACTCAATACATTGACGACAAATCATTTACCTTCTCAGAGATCCACACAATGATCCCAATAATACCATGTTACCGAAGCTTTCAGATAGGTTTCATAGTTTTGACAACTGAGGGTCATAACATCTTGAGATTTAATGAGTTGAAACGCTTTGAGCCTTGAATAACTCATCATCGATTGTGAAAGTTGAATAGGAGTTCAAAAACTTGAAGGATTTTGAGGCAATGTACTAAGAGCCTCAGCTCACGAAAGCGTTTGAGACTCAAATTTGGCAGGAACGGTCGAAGCCGCAACCTCTCAAGGAGAAGGCAAGACAATCGTAACGACGACCTTGGCAACAGGGACTTTTCTCGCACTTGCTTCTATGGTGTAGGTGTTCGTCCCATAATCAAGGACTTGGTATTTGCGATAGGCACGATAGAGAAAGCTTTGATTTCACGCTTTGAACGTCTGGAGAGTATAACGGTCCACAGGAAATGAAGAAGTCGTATTGGAAAACGAAACGGTAATGGTATCAACGTACTGATTCATTACTTTTCCAGTAATATCAAGCTGGTCTTGAATATTGGCAATCTGAGGGATGTCGTCGACTTTGAGATCTTTTTCTCCCATGATGGTGTCTATTTTGTAGCTCGGAGTCACAGGACTCACGAGATTTGGGTTGGAGTCAGGAAGGTTGGAACCCGATTCGGAGACCGTTCCAGAATCCAATATGGATGGAGTTTTTGTATTTTCATTTTTAAAATCAAAAAAACATCAGGAAAGTGAGAGAAGAAGGAAGAAAAAAAGAAGAACTCTCATAGGTGAATAGTTAGTAGTTAAAAGTGAATGGTGAGGAAAAACGTCAACTCATACCCCCTTCCCTAAGACTCGGAAGGGATCGGGGATGCTTTGTGTCTAGAAACTGTCTCTAGTATAAAACATTACCAGAAAAAATCAAAAAAAGTATGACAATTGTGTCATACTTTTGGGGGAAGCTTACATGGAGCCATTAACGGGAATCGAACCCGTGACCTCTCCCTTACCATGGGAACGCTCTACCAGCTGAGCTATAATGGCAAGGAAAAAAACAAGTTGCCTTGTTTTTAAACGACTACTGATACGTAGATATCACGGTATACTCTTCCATCAAATCTAACTCTTCTTTTTTCTTGAAAATGTACCACTCCGTTCACCGTTGAAAAAAGTGTAAAATCTTTTCCTTGAGATACTCCTGCACCTGCCCAGAATTTATTTCCTTTTTGTCTAATAATGATCCCTCCTGCTTTTACTTCGTTTCCACCGAATACTTTTACTCAAAGTCTTTTGGCATTGGAATCACGACCGTTATTCGTCGATCATTGAGCTTTCTTATGAGCCATAGTTTGTTAAATTAGTAAATAAGTTTTTTATTATCTTGATGCAAAACGTGCGAATGCTCTGTTTGCTTCTGCCATCTTGTACACATCCAATTTCTTTTTTACTGCATTTCCAGTCTCATTGGCTGCATCGATCAGCTCAACAGCGAGTGCTCTTGAGAAACAGATTCCTTTTTTGCTTCTTGCTGATGCCAAAATCCGTTTCGCTGCAAGAAATAGTTGTCTTTTTTGCTTTA
>Ga0209373_10001395_pt1 | contig 28632 bp, 25 predicted proteins | sample Higcelweek5metaG_FD_187173 | JGI IMG/M metagenome (GOLD analysis project Ga0209373, IMG submission 187173) | Freshwater pond sediment microbial communities from the University of Edinburgh, under environmental carbon perturbations - High... | ecosystem: Environmental > Aquatic > Freshwater >... | reverse complement strand
TCACCGGAGGCAGGACGCTGTTGCGCCTGGGCTTTGCGCCCGTGCCCGTGGATTCGGCGGAGGATGCGCTGGCGCACAAGACCACGCGCCGGGCGGTGTTTGAGGCGGCCCTGGCCGCCTGCCCCGGCTGCGACGACGCGCTGCTGCTGAACGAGCGCGGCGAGGTGACGGAATCCACGCGCGCCAGCCTGGTGCTGCGGCTGGACGGCGCGTTGGTGACGCCGCTGCTTTCCAGCGGGCTTTTGCCCGGCGTGTTCCGGCAGCGGCTGCTTGCGCGTGGAGTGGTGCGGGAAAGGGTGCTGCGCAGGGCCGATGTGCTGCGGGCGGAGAGAATTTGGCTGGTGAATTCCGTGCGCTGGTGGATGGAGTGCGCGCTGGAGCGGCGGGGCTGAAGGTGGGCGGCTAGGCCCCCATCACACAGTTGCGGCCCGTCAGCTTGGCCGCGTACAGGGCCGTGTCGGCCCGGCCCACAAGGCTTTCCACGCTTTCGTCCTGGGCCAGCTGGGCCACGCCGAAGCTGGCGGTAAATCTTCCCGAAGCCAGGGCGCACAGGTCCGCGTCGGTCTCTATGGCCGCGCGCAGCTTTTCCGCCAGGCACTTGGCCGCCGCCGCGTCGCAGTCCTTCAGGATCATCAAGAATTCCTCGCCGCCCCAGCGGCAGATGGTGTCCGAGGTGCGCAGGTGCTGGCGCAGGGTCGCCGCCACCTGCTTGAGGGCCGCATCGCCCGCAAGATGCCCGAACCTGTCGTTCACGGCCTTGAAGTGGTCGAGATCCGCCAGCACCACGGCCAGGGGGTTGCCCGAGCGCTGGGCCATGCTGATGGCCTGGTGGAACAGCACGTCCAGGGTCTGGCGGTTCAAAAGCCCGGTGAGCTTGTCCGTGGTGGCCATCTCCTCCATGCGCTTCTGATAGCGTGCGAGCGCCAGGCCGGTGATGCACACCACCATGAGGGTGACGGCCAGGCACACGGCCAGGTTTACGTACAGGGTGCGGCGAATGCCCGCCAGCGCGCCGTCCTCGCTCTTGTCCACGAACAGGTACCACTTGAGTTCCGGAATGTAGCGCACGTTGAGCAGGTGGGTCTGCCCGCCGCTTTGGTACTCGTGGGAGCCCGCGTTGCCGGACAGGATGGCGGGGGCCAAATCGCGCAGGCCTTCCATGAAGTTGATATTGGTTTCCCTGATGGCGTTGCTGCGGTCGCCGGAAAGCAGGATGCGGCCCTGGGCGTCCACGAACATGATGCGCCGGTCGAAGCGCGCCTGGTACTGGCTGATGGCCGTGCGCACCGCCTCCACCGTGAGGCCCACGCCCGCGGTGCCGATGAACCGGCCGTCGAAGTCCAGCACCCGGTAGTTGATGAAGATGGTCAGCAGATCGCGGTTGGCCATGTCCAGGTCCACGTTGATCTCGTAGGGGTCTTTGAGGTCGCGCACGCGGTAGTACCAGGCGTCGCGGGGCTCCAGCGGGGTCACCCGCTTGAGGATGCCCGAGGGATGGTAGTAGTTGCCTGTGATGTCGGACACGAAGAAGCTGGTGAAGGCGCCGTAGCGGCCCATGACCTCGCGCAGGTAGCGCGTCATCTGGATGTGCTTGTGCTCGCCCTCCAGGGTCCAGTCGCGCAGGAAGGTGTCGCTGGCCATCATGGAGGCCACGAATACCGGCCGCACCAGGTCCTTCAGGATCTCGGAGTACACGTTGTCCGAGGTCAGGGGCAGCTCCTGGGTGAGGATGGATTCGCGGATGGCCTGGCGCGACACCCGGTAGCTCACCAGGGTGGTGCCGCAAAAGCCCAGCATCAGGAAGAGCGTCACCAGCAGGAGCACTGGGCTCTTGCGGGGCAGGGCGAGTCTGGGCAGGGGGGCTTTGTTCCGCAGCCAGCTCAAAGCCGCCGCGGGGGCCACCGGGCCTGAGCGGTTATTCAACGGTGACGCTCTTGGCCAGATTGCGCGGCTGGTCCACGTCCTTGCCCAGATAGTCGGCCATTTCGTAGGCGAAAAGCTGCAACGCGGGCAGGGTGACGAAGGCCGCCAGCGGTCCCGTGGCTTTGGGCAGCGTCCAGGGATGCTCCACGTCCAAATCCAGGCCCGCGTTGGTCAGGGCGACGATCTCGCCCGCGCGCGCCTGCACTTCCACCAGATTGGACTTCACCTTGGGGAAGAAGGCGTCGTCCAGCGCAATGGCGAAGGTGGGAAAATGCGGGTCGATGAGGGCGATGGGGCCGTGCTTCATCTCGCCCGCGGCGTAACCCTCGGCGTGAATATAGCTGATTTCCTTCAGTTTAAGAGCGCCTTCCAGCGCCAGGGGGAAGCTTGGCCCCCGGCCCAGGTAGAGGAAGCTCGTGGTCTCCGCAAAGTGGCGGGCCAGGCGCTGGGCCGTGGTGCGCAGCCCGGGCAGGGCGGTTTCCAGCACCTGCGGCATGGTTTGCAGTTCGCGCACAAGCTCCGCGCAGACGGCTTCGGTCATGGTGCCGGCGCGCCTGCCCCAGTACAGGGTCAGCAGCAGCAGTGCCGCCAGCTGGCTGCACATGGCCTTGGTGGAGGCCACGCTGATTTCCGGCCCGGCCTGGCTGTAAACCACATAGTCCGACTCACGCGAGATGCTGGAGCCCACCACGTTGCACAGGCCGATGACCGGCAGGCCGCGGCTTTTTGCCAGCTTGATGCCGGCCATGGTGTCCATGGTCTCGCCGCTTTGGCTGATGGCCAGCACCACGCCGTTCTTGGGCAGGATGGGGTCGCGGTAGCGGAACTCCGAGGCGATTTCCACCTGCACGGGGATGCCGGCGTACTTTTCCAGCAGGTACATGCCCCAGAGCCCGGCGTGGTACGAGGTGCCGCAGGCCACGATGTGCAGGCGCTCCGGCACGGGCAGGGCGTCCAGCTCCGGCAGGCGCACCTGGGCCGTCTCGGCGTCGATGCGGCCGAGCAGACAATCGCGGATGACCTTGGGCTGCTCGAAAATCTCCTTGAGCATGAAGTGCTTGAATCCGCCCTTCTCGGCGGCCTGCACATCCCAGTTGATGCGCACGGTCTTCTTCTCGACGGGCTTGAGGCTGGCGGTCTCCATGACCTCCCAGGAACTGGCGGTGATCTTGACCAGCTCGCCGTCCTCCAGGAACACCACGTCGCGGGTGTAGGGCAGAAAGGCCGGGATGTCCGATCCGAAGAAGTTCTCGCCCGCGCCCACGCCCATGACCAGCGGGCTGGCCACGCGGGTGGCCCACAGGGTGCCGGGGTGGTCGGCGCTCATGACCACGATGGCGTAGGCCCCTTCCACGCGGGACAGGGCTTTGGATATGGCGCGGGTGACATCGCCGCCGGCGCCTTCCAGGCAGTCGGCGATGAGGTTCACCAGCACCTCGGAGTCCGTGTCGGAGTGGAAGACCACGCCCTTGGCGGCCAACTCGGCCTTGATGGCCTGGTAGTTCTCGATGATGCCGTTGTGGATGATGGCCAGCCGCCCGGTGTGGTCCAGGTGGGGGTGGGCGTTTTTTTCCACCGGGGGGCCGTGGGTGGCCCAGCGGGTGTGGCCCATGCCGGAGGTGGCGGAGAACACGTGCTGGCTTTCCAGCTTTTTTTCCAGGCCCGCAAGCTTGCCCTCGGCCCGGATGACCGAGAGCTTGCCCCCGGAGACGAAGCTCACGCCCGCCGAGTCGTAGCCGCGATATTCAAGACGGCGCAGGCCCTCCACAACGAGGGGGACCGCTGGCCGGTGTCCGCAGTAGCCGATGATTCCGCACATGGAAGATACTCCGTTGGCAGCAGGGGTTCGTCTTATTTTGCGGCGCGGGCCCAGAAATCCGGCCAGCGCGTGAGAAGCGCCCGCAGGGCGTTGCCCCGGTGCGAGCGCGCGTTCTTGGCCTCGCGGGAAAGTTCCGCCGCGCTTTGGCCCAGGTCAAAGTCCAGGAAAAGGGGGTCGTAGCCGAAACCGCCCCCGCCCCGGGGGGCGGACAGCACGCGGCCTTCCCAGCGGCCCTCGGCCAAGAGCTCTGCTCCGTTGGGCGCTATGGCCGCCACAACGCTGACGAAGCGGCAGCCGCGCTCGGCCTCGGGCACGTCCTTCAGGACCGCCAGCAGTTTCTGATTGTTTTTTTCGTCCGTGGCGCCCTCGCCGGAGAAGCGGGCGGAATAGACGCCGGGCGCTCCGGAAAGGGCGTCGACCACCAGGCCGGAGTCGTCGGCCAGGGCCACCAGCCCCGTGGCCTGGGCCACCGTGCGGGCCTTGAGCGCGGCGTTCTCGGCAAAAGTGGCGCCGGTCTCTTCGATCTCGCCGATGTCGGGAAAGGAGTCCAGCCCAAGCACGCTGAGACCGAATCCGGCCAGGAGGGCTTCGAGTTCCTTGATCTTGCCCGTGTTCCGGGTGGCCAGGACGATGCGTTTGTCTGCGGGGCTTTCGGCTGCGCTCATAACCGGACTCTAACCGTCCGCCTCCTGTTTCGCAACCGCCAGTTGCGGGGGCAGGTGCAGGGTCACGCGGGTGCCCTCGCCGGGCACGCTGACCAGCTCCACTGTGCCGCCCAGGTCGTCCAGAATCTTCTTGATCATGGCCAGGCCCAGGCCGGAGCCCCGGCCCTTGGTGCTGAAGAAGGGGCTGAAGACCTTGTCGCGGATTTCCGGGGCGATGCCCTGGCCGGTGTCCTCCACCTCCAGAATGACGTGGGAGGTGTTCATTCCCGTGCGCACGGCCAAGAGCCCGCCCTGGGGCATGGCTTCCACGGAGTTCTTGACCAGGTTGATGAGGCACTGCTTGATGAGTTCCGGGTCGGCCTTGACCAGGGGCAGCTCGTCGGCCAGGCCCAGAACGGGCTCGATGTTGTGGCTCTCGCAGGCCATGCCCATGAGCTCCATGGTGTCGCGCACGATCCTGTTCAGGTCGGCCAGGCCCACGCCGGGCTCCACCGGCCGGGCGAAGGTCAAAATGCTTTTGAGGATGCTGTCCAGGCGTTTGGATTCCTCGATGATGATTTCGATCTTCTCGCGCGCGGCGGGCTCGTTGACGGTGCGCAGAAGCTGGTTGGCGAAGCCGCCGATGGCGAAGAGCGGGTTGCGTATCTCGTGGGCGATGTAGGTGCTCATTTCGCCGATGGAGGCCAGACGCTCGGACTGTTGCAGGCGCTGCTCCATCTGGGTGCGGCTGGTGATGTCGCGGCGGATGCACAAGAAGCTCACGGGCGAGTCGCCCTGGTTTTGGATGGGGTAGACGTATTCGCGCGTGTAGTGCAGCAGGCCCTCGGCGTCCACATGGGCCAGGGTGGCCTCGGCCGTTTTGCCCGTTGCCAGCGCGTGTTCCAAAGGGGGCAGGCTCTCGGCGCCTTCGGCCGGGCTTTCCGGCAGGCGGAAGAAATTGCGCAGCGGCTTGCCGAGGATTTCTGGCTTGGGAAGCCCCTGGGCCGTCAGCACGGCCTTGTTGCAGTCGAGCACCAGCCCGTGCGCGTTCACCAGCACGATCTCTTCCTTGAGCTGGTCGATGATGCCCTTGAGCAGGGTCTGGGTGTGCAGCAGGTCGAGCTTGCAGGCCACCCACATCTGGTCGGAGGAGAGCAGCCGCACGAAGAAGCTGGCCGCGGCGCGCTCCACCAGGGCCACGCTGACGGGCAGGTTGCGGCGAAGGTCGGTCAAAACGGGCTCTCGGCCTGTGGTTTCTATGACCAGGGTAAGATCGGGGTGGGAGGCCAGCATGTCGCGCCAGCCGGGATACACGGGCAGGTCCAGGTCCGGGGACGCGCCCGCGCCTGGCGGGGCCTCGTCGTGCAGGGCCAGGGCCTGGAAGCCCAGTTGGCCGATGACCCGCTCGTTTCCGAGCGAGGCGAAAAGTTCCCAGAAAGGCGTCAGGGATGACTTGTCGCCTATGAGTCCGATGCGGTATTGCTTCTCCGCCCGCAGGGATTCGATCATGCGCGGGTCTCCTTTCGCGCCGGGGGGACGCGCTCTCTGGGCTGCTCTGACGGAGTACCTTACACGAGTCGGAGCAAAGAGCAACAGGCCGAATTTTTTTTCCTATACGTTTTGAGGAGAATCATATGCCGCCGATCCGCGTCCACACCATCAGCCTGGGCTGCCCGAAAAACCGCGTGGATACGGAGAGGATGCTCGGCGTTCTTGGCCGTGGCCTTACGCCCGCCGAAAACGCCGCAGAGGCCGATCTGGTTCTGGTGAACACCTGCGGGTTCATCCGCCCGGCGGTGGAGGAGTCCGTGGACACCATTCTGGGCGTGCTGCGCGAGGCCGAGACCGCCAGCCCCAGACCCGTCATCGCGGTCACCGGCTGCATGGTGAGCCGCTACGGCGCGGCGGACCTGTCGGCCGACCTGCCCGAGGTGGACCTTTGGCTCTCCACGCGTGAGCTGGACCAGTGGCCCCAGCTGGTGGGCGCGGCCCTGGGCAAGCGCAAGCTCGACGCCATGGGCCCCCGCCGCCTGAGCACCGACCCGGGCTACGCCTACCTCAAGATCAGCGAGGGCTGCTCGCACAAGTGCGCCTTTTGCACCATCCCTTCCATCCGCGGCAAGCACGTGAGCCGCAGCCTGGACGACCTGGAGCGCGAGGCGCGGCTTTTGGTGGAGCAGGGCAAGGTGCCGGAACTGGTGCTGGTGGGCCAGGACGTGACCTCCTACGGCCACGATCTGGGCCTGAAGGACGGGCTCAAGCAGCTGCTGGAGCGCCTGCTGCCCATCCGGGGCCTCAAGTGGCTGCGGCTCATGTATCTTTATCCCGCCGGGCTGACCGACAACCTGCTGAAGTTCTTGGCCCAGGCCGGGCCGCCGCTTTTGCCCTATTTCGACATTCCGTTGCAGCATGCCCACCCGGAGATCCTTTCGGCCATGGGGCGGCCCTTCGCCCAAGACCCGTCCCTGGTCATCGACCGCGTGCGCAGGCACTTTCCGCAGGCGGCCCTGCGCACCAGCCTCATCGTGGGCTTCCCCGGCGAAACCGACAAGCACTTCAAGGCGCTGAAAGCCTTTGTGGAGCGCACGCGGTTTACCCACCTGGGTGTGTTCCCCTATTATCAGGAGGAGGGCACCAAGGCCGCCGCGCTGCCCGGCCAGGTGGCCCAGGCCACCAAGACCCGCCGCCGTAACGCCCTCATGCGCGTGCAGGAGGAGATCAGCCGCGAGCAGTTGCAGGCGCTCATAGGCGCCCGCATGGAGGTGCTGGTGGAGGAGCCCAGTCCCGAATGGCCGGGGCTGCACGTGGGCCGCGTGTGGATGCAGGCCCCGGAGGTGGACGGCGTGACTTATGTCAGCGGTCCCAAGGTCAAGCCGGGCCGCATGGTCCAGGCGGACATCGAACAGGCCCAGAGCTACGATCTGGTGGCACTGGCCTGACAGGCTGCTGGGAACACCGCTTTTTAAGCCGGTTCACGCAATCCGTTCGCTGGCCGCGCAATTGGCGCGGACCCGCTGGGCCACACGTTCGAAGTGCAGGCCGAGAATTGCGAGCTCCACGGCCACGGGGAAAGATTTGCGTTTGGTCAAAAGGGTCTTGAAGATGAGCTTCCAATAGGAGAAGCGGGCGCGGGAAACCACGCCGATGGACCACATGCTCCTCGCAAGGGCCAGCAGCTCCGCCGGGATGACTTTTCCGCTGGCCGTGGGGATGTAGGCGGCCAGAAAGGTGTTGATCCGCCTGTAGTACTCTTTGGGGGAATAGAGGGACCAGATGAGCCGCTTGTATCCTTCAAGAAGGGTTTCTCGGCCCATGTTGGGGGTGAAGTTCAGGCTGGCGTCCGTGTTCTCGCCGCTCATTGTTCCAAGCAGGCGGCCTTCGGCCTGGAGGCGGCACCAGAGCCGCGTCTGCGGCAGGGCGTTCAGGACGCCGACCATGGCCGTCACCACGCCGATGGTCTGGATGAAGCGGTACTGCTGTTCGAATATCGACGGCGTGTCGTGGTCAAAACCGACGATGAACCCGCCCATGACCTGCATGCCATGCTGGTGGATGGTCCGGACGGCGCTGGTGAAATCCGTGGTCACGTTCTGGGTTTTGCCGCACTCCTTGAGGCTTTCCACCGAGGGCGTCTCAATGCCGATGAAGACCTTGTGGAAATTGGCCGCGCTCATCATGTGCATCAGCGTCGGGTCTTTGGCCAGGTTGATGCTTGCCTCGGTCATCAACTTGTAGGGATAGCCGCGTTCTTTTTGCCAAGCCGCGAGTTTGGGCAGGAACTCCTTCACGTGGGCCATGTTGCCGATGAAGTTGTCGTCCACGATGAAGACCGTGCCGCGCCACCCGGCGTCGTGCAGGCTTTGCATCTCGGCGAGCATCTGCTCCGGGCTTTTGACCCGGGGGTGCCGGCCGTTCATGGCCACGATGCCGCAGAATTCACAGTCAAAGGGGCAGCCGCGGGAATACTGCACGCTCAAGGACACGTAATCCTTGAAATTGAGCAGGCTCCACAGCGGGATAGGGGTGGCGGCCAGCTTGGGCCGCTCGGTCGCCTGGTAAACGCCGCGGGCCGAGCCGTTTTGCAGGTCCTGCACAAAGTCGGGCAGGATGGTCTCGACCTCTCCCAGGATAAAATGATCGACTTCTGGGAAGCGCTCGCGGTGGGTGTTGAAGGCTGGTCCGCCCGCGACAATGCGTTTGCCCGCGGCTTTTGCGCGGGCGATGATTTCCTGCGTGCTGGCCGCCTGGACCAGCATTGCGCCGACCATGACCATGTCGGCCCAGTCGAGGTCGGCATCACGCAGCGGGCCGACATTGGCGTCCACAAGCCGTTTTTCCCAGGCTTCCGGGAGCATGGCGGCCACGGTGAGCAGCCCCAGGGGCGGGAATACCGCTTTTTTGGCCACAAACGGCAGAACATGCTTGAAACTCCAAAATGTGTCCGGGTGGGCCGGGTAAACCAGCAATACGTTCATGGCGCACGGCCTTTGCGATTTTTGCGGTGATGTTTTGAGCCACCATATCACGACTCGAAGTCCGCGCAAGGGCAATGCCCGATGAAAAACAGCCGGGTTTTAAGCCCGGAAGTCCTCAGCGGCTTGACTTAAGTCAAGTCATTCGGCAGATACTGTGGTAAGACTTCGAATCTGTAGATAGCGCCGTGCGCCGGGTGGGTTGCGCGGCATGGCGGGGTGTTTGTCCGGCGGGAATATTTTTTCCGCGCGGGCGTCACGTCTCACATCAAGGCGGTGGGTGGATGAGTGAGAAAAAGCCGGGAAGGCTCAAGTATGTGCTGCTTGGGGGCGTTGCGGCCCTTGGGGCGGCGCTTTTTTTGACGGTGGGGCCGCCGCAGCTGTTGGCCAAGTCGGAAACGCCGGAGTTCTGCGCCTCGTGCCACATCCACGAAGCGCATTACGAGGCCTGGTTCCACCAGGGCGCGCACCGCAGAAAGGCTTGCGTGGACTGTCATTTGCCAAACGACAACGTGCCCATGCACTATGCCTGGAAGTCCATCGACGGCATGAAGGATCTGGTGTTGTTCCATGCGGGCCGTGTGCCCGATGACATCCGCATTACCGAACATGGCCGCAAGGTGGTGCAGGCAAACTGCATCCGCTGCCACGAGTCCACGGTGGACATGATCGACCAGCAGCGCAGCTGCACGGACTGCCATAGACGCATCATGCACAAGCGCAGCGGCGCCATCGAGACTCAGTAGGCACGCAATACGAACAATATTTCTCCGTTGCAGGGGAACAACGCTTTTCATGGGAGGAGGAACGAATGATGGCGAGGAAAAAGAGAACCCTGTTCATCGTCGGAGTGGCTTTGGCTCTGGCATATCTGGTCATTCCCTACGGCTGCGCGCCCAGCAAGCCGGAAATGGTCAAAACCGTCACCATTCCCGATGGCGAGATCGACCCCGATATCTGGGGCAAGGCCTATCCCGAGGAATTTGAGAGCTGGAAAAAGACCAACGAGCCCGAGCCCGCCGGAAAGAGCAAGTACAAGAAGGGCTTCGACGCCGACCACCTGACCTACGACAAGCTGGCCGAGTATCCCTACATGGCCGTTTTGTTCAATGGCTGGGGCTTCGGCGTGGAGTACAACGAGCCCAAGGGCCACGCGCGCATGCTGCGCGACCAGCTGGATGTCGACGCCTCGCGCCTTAAGGCCGGCGGCGTGTGCTTAAGCTGCAAAACGCCCTATGCGCCCCAATTGCAGAAGCAGCTGGGCGAGGACTACTACGCCAAGCCCTACAAGGAAATTCTGGCCATGATTCCGGAGAAGAACCGGGAGCTGGGCGTTGCCTGCATCGACTGCCACGACAACAAGGACATGGGCCTCAAGCTCTCGCGCGGGTTCACCCTCGGTGCCGCGCTCGACGCCATGAAGGTTGACCAGAAGAATCTGACCCGCCAGGAAAAGCGCACTGCCGTGTGCGCCCAGTGCCACGTGACCTACAACATCCCCAAGGACAAGGAGATGAAGTCCGTGGGCCTGTTCTTCCCCTGGTCGGGAAGCAAGTGGGGCGCCATCACCATCGAGAACATCATCAAGGTCATCCGCTCCGATGACTCCTACCGCGAGTGGAAGCAGAACGTCACCGGGTTCAAGATGGGCTTCATCCGCCACCCGGAGTTCGAGCTGTTCAGCAACAACAGCGTGCACTGGAAGGCCGGGGCCGCCTGCGCGGACTGCCACATGCCCTACACCAAGGTGGGCGTGAAGAAGATCAGCGATCACCGCGTGATGAGCCCTTTGAAGAACGACATGAAGGCCTGCATGCAGTGCCACACCGAAACGGCGGCTTGGCTGAAGGACCAGGTGACGGCCATTCAGGACCGCACGGTTTCCTTGCAGATTCGCGCCGGCAACGCCACCGCCGGCCTGGCCAAGCTGTTTGAGACGGCGCACAAGGCCCAGGCGGACGGCAAGGTCATCGACAAGGCGCTGTACGACAAGGCGCGCGATTACTACGAAGAGGCCTTCTACCGCAGCCTGTTCATCGGCGCGGAGAACTCCGTGGGCTTCCACAACCCCACCGAGGCCATGCGTGTGCTGGGCGACTCCATCGCCTTCGCCAGCAAGGCCGAGGGCTTCCTGCGCCAGGCGCTGGCCAAGGCTGGCGTGGATGTGCCGCTGAAGATCGACCTGGAGCTCGGCAAGTACCTGGAGGGCCGCGGCGACAAGAAGATCAAGTGGGATAAGACCCAGGAGTTCAAGGACCCCAGCGGCGTGCAGGACATGTTCTAGGCTGACTCCGCAAAGTTGAGGCAAAACAGAGGCCCGTCGCGCAAGCGGCGGGCCTTTTTTTGTTGACAGCAGAAAAAAATATCATATATTTGATTAAAATTATTGGAGGGTGTATGCTAAAAGCGCGACTGGTCTTAGATGATTGCCGGTTTTCACTTGCTAAACTGGCTCAAGCAGAAGAGAGGCAGGAGTATAGAGTCATGTTTTTGGCGACGGTCGCTCTTTGTAGGGCCGTCGGAGATGTGCTCGATAAAGTAGATAAAAAGCAGTGTCCAAGCGTTGAGGTGCTGATTAATCATCAATGGGAAATGATTAAAGCTGCTGAGAAAGATGAAAAACACATATTCTGGAAATTTATCAAAAAAGAACGAGACACAATAATGCATACATATCAGCAAAATTATGATGATGGGCCAATGGATATATGGACGGTTGATGACTTTAATTCGATTGAAGACATATATTCCTATGCAATGAAACAAGGCCCATTCAAGGGAGTTGATTCGAAAGAATTGCTTCGCCAAGCAATTGAATGGTGGGAGGCGCAGCTCAGTGAGATTGAAAGAAGTCTTGCTGAAGCAGTGAGTAAGGGTACACCATAACCTGAAGTCAGATTCCCCCCGCAGTTGACAAACCCCGCCCCACGGGCGAAGCAGGGCAGCGGGCGGCGCAAGCTGCGGCGCAGCATTTCAAAAGCCCCATCAGCCCCAAGGTAGTTTACCCATGGCCGCGAAGAAAGAAGTGGATATTGAGGCGCTGAAGCTGAAGCGCAGGATGCTTTCCGGCCGCGTGGCGGAGTGCGAGGGCAAAATAAAGAATCTGACCCGGGAAATGGACGAGCAGAAGGCGAAGTCCTCCTTCAAGACCAGCAAGGATCCCCGGCACGTGAAGTTCCAGGAGGCCGCCCGGCGCAAGCTGGAGGAGTTGCAGCTCCGCATCGACGACTTTCAGAAGGAGCGCGCGGCCCTTAACGCCGACGTGAAGAAGCTGAGTCTGATCATCAAGGGCCAGGCCTAGTCCAAAGGCGCGTTACCGCGCAGGCGGTTCCTCCGCTGGCGGCCTGTCCACACTCTTCACATCCACCACCGGCGTGCCGTCGATGGCCTCCAGCGGAAACACACGCAGCCGCGCCGGTGCGGCGATCTCCAGAATCTCCACCTCGTGCAGGCCAAGGGGGTTCGGACGGTCGGGCGAGCGCGTGGCGAAAACCCCGCGCAGGGGCCGGTTCTTGTCGCCGCGCGGGTGGCATTGCAGCACGGTGCGGTCGCCCTGGTGCAGCCACGTAACGACAAGGATGCGTTGGCCCGCCTCCAGCCCCAGCAGGGCGGGCGCATAGGCCGCGTCCAGCTCTATCCAGGCCTCGGGCGCACCCTCTGCGCCAGACTTCGGCGCGGTGTCCCGGTCCTTCAGCGCGGAGCGCACATGCCCCAGCACCGTAAGGCGCGGGACGGGAAGCAGCATGTCCATGGGGGGAATCTCCTGGGGTGCGGCGGTTCAGCTTTGGCCGGGCTTGGCGAAATGATCGAAGCCCTGGCGCAGCACCGCCCCGCTGTTGAGCCGCAGGCCCGGCAAGGCCGAAACCCGCCCGATGACCTTGGCCTGGGGCAGCACGGCCAGCACCATGGGCAGCCGCTTCTGGTCCGCGCTGGCAATGAGCGCGTAGTCCTCTCCGCCCAGCACGGCGGCCTCCACCGGGTCCTCGCCATGGGAGCTGAAATAGGCCGCCACCTCGGGATTCAGGTCCTCGCGCCCCAGGGTCAGCTCCGCGCCATACTGGCCCAAAAAGCGCGGCAAATCGCGCGCCAGGCCGTCGGAAACATCCATGAGGCCGGAGATGGCCGGGCCTTCCGGCGTGGTTATCTGCGCCAGGACCAACCCTTCGGCGATGCGCGGCTCTGGCCGCAGGTGCGCCATGATGGCCGCGGGCCATTCTTGCAGCACGCAGCAGCCCTTGGCCTCCAGCTCCAGCAGCCCGGCCCGCGCCAGGCCGATGTCGCCCAGCAGCAGCAGGGCGTCGCCGGGGCTGGCCGCGCAGCGCTGGAGCAGCCGCCCGGAGGGCCCGGGCCGTCCGAACACCACGACATCCAGCGCCAGGGCCGGGCCACGGCTCAGGTCGCCGCCGACCAGCGGCAGGTCCAGGCGCTTGGAGAGCGCGGCCATGCCGGAAAGCATCTCGTTCAGGAAGGCGTCGTCCACGTCGTCCGGCACCATGAGCGACAGGGCGAAGCCCAGGGGCGCGGCGCCCATGCCCGCCAGATCGCTGGCCGCTGCCGCCAGCGCCTTGTGGCCTATGTCCGCCGGGGCGAAGTAGGAGCGCCGGAAGTGCGCGTTTTCCACGAAGATGTCGGTGCTGATGCACAGCGGGCCGCCGCAGGGGTCCACAATGGCGCAGTCGTCGCCCCGGCCCAGCAGCACATGCTGGCCGTGGTTCGGAAAGTGCCTGTCGATGACGCGCAGGAATTCTTGTTCGGATGTCGGCATGATTGATCCGTATCAGGATTGGCGGTCCGCGTCGAGGGCGCGGGCCTATTTTGGGCAAAACTCCGGCGTGAAGGCGGCGCTGGAGCCCACCTGCTGCACGAACCCCCGCGTGAAGCCCAGCGCGTCCATGTGCCTGCGCACGGTCTCGTATTCCGCGGGCGTCACGCCGCGGCCGATCTCTGGAAATTCCCCGGCCCGGTGCGCGGGGTAGTACTGGCCCATGAGGCTCACCGCCGTGTCCGGCCCCAGGGTGTCGGCTATCCAGGTCAGGGCCAGGTCTGTGCGGCCCGCGTTGCCCGGCAGCACCAGCAGGCGGATGAGCAGCCCGCGCCGCGCCAGGCCCAGGCCTTGCGGGGTGTCGTCCAGCACCAGCGCGCCCACCTGCCGGTGCATCTCGCAAATGGCGTGGGTGGCGGCCTTGGGGTAGTCTGGCGCGGCGGAATAGCGCGCGGCGGCGCGGGAATCCATATAGCGCAGGTCCGGCAGGTATATGTCCACCAGGCCCTCCAGGCTGCGCAGGGCCTCCACGGTTTCGTACGCGCTGGAGTTCCAGACCACGGGCAGCGCGAGGCCGTGGGCCTTGGCCTGGATGAGGGCCTGGCGCACCTGGGGCGTGTAGTGCGAGGGCGTGACGAGGTTGATGTTGTGCGCGCCAGAGAGCTGCAACTCCAGCATCAGCGCGGCGAGGCCGTCCACGGCCAAGTCATGCCCCAGGTTTTCGAAACTGATGTCGTGGTTCTGGCAATACACGCATTTCAGCGCGCAGCCGGAGAAGAAGATGGTTCCGCTGCCGCCAAGCTCCGGGGAGGGGCCGCTCAAGGCTGGCTCCTCCCCGTGGTGCAGCTGGGCCAGGGCCACGCGGAGGCTGGCCCCGCCGCCGCAGAAGCCGGGACCCTGCGCGCGGACGGCCTTGCAGGCGCGCGGGCACAGGGTGCAGGGCAGGGCGGGGTCGAAGCCGCTCATGCCGGCTCCGGAATATTTGCGCCCGGGCGCCCCAGCAGAAAAGCCAGCTTGGCCGCGCGCGGGCGCTTCTTCACGGCCAGCTCCAGGCGCAGGGCCGCGCCCTTGTCGGCGCAGGGGGCGCTGGCGGCCAGGGCCACGGGCAGGCGGGCGCGGGTGTACTTGGCGGCCACGCCGGAATTGTGCTCGCCCAGGCGGCGGGCCAGGTCCGTGGTGGCCCCGCAGTAAAGCGTGCCGTCGGCGCAGGTCAGAAGATATACGTGCCAGGACATGGCCGCAGCATAGCCGCCTCGGCCCCACTTGCCAAGGTGAGCGGCGGCGATATATCAGCACAGCGCCGCCCTGTGTCCTGAACGCGGGGCGGCAAAATCGGAGGATCCGCTTGTCCAAGATCACCGTTCAGAACATCGAGAAATCCTACGGGGGCGAGGCGCTCTTCAACAGCCTGTCCTTCGAGGCGCTGCCGGGCATGCGCCTGGCCGTGGCCGGGCCGAACGGCTCGGGCAAGAGTACGCTTCTGCGCATCCTGGCGGGCCGCACCGAGCCCGAGGCGGGCAGCGTGGTCATGAGCAAGGGCGCGCGCGTGGGCTATGTGGCCCAGGAGCTTTCCGGCGCGGACCTTTCCGAACCGTTGCTGGGCTGGGTGCTTTCGGCCCTGCCTTCCTGGCGCGATTTTTGGCGCGAATGGGAGCACGCCGTGGAGGCGCGCGACGAGGCCAAGCTGCACAAGCTCTCCGAGCGCCAGGCCCGGTTCGAAACGCAGTACGGCTACCACCCGGAGCACAAGGCCCGGGCGATCCTCTCCGGCCTGGGGTTCGCGGACGAGGACCTCTCGCGCCGGTTGGAGCACCTTTCCGGCGGCTGGCGCGAGCGCGCCAAGCTGGCCCGGGTGCTGCTCCAGGGGGCGGACATTCTGCTTCTGGACGAGCCGACCAACCACCTGGACCTGGAGGCCGTGCAGTGGCTGGAGGACTACCTCCTGGCCTTCAAGGGCACGCTGATCTTCGTGGCCCACGACCGCATCTTTCTGGAGCGCGTGGGCTCGCATGTGCTGGTGCTGGGCACGGCCAAGCCGGTGCTGCGCGCAGGTTCGTTCAGCGAATTTCTGGCCTGGATGGCCGAAAACGCCGAGCAGCGCGAACGCGAGGCCGCCAAGATCACCGCGCGCATCGACCACGAGCAGGAGTTCATCCGCCGTTTCCGGGTCAAGGCGCGCAAGGCCGCCCAGGCCCAAAGCAAGCTCAAGAAGGTGGAGAAGCTGCAGGACGAGCTCTCGCGCCTCAAGGGCGACCAGCTGGCGGCCCGGCCTGGCCGCAGGCTCTCCTTCCGCCTGCCGGAGCCCCCGCGCGGCGACAAGGTGGCCGTGAACGCCGTGGACCTGGAGTTCTCTTACGCCGAGCGCACCAAACACCTTTGGCCGCGCCTCAATTTCCAGATCTTCCGGGGGCGCAAGATCGCCCTGGTGGCGCCGAACGGCGCGGGCAAGTCCACGCTGCTCAAGGTGCTTACCGGCGCGCTGGCCCCCACCCACGGCTACGCCAAGCTGGGCAACAGCACCCAGCTGGCTTACTTCAGCCAGCACCAGACCGAGATCCTGCGGCCCACGGGCACGGTCATCGCGGAAATGCGCCGCCTGTGCGACCCCCGGTGCACGGAGGAGCAGCTCATGGGGGTGCTGGGCCTGTTCCTGCTGGGCGAGTCCTATTTCGAGCGCCCTGTGGCCGCCCTTTCCGGCGGCGAGAAGAGCCGGCTCGTCATGGCCAGCCTGTTTCTGGGCCGCGCCAACCTGCTCATCCTCGACGAGCCCACCAACCACCTGGACCTGGAGAGCCGCGAAGGCCTCGTGGCCGCGCTCAAAGACTTCGAGGGCACGCTTTTCATGGTGGCCCACGACCGTTACCTCATGAGCGAGGTGGCCGAGGAGATCTGGACCCTTGGGCCGGAGGGGCTTGTGCAGCACCACGAGGGTTTTGACGACTTCGACGCCAAACGCCGCGCGGCCCTCATCGAGGCCAAGCAGGGCGCCAAGCGCGAGGCCAGGAAGCAGGACTGCGCGCCCGTGTCCCTGGTCGAGGACGCCGAAGACTCCCAGGGTTCCAAACGTTTGACGAAAGAGGAAAAGCGCAAGCTGGCCGAGCAGCGCAACGCCCTTTCCCGCGCCCTGAAACCCCTGCGCGAGGACTACGCCAAGTGCGAGAAGGACCTGGAGCGCGTGCTCTTGGAGCAAGGCGAGCTGGAGGTCAGGATGAACGACCCCGCCACCTATGGCAGCGCGGGCGAGGCGCTGGCCGTGAACAACCAGTACCGCGAGGTGTCGGACTGGGCCGAGAAGCTCATGGAGCGCATGAGCGGCCTGGAGGAGAAGATGGCGGCCATCCAGACGCAGATGGGGGCCTGCCTTGACTCGTGACGGCGATTTGCTGGTGGTGGCGGGCATCGTCTGGAAAGACGGCCTGTTTCTGGGGGTGGAGCGTCCGGAAGGCAAGGCCCACGCGGGCTGGTGGGAGTTCCCCGGCGGCAAGGTGGAGCAGGGCGAGAGCCTGGAGGCCGCCCTTGTGCGCGAGCTTCAGGAAGAGCTTTCCTTCTCCGCCACGCGGCTCGTCTTCTGGCGCGAGAAACGCTTCGTGTATCCGCAGGGGCCGGTGCGCCTGAACTTCTTCCACGTTACGGCCTTCGAGGGCGAGGTGGTTCCCCTGGAGGGCCAGCGCTTCGCCTGGTTCAAACCCGGCCAGGCCGACGTTTCGATCTTTCTGCCCGCCAACGCGGACATTGTGCCCGCGCTTTTTCCGCCGCTTTCCGCGTAACTCGCAAAACGTTGCGGCCCGCGCCAAGAAAGGGTAAGCATCCATTTTCTGCGCCCACCCCGGAAGTCCTGTCATGGCGCGGTAACATCAAGGAGCCCAGACGCTTGCGCATCGCGGATCTTATCCCCACACGCCGTCCCTTCCTTTCGCTTGAGTTTTTTCCGCCCAAGGAACGGGACACCTGGCCCAAGTTTTTTGCCGAGGTTGAGAAGCTCAAGGTTCTCGACCCGCTGTTCGTGTCCGTCACCTATGGCGCGGGCGGCGGCACCCAGGCCAACACCCTGGACGTCGTCACCCACCTGAAGCGCGAGATGGGCCTGGAGCCCATGGCGCACCTCACCTGCGTGGGGGCTTCTTCTTCCGCCCTGCGGGAGTTTTTGCGCGCCATCGACGAGGCCGGCATTCAGAACGTGCTGGCCCTGCGCGGCGACCCGCCCAAAGGCGTTGCGGATTTTTGCTTCGCTGACCAGGAGTTCCAGCACGCCTCGGACCTCGTGCGTTTCATCCGCGCCGCCTTTCCGGACATGGGCATCGGCGTGGCGGGCATTCCCACCATGCACCCGGAGTCGGCCACGCTGGAAGACGACCTGAAATGGGTGAAGCACAAGGTGGACGCGGGCGGCCAGTTCGTCGTCACTCAGCTTTTCTACGACAACGGCCTGTACCTGAAGTACGTGAAGAACCTGCGCGCCCTCGGCGTCAGCGTGCCCGTGATTCCCGGCATCATGCCCGTTCTGAGCATGAAGAGCGCCGAGTTCATTGCGGGATTGAACGGCCGCGCGGTGTTCGGCGGCTTTTATGAGACCCTGGAGGCGGCCTTTGAAAAGGGCGGCGACGAAGCCGTGCGTGAACTGGGGTTGGCCCAGGCCACGAGGCAGGTCCAGGGGCTCATCGACGCGGGCGTGCCCGGGGTGCATTTGTACACCCTGAACCGGGCGGAGGCCTGCCTTGAAATCGTCAACAACATCACACTTCGATAAACGGAGAGGAACATGAGCGCGAAGAATCCCAGAGTGGCAGTGGTGGGCGCAACGGGCGCCGTTGGCCGTGAAATGCTCGAGGTGCTGGCCCAGCGCGAGTTCCCCGCTTCCGAGGTCGTGCCCTTCGCCTCCGCCCGCAGCGCGGGCAAAAAGGTGGACTTCAAGGGCGGCGAGCTCACCGTGCGCGAGCTGAAGGAAGATTCCTTCGCCGGGTTCGACCTGGCCCTGTTCTCCGCCGGCGGCTCCACCTCCGAGAAGTTCGCGCCGCTGGCCGCCAAGGCCGGCTGCGTGGTGGTCGACAATTCCAGCGCCTGGCGCATGGACCCGGCCTGCCCCCTGGTTGTGCCGGAGGTGAACCCCAAGGATTTGGAGTGGCACAAGGGCATCATCGCCAACCCCAACTGCTCCACCATCCAGATGGTGGTGGCCCTGAAGCCCCTGCACGACGCGGCCAAGATCAAGCGCATCGTGGTCTCCACCTATCAGGCCGTTTCCGGCACGGGGCAGAAGGCCATCACCGAGCTGGAGAACCAGATCGCCAAGCTGATGAACGGCAAAGAAGCCGAGTGCAAGGTCTACCCGTATCAGATCGCCTTCAACTGCCTGCCGCAGATCGACGTGTTCATGGACAACGGCTACACCAAAGAAGAAATGAAGATGGTCAATGAGACCAAAAAAATCATGGGCGACAACACCATCCGCGTCACCGCCACCACGGTGCGCGTGCCCGTGTTCTACAGCCACTCCGAGTCCGTGAACATTGAAACCGAAAAGAAGCTCACGGTGGAGGAGGTGCGCCAGATCCTGTCCAGCGCCCCCGGCATCATGGTGGAGGACTTCCCGGAAAAGAAGATCTATCCCATGGCCATCACCGCCGCCGGGCAGGACGACGTGTTCGTGGGCCGCATCCGCGAGGACGAGTCCATTGCCAACGGCATCAACATGTGGATCGTGTCCGACAACATTCGCAAGGGCGCGGCCCTGAACGCCGTGCAGATAGGCGAAGAGCTCCTGCGCCGCAACCTGCTGCGCGTGCTGTAAGGGGCCGAAGGGGAAAAGTCATGCGCGTCGCCGACTCTCAGGAATACCTTCAGGCCATGCTCGAGGCCATCCGGCCCGGCACCGAAGAGGTGCTGGCCTTTTACGACCATCGCGTGGGAGTCATCGGCACGGACCCGAAGCTCATGCTCATGCCCTGGGACGACCACCTGGTGCACCGGGGCGATGGCGTGTTCGAGTCCCTCAAGTACGTGGACCGCAAGCTCTACCAGCTTGACGCGCACCTGCGGCGCATGAAGATCTCCTGCCAGGCCATCCACCTGGAGCCGCCGTGCTCCTGGGATGAGCTGCGGGAGGCCATCATCGAGGTGGCGCGCGCGGGCAACGAGCCCAGCGGCCTTATCCGCGTGCTTTTGGGCCGCGGTCCTGGCGGGTTCGGCCTGGACCCCTACGAGAGCCCGGTGCAGAGCCTGTACGTCGTTGCGTACCGGATGCACCTGAAGCCGGAGAGCGCCTTTGAAAAGGGCGTTACGGCCATGCGCACCAGCATTCCGGCCAAGCAGGCCTGGATGGCCACAGTGAAAACCACGAACTACCTGCCCAATGTGCTCATGAAGCGCGAGGCTGTGAACAACCGCGTGGACTTCCCGTTCTGCTACGACGGCAACGGTTTCCTGGCCGAGGGCGCCACGGAGAACGTGGCCCTGGTGGACGAGGGGGGGCGGCTGGTCATTCCGGAGTTCACCAACGCTCTGGCGGGCACCACCCTCATGCGCGCCGTGGATTTGGTGAAGGATGACATGTCCGTCATCTTCAAGGGCGTCACCGAGGGCGAGGTCTACACCGCCCGCGAGGTGATGATGGTGGGCACCAGCTTCGACGCCATCGGCGTGGTGCGCTACAACGGCAAGCCCATCTTCGACGCCCGGCCCGGCCCGGTGACCAGGAGGATCCGGGCGCTGCTGGCGGACGATCTGCAACAGTCCGGCCTGGTGTTTTAGCCCCGGCGAGATGAAAACGACCCGCGCCCGGCTCCAGCAATGGTGCCGGGCGCTTTTGCGTTCTCCCGCGTTTTTCTGCCGCGTGTTCATCCTCCTGGCGGCCTCTTGACGCCGCCGCCGGGCCGGGGGTAAGGCATTCCGACATTCCGGGGCGCGTGACTGGCGAAATGCGTGGAGCCTACCACGAGGAAGCGCGAAACCCCTTTCCTGCCGTTCGCCTGGGCTGCATCCCCTTTTCGCACAGCGCGCGGGGCTGTACCACCGACACCCCTTCCTGCCGGAAGGCCTTTTCGGAGGCGCCCATGCGAGAGCCACTTCCCAAAACACTGGTGCTGACGCAGGCCGCGAGCCTTGCCGACCTGCGCCGCGACTTCTCCCTGTCCGCTGCCGTGGCCGGGGTCATCGCGGTGATGGTGTCCTACGGCGGGCCGGCGGCCATCATCTTTCAGGCCGCAGCCTCGGCGGGCCTTACTTCCGGCCAGCTCACCAGCTGGATCTGGGCCATCTCCATCGGTTCCGGCTTGGCCGGGCTGGTGTTGAGCCTGGCCTACCGCGCGCCGGTCATCATCGCCTGGTCCACGCCGGGCGCGGCGCTCCTGGCCGCCGGCTGGGCCAGCTATCCCTACCCGGAGGCCATCGGGGCCTTTCTCTTCGCCGGCATCGCCATCACGGTGTTCGGGGCCACGGGGCTTTTCGGCGCGCTCATGGAGCGCATTCCGCAGGCCGTGGTGGCGGCCATGCTGGCGGGCATCCTGCTGCGCTTCGGGCTGGATGTGTTTACGGCCATGCGCGCCACGCCGCTTCTGGTGGCGCCCATGCTCGTCGGCTACATCACCATGAAGCGCCTGTACCCGCGCTACGCCATCGTGGCCACGCTGCTTGTGGGGCTGGTGTGCGCCGCCGCCCTGGGCCTGCTCGACCTGGCCCTGGTGGACGCCAGCTTCGCCCGGCCGGAGCTCACCACCCCCAGCTTCAGCCTGGGCGCGCTCATCGGCCTGGGCGTGCCGCTGTTCCTGGTCACCATGACCGGCCAGAACGCCACAGGGCTGGGCGTTTTGCGCACGGCGGGCTACCGCACCCCCGGCGGACCGCTTGTGGCGGCCACGGGCGCGCTCTCGACGCTGCTGGCCCCCTTCGGGTCGCACGGCATCAATCTGGCGGCCATCACTGCGGCCATCTGCACCGGGCCGGAGGCCCACGGCGACCCGGACAAGCGCTATGTGGCGGGTGTGGTGTGCGGGCTGGCGTATCTTGTGGTGGGGCTGTTCGGCGCAACCCTGGTTGGCCTGTTCACGGCACTGCCGCCGGGGCTCATCGCCGCCATTTCCGGGCTGGCGCTTTTTGGCGCGCTGCAAAGCGGCCTGACCCAGGCCATGGCCGACGAGGCCCGGCGCGAGGCTGCGCTGGTGACCTTCCTGGTCACCGTGTCCGGGGTGTCGGTCTTTGGCGTGGGCTCGGCCTTCTGGGGGCTTTTGGGCGGGGTGCTGGTGAACGCGGCCCTCTCGGGAGAGTGGCGCTCCGGCAAGGCTGCCTCAGCCTAGCAGGGCAGCGAGCGGGAGTCCTGCGGGGCGATCTCCTCCCAGTCGGCCATGGAGGCTTGGTCGCGCGGCACGAATTCCCAGTATTCGCCCTCGCGCAGGGCGTTTTCCGGGGCGTCGTCCTGGATGAGCTGGTCGAGGGCCTGGCCGCCGGCCTTGAGGTCGTCCTCGTCCATGGCCATGATGGTTTCTGGGTGGCGGTTGCCGTCGGGCATGACGCGGTAGACGAGGTACAGCTGGCGCATAGGGTCTCCTGCTCCGGGGGTTTCGGGCACCATGCCCCAGGCCGGGGGCGGAAGTAAAGCGCCAGCGGTCTTGACGGACACTGCCAGCACTTCTACTGTGGCGCGTCGTTCCCCCCCCCTCCAAGCCGGAGTGCACATGCGTTTCTACCTCATCTTTACGATCATCTTCATGGTCATGCTGGCCGTGTCGCTCGTCCAGGTCCGCCGCCAGATCGGCATGGCGCACCACGCCTCGCTGGTGCTGCTGGTTCTGGGCCTGGCCACGAGCATGCTGCTGGCCTCCACGCGGGCCATGCCGGAAAGCTGGACCATGGCCCTGGCCCGGCCCGTGTGGTGGGTGGGCTACGGCACCTTTGCCGTGGTGTCCTACCTGTTCCTGTTCCAGGTGTGCCTGCTGTTTGCGGAAATGGCGGCGTGGGTCGCGGTCCCGCGCCTGCTGCCCTTTTTCCGTTCGCCGCGCGCCCTGTTTCTGGCCTTTGCCCTCACCAGCGTGGTGGTGGCCTACGGCTCGTTCGAACTGGGCAACGTGCGCGTGGTCTCGCGTCAGATCGTTTCGGCCAAGGTGACGCGGCCCGTGCGCTTGGTGGCGGTGACCGACCTGCACCTTGGGGCCTTGACCATTGCGTCCCGCATCGATGCCCTGGCGGAGCTCATCCGCGCGCAGAACCCGGACCTGCTGCTCCACGTGGGCGATCTGGTCAACGACCACCCGGAGGCGGTGCGGCACCTGGCCTCCCGTTTGGCCGAGGTGCGGCCCAGGCTCGGCACGTACGGGGTTTTTGGCAACCACGAGCGCTACGAGGGCGACGCCCGCAGCGCCATGGTCTTTCGCTGGGCCGGGGCGCGGCTGCTGCGCAACGAGAGCGTGCGCCTGCCCGAGGCCGGGGTGCAGATTCTGGGCGTGGACGATCCCGGCAGAGCCGGTGACGTGACCGGAATCATCGCCGGGGAGATAGGCGGCCTTGCGCCCGGCATGGACCCCGCGCTGTTCCAGGTGTTGCTGAACCACCGGCCCCAGGCCTGGCGCGAGGCCGCCCAGCCCCTGGGCATCGAGCTCATGCTCTCCGGCCATACCCATCGCGGCCAGGTGTTCCCGTTCTACCTGGTGGTGAACCGTTTTTACGAATTCATGGGCGGCTTTTACGAGGAGAACGGCAGTGTGCTCGGCGTAAGCGCGGGCGCGGGCTTCTGGGGGCCGCCCCTGCGCGTGCTGGCCCCGCCGGACATCCTGGTGGTGGACATTGTGCCCGCCGCGGGCCAGGGCGCGCAATAGCGCGCGGTCGTGGACCAGGGGCATGAACTCGGGTAGGGGACTTTCACAAAGGCTTTTTGGGGCAAAGGACGCGCGCGTGGACAGAAACACCCCCAGACGGCTGGGCATAACCGCCAAGCTGCTCATCTGGTGCATGGTGCTGGTGGCCATCTTTTACGCCACCACCAGCGTGCTCATCCTGCGCATCCAGAATCTGGTCGAGGTCTCCAGCGCCATCGTCAACGTCAACTACGACATCGACCTGGCCGCACAGCGCATGATTCAGCAGCTTCTCTCCCTTGAAGAAAACCGCAAGCGCTACGAAATATTGCAGAAAGACGCCTACATGGAGGCCTTTGTCTCCGACCTGGAGGCCTTTGGCAAGACGCTGACCAGCGTGCTGGCCCGCCACCCGGAGTACAAGCAGTCCTGGGTGGTTCTGACGCGGGAGTACGCGGAACTGCTGGCGCGCAGCCGCGACACCGGCCCCAAGGTGCTGCCGGACAAAACCGTGACCCGCTGGCTGGAACTGCTTTCCGAGACGCGCCAGACCAACCAGCAGGAGATGGAAACGCGCCTGAATGAGCTGGCCGACAAGAGCCGCGCGGCGGAGCGCCTGGGCTTTTTCGGGCTGGTGGCCAGCATCGCGCTGGGCGTTTTGGGCAGCGTGTTCATCGCGTATCGCCTGAACCTCTCCCTTTCGGAGATCCGCCGCGGCATCCGCGAACTGGGCAGCGGCGAACCCACCCGGCCTGTGCGGGTCACCACCCACGACGAGTTGGGCGAGCTGGCCCAGGCCTTCAACAGCATGACCGTGCGCCTTACCGAAGAGGAACGCATGCGCCAGGACTTCATCGCCATGCTCTCCCATGAAATCCGCACGCCGCTCACCAGCATCCGCGAGTCCGTGGACCTTGTGGCCGACGGAGTGTTCGGCGAGGTGAACGAGAAACAGCGCCATTTTCTGGACATCTCGCGGCAGGAGGCCCTGCGGCTGACGCACCTGCTGGAGCGGCTCATGAAGGTCTCCAGCCTGGAGGCCCAGCGGCTCAAGCTGAACACCGAGCCTCTGGACGCCTCGACCCTGGCGCGCCAGGCCCTGGACCGGCTGCAATCCATGGCCCTGGCCAAGCGCATCGAGCTCAAGGCCGAGCTGCCGCAAGACTTCGTGTTCGTGGAGGCCGACCACGAGCACGTGACTCAGGTGCTCGTGAATCTGCTGGGCAACGCCATCAAGTTTTCGCCGCCGGAGTCGGTGGTGCGGCTGAGCGTCACCCCGGAGCCCGCGGGCAAATCCGTCATTTTCTGCGTGGTGGACGAAGGGCCGGGCATTCCGCCCGACGAGCAGGAGCGCATCTTCCTCAAATATTACCGGGAGCCCGCCGTGCGCGGCAGCGTGGACGGCCTGGGCCTGGGGCTGTCCATTGCGCGCGGCATCGTGGAGGCCCACGGCGGCGCCCTCTGGCTCAACAGCGCGCCGGGCTGCGGCTCAAGCTTCTGCTTTTCCCTTCCCAAGCCCAGGACGATGGTATAGAAAAATGTCCATGACACTGCACGATTCGCGGCCCCGGAGCCCCCGTGGAAGCTTGGCCTTCCTCAGGGCGGCTGCGGCGCTCGCTACACTTCTGTTCGCTTGCCTGACGCTGTCCGGTTGCGCCTTGTCCGGGCTCAACGGCGACGGCGTTTCGACCCGTGACCCGCGCGCGGCCTATGTGCTGGCCGTGGATTCCTATCTGGCGGGGCAGTACGAAAAGGCCGGGAGCATCTTCCAGCGCCTTTCCGGCAACACCAGCGATGCCGTCGTGGCCCGCAAGGCCTATTACGGCCTGGCCTGCGCGCGTTTGGCCACGGCCCGCACGCCCCAGGAGCTGCACGATGCCCTGGGCATTTGGAACACCTGGGTGCAGATGACCCCCGAAGGCCTGCCCTCCGAGGACCCGCGCCTCATGACCCCGCTTCTGCCCCGGCTGACGCCCTCCGGCAGCACCGGCAGCTCGGCCATGCTCTCCGAGGAGGAGATCGACCGGGAACTGGCCCGCACCAAGCGTCTGGTCGGCTGCCAGGAGGAGACGGGCAAGGTCAAGGAGGCCCTGCGCAAGAAGACTGCGGAGGCCGAGGCCCTGCGCAGCCAGCTGAACGCCCTGGAGCGCCTGCACCAGGAGATCACCATGAAGAAGAAGGGCCTGGAGTAGCGCCCGCCCGCCTATGGAGAGCAGCAAACGCGAACACGCCACCATTCTCGTGGTGGACGACGACAAGAACATCCTGCAAGTTCTGGAGGCTCGGCTCTCCTTCGCCCACTACAAGACCCTCTCGGCCAGAAGCGCCGAGGAGGCCGTCGAGCTGCTGGCCCGCCACCCCGTGGATCTCGTTGTCTCGGACGTGAAGATGCCCGGCATGGGCGGCGTGGGCCTGCTGCACGAAATCCTTGTCCAGTGGCCGCACATTCCGGTTATCCTGCTCACCGCCTACGGCAGCATCCCCGACGCCGTGTCCACCATCCGCTCCGGCGCGGCGGACTACCTCACCAAGCCTTTCGACGGGCACCAGCTGCTGCAGAAAATCGCCGCGCTGCTGGGCCGCGTTGTGGAGAAGGTCGAGCGCGCCCCGGGCAAGGCCAAGCCCTCCACCGTCAGCGATGTCATTTGGGGCGGCAAGAGTCCGGCCATGCGCGACTTTTACGCCGTGCTCGAACGCGTGGCCCCCACGGACGTGGCCGTGCTCATCCTGGGCGAGTCCGGCACGGGCAAGGAGATGGTGGCGCGCATGCTCCACGATCTTTCGCCCCGGGCCAAAGGCCCCTTCGTCATTGTGGACTGCGGCTCCACCCAGCCCACCCTGCTGGAAAGCGAACTTTTCGGCCACGTGAAGGGCGCCTTTACCCACGCCGTGCGCGACAAGAAAGGGCTCATGGAGGAGGCCGACGGCGGCACGCTGTTCCTGGACGAGATCGGCAACATCAGCCCCGAGATGCAGACCAGGCTGCTGCGCTTTCTGCAGGAGCGCACCATCCGCCGCGTGGGCGACACCCGCGCCATCCCCGTGAACTGCCGGGTGGTTGCGGCCACCAATGCCGATCTGCCCAGCCTGGTCAAGAAGGGCGAGTTTCGCGAGGACCTCTATTTCCGCCTCAAAGTGGTGACCCTCAAGGTGCCCCCCCTGCGTGAGCGCAAGGAGGACATCCCGCTGTTGACCGAACGCTTCCTGGAGACCTTCAGCCAGGCCCAGAAGCGGCCCAAGGTCACGGCCTCGCCGGAGACGCTGCGCCTGCTCATGGCCCACGACTGGCCGGGCAACGTGCGCGAGCTCCGGCATGCCCTGGAGGGCGGCGTGGTGTTCTGCTCCGGCCAGGTGCTGGAGCCGCGCGATGTGCAGCTGGAGCAGTCCCAGAACCTGCACGCCTCCCCCGTCCCCGCGGCGCCCGAACGCGCGGCCGCCCCGGATTCCCTGTCCCTTGAGGAGAACGAGCACCAGGCCATTCTGCGCGCCCTTGAGCGTACGGCCTGGGTCAAGAAGACCGCCGCCGACCTGCTCGGCATCAGCCGCCGGGCCATTCATTATAAAATCAAAAAGTACAACATCCAGATTCCGGGTAAAGACCTGGACGAGTAGCCCTCGGTTCTGCCAGCCCTTTTGGGCGCGGGGTTGCCGCGCGTCTTTGCGTGCGTCCGGGGGAATCGGATGGTGCGTACTACGTAATTGTTGGGCTTGTGATTTATTTCATATTCCATTTCCTAATGCCGTGGAGTAATACTTCCGATAATTATCGGACATTTCAGGGTACTGAATCAGGCGTGACAGGGACATTCAAGCGCATCTCGCGCGGACCATGAACCCTTCTCCTGGCGCGGTTTTTTCCCTGTGTCAGGGCATCTTCTCGCGGACCGGCGTGTATGGTCCGCATCCCCCTGAGGAGGCCTCAATGCGTGCTACTTTGCTGATGAAAATCACTGGCCTGGTTTTTGTCGCCGTTGTCCTTGTGGGCGGCGGAAACTATTTCGCAAACCGCTATTTTCTCACCAGCACCCTGGACGAACAGAACATCAAAGATGTCGGCACCCGTTCCGACCTCGTGGCCGACCAGTTTGAAACCCAGAAGAAAAGCCTTCTGTCCGTCGGCTTCCTCATGGCCACCAATCCTCAGGTAGCCAGCCGCATAGTCGAGGGCGACACCCCCTGGCTGCAGGCCTACGCCAAGAAGGTCATGGCCGAGACCGGCCTTGAATCCATCACCATTTCCGACCGCGAGGGCAAGTGCCTGGCGCGTGGGCATTCCGACAAGGCTGGCGACAGCGTCGCGTCTCAGGTCAACGTCCAAAAGGCCCTCAAGGGCGAGGTGGTCGTCGGCGTGGAGCAGGGCACGGTCGTGAAGTTCTCCCTGCGCGCGGGCTACCCCGTGAAGCGGGGCGAAGAGATCGTGGGCGTCGTCACCCCCGGCTTCACGCTTTCGAGCGACCGCTTCGTGGACCACATCAAGAAGAATTTGGGCCTGGAATGCACGTTGTTCCAAGGCGATACGCGCATCTCGACCACCATCATCAAAGAGGGCAAGCGCGCCATCGGCACCAAGATGGACAACAAGGCCGTCATTGAGGCCGTGCTCCAGAAGGGCCAGCGCTTCACCGGCCACAACGTCATTCTGGGCATTGCCTACAACACCGCCTACTGGCCCATTGTGGACGTGAACAACAAGGTTGCGGGCATGTTCTTCATCGGCCAGAAGCGCGAATTCATCGAACGCGTGCTGAATGAGACCCACCTGTCCAGCCTGGTCTCCACCGTTGTGGTGGGCCTCATCATGCTCATCGCGGGCTTTCTCTTCACCAGAGCCTTGGTGAAGCCCATTCTGCAAACCATCGACTTCGCCAACCAGGTGGCCAAGGGCAACCTGGACGGCACGCTGCACGTGAACTCCAAGGACGAGACCCGGGACTTGGCCGAGGCGCTGCGCACCATGAGCGCCAACCTCAAGGTCAAGATCCAGGAGTCCGAGTCCAGCGCAAAGGCCGCCGACACCAAGGCCCAAGAGGCCGAGGTGGCCACCCGGGCCGCCCTGGAAGCCAAGACGCAGGCCGAAAGCGCCAAGCGCGAAGGCATGCTCGACGCCGCCGGCAAGCTTGAGGAAATCGTCGAACGCATTACCTCCAGCTCCGAGGAGCTCTCGGCGCAGGTGGAGCTTATGAGCCGCGGCATGGACCTTCAGCGCGACCGCGTGGCTGAAACCGCCTCG
>Ga0209373_10001394_pt1 | contig 28633 bp, 25 predicted proteins | sample Higcelweek5metaG_FD_187173 | JGI IMG/M metagenome (GOLD analysis project Ga0209373, IMG submission 187173) | Freshwater pond sediment microbial communities from the University of Edinburgh, under environmental carbon perturbations - High... | ecosystem: Environmental > Aquatic > Freshwater >... | reverse complement strand
AGCCCGCTCGCCTTCGCCCGCCTGGTCCGCGCCAATCTCATGCACAGAAAACGCATCGACCGCCTGATCGGAGACGATCCCAAACCTCGGATCGACCCCAATCAGATGATGCTGCAATGGGCGTGAACTTTAAACCGGACAGCCGTGGGTCAAGCCCGGCCATGACGGAAAGTGGAAACCAACGTGGCCACCGAGTTTTTCCGCAGCCCGTTAGGCCTTGGACCGGTCGGCGGCCAGCTGGTTCAGCCGCGCCGCCGAAGCGATCAGACGGAACACGCTTTCCAGGCGGCCCAGCGCCAGTTGCTGTTCGAAGGTCACGGCCTGGACGCTGGCGCGCAGCCGCGCCAGATGGCGGGCGATGGCGCGGCCGCTGAGGTAACGCAGCGGCACGTCGGGTGCGGCGCGGCAGGCGAACGCCTCGCCCACCGCCTCCAGGTGACGGGTCAGGTAATCCTGATCCTCGGCACACAGCGGCAGGGGTTGGTCGGCGGCCTCGCGGGCCAGTCGTTCGAAGCGGATATCGTGGATGGCGGCCATGGGTCGGAAGCGTGTTGTGTCGTCTTGACAGATAGGAAGCGGCAAGCCGTCTGAAAAGGGGTCAGCGGCAACCGCGCCGGGTCAGCTCCTCGGTGATGAAGTCCACGAAGCGGCGGACGCGCGGCGAACGGGCGCGGGCCGCCGGGCTGACCGCGTGCAGGGCGGTATCGGGTGAACGCCAGCCCTCCAGCACCGGCACCAGCCGCCCCTCGGCCAGATCGCCCTCCACGTCCCAGATGGATTTTTGCACCAGCCCCATGCCCGCCAGCGCCCAGGCATGCACCGCCTCGCCGTTGTTGCAGGCCAGACGGCCGCCCACCCGCACGCTGGTTTCGCCATCCGGGCCGACGAAGGTCCACACCTTGTCGTTGCCGTCGCCGATCACCAGGCACTCATGGGCGGTCAGGTCGGCGGGGGTCCGGGGATGGCCGTGCCGCTCCAGATAGCCGGGCGCGGCGCACACCACCCGCCAGTTTTCGGCCAGACGGCGGGCCACCAGACCGGAATCGGCCAGCACGCCGAAGCGCAGCGCCACGTCCACGTTTTCCTCGACCAGATCCAGCACGGTGTCGGTCAGCAGCAGGTGCAGCCGCAACCGGGGATGGCGGCGCATGAATTCCGCCACCAGCGGCGCCATGTGCACCCGGCCGAAACTGGCCGAGGCGGTGACGCGCATGAACCCGGCCAGATCGTTGTCGTCGGCGGCCACCACCGCCTCGGCCTCGGCCAGATCGGCCAGCAGGCCACGCACGCGCGGCAGGAAGGCGGCACCCTCGTCGGTCAGCGACAATGCCCGCGTGGTGCGCAGCACCAGCCGCGCCCCCAGCCGCCCCTCCAGCGCCGCCAGATGCTTGCTGACCGCGCCCACCGACATGCCCAGCACCCGCGCCGCCGCCGACAGGCTGCCGCTGGCCGCCACCTGGGCGAACACTTCCATCTCGCGCATGCGGTCCATGGATGACCTTTTCCAAAATCGAAAAACTGATTTACCAAACCGCCCTCTTCCCGAGCGGTTTGGAAAGTGTGAACAATCGGTACAAATCTCGCAAGGACACAAGGAGCCTCCCCATGTCCCAATTGTTCACCCCCATCACCCTGGCCGGTCTGACCCTGCCCAACCGCGTGGTGGTGGCCCCCATGTGCCAGTACAGCGCCAAGGACGGCGTCGCCCAGGACTGGCACCTGCAGCATTACGGCGCCCTGGCGGCGTCCAGCCCCGGCATGATCGTGCTGGAGGCGACGGGCGTCGCCCCCGAAGGCCGCATCAGCCCCCATTGCCTGGGGCTCTACGACGACGCCACCGAGACGGCGCTGACCTCCCTGGTCGCCAAGCTCAAGAGCTTCGGCAACAGCCGCATCGCCATCCAGTTGGGCCATGCCGGACGCAAGGGCGCCTCGGACGCACCGTGGAACGGCGGCGGCCCGACCAATGCCTGGGTCAATGTGGCGCCGTCCGTCGATCCGTTCGACACGGACTGGCCGGATTCCGAGGCCCTGGACGAGGCCGGTCTGGCCCGCCTGCGCGATGCCTTCGCCGATGCCGCCAAGCGCGCCCTGCGCGCCGGGTTCGACGCCATCGAAGTGCATTCGGCCCATGGCTATCTGCTGCACCAGTTCCTGTCGCCGCTGGCCAACAAGCGCACCGATTCCTATGGCGGCAGCCTGGAAAACCGCATGCGCTTCCCGCTGGAAGTCATCCGCGCCATGCGCGCGGTGTGGCCGCAGGGCAAGCCGTTGGGCATCCGCGTCAGCGCCACCGACTGGACCGAGGGTGGCCTGACGCTGGAGGAATCGGAAATCTACGCCCGCGAATTCGCCAAGGCGGGCATCGATTATGTCTGCGTATCGTCGGGCGGCGTGGTGCCCAAGGCCAGCATTCCGGTCGGGCCGCTGTATCAGGTGCATCTGGCCCAGGCCATCCGCAAGGCGTCGGGCCTGCCGGTGCGCGCCGTCGGCCTGATCGCCACGCCGGAACAGGCGGAAAGCGTGGTGGCCGAGGGCAAGGCCGACATGGTCGCCATCGGCCGCGGCTTCCTGGACAACCCGCGCTGGGTGTGGCACGCCGCCGAACGCCTGGGCGTCGAGCTGCCCTATGTCAACCAGTACCGCTATGCCTCGGGCCGCTTCTGGCCGGGCGCCGCCATCGCCCGCCCCAAGCTGGCGGCGGAGTAAGGTTAGTCCAAAACCATCCCGACCACCGGTTCCACCGCTGCCGCCACCTCGGGCGACAGGGTGGTACCGGGGGCGAAGGTCTTGCCCTCGACGCCAATCACCGTCAGACGCGGCGGCAGGCGGCCCAGCAGGCGGGCCATTTCCACCGCTTCGGCCAGACCGAAGACATGACTGCTTTTGGGAAACAAAGCGGCGGGCAGGCTTTGCGCCACCGCGTCCCAGCAGCGGATGGTGCCCGGCGCCGCGTCGGACCGGGTGGCGTCCACCAGCACCACCGCGTCGAAGCCGTGCCAGTTTTCCATGAGCGACGTACCCTCACCGTGATGGGCGAACGCCGTCACGCCGGGCCGCGCCAACGCCGCCACCCGCTCGGCCACCAGCGGCCCCAGCCCGTCATCACCCCGGAAGGGATGGCCGATGCCGAGGACCAGCAAACTCATTGGTTATCGGCGAACCAGCGGGCGAAGAAGGTGTCGTCGCCCTCGGTGCGCAGATTGCGGGTGGGGGCGCCGTCGCCGTCGATCAGCTCCATGTCATGCAGCCAGCGCACGATCTTCTTGAAATGGCCGACGTTCTGAAGGTTGGCGCCGCCTTCCATCCAATTCTGTTCCAGAAAGGCCAGGATGGCGGGCTGGCCCAACTGGGCCTCCCACAGGATGCCCAGCAGCGAGCACAACGCCTCTTCCACATCGCGCTCGGGGCAGAACAGGGTCTGCACCGCATCGGCCTGTTCGCGCTTGCCGCTTTCCGGGCCGCAGCCCAGGCCGAAATCCAGCACCGCACGCCGTTCCGGCGCCGCCAATTGGTAATGGGCGACCTCGTGGATCAACACGCTGGGTTCCATGCGGATGGCGACATTGATGCCGTCCCAGGTAAAATGCGTCTTGGGGTCCACGTCCAGGATGCCGAAACCGAACTGGCGGCACAACTCGACGCCGTCGGCGTGGTGCTTGGCATCGGTGGACAGCGTCATCAGATCGCCATCGGGAACGATCGCGGTGACGCGGTCGAACACCTTCGCCGCCAGGGGATAATCGGACAACGCCGCCCGGAATTCCGGCAGCAGCGGGCGCAGGGTGTCGTGGTTGACGGGCGTCAGCATCATGATGGCCGGGTTTTACCGCCAAACACCAGCCCCGGCCAACGAGAAAAGCTCTATTTCCCACCGGGCCTTATCCGCGATCAACCGTCAGCCGCAGGAAATGGGTCGCGCAGGAAATGCACGGGTCGTAATTGCGGATGGCCTGTTCGGCCCGCCATTTCAGGATGTCGTCGGGCTGGTCCAGATTGGCCTGCACCACCTTCATCAGGTCCAACTCGATCACCTTCTGATTCTGGCTGGTGGGCGGCACGATGCGGGCGTCCAGCACGCCGCCCGCCTTGTCGATGCGGTAGCGGTGATAGCACAGGCCGCGCGGCGCCTCGGTGCAGCCGTGGCCTTCCCCGGCGCGGATGACGGCTTCGACGAAGGGGGCATCCGGTTCCTGGTAGCCGCGCACCAGGGCCAAGGCGTCGGCGCAGACCTGCACCAGTTCCACGGCACGGACCACGATGCTTTGGAACGGGTTGCGCACCACCGGCCCCAGCCCGGCAGCAGCAGCGGCACTGCGGGCGGTGTCGCACAGCTTGTCATGGTTGATGGCATAACGGGCCAGCGGCCCTACATGATGGGCGCCGCCATCGCGGGCGAAGCCGTGCAGGGCGTTGGACCATTTCACATGCTCTTCCTCCACATGATCCAGGAAGGCGGAAACCGGTGCATCCAGCCCGACCGACGTCGCCAGCCGCCCTTCGTGGATGGCGTATTCGTCGGGATGGCGCAGGGCCATGAAGGTGTAATCCTGCTGGATGTCGGGGAAATCGAAGCCACCCACCAAAGCCACCGTGGCGGCCGAGGTTTCCAGCGCCCATTCCAGATCGCGTTCCAACGCCTGCAAGGCCTTGCGCGACGGCGCCTTATAGAAGCCGCCGACCCGCAGATTGACCGGATGGATGGCGCGGCCGCCACCCACCACCTCCAGGATGTCGTTACCGATCTTCTTGAGCCGCAGCGCCTTTTCCACCATCCCCCGGTCGATCCGCGCCAGTTCCAGCGCGTCATCCAGGCCCAGGAAATCGGGGGCATGCAGCATGTAGACGTGCAGTGCATGGCTTTCGATCCATTCGCCGCAATAGACCAGCCGCCGCAAATCGCGGATGGGCCGCGTCACCGTCAGGCCCAGGATGTCTTCCATGGCCTGGCTGGCCCCCATCATGTAGGCGATGGGGCAGATGCCGCAGATGCGGGCGGTGATGTCGGGCACCTCGCGGAAATCACGGCCTTTCAGGAACGCCTCGAAGAAACGCGGCGGCTCGAAGATGCCGAAGCGCAATTCCTTGACCTTGCCGTCGCGGATCTTCACCGACAGCGAGCCCTCGCCCTCGACGCGGGCCAGGGCCTCGACCTTGATGGTGCGGGTGTCAGCCATGGCTGTCGCCCTCCTTGCGGAACGCCTCGGCATTGGCGTTGAAGCTGCGGAACAGGCGGCGGATTTCGGCCCCGTCGCGGCCCTGGGCGGCCAGGGCGGCGGCCAGCGACGCGGTGTTGGGCGTCTCGGCGGGACCGAAGCAGCCATAGCAGCCGCGATTGATGCCGGGGCACAGAGTACCGCACCCGGCCTGCGTCACCGGCCCCAGGCAGGCCTCGCCCGCCGCCACCATGCGGCAAACCGCGCCGGTTTCCTTGCATTCCATGCATTGCGAATGGCGCGGGATGTTGGGGCGGCGGCCGTTCAGGGTGGCATTCAGCACCTCCAGCAATTGGTGCTTGTTGATGGGGCAGCCGCGCAGTTCGAAATCCACCGAGACATGGTCGGAAATGGCGGTCGAGGTGGTCAGGGTGTCGATGTATTCGGGATGGGCGTAAACCTTGCGGATGAATTCCTTGACGTTGGCGAAATTGCGCAACGCCTGGATGCCGCCCGCCGTGGCACAGGCGCCGATACTGATCAGCACCCGCGACTGCCGCCGCACGTCACGGATGGCCTGGATGTCGTGCGGCGTGGTGATGGAGCCTTCCACCAGCGCCACGTCGTAAGGCCCCTTCTCGACCCGCCGCGTCGCCTCCAGGAAATGGCTGATGCGCACTTCCCCGGCCAGGGCCAGCAATTCGTCCTCACAATCCAGCAAGGTCAACTGGCAGCCGTCGCAGGACGAGAACTTGAACACCGCGAGCTTGGGCTTTTTGCGGTCGGCCATCGTGGGCCTCCTTTTCATCACGCCCTCAGGCGGCGGGCGTGTTTCTCCGAAACACTTGCCTTCCGCGGCATAAGCCGCGCGGCCCCTTGGGCCTAGCCCGATCCCGCCGGGATCGGGCATCACAACTCGGACACAGCGAACAGGTCGGCGATGCGGTCGTAGCGGAACACCGGCCCGTCCTTGCACACGAAATGCGGCCCCCATTGGCAATGGCCGCACAGGCCGCAGCCGCATTTCATGTTGCGTTCCATGGACAGCCAGATGTGGTCGCGGCCAACGCCGCGTTTTTCCATGGCCTGGGCGCCATAGCGCATCATCAGTTCCGGGCCACAGATAAAGGCTGTGGTCTGCTGTGGGTCGAAACCGCCCTTCATCACCAGATTGGTGACCACGCCCACATTGCCGCTCCATTTGCCGGTGGCGCGGTCCACGGTGACCAGAACATCCATGTCGAAACGACCGCGCCAGCGTTCCAGTTCCTTGCGGAACAGGATGTCCTCGGGCGTGCGGGCGCCATACAGCACCATGACCCGGCCATAGCGATCACGGTTGGCCAAGGCGTGATAGATGGCCGGGCGCAGCGGCGCCAACCCGACGCCACCCGCCACGAAGATCAGGTCGCGGCCATAGGCTGCCTCGACCGGCCAGGCGGTGCCGAACGGGCCGCGCACGCCGATGCTGTCACCCGCCTTCAACTCGTCCAGGGCCTGACTGACCGTGCCGACCGCACGGGTGGTGTGCACCAGCCGCGCCCGGTCGGCGGGATCGCCGGAAATGGAAATGGGAATCTCGCCCACCCCGAACACGTACAGCATGTTGAACTGGCCGGGGTCATAGGTGAATTCCCAGCCGTCCTCGGCCACCAGCTCCATGGTGAAGGTGTCGGACAGCTCGCGCCGGACCTTCTCGACCCGGAACAGGCGCGGCAGCATGGGATCGGCGGGTTTCATGATTTCTTGGCCTTCTTCTTCGGCTTCTTGTCCTTCTTCTCCTTAGGCGCCCGCGGCGGACCGTACAAATCCAGCATCTGCATGCGCGCCGCCGACAGGCGATGGGCCATCACCGGCAGGAAGCGGCGCAGCACGGCGTAGCCCAAAGCGGGATCGGCCTCCATGGATTTGCGCAGGCAGGCGGCATCGAAGGACAGCACCCGGAGCCCGGTCTGGGCGCGGGCGTCGAAGGCGATGCGATAGGGCGGCACCAGCCACGACCAGCCCAGCACGTCGCCCTCGGACAGGGTTTCCAGGATGATCGGCGGCCGCACCGGCGGCTCCACCTCGACCGCCACCCGGCCCTCGCGGATCAGATAGAACTTGCGGGCCTCGGCACCGGTGCGGAACAGATGCTCACCCGCCGCGAAACGTTCGTTGGCGGCGCAGCACACCAAGGCGGCGCGCAAGGCGGGCTCCAGATCGGCGAAGAACGGGTGCTGGTCGATCAGGTGACCAAGATCCTGAGTCTTGACCATGACGATCCTCCCCTTTTGATACCGGCGCCATGCGCCGTATTGCCCCTCGCCGGGCGTCCGCATCCGCGGACTTGGCCGCCGCCGCAATGGCGGCTTTTGATACCGGCGCCATGCGCCGTATTGCCCCTCGCCGGGCGCGGCCATCCGGCCGCTTGGCCGCCGCCGCAATGGCGGCTGGAGAGTTCACCCGGCAGGCGGGTTGCCTTTCCCCTTGCGGCTGGCGGCGATGGCCGCGACCTCGGCGGTGATGTCGATGCCCACCGGACACCACGTAATGCAGCGGCCGCAGCCGACGCAGCCCGAGCTTCCGAACTGGTCGTGCCAGGTGGACAATTTGTGGGTGATCCACTGGCGGTACCGCGACTTGGCCTCGGTCCGCACCGAGCCGCCATGGATGTACGAAAATTCCACCGAGAAGCACGAATCCCAGCGCCGCCAGCGTTCCGCCCGCTGCCCGGTCAGGTCGGTGACATCCTCGACGGTCGAGCAGAAGCAGGTGGGGCAAACCATGGTGCAATTGCCGCAATTCAGGCAGCGCGCCGCCACCTCGTCCCAGCGGGGATGATCGGGCATGGTCTGAAGCGCCTGGGCGGTGTCGCGGTCCAGACTGCGGCCCTGCACCCGCGCCGCCTTGCGCAAGGCGGCGGCGGCCTTCAGGTCGGCGGGCGTGGCCCCGGTCAGCGGCAGCGCCGCCAGCACGTCGCGTCCGCGTTCGCTGCCCGCCTCGGCCAGGAAGCGGCGATTCTTCAGTTCCAGCAGGCGGATGTCGTGGCCGGAGGTGACCTCGGGACCGGTGCCGGTGGCGGCACAGAAACAGGTGCCGCCCGCCCGCCCGCATTCCACCGCCACCACCAGGGCAGCGGCCAGCCGCGCCTGATAGCCGGGATCGGGAAAATTCCTGTCGCCGAACACCCGCCCCTGCACCGCCAGCGCTGCCAGTTCACAGGCGCGGATTCCGATCAGCGCCAGCGGCGCCTCTTCCAGCGCCGGGGCCTCGACGGTAAAGCCGCCGCCTCGCCGTTCGACGGCGAATAATTTCTGATGCGGCGGATACAGGAAGCGCTTCCAGCCCTGCGCCCCGGCGGTATAGCCGAACAGCGCGCCATCGCCGCGCGGCACCAGCCGGTAACGGCCACCGTCCTGTTCGTCGCCCCATCCGGCGGGCAGGTCGGCCAAAGTCTGGATATCATCGTAAGAAATGGCGCCATCGGCGGCACGGGGGCCGATCACCCGGAAGCCCCGATCCCGCAACAGCGCGATCAGCCGACCCAGCCCGTCCTGGTCCAGGATGGCGGGTGCACCGCCATCGGTATCGATTTCCGGCATGGCATCCCCCTTACTTCAGAAAGGGATGAAATACTGTACACCCGTTCGCGGGGACGGCCAATGCTTTGCCAAATCAAGATATTCCCGTGAGAGAATTCTACTGCGCCGCCCGGTCCGGCGCGCTAGAACCGTCATGGAACTGTCAGGGAGCATCGCCGATGCGGCTGCACAAGGCGACGCGCTGCGCCATTCTTGCCCTCGCCGAACTGGCGGCCGATCCCAGCCGCTCCATCTCGGCGGGCGAGATCGCGGAAAAGCATGGATTGTCGCTGAACCATCTGGCGAAAATCCTGACCGAACTGACGCGCCTGGGGCTGGTGGACGCGGCGCGCGGCGCGGGCGGCGGCTACCGCTTCGTCGGCGATGCCCACCGCACCACGCTTTTGGACATCGTCGCCCTGTTCGAGCCCACCGAGCCGCCGGGCGCCACCCTGGGCCGCGACGCCCAATCCCTCAACCGCCTGCTGGACAGTCTGGAGGAACGCGCCCGCGCGCCGTTCCTGGCCATGACCATCGAGGAAATGCTGCGGCTGTCCGGGCGTTAGAGGGCTACAAACTCCGCAGCCACTCGGGCCGCAATCCCCGCCCGCCGCTGCGCGCCTGTTCGATCTGCGCCAGCACCTTGGCGCGGTCCTTGGGCAGGGTTCCGGCCAGCGGCAGGGCGTTGCTGGCGTGGTTGGACCGGAAGATCACCGGCTGCGGCGGGGTCAGGCTTTCCACCAGCAGGGCCATTTCGGCCAGCACCCCGGCATCGTCCTGCCAGACGAAATCCGGGCCGAAACGCTCGAAAAAGCGCGGCGCCACCTCGTCCTCCAACCCCAATTGCAGGGTGGAAAGATAGGTCACCGGCACCCGGTTGAGCAGGTCCGCCGTGCCCTCCACATGCTCGCGCCAATAGGTCTTGCCGCCCAGGCCGTTGATCACCGTGGCCGACACCTTCAGCCCGCCCTCGGCGGCGCGCAGCAGGCCGTCGGCCATCACCTTGCTGGTGCCCTTGGCGATCTTCTTCAGGATCAGGTCCGAGCCGCTTTCGATGCCCACATAGACCAGCGACAGCTTGGCGGCCTTGAGGCCGCGGATTTCCTCGGTGGTCTTCTTCAGCAGGTTGAACGGCGTGGCGTAGGCCGATACCCGCGTCAGGCCAGGAAAGCACGCCCGCAACTTGGCGCAGATGGCCAGCAGCGCCTCGGTCGGCAGGCCATAGGCATCGCCATCGGCCAGGAACACCCGGGTTGCCTGCGGCCACACCCGCGCCGCCTGTTCGATGTCGGCGAACACCGCCGCCAGCGGCCGTTCCTCGTACCCCTTGATCTTGTACATGGAACAGAAGGTGCAGCCGTTGAAGCCGCAGCCCAACGTCGCCTGGATGATCAGGTTGTCGCCCTCGGACGGCGGGCGCCACAGCGGGAAATCATAGGCCAGCATGACGGACGGACATTCCAGTGATGAAACGGCGCACAGCCTAGCCCGAGACGGCCATGCCACGCCACAGGGTGCAATGCTATGATCGGGGCCTTTCTGTCGGCAAACGGTGATTTCGTGGGAAAAGCCCTGTTCGTTCCGGTGTATCTGGCGGTGTTCCTGTTGGCGGCGCCCATGGCGGCGGCGCAATCGGTCCTGCCGCAGCCCCCGGCCCCGCAAGCTGCCCCCGCCGCGGCCAACGATCTGGAGACCCTGCGCCAATCGTTGAGTACCGCCCGCGCCGCCTATCAGCAGGGCATGGCCGACACCGCCGTGCCGCCGGGCGCCACCCAAGAGGAAGTGCTGGCCCGCAGCCACCTGCAACGGGAATTGGTCACCAATCTGGAGCAAAGCCTGGAGATGGCCCAGCGGCTGCCGGACAGCCAACGCCGGGTCGAGGAGCAGCGCATTGCCGCCCGCGAATGGACCGGCTTCGCCACGCCGCCCCCCTATTCCGTGCTGCTGCTGGATCAATTGCGCAAGACCCAGGACGACGCCCGCTTCGCCGCCCAATCGGCGGCGGCCCGCATCACCCTGTTGGACCAGGAAGCCACCGTCCACGAACAGGAATTGCGCACCGCCGAGATCGAACGCCGTCAAAGCGAAGAACGTCTGGCCGCCGCCACGACCCAGGAGCAACGCAACCGCCAATCCTGGCAGCGCGATCTGGCGGCGCTGGGGGCGCGGGCGGCGGCGGCCGGGCTGGAGAAAACCCGTCGCGCCCGCAAGCTGACGGAGCTTCAGGCCGCCGAAAAACGCGAAGTCCTGGCCTTGAGCGAGCGCCAAGTGGCAGTGGCGCGCCGCGATTCCCGGCTGACCCAAGAAGATTTGAACGCCGTCCTGGCCGATATCGACCGCCAGCGTGCCGCCCTGGAAAAGCGTCAGGCCGCCGCCCTGGCGGCCAGCCAGCGTTCGCAGGACGCCCTGACCCAGGCCCAACAGGCCCTGACCCGTTTCCGCGCAGAGCACGGCAATCCGGGCGATCCCGAAACGACGAAACAGCGCGAAATTCTGGAACGGACGCTGGAATTGCGGCGCATGCAGGCCGACAACGACGTGCTGGCGGTCGATCTGAGCAAGCGCATGCTGGATTTGCGGGCCTGGGAACGGACCGGTTGGCAATACCGCCGCCTGCTGGTCAGTTCCCAGGAAACCGACAAGCTGCGCGAGGGATTGGATAACCTGGAGCAATTGCTGCAACAATTGCGTACCTGGAACGCCTATCTGGAAAGCGAGCTTGCCCGGCCATCGGGAAGCGACACCCCCGCACAGGACCGGCTGGCCGGACTGAACCACGATCAGGCGGTGCTGGCGCAACAGATCGACGCCGCCCAAAGAACCCATCTGGACCTGCTGCGCGACGCCCAGCAGGCGGTGGCCGGTTTGCAGCGCACACTGAGCATCTGGCGCGAGGACTTCCTGGCGCGCGGCGCCGACCGTTCCGCCCGCAGCTTCGTCAGCGACACGCTGGAGATGGTGTGGCAGGGGGCGCGGGCGGTCTGGCAGTTCGAGATCCTGTCGGTCGAGGACACCCTGAACATCGACGGACGCACGGTGGTCGCGGCGCGCAGCGTCACCCTGGGCAAGGCGTTGAATGCCCTGCTGTTCCTGGGCATCGGCTATGTCATCAGCCGCTGGCTGTCGCACCGGGCCGGACAATTCGCGGTGCAGCGCCTGGGCGCGGCATCGGGCCATGCCAGGACAATTTCACGCTGGATGCATGTGCTGCTGCTGGGCACCCTGCTGCTGGTCGCCCTGTACATGGTCAACATCCCGCTGACCATGTTCGCGTTCCTGGGCGGCGCACTGGCCATCGGCCTGGGCTTCGGCACCCAGGTCCTGCTGAAGAATCTGGTGGCGGGCATCATGCTGCTGGTGGAACGGCCGCTGAAGGTGGGCGACCTGATCGAGGTGGGCAGCATCGTCGGCACCGTCACCAACATCGATATCCGCTCGTCCACCATCCGCACCGGCGACGGCATCGAAATCCTGGTGCCCAACTCGACCTTCATCGAGAACAACGTCACCAACTGGACCTATTCCAGCGCCAAGGTGCGGCGGTCGGTGAAGATCGGAGTGGATTACAGCGCCGCGCCGACCAAGGTCCGCGATCTGCTGCTGAAGGTGGCGTCACAGCACGGCCATGTGCTGAGCGACCCGCCGCCCCGCGTACTGTTCGAGGATTTCGGCGCCGATGCCCTGATGTTCAACCTGCAATATTGGATCGATTACGGGCGCGGCACCGACGCCACCATGGTCGCCAGCGATCTGCGTTTCATGATCGAGGGTGCCCTGGGCGAAGCCGGGATCGGCATCCCCTATCCCCAGCGGGTGGTGCACCTGCGCACCATCCCGCCGGAGGAACCTAGATAACCAACATATTTGCCCCTCGCCGGGCGGGCGCATCCGCGCCCTTGGCCGCCGCCGCGTCACGTCGAAGACGTGCAAAGCACGATGGCGGCTGGATACCGGCCAATGTGATTGGCCGGTATCAGTCCTGGCACTCGGGGCTGGGGTCGGGGCGCTTTTCGCGCAGGGTCACCAATTCCTCGGCCGCCGTGGGATGAATGCCGATGGTGGCATCCAGCACAGCCTTGGTCAGGCCGCATTTCAGCGCGACCGCGAAGCCCTGCACCATTTCCGGCGCATCGGCGCCGACCACATGCAGGCCCAGCACCTTGTCGCTGGCGCGGTCGACGATCACCTTCATCATGGTGCGTTCGTCGCGGCCCGACAGGGTGTTGCGCATGGGCTTGAAGCGGGTCAGGTAGACGTCGAGGCCGCAGCCAACCCGCTCCCGCGCCTCGGCCTCGGTCAGGCCGACCGTACCCACCGGCGGCATGGAGAATACCGCCGTCGGCACGTTGTCGTAATCGGCCTTGGTGGGTTTTTCCAGATACAGGGTGTTGACCAGGGCACGGGCTTCGGCCAGGGCCACCGGGGTCAGGTTCATACGGTCGGTGACGTCGCCCACGGCGTAGATAGAGGGAACATTGGTGGCGGAATAATCGTCCACCACCACGGCACCGTCGCCGTTCAGCGCCACGCCCGCCGTTTCCAGCCCCAATCCGTCGGTATTGGGACGGCGGCCGGTGGCGTACATGACCAGATCGGCCTCCAGGGTTTCATCCTCGGACAGGCGCAGGGAGTAACCGCCGCCGGGCAGCCGTTCGATGGACTGCACCATTGTCTCGCAGCGCAGGTCGATGCCCTTTGTCACCATCTCTTCCGCCAGGGCTGCGCGCACGTCCTGGTCGAAGCCGCGCAGCACGGTGTCGCCACGCAGGATCTGCGTCACCTGCACCCCCAGGGCATTGAAGATGCCCGCGAATTCCACGGCGATATAGCCGCCGCCGACGATGACCAGACGCTTGGGCAATTGCATCAGGTCCAGCGCCTCGTTCGAGGTGATGGCGTGCTCGATGCCGGGGATACGGGGCAGCGACGGGCGGCCGCCGGTGGCGACCAGGATGCGTTCGGCGGTGTAGCGCTTGCCGCCGACCTCGACGGTGTGGGGATCGGCAAGCACACCGCGCCCGGCCAGCACGGTGACGCCGTTGTCGCGCAGGATGCGCTGATAGACGGTTTCCAGGCGGTTCAGTTCGGCGTTCTTGGCGACGATCAGCCGCGCCCAATCGAAGGACACCTCGCCGAAATCCCAGCCGAAGCCCCGGGCGTCGGCGATGTCATCGGCGAAATGGGCGCCCTGCACCAACAGCTTCTTGGGCACGCAACCGCGCATGACGCAGGTGCCGCCGACGCGGGATTCCTCGACCACCGCCACCCGTTGGCCCAATTGCGCCGCAAGGCGCGAGGCGCGCACGCCGCCGGACCCGGCACCCAGGGTGATGAGGTCGAAATCGTATTCAGCCATGATGTCCTCCGCGTTGGCCCTAAAGGTAGCAACGCGGAGGCGCTGGTTAAAGGGGGCCGGAGATCACGCCGTCCGAACCCCGCTCAGGAAAGTTTCCACCGCCTGCGACAGCCCCGCCGATTCCTCGCCCAGGGCCTGAGCCGAGGACAGTACCTGCCCCGCCGCCGCGCCGGTTTCCGACGCCGCCTGGGTGACGGCGCCGATATTGGTCGCCACCTCTTGCGTTCCGGCGGCGGCATGCTGGACGTTACGGGCGATTTCGCCGGTGGCGGCGGTCTGTTCCTCGACCGCGCTGGCAATGCCCGCAGCGATCTGGTGCACCTCGCGGATACGGGCGAAGATGGCGGAAATGGCCGTCACCGCCTGTTGAGTCTGGCTTTGCACCGTGGATATCTGCTGGGCGATCTCGTCCGTGGCCCGCGCGGTCTGATTGGCGAGATTCTTGACCTCGCCCGCCACCACGGCAAAACCCTTGCCCGCCTCACCGGCGCGCGCCGCCTCGATGGTGGCGTTCAGCGCCAAAAGATTGGTCTGCGACGCGATATCGTTGATCAGCCCCACCACCTCGCCGATACGGGCCGAGCTTTGCGCCAGCCCGGCGACGATGGCGTTGGTACGTTCCGCTTCCTCGGTGGCGGCCAGGGTGACGGCCGAGGATTGTTCCACCTGACGGCCGATCTCGGCGATGCTGGCCGCCAGCTCCTCGGCGGCGGCGGCCACCGTCTGCACGCTGGACGACGCCTGTTCGGTGGCGGCGGCCACGGCGGCCACCTGGGCCTCGGTCTGGGTGGCGGTGCCGTTCATGGTCTCGGCGGTGGTTTCCATCTGGCCGATAGCGGTGCCGATCAGCCCCAGAACCCGCGTCACCGCACCCTCGAACTGGCCGGTCAATTCCTCGATACGGGCGGTCCGGCGCTCGCGCGCTTCGTGCTCGGCGGCCTGCAAGGCGGCCAGACGGTCGCTTTCGATCAGGCTGTCCTTGAATACCTGCACCGCCCCGGCCATGGCGCCGACCTCGTCACGCCGCCCCACCGCCGGAATGGCAACGGCCAAATCCTTGCCTGCCAGCCGCCGCATGGCGTCGGTCATGCCGATGATCGGCACGGCGATACCGGCCCGCAACAACAGGCCCAGCCACACCGTCAACACCACCACCACGGCGATGACCATGCCGATGATTTTAAGCGCGCTGGAAAATTCGGCATCGGCGGAATCGGCGATGGCGCGGCTGCGTTCGGCATTGGCCTCCATCAGCTTTTCCAGGGTAGTCGTGGTCGCCTTGTACAGCGTGCGCACGCCCCCCATCATCAGGGCGTGGGCTTCGGCGTCGCGGTTCTGGTTGGACAGGTCCAGCGCCTTGGCGACTTCGGTCACATAGACAGCGCGCGCCGCCGAGAACTCGGCCAACAGGCGGCGTTCCTCGTCCGAGGGCTGAGTGTCCTGCAGGTTCTGCAGCAACTCAGCCGTCTTGCGGTCGTCGGCCTCGATCAGTTTCTGGAAGGTCTGCCGCCCCTGGTCATCTGCGGACAGGATATGGCCGAATTCCAACGACAGCCGCCGCGCCACCAGGGCATCCATCTTGCCGACAATGCGGGTGGCGGGCAGACGGCGTTCCGCCACCTCGTCGGACAGGGCGCCGATCGCCGACAGCTCGCGCACGGCGATGCCGCCCATGGCGACGACGGCGAACAACAGGAAGGCAAAGCACACCAGCAGCTTGCGGCCGATGGACATGGCGGAAAGCGGATCGAATCGCATGATTACCCCCAAGGTACGGGCGCCCCAACCCCCGATTAATTATCTATTGATCTCTTCCTTTCTATCTATGCCCTTTGTTCAGATCATTCCACCGCAATAAATACGCACAGCACCACCCGCAGACAAAGCGCACAAAACCTCCACAACCCTTGGAAAGCAATCTTCTCTGTGAAACAGGGTTTTCAACTAATCGCGGACAATGGGCATGGCACCACTTCGCGGAATGCATGGTCAGACCACTGCAAATGCTATGGGCGCCCCCTTGCGGGGACGCCCATTACAGAACAAGCATTTCAGACGCCAATTACTTCGCCGCACGCTCCCGCGACGACAGCCCCAGAATGCGCTCCACATAGGCCTGCAACTCGGCGACCGCCTCGTCCACGGTGCGGCCGGCGGTGCGCAGGCGCAGCTCCGGTTCTTCCGGGGTTTCGTAGGGGGCCGAGATCCCGGTGAAGTCCGGCAATTCGCCCGCGCGCGCCTTCTTGTAAAGACCCTTGGGGTCGCGGCGCTCGCATTCCTCCAGATCGGTGGCGATGTGGATTTCGTGGAACACCTCGGGGTCCACGGCCCGCACCCGGTCACGGTCGGCGCGGTAGGGGCTGATGAACGAGGCGATCACCAGCATGCCCGCCTTGGCGAACAGGTGAGAGACCTCGCCGACGCGGCGGATGTTCTCGGCGCGGTCGGCCTCGGAAAAGCCCAGATCGGCATTCAGGCCGGTGCGGACGTTGTCGCCGTCCAGCACCGTGACCTGCCAGCCGCGCAGGAACAGGCGGCGTTCCAGTTCCATGGCGATGGTGGACTTGCCCGCGCCCGACAGGCCGGTCAGCCACAACACGCCACCCTGGTGGCCGTTGGCCCGCGCGCGGGCATCGGTGGTGACCTTGTGCTCGACCTCGGTCAGGTTGGACGATTCGCCCACCGCGCTGGCGACGATGCCGCCGCCGACGATGTCATAGGCCTGCACCAGCACGAAGCGGCCCAGGCGGGCGTTGTCGGCAAAGGAATCGATGGCCATGGGCGCGCGGGACCGCAGCACGATTTCCGCCACGGCATTGCGGCCGACCTCGGCGCCGTCGTGGTTCTTCAAATCCTCGACATCCACCACCCGCTCGATGGCCGCCACTTCCACCGGATATTCGGCGGTGGCCAGCTTGAGCTTGAGGCGCGAGCCGATCTTCAGCGCCTCGCGGCCCAGCCAGAACACGCGGGCACGCAGGGCGTAGGTGATGGTGGGCGCGGCGCCGCCAATATGGGCGATCTGGCCGCGTTCGACGAAGATGGGCTCGTCCAGGGTGACGCCCACCGCCTGACCGGCCCCGGCCGACAGGGTGGTGACATCGTCGCCCGCCCAGCCTTCGATGCTGGCGACCTTGGCCGACTTGCCGCTGGGGGCGAAGACCAGACGGTCGCCGACCTTGACGCGGCCCGATTCGATGCGTCCGGCGATGATGCGGCGGGTGTCGAACTTGTAGACGTCCTGCACCGGCAGGCGCAGATCCAGATCGGTGGCCGGGGCGGCGGTCTGGAAGCTGTCCAGGGAATCGATGATGCTGGGACCCTGGTACCACGCGGCCGCGTCCGAGCGGCCACTCACATTGTCGCCGCCGCGCGCCGACACCGGGATGACGTGGGTCGGGGTGACACCGATCTCGCCCAGATAGGCGCGGATTTCCGCCTCGACTTCCTGGAAGCGAGACTCGCTCCACTCCACCAGATCCATCTTGTTGACGGCGACGGCGATCTGGGTCAGGCCCAGCAGGTGCAGCAGATAGCCATGGCGGCGGGTCTGTTCCTGCACGCCCTCGGCGGCATCGACGATCAGCAGCGCGGCCTCGGCCGAGGCGGCGCCGGTGATCATGTTCTTGAGGAATTCCTTGTGGCCGGGGGCGTCGATGATCAGCACCGGGCGCTTGCCGGAATGGAAGCGCAGTTGCGAGGTGTCGATGGTGATGCCCTGGTCGCGCTCGGCCTGAAGGGCGTCCATGACGAAGGCCCATTCGAACGGCATGCCGCGCTTATCGCACACTTCCTTGAGGTACTCGACCTTGCCATCGGGCAGGGCACCGGTCTCGTGCAGGATACGGCCGACCAGGGTGGATTTACCATGGTCGACATGGCCGACGACGACGATGCGCAGCGGCGCGGTATCGGTCTTCTGGATCACGCTCATGACCCCTTCCCCTTACATGTAGCCGGCGGCGCGCAGGCGCTCGAAGGCATCCTCGGATTCCTTGTCCTGGGCGCGGCCAGCGCGCTCGGACGTCTTGGTGGTTTCCAACTCCTCGATGATTTCTTCCACGGTGGAAGCGGTCGAGGCGATGGAGCCGGTGCACGGGGCGCAACCCAGCGAGCGGTAGCGGCGGCCGTTCTTGGCGAAGTACAGCTCAACCACCGGGATGCCCTCGCGGGCGATGTAGCGCCACACGTCCAGTTCGGTCCACGCCAGCAGCGGGTGAATGCGCAGATGGGTGCCGGGGGCGAAATCGGTCTTGAACTGGCCCCAGAACTCGGGGGGCTGGTCCTTGAAATCCCATTCGTTGGTTTCGTTGCGCGGGCTGAACACGCGCTCCTTGGCGCGGGTCCCTTCCTCGTCACGACGGATACCGGCGAACACGCCGGTGAAACCGTGCTCGGCCAGCAGCGACTTCAGCCCCTCGGTCTTCAGCGCCGAGCAGCAATTGACCCGGCCCTGCTCCGGGCTCATGCCCGCCGCCAGCGCGTCCTTGTTCTGCCCGACGATCATCGGCAGGTTCCATTCCTTGGCGACGCGGTCGCGGAACTCGATCATTTCCGGGATCTTGTAGCTGGTGTCCACGTGCAGCACCGGGAACGGCACATGCCCGAAGAAGGCCTTGCGCGCCAGCCACAGCATGACGTTGGAATCCTTGCCGATCGACCACAGCATGGCGATCTTGTCGAGGCGGTTGAACGCCTCGCGGAAGATGTAGATGGACTCGCTTTCCAGAACATCGAGATCGTTCATCTTACCTAGTCCTTCGCAGCCCCGAGGGGCACGGTATGAATTCCACATTCGGTCTTGGCGCTGCCGCCCCAGCGTCCGGCGCGGGCGGGCTCGCCGGGCTGGGTCGGGCGCGTGCACGGCCAACAGCCGATAGAGCGGTAGCCCTGGGCCACCAGCGGATGGCGGGGCAGATCGCGGGCGGCGAAAGCGGCCTCGACCTGCTCCTCGCTCCAGGTGGCGAGCGGGCTGATCTTGACCTTGCCGCCCACGTCCTGGACGGTGCCCAATTCCTCGCGCTCGAAACCGTGAGCGCGCTTGCGGCCATCGATCAGGGCGTCGAAACCCTCGACCGCGCGGGCCAGCGGCAACACCTTGCGCAGATGGCAGCAGCGGTCATGGTCGGTGCGCCACAAATCCTCGGCCTGCTTGCGCTCGTCCTCGGTCGGGCGGACCACCACCACATTGGTCAGGCCCAGCCGGGCCGCCAGCGTGGCGCGGTATTCCACCGTCTCGTCGAACAGCTCGTTGGTATCCAGGAAGATCACCGGCAAAGTGGGATCGACCTGGGCCACCAGATCCAGCAGCACCGCCGATTCCGCGCCGAACGACGAGGTGACGGCGATGCGGCCGGGAAAGGCCTCGATCGCCGCGGCGATCAGCGCCTTGCCGTCCAGTTGGGAGAGCGCCTCCAGGCTCATTCCCCCGACCCCAGGATCGAGGCAAGGTCGCCGACGGCCGCCGCAGCGGCAACGGGAACCGGGGCCTCGACCAATTGGGCGACGGTGTCGATCAGCACGGCCAGGGCCTCGCGAAACACCGCCAGATCGCCGTCCTTGGCGGCATCGGCGGCGGCGAACACCGCCAGCAGATCGGCATTCCCCGAGAACGTGCCGCGCACCGAGGCCAAAGCGGCCTCCAGCGTGGTCTCGTCATCGGTGGGCACCGCCTGGGTGTGCAGGGCACGGCGGGCGGCGAACAGCACGCCCACCTGACCGGCGGCGCGGGCAGCGTCCTCCTGGCCCACCGCCTGACGGCGGTCCAGACTGATCAGGGCATCGTCCACCATATCGACGAACAGATCGTCCATGGCGAAGGGCGCGGCGCATTCACCACGGGTGGTCGGGGCACCGGCGAATTCACCGGCATCGCCCCAATCGATGAACACCGCCTCGGCCTGGCTGGGGTCCAGCGGCGCCAATACGGTATTGATGCCCGCCTTGCCCAGACGCTCGGCCCAGGCCCGCACGCTCTCGCCACCGGCACGGGCCGGAGCATAGGCGCCGCGCAGCAGCGCCAGGGCGCGGTCGGCCAGCTTGGACGGGATCATGGGGCCGGGCAGGCCGATCTCGCCGGTGCGGGCATCGCCGCCGAAATGCAGCTGGTAATGGGGCGCCGAGCGGCCATCGATCTTCTTGGCCATGCCGTGCAGGCCGAAATCGGCCACATGGTGTAGGCCGCAGGAATTCTGGCAGCCCGAGATGTGCACCGACAGGCCCTTGGCCGCCGGATCGGCATCGGCCTGGGCCAGCGCCTCGCGGGCGAAATTCTGGGAATTGGTGATGCCGATGCGGCAGGTGGTGGTGCCGGGGCACGACACCACATCGGGCACGTCCTCGGCCGAGACCGGCACATCGAAACCGATGGCCTTGACCCCAGCGGACACCAGCCCGACCTTGTCGGCAGGAACACCCAGCAGCGCCACATTCTGGTCGCGGGTGATGCGCCATTCGCGGGCCCCGGCCTGGTCGGCGATGTCGGCAAGCCGATCGAGCTGGTCCGAGGACACGATGCCCAGCGGCACCGACACCACCACCGCCTTGCTGCCGTCATTGGCGTCGATCACGCCGACCGGAGTGCGGGCCATTGCGGCCTCGGTCGGGCGCTTCCACTCCAGCTTGTCCCACGGACGCTGCGGCAGGCCCTTGACCCGGTCGAATTCCTCGCGGAACAGTTCCACGAACTTTTCCTCGCCGAAGCGCTTGACCACGAACTTGATGCGGGCCAAGGAACGGTCGCGGCGGTTGGAGTATTTCTGATGCAGGCGGGCAAAGGCCTCGACCACATGGGACAGCTCGTCCTCGGTGACGAAGGGCAGAACCTCGACGGCGGCACGCGGCTGACCGCCCAGGCCACCACCGGCCAGGATGCGGAAGCCGGGCTGGCCATTCTGCTCCACCGCGATGAAGCCCAGATCGTGAATGGTGCTGGCGCCGCAATCGGTGGCGCAGCCGGACACGGTGAACTTGGCCTTGCGCGGCATGTGCTGGACCAGCGGGTTGCGGATCCAGGCACGGGCCAGTTGCTCGGCGACGCGGCCCGCATCCACGTATTCGCGCGGGCAGGCACCGGCCAGCGAACAGGCGTTCATGTTGCGCAGCGTGTTGCCGCAGGCCTCGCGGGTGGTGACGCCGTTGGAATACAGAAATTCCAGCAGCTCGGCCGAGCGGGCCAGCGGCACGTGATAAATCTGCACGTCCTGGCGGGTAGTGAAATGGGCGTCGCCCACGGCGAAGCGGCGGTTGGCCTCGGCGATGGTGCGGGCCCAGGCCACCGGCAGGATGCCGCCCGGAATCTTGATGCGGACCATCTGCACGCCCGGCTGCTTCTGGCCGTAGACGCCGAAGCGGACGCGATAGGCGGTCCAGCGCTCGTCATCCCATTCCCCGGCCAGATGCTTTTCCAGGCCCTGACGGTATTCCCCCAGATCGCTGAGCCGCACCAGCGGTTCGGACTGGTTCAGTTGGGCCGGGCTGGCGTCGAGCATGGGGAACACCCTTTCCGAAATAAAACACCGATTTCGGTGTACGTTGTATCTGAAACACACACTCGCACTGGAAAGAGTGGAAAGTCAACGGATTTTTGTGTAGAATACACCCATTAAACACTAGTTTTTACGTTAAATAGGAGACGACATGAGCACCTATGCCGGAGACGTCACCCCCAGCGAGGCCTGGGAAAAGCTGAAATCCGACGCCAACGCCAAGCTGGTGGACGTGCGCACCCAGGCGGAATGGGTCTATGTGGGCGTGCCCGACCTTGCCCCCCTGAACAAGCAGGTGGTGCTGGTGCAATGGCAGACCTTTCCCGGCAACACCCGCAACGAGGCCTTTGCCGAGCAATTGAAGGCCCAGGGCGTGACGCCCGGCGACACCGTGCTGCTGCTGTGCCGCTCGGGCGTACGGTCCAAGGCGGCAGCGGAGTTGCTGACCGGCCTGGGCTATGGTGCCGCCTACAACATCTCGGACGGGTTCGAGGGGCCGCTGGACGCCACCCGCCATCGCGGCGGCGCCGCCGGATGGAAGGCCTCGGGCCTGCCGTGGGCCCAGGGCTGAGCCCCCGACCGGAGCCGGGCGGCCGCCAGCGCGCGGCCGCCCGCTCGGGTACAGACCCTAGCCGAAAGTGTTGCATTCCCGCCGCACTGTTGCCGCAAAGACTTTAGGGACATGGTTTGCCGTTGACTTCCCCGCACCGGGGCCAGATATGCATATCTGCCCGACCCGGTTCTTCACGACCGGCGGGCGGCGCGTCGGTTTGGGCACCGGCGCCGTCTGATTGGGGATATCGGCGCCCGGCCGACGGTTTTGGGGTTTGCAATTGTCGTTCGCCCGGCCATTCCTGGTTTCCCTGGCCCTGGCTTTCGCCAGCGTCGGCACTCCTGCCATTGCCTTGGCCGAAAATCCGGCCGAGGTGCAACGCCGACTCGAGGATTCCAGCGGCGTCGCCAAGATCGGCGACCGCACCCTCGACCTTGCCCCCCTGCTGGAATTCTACCGCGAGCGCGGATTCCGTCTGGCCTGGACCGGTAACGCCCAGGCGACCGCCGAGCGTCTGCTGGCCGACGCCCAGGCCATCGCCCCGGCAGAGGGCTTGGGTCCCGACGCCTATGTGCTTCCGGGCGGCGTCAGCGAACTGGACCGCGATCTGGCGCTGTCGGACGCGCTGCTGCGCTTCGCCCGCGACGTCAGCATCGGCCGCGCCACCCCGACCCGGCTGGTGGGCGGCATGGGGCCGGAAACCCGCCCCGCCTTCAACGGCGCCCGCGTCCTGCGCGATCTGGCGGCGGGCAAGGATTTCAATGCCGCCCTGGCCGGTCAGCCCCCGGCCTATGCCGGATATCACCGCCTGAAGCGGGCCCTGGAAGAGTACACCCGGCTGGTGCAGGCCGGGGGGTGGCCCACCATCCCCGACGGTCCGTCCATCAAGCCGGGCATGGAGGACGACCGCGTCCCTGTCCTGCGCAAGCGGCTGATCGTCACCGGCGAGTTGGATTCCAAGCACGACAAGGGCAAGCAGTTGGACGCGACGCTGAGCGCGGCCATCAAGAAGTTCCAGACCCGCCACGGCATCGAGGCCGACGGCTCCGTGGGCAAGGCTACCCTGGCGGCGCTGAACGTCGGCGCCGAGGACCGGCTGCGCCAGATTCAGGCCAACATGGAGCGCTGGCGCTGGATGCCGCGCGTGCTGGACCCCACCCACATCGCCGTCAACCTGCCCGCCGCCCATCTGGAACTGGTGCGCAACGGCGAGATCAGCATGTCCATGCGCGTGGTGGTGGGCGACGTCCAGCACCAGACGCCGACCATGCAGACCACCATGACCTCGGTGGTGCTCAACCCCACCTGGACGGTGCCGCCGTCCATCGCCACCAAGGAAATGCTGCCCAAGCTGCGCAAGGACCCGCGCTATCTGGCGGCCAACAACATGCAGATCCTGGACGCCTTCCCCGAAGGCAGCCAACAGAGCCAAGGGCTGGGCATCGAGTGGCATAAATACAGCAAATTCCCGTGGCGCATCCGCCAGGCGCCGGGTGCCGACAACGCCCTGGGACAGGTCAAGTTCAACCTGTCCAACCAGGACGACATCTACCTGCACGACACGCCCAAGCGCCAGTATTTCGGCCGCATCTTCCGCGCCCTGTCCCATGGCTGCGTGCGGCTGGAGCGCCCGGTGGCGCTGGCCCAGGCGCTGGTCCCCGCCGATTACGTGGACAAGGTCGACGACCTGATCGCCGCCAACGCCACCAAGACGCTGAAGCTGGACAAGCCGCTGACCGTCTATCTGATGTACATGACCGCCTGGGCGGACGACGACGGCACCATCAACTTCCGCGACGATTTGTACGGCCATGACGGACGGCTGAAGGCGGCGCTCAAGCGCAGCCGCCCGGTGGAGAAATCCAGCACCCCGGCGGCGGAAAAGCCCGCAGTGGCGGCCCCGAAGGTGGCTGGCTCCGCCCCGTGATCGGGGCAGTTTTCGTCACGAATGGACACATTCTGGATTCCAGAGGTTGACTCCGGCCCCGTCCCCGATGGTATGACTCTCTTCTCCAAAAGGGGGAGCGTATGCATCGCAGTGATGACGCCGACCCGCGCGAAACCGTTTCGCGCCGGTCTTTCCTGACCCTTGGCCTGGGGGCCGCAGCCGCCTCCGCCACCGCTCTGGTCACCTGTCCGGTCGAGGCCGCCGTGCGCGCCCTGCCCGAACGCGGGTTGAACCTGTACAACATCCACACCGGCGAATCGCTGAAGGCCGTGTATTGGTCGCAGGGGCGCTATCTGCCCAAGTCGCTGGTGCAGATCAACCGCTTCATGCGCGACCACCGCTCGGGCGAAGTGACGCAGATCGATCCGCGTCTGCTGGACCTGATGCTGGCCATGCACAAGAAGTTCAGCGGCAAGGGTGCCATCCACATCGTCTCGGGCTACCGGTCGCCCGCCAGCAACGCCATGCTGGTGGCCAACACCGACGGTGTCGCCCACAACAGCCTGCACATGCGCGGCAAGGCCGTGGACATCCGCATTCCGGGGCAAAACCCCAAGCTGGTGGGCCGCGCCGCCAAGTCGCTGCGCGCTGGAGGCGTCGGCATCTACCCGTCGTCCAATTTCGTGCACATCGACACCGGCCGCGTCCGCTACTGGTAAGCCAGTCGCCGCCACGGCCACATGACAAGGGCGCCCACGGGGCGCCCTTTTTTGTTTCAGCGCCCCCGCTCCAGCATGGGCTTCAGGCCTTCCAGCGCCTGGGCGATCTTTTCCGGCGGCACCGCGCGCAGATCCATGCCCAGCCATCCGGCGGGCAGCTCGAACTTGCGTTCGTCGACCGCGCCGACCCGCAGGTTGGACAGAACCATATCCACCTGGCTTTCCTTGCCGCCGCCCTCGCTCAGCCAGCCTTCGGCGCGGACCAGGATGCCTTCCTTGCTGAACCAGGCATGGCCGTCGAAACGCGAGCCCTTGGGACCGGCCGCCGCCACCTTGTAGCGGGTGGCGCGGATGGCACCGACATTGTCCTCGCCCAGCTTGCGGCGGTCCACGGTCAGAGCATCGATACCGCCCGCCAGGGCGCCCACCGCCTGAAAGCCCAGGCCCACATACCAGCGGCCCGACGGCTTCATCAGATAAGCGGAATCGGTATCGCGGCGCAGCAGCACCGACTGGCCGCCGCCCGAGGTGCCGAAATCGCGGCGCTCGCGGCCAAAGGCGTGCCACACCGTGCCGGAATAGGTGCCGTGATCGCTGCTGACGGTGAAGTCGGCGGTATAGGACACCGGCACATCCAGCAGATCGATGGCCTTTTCGGCGGCCCGCGCAGGCAGGCAGGCCAACACCGCCAGCACCACACCCAGACAAATTCCGCGCAGCATCCGCCTTCTCCTCCATCTTCCGGCGATCGTCCTACCCTGCCCCCGCATCGTGGCAGGGATAAGGCCGGTATTAACCCGTAAAACCGCTTCGGCGCCGATGCGGCAAGGGGTAGCATGTTTCGCTGAAACGACAAGCCCCAAGGACAATGGCCCCCCATGATCGCCCATAGCGTCGCGGACCAGTTGCGGCTTATCGACCGCGCCGTCACCACGCTGACCCGCTCGACCGAAGCGCTGCTGCGCGCCACCGACGAAACGGCGCTGTTGGAAGACATCTGCCGCGTGGTGGTCGAGGTGGCCGGTTACCGGCTGGCCTGGGTCGGCTATGCCCGCGACGACGTGCCGTTGTCGGTGCAGCCGGTGGCGGTGGCCGGGCGTGGCCGCGCCTATATCGACCAGACCACGGTGTCGTGGGGCGACCAGCCGCTGGGCCGAGGCCCCACCGGTGCCGCCATCCGCACCGGCCAGGCCCAGACCTGCCAGAACATCGACCAGGACCCCCGCTTCGCGCCGTGGCGGGACCAGGCGCGCGAGCATGCCCTGCGCTCGGTGCTGGCGCTGCCGCTGGGCCAGGGCGCCGGGCGCATCGGCGCCCTGACCATCTTTGCGTCCGAGGTTGATGCCTTCGACCCCGACGTCATCCGGCTGATGGAGGACGTGGCCCGCAACCTGACCTACGGCATCGGCGCCCTGCGCATAAAGGCCGAGCACGAACGGGCGGTGCGCGACCTGGCGGAATCCGAAGAACGCTACCGCTCGCTGGTCGAACTGACCCCCGACCCCATCCTGGTGCACAGCCAGGGCACGGTGCTGTACGCCAACCCGGTGGCCACCCGCGCCTTTGGCGCCGAGGACGACGGCCTGCTGGGCCAGCAATTGCTGGCGCTGTTCCACCCGGACGAACGCGAAACGATCGCCCGCGCCCTGTCGCAACTGCCCAGCCAGCGTCTGGTCAGCGAGCACCGCATGGTGCGCCTGGACGGCGCCGAGTTCGAGGCCGAGATCACCTCGACCACCATTACCTTCCACGGCCTGCCCGCTCGCATCCTGGTAATCCGCGACATCACCGAGCGCAAGCAGGTGCAGGCGCAACTGGTGCAGACCGCCAAGCTGGCCACCCTGGGCGAGATGGCCGCCGGACTGGTGCACGAATTGTCGCAGCCGCTGAACATCATGCGCCTGACCGCCGAGGGCGCGCTGCTGTTCATCGAGCGCGGCAAGGCGACGCCGGAATGGCAGGCGCAGCAATTCCAGCAGATCGCCGATCAGGCCGAACGTACCGCCGAGATCATCGACGACATCCGCATCTTCTCGCGCCGCGACACCAGCCCGGTGCTGGTGTTCGACGCCCTGGCGGCGGTGTCGGCGGCGCTGGGCGTTCTGGCCGGGCAATTGCGCCCGGACGAGATCACCCTGATCACCGATCTGCCCGATCAGTCGATCCTGGTGCGCGGCCGCCCGGTGCAGCTGGAGCAGGTCATCATGAACCTGCTGTCCAATGCCCATCATGCGCTCAAGGAAAAGCGCGAACAGGAAAACGCGCCGCCCGGCTGGACCGCCTGCATCACCGTGTCGGCGCAACGCCGCAGCGGCAAGCTGGTGATCACCGTTGCCGACAGCGGACCGGGCATCCCGCCCGCCATGCGCGCCCGCATCTTCGAGCCGTTCTTCACCACCAAGGAAGCGGGGCGCGGCACCGGCCTGGGCCTGTCGGTCAGCTTCGGCATCATCGCCGCCATGGGCGGACGGCTGGAGGTGGTCGACCGCGACGGCGGCGCCTGTTTCGCCATCACCCTGCCCATCGACGAAGAAGGCACCCTGGCGGCGGGCGAGCTGCGCGACCGCGCCCCCAGCGCCGCCGAGCCGCTGGACGGCCACATCATGGTGGTCGAGGACGAACTGACGGCGGGCGAGACCCTGGCCCGCTATCTCAAGGAACTGGGCTACCGCGTCACCGTCTGCGGCAGCGGCAACGAGGCATGGCGCACCTTCATGGACGACCCGGCCGACGTGGTCATCACCGATCTGCGCATGCCGGCGGGCGGCGGCGAGCAATTGGTGGAAAAGCTGCGCGATTACGACCCGCTGATGCCCATCGTCATCGTCACCGGCCATCTGGGTGCCACCGAAAGGTTGTCGGAAAACCTTCAGGACGACCGCTGCGCCGTGCTGAAAAAGCCGGTGCCGTTGGGCAAACTGGCCGAGATCATTTCGGACTTCCTCAAGCCGCCATCGGATTGACAGGATTCCCAAGGTTTTCGGTAGACCACGCAAGCCGTCCGGTTATACTTTCGGGGCGACGCGGACCACGGGTCCGCGAAGGGGAGAAGTCCGATGAAAATTCTGGTCGCCGACGACCACAAGCTGGTCCGGGACGGCTTGAAGCCGTTTCTTCAGGAACTCGCCCCCAACGTTGAAGTTCTGGATGCCGCCAACATGGACGAGGCCCTGGCCACCGCCGGTGCCGTGCCCGACCTTGGCCTGGTCCTGCTGGACCTGATGATGCCCGGCATGGACGGCCTCAAGGGGCTCGAGGCGGTGCGCGCCAAATGCCCCGGCGTGCCGGTGGTCATCGTTTCCGGTTTCTCCAGCCGCGACCATGTGGTGGCGGCGGTGCAGGCCGGAGCCGCCGGGTTCATCCCCAAGACGGTCAGCGGCACGGCCATGGTCAACGCCCTGCGGCTGGTGCTGTCGGGCGAGAAATACCTGCCGTCCTCGACCTTCTTCGACGATCCCGCCAACCCGACGATGATGATGCCGCCGAACATGGGCCGTCCGGGGACAGGCGGAGTCCCCGCGCCGTTCGACAAGCTGTCGCGGCGCGAGGCGGAAATCCTGGCGCTGCTGGTCGAGGGCCGCACCAACAAGGAAATCGCCCTGTGCCTGGACCTGCAGGAGATCACCATCAAGGTGCATCTGCGCAACGTCTACCGCAAGATCGGCGCCGCCAACCGCGCCCAGGCCGTCCGCATCGCCATGTCCTCGGGCTGGGTCCCGGCGGGCGCCGCCTGAAGCTTTTGTTCTTTTGCCCTCGCCGGGCGCGAACCTCCGGTTCGCTTGGCCGCGCCCGCAATGATGGGGTGGACGGCCCCTGCTCACCGGCGTCGCAATGCGCCAAAGTGGTCGTTGAACACACACCACTTGAAGACGGGGGCCGTCCATGAACGAAATTAGCATGATCGGGTTGGA
>Ga0209373_10001392_pt1 | contig 28676 bp, 24 predicted proteins | sample Higcelweek5metaG_FD_187173 | JGI IMG/M metagenome (GOLD analysis project Ga0209373, IMG submission 187173) | Freshwater pond sediment microbial communities from the University of Edinburgh, under environmental carbon perturbations - High... | ecosystem: Environmental > Aquatic > Freshwater >... | reverse complement strand
TTTGTTTTAACATAGTTGTATCCCCTGATGTATTTTTGTTTTCATTCGCAGTGTTGCTTAAATACATCATGCGGGATTTTTATTTATTTGAAAAGACTTTTGACCAATTTATTTTTTGGAATCACCTTAAATGTTAAGAGTTTAAAAAGTGTTTGCCCTCAAAAAACTCCTCCCCATATTTTTATGGGCAAATCAACCTGGTGTGAAGGTATTATCCGGATATTTCAACAATGATGACAAGTGTGATATTGCATTTTTAGGAGTTCCTGGGTGGACCACAATACCAGTAGGGTTTTCCAATGGTGATGGCAGTTTCAAGGAAACAAATCAAAAAGAAGTTCAAATATCCTCATTAGGAAAAGTTTCAGGTGCAAAGGTAGTTAGCTGGAAATCAAGACTCCCTGGAGCTAGAAAATTTGACATTGCTTTAGTTGGTGGCGAGGGTTGGAATGCCATACCTGTTATTACTTTAGATGGAACTTTTGGTTTTAGTAACGTAAGTGTGAAAAATTTTGCTAATTGGGCCAGAGTTCCCAATGCTAAAGCTGTTTATGGCGATTTTAATGGTGATGGTTTTTCCGACATTTCCCTTTTAGGAGGAGATGGCTGGAATACTATTCCTATAGTTCATTTTAATTATGGAACTCTTCGATAAGTTCAGATAAGGATCGGCTTAGAAATAACTTGCAATTCTCAAGGACAAAATCCCGATGATTTTACGGGGTTTGGATGATGAGAATTGGATGTTATTTCTTAGGCTATCCTAAGGTTATAAATTTTGTGAATATATGATTTAAAAATCCTTCTTAGCAATGATTGGACATTATGGGAGCTAAGGGGGATTTTTTATATCAAAGACTTGCCAACACTGTGCCTTGCTCGCATCTTTATGAATTATTTTTAACCATAAATTTAATTTCAGTACGAGATAAGACATCCATTTACAAACCGTAAGCTTGTTCCTGCACCCCTGATATTCTCTGCTGGTTTTCAAAATTAAAAGAAAAGCCAGGATTGCTCCTGGCAGTATTGGTTTGTGCCTCCAAGTATTAGATTGTTTCAAAATCTTACTGGCATTCTTACTTGAACATTTCTTTGTTAAATAAAATCTGAAACTTCACTAAAATCTCGCAATTTACATTTAGCTCGAATTGCGTTCATGAATTCATCAGGTTTCTGTTTGAAAACCTTATTCCATCTGCATCCATCATCTATGACATCGCTATCTTGCATTCTAGCGAGAGAAATGGCAAGACTTGCAGCTAAAGAAAACTCAATAGGTGACTTTTTCACTCCAACAACTATTCCAGCCCATTTTCCAGCCTCATCTTCTGTTATATGAGGAAGTTGTAATGGTACTTCTGAAATTATAGCAGCAACTCCATCCTCATACCCTTCAAACCCAATTAGTATGTAATCCTTGTTTTTACCAAAAATTTCTCCTTTATAAGGCGTGCGGATCCTATTTTCAAGACTATAAGCCATAATCTTCGGAACTTCAAAAACCATTAGGAGCTCCTTTAATACACTTTCAGCACTATTTAATAAATCAATTATTTAATACTATTTTTAAATTTAACTGATAAATCAGATGACATTCTGCACCCTCCACTTTCTACTGGACTAGTTGAGCTTTTCCGTTTGTAATTTTGACCCATCCTCCAGAGGTTTGGACATATATGTTTGTTATAGTCCCTTGTGTAGTAATCTTTCCTAGATTACCAGTGTTAGCATAATCAATTAGATTAGGTGTCGGAACCCCTTTTGCATTCACATAAAGATCAATTCCTTTATAGCCAGCATCTATAGCTGAAGTTTCCGCTCTGCTCGCATGAGTTAATACACCAGCGACGCTACCACCAGTATACTCCTTTAAACTTACATTGACACCGTTTAATGTACCATCAATACCTGGAGCATCCCAAACTATATTTCCAACAAAATTTCTCCTGGTCTAAATTCGGCAATTTCTAGTGCTTGCATGTATTCATGAGCATCTGTAATACTCTCCACCGCTGATATTCTCTGCTAGCTTCCAACAAAGAAGAAGGCTGAGAAAATCCCAGTCATTTTATATATTTAGTATTCTGACTCTTCCTCTAATTAGCACTGTAGGATTAATATGTTTGGTCTCTCCTAATAAAACTAGCTTTCTCTCCATTAACATATACTTCTAATTTTGAAGGCCATTCTTCACCTAAAGGTCCCTCAATATCCATAAGTATATCATCAGTAACTTTTCCATCAGATAAAACATCTTGCTTTTTTAAATATACTTTCATAGTAGTATAAACTTTTTTAAAATTCACCTTATAATTAACCGAGTGGTTATTTTTATTAATATTGGGATAATAAACATAACAATGCGCATTATTAGTATCTGATGTAATAAACAAATAATATCCACTTTTATCAGCACAAGTCTTTATCCATTTTTCCAATCCTGTTCCTTTAAAATCCTCTTTAGATAAAATAAAGCACTTATATCCTTTATTTCTTTCATTTAAATTCCAATAATGTAATACTCTCAAATATAAACATGTTGCTAAAAACAATAATAAAATTACGATCAGAACTTTTCTAAACATATTAGTAAAAACCTTTCATTTAAATATTACAACCTTCAATTATGTAGTGCTGCAAATTAATTTCTTCTAATTTCAAGCAATTAAAGCAAATTAATTTCTGTACTTAACACATATACCTGACTTTTGTATCTCTTAGATTACGACATTTTATTATCAGCTTATCCTTTAATGATGTAGTATGTAAATTCTATATTTGATTCTATATAAAAAGGTAAATGGATAAACCAGCTTGGTAGAAATGTGCATTTTTACTGAAGATAATATTTAGTCCGGATTTTAATGTGCAGTTATTTTGCATGTTTTGGCAGAAATTAATTCGCAGTCAGACCTGATTAGATTTTGCAGCTCAACACAATTATATCCATATTTATCATTGCCTGTTTATTTGATGTTTGCAAACCATTCCCAGTCATTCTATATTATAAGGAAGTTTGGATTCTTCAAATATAAAAATTCAAAAATGCTTAAGGCTCACTAAAAAGTGAGCCTCTTTTACATTTAAGCACCTGTTAATTTCGCGATATTGAATACTAGCCAAATGAATCCCCAAACAAAAGCAGGAATAAAGAAAATATGTCCTCCCATTTTAGGATATACTATTTCAAATTTCTCTCCGTTCGTAGCTTTCACTTTTCTAAATCTTAGAATCAAATCTATTAATATCAGAACTATCCCTGCTAATGCAGTCATTATGTAATCATTAGACTTTCCATCAAAACCAAACAATTTACTAATAACATACCCTATTGCAAATGATATAATAAATTCAGCCACTGCTATCCAATTAAAAATTACTATCATACGTTACCTCCCCTCTTAAACAACTTCTTCAAGTATACAATACAAATGTAATTTGATTCAACAATTTTGTTTTCAATATAGTAGGGGAAATTATACTTCAAATAATTTATATTTAATTTTCCTTTATGATTAGATATAATGCAAAATGAATCATTATCGTATTACTAGAAAAAAACAAGCTTCAACATAGGCTGAAACTTGTTTTCTCTGGAATATTATTTTATATATCACTCGCTAAAATGATAGCTTTTGCAATTTCTTTCATAGTAATGCCTTTATCCATACTTTGCTTTTGAATTTTCTTATATGCATCTGCTTCGCTTATATTTAAATTCTTCATCAATATGCCTTTTGCTTTATCTACTTCTTTTCTAGTATCTAAAATTGCCTTTAAATCTCCAATTTCCTTTTCTAGTCGTCTTATTTTTTTATTGCTTTTAAACATTAGATCAATTGAATTTATCAAAGCAATTCTATTAATGGGTTTTGTCATACTTACAAAACCAGGTAGTTCATCCATATCAATAATTAGATCCTTCTGGGCTTCAGTAATTAGTAGGATGACATCACATATTTTGTCTTCAATAGCTATTTGAGCTACCTCTCTTCCACTACAAGAATGAATATTATAGTCCAATATTACGATTTCTGGCCTTAATGATCTTATTTTTCTCAAACATTCTTGGCCTTCCTTTGCTTGACCAATGACTATATATCCACTTTCTGTAAGAATCGCATTCAACTTGTCAACTGATATTTCATTATTCATGGCCACAAATATTCTAGCCGAAACCATATTTATCACCCTCTAGTGCTATATATTAGGATCATCTTAGAAATAAATTCGTATTCTCAAGGACAAAACCCCGACGATTTAGGCGATTTCAAAAATTTCCTTGTTCAATTTTTAATGGCGAAAGGGACTAAAATCAATATTTTTGAAATCGCCAGTTGACCAGTTATTTTTTTGGAATCACCTTAACGGGGTTTTGTACGATGAGAATCGGATATTATTTCTTGATTATCCCTTAACATTCATATAGAATTAAAACTTAGTCAAGTATTGCTGTAATTCCCATTCACTAATCTTTGTGTTATAATCGTCCCACTCTTTTCCTTTTGCTTCTAAATATTTTTCAAAAATATGTTTTCCTAACACTGATTTTACAAATTCACTTTTTTGCATCTCTTCTAATGCTTTCTCTAAGCTTCCTGGAAGTGAATCAATTCCTTCTTGCTTACGCTGCACGTCAGTCATCTTAAAAATATTCTCATCTTTAGGCATAGGCGGTTGTATCTTATTTTTAATACCATCCAATCCAGCACTCAAAATAGCAGCTATAGTTAGATATGGATTACAAGAAGGATCTGGGCACCTTAGTTCTAATCGAGTAGCTGACCCTCTTGCAGCTGGAATTCTAATCAATGGACTTCTATTACTTGCAGACCACGCAATATATACAGGAGCCTCATATCCAGGCACCAGCCTTTTGTATGAATTTACAATAGGATTGGTAATTGCTGTAATAGACTTCATATGTTTAATTATCCCGCCAATAAACCAATAGGCTTCTTGGCTTAATTTTAGCGGATCTTTTGCATCATAAAAAGCATTCTCTCCATTTTTTGAAAGTGAGATATTTGTATGCATTCCCGAACCATTAATGCCAAATATAGGTTTTGGCATAAAAGTAGCATGCAGCCCGTGCCTTTGAGCAATAGTCTTTACTACAAGTTTAAATGTCAATATCGCGTCTGCTGTTGTTAATGCATTGTCATACTTAAAGTCAATTTCATGCTGTCCAGGTGCGACTTCATGATGAGAAGCTTCAACTTCAAATCCCATTTCTTCTAAGGCAAGGCACATATCTCTTCGCGCATTTTCCCCCAAGTCAACTGGACCTAAGTCAAAATATCCACCATTGTCATGAGTTATAGTTGTAGGTTTTTCATCTTTATCTGTTAAGAAAAGAAAAAACTCACACTCAGGACCTACATTAAAAGCATCATATCCCATATCTGTAGCTTGCTTTATAGCCCTTTTTAAAACATATCTTGGGTCTCCATCAAAAGGCGTTCCATCTGGGTTGTATACATCACAAATCAACCGTGCTACTTTTCCATTCTGCGGCCTCCATGGAAATATTGCAAAAGTATCTGTATCTGGCCTTAAGTACATATCAGATTCTTCGATTCTTACAAAACCCTCTATAGAGGAGCCATCAAACATACATTTATTGTTTAAAGCCCTTTGAAGCTGTTCTACAGTAATAGCAACATTTTTTAAAATTCCAAAAATGTCAGTAAACTGTAAACGTATGAATTTAACATCTTGTTCTTGTACAATTCTTAAAATATCATCCTTTGAGTACTTTAACATATTCAACACTCCTTTAAATTTAGAATTAATATTCTTATTAAGGTAATAATGTTCTACCCATCAAGTATTTATCACATTCCCTGGCTGCTCCGCGTCCTTCATTGATAGCCCATACAACTAGGCTTTGACCACGACGCATATCCCCTGCTGCAAAAACTCCTTTTATATTGGTAGTAAAATCACCATATTCAGCCTTCACATTAGAACGATCATCTTTTTCTATCTCTAATTGGTCCAATAATATTTCTTCTGGTCCTAAGAAGCCCATTGATATTAAAATCAACTGAGCAGGCCATACTTTTTCAGTCCCAGATATCTCCACAGGGCCAAATCTTCCTGTATTATCTCTTTTCCACTCAATATTAACAGTATGAACTTCTTTTAGCATTCCATTCATATCTCCAACCAATTTTTTGGTCATAATACAATATTCTCGAGGATCCTTGCCATACAAAGCTGCAGCTTCCTCTTGACCATAATCCATCTTATATACCTTCGGCCATTGTGGCCAAGGATTATCCGCTTGTCTTTCCTTTGGAGGCATAGGAAGAATTTCAAACTGTACTACACTTTTACAACCATGTCTGATAGATGTAGCAACACAGTCTGTACCAGTATCACCACCACCAATTACAATGACATCCTTTCCCTTTGCACTGATATATTTTTCATCTTTATGCTTAGAGTCTAAAAGACTTTTGGTATTTGCTTTTAAGAAATCCACTGCAAAATGGACTCCTTGCAAATCCCTGCCTTCAGCAATCAAATCCCTCGGTTTTGTTGCACCACCACAAAGCACAACAGCATCAAAGTCACTTAGAAGCTTTTTAGAAGCATAATCCTTGCCTACTTCCATATTTGTCAAAAAGTTAACTCCTTCTTGCCTCATCAAGTCTACTCTACGGTCGATCACACTTTTATCGAGCTTCATGTTTGGAATCCCATACATTAGTAGTCCACCAATTCTATCTGCGCGTTCGAAAACAGTAACCATATGACCTGCCTTATTAAGTTGATCTGCACATGCCAACCCTGATGGACCAGAACCTACAATAGCAACTTTTTTTCCTGTCCTTACTTTAGGAGGGTTTGCTTTAATCCATCCCTCATTATATGCTCTATCAATAATAGTACATTCATTGTTTTTAATTGTTATCTGCGGGCTATTTATTCCTACCGTGCATGAGCCTTCACAAGGAGCAGGACAAACCCTTCCTGTAAACTCAGGGAAATTATTTGTCATATGAAGTCTAGTAATAGCTTCTTTCCATAAACCTCTGTAAATCAAATCATTCCACTCTGGGATAAGATTATTTAATGGGCAACCAGAAGTCATTCCATTTAATAGCATTCCCGAATGACAAAATGGAATGCCACAATCCATACACCTTGCCCCTTGTTTTCTTTGAATCTCTTCTGGTAAATGAAGATGAAATTCATTCCAATCACAAATCCTTTCCTTTGGCTGTCTATCCAAAGGAAGCTCTCGCTTATATTCCATAAAACCTGTTGCTTTTCCCATTACATTTCCCCCTAACCTATATTAAATGCATTATTCTTGCATTTAATCTATTTGCTACAAGCACATAAAACTTCCATATTGTCTTCGTTAAATGCAGCCATCATAGCCTCTTCACCAGTCAATCCATGAGACTTAACCTTTTCTAATGCTAGAAGCACTCGTTTGTAATCTTTTGGCATTACCTTTACAAATCTGTCAGCCATCTCATTAAAATTTACAAGTACTTTTTTTGCAACCAAGCTGCCTGTATATTTGTAATGATTCTGAATCATTGTTTTTAGTTCTTCTAAGTCCTCATCGCTATCAACTCTCTCTATTTCTACCATCTCTTTATTGCATTTTTTATTAAATTTTCCATCCATATTCATCACGTAAGCTACTCCACCAGACATCCCTGCTGCAAAGTTTCTACCTGTCTCGCCGAGAATTACTACCCTTCCGCCTGTCATATATTCACAACCATGATCTCCTACACCTTCAACAACAGCATAGGCACCACTATTTCTGACACAGAATCTTTCACCTGCAACACCATGGATATAAGCTTCACCACTAGTTGCTCCATACAATGCAACGTTACCTACAATTATATTTTCTGCTGGTACAAATGTTGACGCTTTATTTGGATAAACAATGATCTTTCCTCCACAAAGGCCTTTGCCTATATAGTCATTGGCATCTCCCTCTAGATTTAATGTAATACCCTTAGGAACAAATGCTCCAAAGCTTTGTCCTGCCGTGCCTTCAAAATTCAGTGCAATTGTATCAACTGGTAAAGCTTCTGCCCCATATTTAAGACTGATTTCACTACCTAGTATAGTTCCTACAACTCTGTTGGTATTTTTGATTTTAAAAGAAGCATTAACCTTCTCGCCTCTCGATATAGCTGGTTCACAAGCTTTTAATAGTTCTTGAACATCCAAAGACTTATCAAGCTCATGGTTCTGAGCTTCTTTACAAATATGTCCAACAGTTTCTGGAACTTCAGGCCTATAGAGCAGCATTGATAGGTCAACATTAGCGGCCTTCCAGTTCTTAACCACTTTAGCTGGATCAATTTTATCTGTTCTTCCAATCATCTCATCTATAGTTCTAAATCCTAATAGAGACATATATTCTCTCATTTCTTGAGCAATAAACCTCATGAAGTTGACTAAATGATCAGGATCACCAGTAAACCTTTTTCTTAGGGCTGGATTTTGTGTTGCAACACCTACAGGACAAGTATCTAAGTTACAAACCCTCATCATAACACAACCTAAGACAACTAATGGAGCTGTAGCAAACCCAAACTCTTCAGCACCTAAGAGTGCTGCAATAGCCAAATCTCGACCAGTTAAAAGCTTTCCGTCTGTTTGAACAACGATGCGACTTCTTAAGTCATTTAACAAAAGAGTCTGATGTGTTTCAGCAAGCCCTAATTCCCATGGAAGTCCAGCATGTCTGATACTTGTTCTTGGAGAAGCACCTGTACCTCCATCATATCCACTGATTAATACAGCATCTGCCTTACCTTTTGCCACTCCTGCTGCAATAGTTCCAACTCCTACTTCAGAAACCAGCTTGACATTAATTCTCGCATGACGGTTGGCATTTTTTAAATCGTGGATTAATTCTGCCAAATCCTCGATGGAATAAATATCATGATGAGGTGGCGGAGATATAAGTCCAACACCTGGTGTGGAATGCCTTACCTTTGCAATCCAAGGATATACTTTTTTCCCAGGTAGTTGCCCTCCCTCTCCTGGCTTTGCACCTTGTGCCATCTTTATCTGAATTTCTTTTGCATTCACCAAATAATGACTTGTCACTCCAAATCTTCCTGAAGCAACTTGCTTTGTGGCGCTACACATTGAATCACCATTTGGCAATGGTTTAAATCTTGCAGGATCCTCTCCCCCTTCTCCTGTATTACTCTTTCCGCCAATTCGATTCATCGCTATTGCTATAGCTTCATGAGCTTCCTTACTTATAGAACCATAAGACATAGCTCCTGTGTTAAAGCGTTTACATATTGATTCTACAGACTCAACCTCTTCTAAAGGAACAGGCTTATCCGAAGGGATGAGTTCCATCAAACCACGTATAGTATTAGCCGACTGGGTTTGAGAATTTATGAGTTTTGTATAATCTTTAAATAATTCATAGTTATTTGTACGGCAACATTGCTGTAATTTAGATATAGTTTCTGGATTAAACAAGTGATACTCTCCATCTTTTCTCCATTGAAAATTGCCACCTGATTCTAAAGCTTTTGTATTAATCTGCCTTTCATCAAAAGCTTTTTCATGTCTTTCTAAGACTTCATGAGCAATTTCTTCTATTCCAATGCCGCCAATACGTGATGGTGTACATGTAAAATATTTATTAATTAGGGATTCATTAATACCTATTGCTTCAAAAATCTGGGCTCCTTGATAACTCTGTATAGTGGATATCCCCATTTTTGAAATAACTTTCACAACGCCCTTTGTTACTGCTTTAATATATTTTTTGTTTGCACTTACACAATCTGTATGAGTCAATAGACCTCTGCCAATTAAATCACCAATGGACTCAAAGACCAAATATGGATTAATTGCAGAAGCACCATACCCTATGAGTAATGCAAAGTGATGTACTTCTCTAGGCTCACCTGACTCTAATATCAAGCTGACTTTTGTACGACTTCCGTTTCTTATAAGATAGTGGTGTAATCCAGCCAAGGCAAGCAAGGCAGGGATTGCTGCATTATCTTTATTTACTCCACGGTCAGATAAAATAATTAAATTTGCCCCTTTTGCAATTTCTTCATCAGCATTCTTAAATATGCCTTCCAAAGAATCCTCCATACCCTTCCAACCCAAATTAGGATTAAACAAAATAGGAAGTACAACTGACCTAAAACCATCTTCTTTTATATTACGAATTTTGTCTAATTCATTATTAGTTATTATAGGTGTCTTCACTTTAATTTGATTACAACTATCGGGTTTTGGATCAATGATGTTTCCTTCTGAACCCATAAATGTAAAAGTAGCAGTAATTATTTCTTCACGTAGTGCATCAATAGGTGGATTTGTAACCTGGGCAAATAACTGTTTAAAGTAGTTATATAATAATTGTGACCTATTTGACAAAACTGCTAGTGGAGCATCAATTCCCATTGCACTAACAGGATCTATTCCCTCTTTAGCCATAGGAATCAGTGTATTCTTCAAGTCTTCATAAGTATATCCAAAGGCCTTTTGACGCTCTAAAAGTGTCTCATTATCAAATTCTGCTATATGATCCTCTGACGGAAGCTGTTCAAGTCTCTTTAAATAGGTATTTAACCATTCACGATATGGATTTTCCTTTGAAACTGTATCTTTTAACTCTTCATCAGTTATAATTCTACCTTCTTCGGTGTCAATTAACAGCATTTTCCCAGGGTGCAATCTTTCCTTTGATAAAATATTTTCTGGGTCAATATCCAAAACTCCAACTTCGGAAGATAAGATCACAATATCATCTTTTGTTACATAGTACCGAGCAGGACGCAAACCATTTCTATCTAGAACAGCTCCAACTCTTTTACCATCTGTAAAAGCAATTGCTGATGGTCCATCCCATGGCTCCATAAGACAGCTGTGATATTCATAAAAAGCCTTTTTCTCATCACTCATACTTTCATGCTTTGACCATGGTTCTGGTATCATCATCATAGCTGCATGAGGCAACGAGCGACCAGATAATGCCAAAAACTCAAGACAGTTATCAAACATCGCTGAATCACTTCCGTCTGGACTTATGATTGGAAATATTTTCTCCACATCCTCACCAAACAATTCGGATTTTATCAATGATTGACGCGCATTCATCCAATTCACATTACCTCTTAAGGTATTGATTTCTCCATTATGGACAATATAACGATTTGGATGCGCCCTTTCCCAACTTGGGAAAGTATTGGTACTATAACGGGAATGTACTAAAGCCAAAGCTGTATCCACATCTTTACTTGAGAGTTCTTTGTAAAATGAACCTACTTGATCCGCAGTAAGCATCCCCTTATATACAATAGTTTTAGAAGAAAAGCTAGCTGCATAGAAGTACTCCTTGTTATCTCTTGCATACTTTTCAATCATTTTACGAATCACATACAACTTTCTTTCAAATAAAAGATCATCCTTTATATTGTTACGTCCGATAAACACCTGCTTCATGAAAGGCATGCAGTCTTTTGCAGTATTACCTAAAGAAGTATCATCAGTAGGTACATCCCTCCAACCAAGAAGAATTTGACCTTCTTCCTTTATGATTTCTTCTATCATTTTCTCCATAATCTCTCGTTTTTTAGCGTCTGCTGGTAAAAACAACATTCCTACGCCATACTGACCAATTCCTGGTAAATCTATATTAATTTCAGAACATGCTGTTTTGAAAAAAGTATGCGGAATTTGAATTAATATTCCTGCTCCATCTCCTGTATTTGTTTCAGAACCACAACCACCACGATGGTTAAGATTCATCAATATAGTAAGTGCCTGATTAACTATCTCATGTGAACGCTGTCCCTTGATATTCACCACAAAACCAATACCACATGCATCATGTTCAAATTGAGGGTCATATAAACCCTGCTTTACGGGTACTCTATTTAGCTTCATATAAATCAACCTTTCTATTAAAACATTATTCTTAACATTAAATATCTGATATATGTTGCACTTAAATTACAAAATGTAATTTTAAACTCTTGATCCTGCATTTTATGTTTTGCAACTCTATATATCTTGATTTACATTTTTTGAACTTTCTATAATTCAAACTATAAAAATATACAAAAAAAGCTCTCAACAAAATATATTCCTCACCATTGAGTAAGCTTTTTTCTAAGCATACGCGTCATTGCGTATTCATTCTTATAATTTATACAAAATATCTATTCGATATATTGCAACATTGTGTTTAAAATAATTATAGCATGCAATTTAATAAGATTCAATAGTTTATCAAATATTTTTGCAAGTTTTATTATTCAAAATTGCATTTTAAACAATCGCTATTATTATATTAGTTTTATTAAGATTTAAAAAGAGACTGTCGCAAAACTATAAATAAGTTTTGTAATAGTCTCTTCAGAGTAAGCTTGATTTAAAAGAGAAATCTTTGATATCCTAAATTGCCTTTTCTCCTCTTTCACCAGTTCTAATTCTCACAACATCTTCCACATTATATATGAATATTTTTCCATCACCAACCTCTCCAGTTTTACCCTCTTGTACTATAAGATCTACGATATCCTCAACAACACTGTCATTGGCAATAATCTCAATTTTAATCTTAGGAAGTAAATTTAGAGTCACTTCAGTACCTCTATAAAATTCTTTCCTTCCCTTTTGGTGCCCACATCCCATGACTTGACTAATAGTGAGCCCATGTACATTGAATTTATTCAATGACTCCTTTATTTCTTCAAGTTTTCCAGGTCTTATTATTGCTTCAATCTTTTTCATTAAAATTCACCTCTTATATATTTAATATAAATACAATATTAATCGTATTTAATTTAATAAAATTTCTAAAGTACAATTTCTTGATTTGCCGAAAAATCAGGATATGCATTTTCTCCATGTTGTGTAATATCCAGACCATCTTCCTCTTCTTCTTCGGTTACACGAAGTGTTGTAAAAAGCGATATTACTTTTAAGATGATAAATGATACAACAGCAGATAGCACAATGGTTACAATTACACTTAAAACTTGTATCCAAAGCTGGCTAGGGTTTCCATAAAAGAGGCCATTGGCACCAGCTGGGTTTACTGATTTTGTTGCAAATAACCCTGTTGCAATAGCACCAAATATTCCACCGACTCCATGACATCCAAAGGCATCTAATGCATCATCGTACCCAAGCTTCGATTTTACTACACTGATTGCAAAGTAACATATAGGGCTTACCAACAAACCAATAATTATAGCAGCCAACGGAGTAACAAATCCTGCCCCAGGTGTTATTGCAACTAGGCCAACAACTGCACCTGTAGCTGCACCTAAAAGTGTAGGTTTTCCATGATGCAACCACTCCACAACAATCCAAGATAGCAAAGCTGCTGCTGCTGCAGTATTTGTTGTTATCAAGGCTGACACTGCAAGACCATTTGCCCCAAGAGCACTTCCAGCATTAAAACCGAACCAACCAAACCAAAGAATTGCTGCTCCTAATAATACAAAAGGAATATTATGAGGAATCATCGGTGTAACGCTATGACCTTTTCTTTTACCAAGGAATAAAGCTATTACAAGGCCTGCAACTCCAGAGCTTATATGAACCACTGTTCCCCCTGCAAAATCAAGTGCACCAAGTGTTCTTAGCCATCCTCCAACACCCCAGACCCAATGAGCCAAAGGATCGTATACTAAAGTAGCCCAGAGTAATGTAAAAACAATAAATGCAGGGAAACGCATTCTTTCAGCAAATGCACCTGTGATCAATGCTGGCGTAATAATGGCAAACATCAACTGATACATCGCAAATGCCCCATGCGGGATAGTAGCTGCTAAATCAACATTAGGCGCTTGCCCCACACCCGTAAACCCTAGAAAATCTAACCCTCCGATTAGTCCACTAATATCGGTACCAAAAGCTAGTGTATAGCCTATTAAAATCCATTGGATGGATATAAGTCCGATAATCACAAAAGAATTCATCATCGTGTTTAGTACATTCTTTTTTCTGACCATGCCCCCATAAAACAAAGCTAAACCAGGTGTCATAAAAAACACAAGTGCAATCGAAATAAGTGTAAACGCCGTATCTCCTGTATCAATTTTCGCTTCTCCTTCAGCGAATGCAGAAACTGGTATCAAAATAAATACAAGGACTAATAAAATTATTGAAAAAATTCTTTTTCTCATGATTGATTCCTCCATTTTTTTAAATTTGCTTGAAACTTTAAATAAGCCAAAATTTAGTAGTAATGATATTGTACTGGAGCTCCATGATCGAACCACTTCGATGTGATTCAAAAAACAAAAAAGACGCAATTATCAAGAAATTAATTTCTCTTGATAAGCGTCTTTACTTATCCTTACATCTTTGTTGATTTAATTATAACAGAGTCTGCTTTAAAATGCAATACTATTATTTATAAATTTCATTTTAGCTCTAGTTAACTTTATGATCACCAGCCGCATATTGATTATACAAGCATTTTCTATTTAAGCTCGATTTATTTTTGAGAGTTACTTCAACCGATCTTGCATATTTATTTAAAAAGCAGTTGTAAATTTTGGAAAGTATTTAAAAAATAAAACTACATTTTGTAATTTTATTGAATAATAGTATAATTAATTGTATATAAAAATCATAAAATAATTTCCCAGACATAAAACAACGATTGGAGTCAAATTAATGTTCGAAAGAAAGTTGTCTGAATTTGAACTTGAACAGTTACTAAAAATTAAAAAAAGGTATCATCCATCACCCGAAGCATGGGAAGACCAGATTTTATATTTCTTATTATTGGATAGGTTTTCGGACGGCAAAGAGTTTGGATATTGGGATAATGATGGGAATTTGGTTACTAGAGACGAAAAGCATACAACTCCTTTGCTGACTGAGGAGAATAAAGGCAACATTCTTAATGATTATAGCCATGAAAAATGGCGTAATGCTGGAGGAAGATGGGTTGGGGGTAATTTGAAGGGGCTCTCTAGTAAAATTGGCTACTTGAAGCGACTTGGAATTACATCTATATGGATAAGCCCTTTATTTAAACAAGTGTCGTTCCAAGAAAGCTATCACGGTTATGGTATACAAAACTACCTTGAGGTAGACCCGCATTTCGGAACACGGGAAGACTTGCAAGAGTTGGTGGAGATTGCGCATGAAAATAATATATATATCGTTTTGGATATTATTCTAAACCATACTGGAGACATATTCAGCTACACAAATGACTGCGCATCATGGAACGGCAATAAATACAATGTAAAAGGGTTTAGAAATAAAAAAGGTGAGCCTGTACTGCCGTTTGTAAAAAGCATTTCAGAAGATGATATTCCTGATACTGATGATGCTGTTTGGCCATATGAATTCCAAGATCCTGAGAATTTTACACAGAAGGGATATATCAACAATTGGGATTATGATCCAGAATATCTTGAAGGAGATTTCTTCAGCTTAAAAGATATACAGCTTGGACGTGGAAATCTCGAATATTATGTACCTTCAAACGCCTTAAATTATCTGTGTGAGGTATACAAATTCTGGATTGCCTATGCAGATATAGATGGATTTAGAATTGACACAGTTAAACATATGGACATGGGTGCTACCCGCTTTTTTACCACAACCATACATGAGTTTACGCAAAGAATCGGAAAGACAAATTTTTATATGCTCGGCGAGATAACTGGGGGAAGAAACAATGCATTTGAGACACTCGAACATACAGGTATTGATGCTGCCCTTGGGATTGATGAAGTTCAAAGTAAAATGGAGAATGTCGTAAAAGGCTACGAGGATGCTCAGAGTTACTTTAATTTATTCAGAAATCCTTTTCAAATATGTAAGGACTCCCATACGTGGCTGAAAAACAAAGTAGTAACAATGTTCAACGACCATGATCAGGTTTGTAAAGGCAACTATAAAGCTCGGTTCTGTGCACAGGGAGAAAATTCAAGAAAGTTTCTGCTTAATGCCATGGCCTTGAACATCACTACTCTTGGGATTCCCTGTCTATACTATGGAACAGAACAGGGTCTAGACGGCGAAGGCGACAATGACAGATATATAAGAGAAGCAATGTTTGGTGGAGAATTTGGAGCATTTAGGAGCAAGGGATTTCATGTCTTCAATGAAGACACATACGAGTATAAGGAAATTTCAAAAATAATTGGCATTGAAAGAGCAGAGATTGCACTTCGAAAAGGGCGCCAATATTTAAGGGAGATTTCTGGAAACAAAGTTGATTTTAGTTTTCCACATATAATTGGACAGGAGATGCGTTCAATTGTACCCTGGAGTAGAGTTTTTGACAATATTGAAATTCTGGTTGCAATGAATACCGATTGCAATCAGGAGTTGACTGCTTGGGTGACTATCGACAATGTACTTAATAATAATGGCGATTATTTTTACTGCATCTATTCAACAGAAAATAAAGATATGGAAGAAAAAAGAATAAGGGTTGAACAGCTAGAGGGCGGCAGAGTGATTGTACCTTTAAGCGTGCCAGCACATGGATTTGTAATATACAAAAACACGAAAAATAAAAACAAGTTTTCTGTGTAGATTAAATACAATTAATATAGATTATATTGTTATTCGAAGCTTAGCAACAATCGGTAAATGCAAAGCTTATAGCAAATAGTAACAGTATCAACATAGCATTCCAAATACTATCCCCACAAGTGAACAAATTCCAATAAAAATCGAAGGGGCATCTAGCCCCTTTCGATTTTAGGATTTGCTTCGCTAATTCCTTCAAACACTACTTTGCCTTTGGAGGCTTAAGCATGCTCATGATTATGAGTCCAACAACTGCTCCGATACCTGCAATCAAAAACGCAGTTGAAAACGATTTTGTTGCACTGAGTTTGGCAACTGTGTAAGAAGAGCCAACTGCTCCTATACCGAAGCCAAGTAAAACCATTCCGTAAATTGTAGCTACGTTCTTGGTGCCATAGAAATCAGCTGTCATAGCAGGGAAAACACCAAGGAATCCACCATATGAGAAACCTATAATTGCGATTACTGCAAGCATTGCATAGGCCTTTACGAATGAAACTGCTACTATTGAAATGGCAGCAATAACAAGCAATACCATTATTGTTTTCTTTCTTCCTAACCTGTCTGAGAACCACCCCCAGAAAAGTCGTCCAGCAGAATTGAATCCAGTTATAATCATAACTCCAGCAACAGCTGCGCTTTTTGTAAGCCCACTGTCTGGCTGCAGACCAAGGATCTTAGCCATTGGAATCATCATTGATCCTGCTGCGGTAGCACACATAAATGCAAGTATTATCAAGTAGAACTGAGGTGTCTTTAACGCTTCCATCGGAGTAAAACTCTGAGCAATTATTCCATCTTTACGTACTGGAGGTGTCCATCCCTCAGGCGCGAAACCCTCAGGTGGGTTATTTATGAAGAAAGCCCCCGTTACACAAACTACCAAAAATAGAACTCCCAATATAGAAAATGTATTAAGTACTCCATTGCTCTTTATTAGAGCTTCCGCTATCGGTGTGAATAATAGTCCTCCGAAACCTAAAGCAGATACAATTATTCCTGTAATTAAACCTCTTTTATCAGGAAACCATTTCTGGCAACATGCAATTGTTGTTGTATACGCCATTCCCATTCCCAATCCACCTAATACACCGTAAGTGAGCCACAAAATCCAAGGTGTCTCCTGTGTTGTAAACTGAACAAGAAAGAAACCTATTCCAAGTACGATACCAGCTATAATAATAACAGGTCTTGGCTTCATTTTATCCTGCATTCTTCCACCGATGGTACTTCCAACTGTCAAAAGTCCAAGCAATAAGGCATACGCCAATGTTCCATGTGTTGCTGGCCAATTAAACAAAGCATTCGGTGTCGATTTACTGATTATTAGGTATGATTGGAAAACACTCCAAATATACGCAGTACCTAAACATAGTTGGATTGCAATACAAGCAATAACAGGTATCCAACGGTTATACTTCGTCGGATTATTTACATTAGCCCCCATAAAAAATCTCCTTATTAAATTTTATTATATTGTTTTATAGAATGTAGACTCTTACTGGAATATTCCGAAAGATTTATGTATTAATAATATTACAATTCCTATACCAATACAATGGATTTTTGAAGTTAACAAAAAACCGTAAAAAATCATATATATAATAATTATATAGCGTAAAATGTGGTTCGGTATAAGAGAGTTCTAACATGTACCATTCATGACTTTTTTCTTATGACAAGTACCCATCTTTCAAACTTGAGCATATCTATAATTATGCGAAAATTTCTATGTTGAATCTTGGATATTCGGAGCAAAGAGTATATGAAAATGGATAAAAACGCAATCTCTTTACTATTCATAATAATTATTTTTATTTTAAGCATAACTTTATTGGTTTATGCTGACACAGAACGTGTTGATCCATTTGATAAAAGTGTATCTGCTTCCGTGTATGGAAATGAATCTGCACCTATTCAATTCCAAACTTTTAGTGTAAATCCAGGCGATTTATCTATAAGAAAAGTTGCTGATCAAATTCCAGTAGCCTGCAGAACTTATGAAGTGACTTTGGGAGCTAGTGGCACCCCTGTTTCAGGCTATGGAAATGTTGATGTTGTCATTGTCATTGACAGGTCCTTTAGTATGAACTCTGACTTAAACGCTGTTGAAAATATAGCTAAACAGCTTGTTTTTAAAATAAACAATGTTACTGGAAATCAAGTTGGCATCGTGAGCCTTAGTGATTTGGCAACAAAACACACCTTAAATGGTAGCTTTTTTACTAATGGCCCTACGGCCTGGAACAATACCATAAATTTATTGACTAGCGGAGGCGCTTCTAATGTTGCAGCTGGGATAAAAGCAGCAAAAGAAATATTACTGACATCGTCGAGGTATGGTAATCCAAATGTAAATCAAGCCATTGTGGTATTATCAGATGGAATAGCCACAACTACATTAACAGGAAATGCTACAGATGCCTATGTAGCCTCCGATTATACTACAGCCTATAACAATGCTGTTTCAGAAGCACAATCAGCAGAGCTTTCAAATATAATAGTATATGCAGTCAATACAAGTGCAACAACCCCAGTGAATGAAAAGACTTATGGAACTCAGATGATGACAGCAATAGGGATAGATGGAAATACTAATATTCAGTCATATTCTGGTGACCCTAAAACCGATGGAACTATTGTATATGATGCTATCTCGACTCACGTATTTTCTTCTGCTTCTAATGGTGTCGTTACCGATACCATTAATCCTAAATTTGAATTTGTAAGCTTTGTTTCATATAGTCCTAGAACCTCTGCTCCTACAGTTGCAACAGCAGGTGGAAATCAGGTAATAACTTGGAATATTGGTTCAATTATCGAGGAAGAGAAAGTTTTAAAATATCAGATAAGAGCCAAGCTAGAATACCCTTCAGGCACCCCTGTTGTTGGAATTGTTCCTACCAATACAAATGCATATTTGGCTTTTACACCTGCACCGAGCAGCACCTCAGTCAGTCCAATGTATTTTCCCCAACCTGATGTTTATGTCGCATCACCTTTATCCGTAACTCTTACAGACGCGACAACAGTTATAGGTGCTTCCATAACTCTAGGCACTGCAACAAGTCCTACTAATGGTAATTATATGAAACCTACAGGGGGATGGTATGTAGATTCAGAAATCTTCTCATTATTTCCAGGAAGGTTTTCAACTACGATACCCCAGGTTTTAACATACCAATGGTACTTAGCTAGCGATATAAATATGACTACTCCAATTAATCCAAATGTAACACTTGTCAAGGACACTCAGTTTCTGGTAAAAGTCACTGATGCTTACGGTTGTATTGCCACAGCAACCATATGGGTAAGGCCCCGAGGAACATTGACCATTACGAAAAATATCGTAGGAGAGATAAATCAAGATCAATCCTTTATCTTTGAAATAAAACAGTATAATGATACCAATAAAAATAATCTGGTAAAAACCTTCTATGAGACTATCAGGGGTTCAGGACTATACAACAGTAGGGTGATTCTTAATCTACCACAAGGCTATTATGAGGTTAATGAAAAGTGTGACTGGTCATGGCAATATAGTCCTGTCGGCAGCACAATCTCAGGTGACACATTAGGCATAAATACAGATGGAACTGATAATTATAACAAATCTCAAGCTTTTGTAGCATTTACCGATCAATCCAAGGCAATCACTTGGATAACATATAGTGACAGTGTTACTAATCTGTTTACAGGAAGAGGACAGTAATGAATAGGAAAATTATTGTTATTACTTTATTTCTCACTATACTCATTACAATGACTTTAGCAGATATAACTTATTCTTATCTTATAAATTTGACCGAAGGAAAGGTCAACAAATTATATAAAGGTAATTTGACAACTATGATATATGAAAATGGCGCCCAGGCACCTGATTATACTAATAATCTCATACCAACTGAAAATACAGCAACTAAATATTTGCAAGTAAAGAATATACCAAACCCTCGAGAAATTGACGCATACGTGCGAGTGATGCTGTTGCCAGTATTTCGTAATGAAAGTGGCACTTTAGCAAGCAATGTATCACTCAATCCAGTCGGAAATACTATTTTAATTATATCCCCTAACGGAAGTTCTGTGACATTAAACCTTAATCCTCACTGGTACGACTACTGGATATATAGCAATGGATATTACTATTATAAAGAAATCCTACATCCAAATGAACTTACGCCTGCTTTACTACAGAATATCACAGTACCAGACAGCACTCTTTGGAATACCTTCCAAATTGAAGTACTGGTGGATTCCATTCAAACAGAAGGCAATGCAGCTTTAAACATATGGGAACCAAGTATTGCAGCTCAATTAGAAAAGCCTTGATGAAAGGAGGTGACGATTATAAATTCAAATTTGAGGCCGTCGAAGGTGAAAAAAATTTGTAATATGATTTTATCCTATGTATTAATAATGGTTATTGTATTGACTGTGATTTTGTTGGCTCCACAAATCTTTGGATACAGAATCTATTCAGTAATAAGCGGAAGTATGGAACCAACATTGCATGTAGGAAGTCTAGTTGTGGCTAAAAAAACCGAACCTTCCAAAATCAAGATAGGAGACATCATTACCTTTACAATAGCAAAAAACAGATCTGTATCGGTAACACATCGTGTGGTCGGTATCGACTCTAGGAACAAATCCTTCAAAACAAAGGGTGATTCAAATCCTAGTATTGACGGGCCTGCGAAATTTGAAAATCTGGTTGGAAGAATAGTATTTTGCATACCTTACTTAGGCTTTTTTGCAGTATATATAAAAACAAAGGCTGGAATGCTACTAGTAGCAGTTTTCCTAATGATCCTACTTATAATTACTATCCATTCTGAGATTTTAAAGACTCAAAAATTCAAACCAAACAAGAATGGCAATAAAGGAGATATTTAAATGCTTAAAATATTTAAAAGTAAAAAAGTTATAATTATTTGCTTGCTTCTCGTAATAGCAATTATTGCTGGAATAACCATGGCATACTTTACAACATTTACAGTACCAAAGGTTAACACCTTTACATTAGGGAATAACATTTCTATTCGTCTTGCAGAACCCAAATGGGATAATATAAACTATGATTATGCTCCTGCAGGTGTAACAGATACGCTAGGTGTAGACTTAGCCGAAAACTTTGCTCCTGGAAGGGTAATCCCTAAAAATCCAAGTGTAAAGAATACCAGTCAAACGGGTAACAATGTTTGGATCGCAATAAAAATAGATTATACTGTTGGTCAAGTTGGAAGTACTACTCTAGATCCTGCTGATACCTATGCTGAACTGGATAAGTTCGCAGATATTGATTGGATTGGAATAGGATCAATACCAGGTAAATGGGAATTAAAAGACACAAGCCATACTATATTCTACTACAATGAGGCTGTGTCATCAGGAAGCAATACCATTGATTTATTTGATAAAGTTACTATACAATCTAATGTAACTATCAATGAATTACATCAATTTTCAATTAATGTTAAAGCATATGCTGTTCAAGAAGAAGGTCTTAGCTTCGCAAATGCTAAGATAGAGCTTGATAATTTGATAGCATCTAATCCATAGCAGAACAAAAACGCGTAAGCGCTTTTTGTATCCGCTGTAACCTGTCGTTAGAAATTATGGGCACCATAATTTCCTAGACATTGAAAAGAGGGCTTAATTCTAGCCCTCTTTCCAACATAGTCTTAATATTCAGAAAAAGGTAGAATGAAATGAAAAAGAAAATGATTCTTATTTACATACTAATGTTTTTGGTAGCTTTGATTACAAGCATAACTTTTGTATGTCTTAAGGATGATACTTTACCTTTAAGAAACACTTTTAATGTAGGCACTGTAAAAATCAAAATGTATGATCAATTAGGCATTAAAGATTTCCCTGAAAACGGAGTATTTAATGTCCATCCAAGTGATAATTTTGCCAAACAGGTCTGGGTTGTTAGTCTTGGATCAAAGAAGACCTATGTAAGAGCACTTGTTGAATCAAAATGGTTGTCTCACGATGGTAAATTTCTACCTAATAAAAAAAGCTTGTTAGATACTGTTACTCTTCATCTTGGCTCTGACTGGATAGCTGGTCCAAAAGAAGAAAATCCTTCTAATGGAGGGCAATGGTACTATTACAAATACATACTAAGTACAGACCAAGTATCTACAAAGCTACTAGATGGTGTTACATTTAGTGGCCCAGCAATAGATAATACCTACAAAGGTGCAACTTTTTTAATTACAATTTACGCTGAAGGTGTTCAAGCATCATATGAGGCTTTCCTATATGAGTGGAAAGTTCACGGCACACCTGGGTCAAAATATAGAGTTCCAGTGAAAAGCGTTGAAGAGTGGGCACCATAGTAGTTTCATATGATATTTGATTAGGAGTGTATTGAAATGAAGCATAAACTTTTGTATATATTTTTAATTGTTTTTATTCTGGTGATCCACATATCTCCATGTGTATGTACCAGATTATTTGGATGTACGGATTCGGGATTAAGGGTCTTCCCTAAAGAAAGTAAACTATTTGATATTTCAAATATGAACCCAGGACAGAAAGTCTCTTCTTCAAAAACCATTTTAAATTCAGGTAATAACCCCTTTGAATTAATTTTAAAAGCTCAGAGAGAAAATGCAATCCCTTCATTTAAGGAGAAGGAATTGCTAAAAAAATTGAACTTATCTCTTAATATAGATGGACACTCGATTTTTAATGGATCAATGATTGACTTTCTTAATGATGACGAAGGGTTCTCTTTAGGACTTTTCAAGTCAGGTGATATTAAAGAAATCGTAGCAACCGCCTATTTGCCAGGACCAGAAACAGGCAATGACTTCCAAGGGTTAAGTGTCGATACAAAATGGATCTTTGTAGCAAAAAACATTCGAATGCCTAATTCATGCTGCTGTAATCATATGCCTTTATGTTTATTAACATTTCATCTTATTATATTTGGGATTATAATTGCTATAATACGATTTTCATTTATCCCTGAACGATAGCTACATCTAAGATATTTTCATAAAGATCCAACCAAATGGAATTATAAGAGTATTTGAAACAACCACAAAGCTGAGAATTTTACGTAGGCTTATTGTATCTTTAAGAATCCTTCTGTATGCAAAAAACTCACCCACAGCCAAAATAATAATCGATGAAATAAAGGCAACGCTTACCCAATCAAATATTCTATTAATTGTAAGCAGATACACAACTAAATAGAGCATTACCTGATTTATTGTGCTTATAAAAACTACACCTTTTTTACAATGGACCCTATAGATTAGACACTTTGAATTTTCAAAACCTTATATGTAAGATGTTTCAATCTTCTTGCTTGTATGGTACAATTTCATTGTAGCGGCTAATCTCTTTATGTTTTTAACAAAAGTTACTCAAACAGCCATGAACGATGCCTTAAATTCAGCGGAATTTATATAAATCATTAGCAACTGAAAGGAACAGTTATAATTATGGATCCATATGAAGTTTTAGGTGTTAAGCATGATTCTTCAACTCAAGAAATTAAAAGAGCTTATAGGGAATTAGCGAAAAAATACCACCCCGATTTATATTCAAATGATCATAAGCAGCAAGCACATGAAAAATTTACAATGATAACTGATGCATATAATATATTAATAAAAAACTCCATTGAATCCAACGAAATAAATGATGATTTTGATTTAGAAAGCTATGCACGGGAATACTATAATTCGGATGATAAATATTTAAACATCATCGGTACTTGTTTCCATGTTTACTTTATTTCGGTTTTTATATTTAGCATAGTTAAGGCAGTACTATATGTATTTAATATATTAAATTCATATACCAATACTTTTATGAATATTATTTTCTACTTTTTATTACCAATAATTTTGATTCTGTACTTTTATGATTATATTCAAAAAAAAATACAAAAAAAACTTTTATCGATTTTATTTGTGAGTATAACTATCCTACTTTATTTGATATCAATTAGCTTCAACGGATTTATTAGATTTAAGATTTGAGTGAATTCATGAATTTACAAAAAGCCTAAGATCTCAAATACTCATATCGAGATCTTAGGCTTCACAATACTTGTTAAACAGTTAAAAGAGTATGATTATGGGTGAAACTCAAGTAAATAAATACCAGCCCCTTGTTCGAGGCTGGTGAATGTTATTTATAAAAGAATTGCCAATACTGGTAGCATGTATTTCTCTTACGTTTTTAAGTAGGTTTTTATTGCTACATTGCTTATTAAGAGCAAAGCTAAATATGATAATGCTTCAATTACCCCAATTGTAAAAACTTGTTTATCAAGTATCTTGTACCTAGCTTTTACAAACCCCTCCACTAAAAACATTATCATGATAGAAAGAATCAAAAGGCACCAAAGAACTATTGACACAATCTTACTTTTACCACCAAGTAGTCCAATCAGGATAGTTTCTACAGCAATAATAATTGTAAAAGCTGACTGTGATATAATGAAATAACTCATGTATTAACCTCCTGCTTTATTGAAAAAAATCTATCAAGTTCACCTTTTGTTACACCCTCTATGAACTTGTACGCAAGCACACCAACACCAGCCTTAGAAGGTAACTTAAGTCCAAACTTACCTTCTATAAAAGCTACACCATTAGCTGCTATTCCAAAACCAACCCTATACATGCTATGAATAACGAAAATAGAAGTATCTTACTAATTTTTCAAAAATTATCCCCTACTCAACAGCCTGCCTACCAGTTCCATCAATTTTAACCCTATAATACTTATCCCCATCCGCCGAGTTTTTATAGTAGATATAGTCATATACTATATCTATATCAGTACTACTGCTTGAATCTGTTACAGAATCTGCGGAGATTTTGGTTTTTTCGCTCCCGTCAATTTTAACTTTATAGATACTTCTTTGGTCAGAGTTATTTATGAAGTAAATCCAATCATTAACGATGTGTTCATTGTGTTTATAAAACCAGCTCACATGGTTATCTTTTAGCAAAAATCCATAAGGTTCATCAGGACAGATTTCCACTTTATTTTCTCCGTTCAAGTCGGCTCTGATCAATCTGCCACCTGTACCAAAGTTGAATGATTTATACAAAACTTTGTCATTTATTACATCTACCCATGTAGCAGAGAAATCATTGTTAATTTGTGTTTGTATTGTTCCATCGAAGGTTCTTCTAAATACTTTATTTTCCCTCAAAAAATATATGCTGTCTGTTGACGCCTCAAGGTCCCACACTTTGTTGCCACTCAGCTCAGTGTTTAAAGTACCGTCAGTTTTCATTCTGTAAATCTTACCGTCATTAGTGTCATTTATATAATAAATGTTATCATCCACAAGAACAAACTGTCTTACCTTGTCTTTACTCAATACTTTTCTTGTTTTCCAATCAAATGTTTTTGTAACAATATTCTTATTGTCATCGATAAAGAAATATTCATTTGTTGTAATTACCGCACTTTTATTCTCTTCAATATCATGATAAAATCCAGCATTTTCCGTCCTACAAGCTGGATATCCTTTTCTTGTCCACTTATGCGTCATCCCCAGCTGCTTGTCGGAGATATTAAAATACCTGTGACTTAACTCGTTTTTATTAATAGGGTCATTCCATGTTGCATCGACTTGATAATACACTTCATCGATCTTTACGATATTCCACGAATGCCCTAATGAAGAGCCCCCGTCAGTATGTCCATTAACTACCATAGTCTCAATCCCCACTGCATTTAAGAGAAGCTGCAAGCTCTTCGAATATCCATCACACACTGCAAGATTTTCCATCAATGCCCCGTAAACACTGTGCCTTTGTGCTGGAATTTTATTTTTTATGTAGCTATCATAGTCATATCTTACATGTGTAACAATATAATCATGCAACGCAAGCTCCTTTTCAAGCTGTGTCATTTCAGGCTTAATCAACGCCGCTATAATTTCTTTAACCTTTTTATCAATCTTATTATACTTTTCGATCAATTGATTATCCAATTTGTCAGAACTAGCACCGCCTGTTAAATAAAATCTTTTTATTTTTTTTAGATTCATTAAAGGCTTAATATCTCTAATAGGGTTTTCAGACAAGCCAAGAAACTCAATCTTTTTCATATTTGAAAGTGCAGATACGTTTGAAATCATGTTGAACCTCAAATCTAGAGAGCCCATGCTTGTTAATCCTTTGAGCGGTGTTATATCCTTAATCCTGTTCTCCATAACCCATAAGCATGCTAGCTTTTTCAAATATTTAACAGGTCCAATATTACTTATTTGATTTTGATTTACTTCCAAATATACAAGATTTGTTAATCCGCTTAAGTAAGATATATCCTTTATATTATTGTTATTTAATTTCAAATCAGTAAGAGCCTTAAAATGCTGTAATCCTTGAATATTCGAAATCTGCTTGTTAGACAAATTTAGCTTCTTAACTTTCTTGACATCCGTAATTAGAATCTTGCCCTTTGGTTTATTAATTGCCTTTCTGATAGCTGCTTCAAGCTTCGCATCTTGAAACTTGATTTCGTTAGCCGCAATAATATGTACTTTATTCGTGCTGCTGCTTTTAGAAGCTGCCTTTACAACTGTATAATCATTTGCTGCAAAACATCCAGAACAAACAATAGAAAGAAAAACAGAGCTTGCAATAATCACTTTCTTTAAATTCATTAATTTCTACCTCACTTAAATTAAGTCTCATATTCTATTTTAATGTATATTCTGTATTTTTGCAAAATTTCTCTGTACAAATCGCTTTAAATTTAAAGTATTATTATAAATCTTATTGGATCTTTTAAATTGATGTTAGTGTTTTCATGGGATGAAGTGGTGTATAGCGAAAAGGTGCGAACAAAAGAGCTGCCCATTCTTATAATGGAATAGCTCTTTAGGTAAACATTGTAATTATTGTTTTTATTTTTCAATCAATCAATATTCTGCAAAATCTCTTCAACCTCCTCAATTGAAATCTTGGTGATTCTGGAAACATACTCTATGGTGTTTCCTTCCTTTAACATTTCCTGTGCTATCTGGATCTTTGTTTCTTTTATACCTTCTTTTATACCTTCTTTTTTTGCATCCATTTTTTCCTTTTTAAGCACTCTCTCTATTGCGGATACCATATTATTTCCCCCCTTGCCTTCCTTATTAAAATATATTCCATCAATTTCTTCTAATTCAGCATTACCTTTTATAAGTATTTTCTTCAGCCAGTTATACAAAATAAATTCATCTTCACTTGATATCCCTTTTAACTTTTCAAGTACCTCTTTTAGTCGTTCTAAAAGGTCATCTGTTTGTTCGGTAGTCTTTTCTAAAAAAAATACTGAAGCAATGAGATTTGCAAGTTCAAGCAGATCTTTGTCCTTATATCTTCTTACATCAAAAAGAATATACTGAAAGTTAACTACCAGATCTCCGAAATCTTCATATTTTAAAAGCGTCTCTTTAAAGCTTCTCTTTGCTGTCCATGTGTCTTTCCCGTTGTAAAGGACACATGGAACTATTACTGGAAGTCTAAAGTCTTTTTTCGCTGCTTCCCTTTTATCAATATCCTTTAATACAGTTCTCCATATTTCAACCATATACAACAATAGTCTATATGGCATTTGAAAATCCACACTTGACTGTAACTCAAGCAAATAAAAGTATATATTACTTCCATCTATATTCACTTTGTAAACTAAATCCGCTTCCCTATTTTTAAAATCTGGAAGAATGAATGATTTGTCTACAAGCTCAACATCTTCAGGTTTAATATTTTTTGCCCATCCTTGGTCAACAAAACTTCTTAGCAGCTCTGCAAATAGCCTTTTTATGCTTAGGATATACTTATATCCTTTATCATGTGGATTGTGTATTTCTCTTTTCAAACTCGACACTTCCTTGTAATTTTATTATATCATTAACAATGTGTTGTTATCCACTGTAAAAATCATTGTTTTTTATTATCTCGACTAATTAATTATATCATTAAACAAGGCAATGGTCAAACATATGTTCTGTTTGGGGTGCATAAAATAATCGTGCACCATATATTAACAATCAAGCCACCTTTGATTTACCATATATAAATTTCTCTACATCATTCCATTGGTTACTTTCATGCTTAGCTCTTAATACTGCCATATACTGC